>WNGA01000455.1_pt1 | contig 60750 bp, 62 predicted proteins | sample 5400061 | NCBI WGS metagenome assembly WNGA01 (sample SAMN13153366, study PRJNA577476) | soil metagenome | isolation source: 100 cm soil or saprolite under grassland replicate 2 | place: USA:California | collected 2016-06-15
ACCGGCCGACCTCACGGAACAGCGGGGCGGCGGCCAGGGCGCCGTACTCCGTCACCGGATTGTCGATGATCGCCGCGATCACCAGCTGGGGGTCGGATGCCGGCGTGAACCCGATGAACGACGCGACGTACTGGTTCGTGTATCCGCCGCCGTGCGCCCTCGGGATCTGGGCGGTCCCGGTCTTGCCGGCGACCCAGTACCCGGGGATCTGCGCGCGAGTCCCGGTCCCGGCGTCCACCGCGTAGGCCAGGATCTGGGTTACCACGTCCGCGGTTCGCTCCGACACCGCACGCCGGGTCTCGGCGGCCGGCGCGGGGTGGAACTTCCCGTCGCCGTCCACCATCCCCCGAACCAGCCGGGGCTGTATCCACACGCCGTGGTTGGCCACCGCCGCGAACACCGAGACCATCTGCAGGGGGGTCACGGCGACACCCTGCCCGACCGGGATGGTGCCCATGCTCGCGGCCGTCCAGTCGCCGACCGCCGGCAGGATCCCGTCCTGCTCCCCGGGGAAGCCGATCCGCGTGGGCTGGCCCAGTCCGAACCGGGCCAGGTACTGGGCCATCCGGGTCTCCCCCAGCCGCTGGGCCAGCATGATCGTCCCCACGTTGCTGGACTGGGCGATCACGTCGGCGATGGTCATCGGCTCCACCGGGTGGGGGTGGGCGTCGTGGAACACGCACTCGGGGCAGTTCTCCGGGGACAGCGCGATGCGGTCCGGGACGGACATCCGCTCGTCGAGGGGGATGACCCCTTCCTGGACGGCGGCCGACGCCGTGACGACCTTGTTCACCGATCCCGGTTCGTACACGGAGACGATGGCCGGATTCTGCAGGCGGGCGGTCGGGTAGTGCCCGAAGCGCTCGGGGTCGAAGCTCGGGTAGGTCGCCATGGCCAGGACGTCGCCGGTGTGGGGGTCCATGACGATGACCGTCCCACCCCGGGCGTGGTTCCTGCGCACGGTGTCGGCCAGGGCCAGCTGGACCCGGTACTGGATCTCGCGGTCGATCGTGGTGACGACGTCCTCCCCGGGATGTGGGGGGACGTCGCGGTTCACCCCCTGGGGGATGAGGTGCCCGTCCGGGTCGATCTCGACGACCCGGCGCCCCGGCCGCCCGGCCAGCTCCTGCTGATACTGGAACTCCAGGCCCGCCAGCCCGGACCCGTCGATGCCGACGAAGCCGAGCACCTGCGGCGCCATGGCTCCGTTCGGGTAGTACCGCTTGGTGTCGTCGAGGAACCCGATGCCCGCGAGGTTCAACTTCCGGATGCGGTCGGCCACCGCGGTGTCGACCTGCCGGGCGAGGTACACGAAGGTCCGGTCGTGCCGACGGAGCTGGGCGGCCAGGTCGGAGGCCTTCCGGCCGAGGAGCGGGGCGAGCCGGCGGGCCGCCTGCTCCGGGTCCTGGACGAGCGTCGGGTCCGCGTAGACGTCGGCCGCGTCGAGCGACATCGCGAGCTCACCGCCGTCGCGGTCGAGGATGGATCCCCGGCCCGCGGGGAGGTCGATCTTGCGCAGACGCTGCTGCGCGGCGAGGGCGGCGAGGGCCCCCGCGTCCCGGACCTGCAGGAACCCCAGGCGGACGACGATCACCGACAGGGCGAGGGCCAGCACCACGAAAAGCGCACCGATGCGTCCGAGGGGGGGCCGGATCACCCCTCGCCTCCCGCCGGCCGGTGATCGGTCGGTGGAAGGTGGTCGGCGCCGCCGACGGGCAGGGACCCCCGCACGTGGATGACCTGCACGGCGCCGGGGTCGGGAAGGTGCAGCCCGCGCCGGCGCGCGGCCGCCGCGATGCGGCCCGGCGCGGAGAGCCGGGCGACATCGAGCTGCTTGCGGTCCGCCTCCTGCGACAGCCGGTCGAGCCGGTGGGACAGGTCGTCGAGCCGGAACGAGGACTGCGAGACCATCGCGTTCAGCGTGGTCAGGCCCAGCACGAGGGCGCCGATCACGAGGCCGGAGAACACGAGGAACGAAACAGAGTGGCGCCGCGCCCGGTGCGGGGAGGGCACCGGGCGCAGCGCCTGCCGAGAACGACGGGGGGGGTTCCGTCGCACCGGAAGCGTGGTGGGTGCGGTGCGGGCCCTGGCCGGCGCGCTCGCGCCCACGGGTCTCGTGCGGGCCTTCGCCGGCGCGCTCGCGCGCACGGGTGCGGTGCGGGCCCTGGCCGGCGCGCTCGCGCGCACGGGTGCGGTGCGGGCCTTCGCCGTCCGCCGTGGAGCGGCCCGCCGCGAGGCCGCCTCCCGCACGGTCCGGGGGGCGGCGCTCACGGCTCGGTTCCTCCGGCCGATCCGGCGGGGAAGTGGGGGGGAGGCTCCGGATCGACCTTCTCTGCGGCCCGGAGCTTGGCGCTCCGGGACCTCGGGTTCCGCGCGACCTCCTCGGCGGTCGCGGTGAGCGGCCGCTTCGTGAGCGCGCGGAGGGTGGGCTCGTCCCGCAGGAACCGCTTCACCTCGCGGTCCTCGAGCGAGTGGTAGGACAGGACGACCACGCGGCCACCGGGAGCGAGGACGCTCGCCGCCCAGGGCAGGGAGGTGGTGAGCTCCTCGATCTCCCGGTTGACCGCGATCCGCAGCGCCTGGAACGTGCGGCGGGCGGGATGCGCCCGGCCGGGTCGACGTCCCAGCGCTCCGGCGACCACACCGGCGAGCTCGCCGGTGGTCTCGATGCGGCCGCGCTGCCGGGCCCGGACGATGGCCCGCGCGACGCGCCGCGACTGCCGTTCCTCGCCGTAGGTGAAGATCAGGTCGGCGAGCTCCTCCTCGGGAAGGTCGTTCACCAGGTCGGCCGCCGTCGGGCCCCGGCCGGACCGGTCCATGCGCATGTCGAGCGGGCCGTCGGTCCGGTAGCCGAACCCGCGCTCGGTGTCGTCGAGCTGCATCGACGACACCCCGAGGTCGAACAGGACGCCGTCGGCCTGGCCCGGCCCGACGACCTCGCCGGGCGCGTCGGAGAACGTGCCGGCTACCGGACGGAACCGATCGCCGAACCGGCCGAGCCGCTCCCCCGCCAGGGCCAGCGCCACGGGGTCGCGGTCCACGCCGACCACCCGGTTCACCCCCTCCTCGAGCAGCGCCTCGGCGTGGCCGCCTCCGCCGACGGTCATGTCCACGACCGTCCGCGCGCGTCCCAGGAACTCCACGACCTCCGCCACCATGACCGGCTCGTGCCTCCGCTCTTCCTCGGAACCCTCACCCGGCTCCGCCACGACTTCCTCAGGCCAGCACCCGCACCAGGAGCAGCCCGAGCCCCACGAACAGCGAGAGCGCGAGCGCCATCAGTCCCATCAGGTAGAAGCTCTGGCCGATCTCGCGGGACAGGGCGACCTCGCCGCCCATCACCAGGGCGTCGGGCCCCAGCCGGATCACGCCGGGGCGATGCTCGGGCAGCTCGGGCGGGGCCGGTGGCTCGATCCGCCACAAGGTTGGCTGGAACCCCACCACCCGCACCGACTCCGGCCAGTCCGCGTCTTGGCTCACGCGTGCCTCCCTCCCGGCGAGATGGCCCCCGTCTGGTAGGCCCCGCCGAACTGTTCCGAGTAGCGCTCCCATGCGGCCCGGTCCCACACCTCCATGCGGTCCCGCACGCCGAGCACCACGGCCTCCCGGCCGATGCCGGCGAGCTGGCGCAGGCGGAGAGGGACCGTCAGCCGGCCCTGCCCGTCGAGGGAGATCCCCTCGGCCGAGCCGAAGAAGATCCGGGAGTACGCGCGGCCCTCCGGGGTCGAGAGCGACGCCTCGTCGATCTGCGCGCTCACCCGGTCCCACTCCGGCTGGGGGAACACCCACAGGCAGCCGTCCTGGCCCAGCGTCAGGACGGCACCGTCGGACAGGACCTCGCGAAACCGCGCGGGCAGCGAGATCCTCCCCTTGCCGTCGAGCTGATAGCTGTGGGTGCCGAGTAGATCGGCCACGCCCACTCCCCTTCTCCTCCACTCAGGCGCCACTTTCTACCACTCGTACTCCACCGGCGCAAGATGGAATTGGTAAATAGGGTGCGAGGAGTCAGCGTGTGTCAACGAGTGTGACGCACCTCGGGCGGAGAACCGCTCGTCGAAGCAGCCGGTGGCGCGGCGGCGACCTCAGCCGCACACGGGCATCGCGGCGTGCCCGAGCGTGGTCCGGGTGAGCGCCACCGGCTGCCCCGACGCCGTCCGCAACAGCGCCGAGTCGGACGACTGCAGCGCGATGGTGCCGGGGTCCACCGGTCGGGACAGCCGGCGGCCAACCGCGGCCAGCGACCGGCCGTCGGTGGGCACCCAGAACGCGCCGTCGAAGTCGACCGCCCCCACGAACCCGCACCCGGTCGTGATCTCGACGGGGTAGGCCCGCCCCGGCTCCGCCGCCGCCGAGGAGGGCGTGACGCCCACGTTCGCCGCAGGCGTGGAGCCCCCCGAGGCGGCGAGGATGTCCCGGAGCTCCTGGGGGGGACCGGCGGTGAGCACGTTCAGCAGGTACGTCCCGCCGATGGCCAGCACGACGACCCCGACCACGACGAGCTTGCCGGAGAGCGATCGGATCGCCATCACGACACCCGGCCGCTCAGGCCAGGTAGGGCTCCCACTCCGGCTCTGGCCGGCCGAGGGCCAGCCGGAAGGTGTCCGACGGCGCGAACGGGAGCCGGGCCAGACGGAACCCCACCTCGGTGTGCAGCCGGTTCTCCTTCTTGGAGTTGCACCGGCGGCACGCGGCCACGACGTTGTCCCACGTGTGGGTCCCCCCGCGGGACCGCGGGATGACGTGGTCGACGTTCTCGGCCGCCCGGCCACAGTACTGGCACACCCAGCCGTCGCGGGCGAACACGGCCCGGCGGGTCAGCGCTGCGTGGGCCCGGTACGGGATCCGCACGAAGTACCGCAGCCGGACCACGGAAGGGGCGGGCATCGACAGCCGTTCGGCCCGGAAGACCACCCCGTTGGATGCGAGCATCTCGGCCTTCTCCTTGAGCACGAGGACAACGGCCCGCCGCGCGGGGACCACGGCGAGCGGCTGATCGGTCGCATTGAGGACGAGTGCTCGAGCCATGGCAATCAGTCGCCGGACGCAGCCGAGTATACGGCGACCTGCGGGGATACCGGCCGTAACCGGGATTGGAACGACGTGGTGCCGCGATGGCCGCGTGGATCCCGGTCGAGGCCCCTTCCCGGTCGGGCCCCGGCGGCCGAATCCCCCACGAGGATCCCCCGGTTTGCGCTTGACGAACGAATGACAGAGGTGTAATTACATGGCTCGAAGACGGCGGCCGCGTCGCGCCCGAGCATGAAGGGCGCCTTGAAGCGAACAAGGGGCCGCGCGGGGCGTACCGACGAATGACGGGTGCGGCGGCCGCCGTCTTCGTTCCCTTCGCCTTCCCCGGCCGACCTCGTCGCTCCCCGCCACGGCGCGCCGGTACGACGGGAAAATCTCGAGACCGGCCGGAACCGAACGCGGACCAGCCCGCGTCATCTTCCGGGCACGAATCGGCGAGCCCGCACGTCCAACCACCTTCACCCGTCGGCCGGCGGAAACCCGGGAGGGCCGGCGCTGCGTATTGCACGCGGGGGACCGCGCCGGCATGCCCGGCGGGTAGATGGCCCTGGAGTGACAGAAAGGGGAGCCGCTAAGATGACGGACAGCGACCGGTTGGAGGCGGGTGTGGAGGCGGCGAAGGACCAGAACGACTGGGACGGCTTTGCCAAGCGCTTCCGCACCATCCAGGACAACATCGAGAAGGTCGTCCAGGGCAAGTCCCGCGAGGTGCGCTTGGCCCTGGTGGCCCTGGTTGCCGAGGGCCACGTCCTGATCGAGGACGTCCCGGGCGTCGGCAAGACGCTGCTGGCCAAGGCCCTGGCCCGGTCCATCGACTGCTCGTTCCGCCGGATCCAGTTCACCCCCGACCTGCTCCCGACCGACGTCACCGGCGTCAACGTGTTCAACCAGGAGCGGGGCGACTTCGAGTTCAAGCCGGGAGCGATCTTCGCCAACATCGTGCTGGCCGACGAGATCAACCGGGCCTCCCCCAAGACCCAGTCGGCGCTGCTCGAGTGCATGGAGGAGCGCCAGGTCACGGTGGACACCGAGACGTACCAGCTGGGCTCCCCGTTCATGGTCATCGCCACGCAGAACCCCATCGAGCACGAGGGCACCTATCCCCTCCCGGAGGCCCAGCTGGACCGGTTCATCATGCGGATCCACGTCGGCTATCCCGGCTCGGAGGCCGAGTTCGGCATCCTCGCAACCCACGGGTACCACTCCACGCTCGACGATCTGGAGCCGGTCGCGGATGCCATGGCGGTGGCGGACCTCGCGGTCCAGGCCCGCGAGGTCCACGTGGCGCCGGCGCTCCGCCGGTACATCGTCTCGCTGGCCGAGACGACCCGCCGGCACCCCGACATCTATCTGGGAGCCAGCCCCAGGGCCTCGATCATGCTGCTGCGCGCGTCGCGGGCCCAGGCGGCCGCCGACGGACGGGAGTACGTGGTCCCCGACGACCTCAAGGACCTCGCGGTGCCCGTGCTGGCCCACCGGCTCATCGTCACCGCGGACGCGGCGATGAGCGGGCGCGACGGCGCCGCGATCCTGTCCGAGATCCTCACCGACGTGTCCGTCCCCGTCCGGGGAGAGGCCTGAGCGTGACCCGCCTCCTCGCGTACGTCGCGAGGCACCCGGGGAGCTGAGCGAATGCCGTCCGGCCGCGGGCTCGTCGTCTTCGGGGGGGCCATCGCCCTGTGGATCGCCGCGCGGTTCGTGGGGTCCCCCGACCTGCACATCGTGGCGGTCGGCATCGCGGTGCTGCCGTTCGCTTCCGCGCTCATGGTCCGGTGGAGCAAGGCCCGGCTGCAGGTGACCCGGAGGCTGTCGCACACGAAGGTCCGCCCGGGCCAGCGGGTGACCGTCGAGCTCGAGGTGGAGAACACGGCGCCGACGGCGACCTCGTTCATCCTGGTCGAGGACCGCCTTCCCCCGACCCTCGGCCGCCCGGCCCGGCTGGTCCTCTCCGGCATCCCGGGCAGGAACTCCCAGCGCGTCAGCTACTCGATGACGTGCCGGACCCGCGGCCGGTTCTCGATCGGGCCGTTGCGCATGGACCTCTCGGACCCCTTCGCGCTGACCAAGGTCCGCCTGGAGTTCGCCGAGCGCGACGACCTGGTGGTGTTCCCGGAGATCGAGGAGCTCGACACCACGCCGTCCTCGCAGTACGGGTCGGGGGCCGGGGAGTCGGCCAGCCGACAGCTGTTCCGCACCGCGGAGGAGTTCTACACGATGCGGGAGTACGTCCTGGGCGACGACCTGCGCCGCATCCACTGGCCGAGCGTGGCCCGGCGGGGCAAGCTGATGATCCGCCAGGACGAGTCCGCCCGGCGGTCGCTGGCCACCGTGGTGCTCGACACCCGGGTCGGCGCGTTCGGTCCGGCCTACACCGAGCCGTTCGAACGCGCGGTCTCGGTGGCGGCGTCGCTCGGGCTCCACCTCTCCCGCGGCGGGTTCGCCCTCCGACTGGCGGCGGGGCAGCTCCGTCCGGTGCACGTGTCGGAGGACGCCTTTCTCGAATCGCTCGCGGCGGTCTCCCACTCCCCGACCCGCCCGCTCGGCAGCATGCTCGTCCCGCTGCGGACCTCCGCGGTGCCCGAGACCACCCTGGTGGTGGTCACCGCGCCGCCGCAGCCGGCCGAGGTGGCCTCGCTGGTCCGCATCGGGACCGTGTTCGGCCCGAAGATCGCGGCGTTCATCCATCCGATCGATCCCGCCACGCTGCCCGAGGGGCAGCGGAACACCCTGGTCGAGAAGGCCACCACCGCCCGGATCTCGCTGATCCGAGCCGGGTGGCAGGTCTTCGTGCTCCCTCCGAAGGGGAGGTTGCAGGACGTATGGCACGGGAACTCGAAGAGGCTCCCCGCAGTCATCGGCTGATCCAGATCGGGGCCGTCGCCGCCGTGTCGGCGGCTGCCGCGATCGCGTTCGGCCGGGTGTTCACCGGCCATGCGGCCACGTGGAAGCTGGTCCTGGTCGGGCTCGTCTCGATCGGGATCGCCGCCGCGCTCGAGCGGCGGAGCCCGCTGCTGGCCGCCCTCATCAGCGCCGTGGGCCTGCTGTGGACGCTCGGCATCCTGGTCTTCCCGGACACCCTGTGGTTCGGCCTGCCGCTGGGGAGCACCGTGCACGCCATCGGCGAGGCCCTGGCGCGTGTGGGTCACCAGGCCGACGTCCAGGTGGCGCCCACGCCGGCGCTCCGGCCCCTGTTCATGGCGGCGGTGACCGCGGTGTGGACGGCGGCGTTCTCGACCCATGCCCTCGCGGTGCGCAGCGGGAGCCCGCTGCTGGCGGCCGCGCCGCCGGCCGCCCTCGTGGCGTTCGCCGGCATCGTGCTGGAGGACGGCCCTCGTCCAGGGTACGCGACGTTGTTCCTGCTGGGCGTGCTGGCCCTGCTGTTCGCCGACGGGCTCCGCCGGGTGCGCCAGTGGGGACCGGTCCGGCCGTGGACCTCCGGCCTGGCCAACGTCCGCCGGCGGATGGTGGCCTCGAGCACCACGCGCGGCGCCCGCCGGGTCGCCGTCACGGTGGTCGGCGTCGCGCTGCTCCTGCCGGGACTCCTTCCGGGCCTTCACGGCAAGCCGGTGCTCGAGCTCGGCTCCTCGGCCGACAACGGATCGCTCAACCCGCTGGTGGCGGTGTCCGCGTCGCTCCGGATGCGGACCCCCCTATCCCTGTTCACGGTCCGGGTCCGCCGCGAGGACGCCTCGTACTGGCGGTTGCTCTCGCTCGACCGCTTCGACGGCGACCTGTGGACCGTCGCCGACCTCGACGTCGACCACGGCAAGATCTACGGTCCGGACGCGCAGCTCCCGTTCACGGTCGAGACCCTCCCGCCGAAGACCCCCACCACCACGGTGACGGCGACCGTGTCCATCGACCACGCGCCCGGGAAGTGGCTGCCGACGCCATACGAGCCGTCCTCCGTGACCGCCGGCACTGGGATCCGGTTCGACGCGAGTCACACTTCGGCCGTGCCGGCCCAGGGCGACCTCGATCCGGGGTTCACGTACCGGGTCGTCGCCCGCGTGGTCGCTCCCAGATACGAGCAGCTGAACCACCGGTTCGACTACTCGGGTCCCCGGTACCGGCGGGACCTCGAGCTCCCGGGCGACCTGCCCCCCGCGATCGGGCAGCTCGCGCGGGCCATCGTGGCCCGGGCGCACGCCCACTCGACCCTCGAACAGGCCCTGGCCGTCCAGCACTACCTCACCGACCCCACGGTCTTCACGTACGACCAGAGCGTCTCCCTGGGCAGCGGGACCGACGCGCTGAAGGAGTTCCTGTTCGGGAGCCACAAGGGGTTCTGCCAGCAGTTCGCGAGCGCGATGGGCGTCTTGCTGCGGGCGCTGGGCATCCCCGCCCGGGTCGCGGTCGGCTACACGACGGGGACGTACGACGAAGAGGTCGGCGGGTACAACGTGTCGACGGCGAACGCCCACAGCTGGGTCGAGGTGGAGTTCCCGGGGTTCGGATGGGTGCCCTTCGAGCCGACGCCCACCCGGTTCAACCCCGTGACCGCGCGGATCGAATTCTCGAATCCCAACGGGGTGTCGCCCCCGCCCGGGTGCGGCACGGAGCAGTTCGCGCACGGCGCGTGCGACAAGACGAGGTCGGACAATACCGGAAGCGGCGGGGGCGCCGACGGCGTGCCGCGGCACAAGGACCCCACGAACGAGCCGCCCCCGCCGAGCGGGTCCGCGGGGGGCCCGATCATCATCGGCGGGCTCCGGGAGCCGTCCTCCCACCCCGTCTCCTGGCGCCTGATCGCCGGACTCGCGCTACTGGTGCTGGCGGCGCTGGCGCTCGTGCTGTTGCCGGTGGTGAAGGTCTCGGTGCGCAGGTTCCGCATGGCCCGGGCCCGCGGCACCCGGGACTGCACGCTGGCGGCCTTCCGGCTGTTCGAGGCCCGGGCCGGGGACCTCGGCCTCGGGCGGGCGGCCGGGGAGACGCCCTGGGAGTATCGGACGAGGCTGTCGCGTGACGTCCAGCTGTCGGACGGACACCTCGACCGGCTCGCGAGGATCGTGTCGACGGCCGCCTATTCCCCGCGCGGGGTGAGCGACGACGACGCCCACGAGGCCGGCCGGGCCGGCCGCACCGCCATCCGCGACGTGCGCCGGAGCGTGGGGCTCGCCCGGCGGATCACGGGCGTGTGGCGCCCGCAGATCTGACCAAAACCGCAGGGCCGGGTCAGCGCGCGGGCGGGTGGAACCGCAGGGGCGGCATTCGACCCGGGATCGGAGCTCGGCCCGGGCCGGCCAGCGGGGTGCCGCGGCCGGCGGCGGCCATGCGGACGGACTCCGCCTGGACCTCGCGTTTCGCCTCCTGCAGCGCGCGGATGAACCGGTCGCGGTCGGATCGGAACGTGGCCACGTTGTCGCTCACCGACCGGGCGATGTCGTCGATGGCCACGAAGAAAGCCATCTGCCCGTGGCGGAGGGCGTCCATGATCTCGTCGCGCTTGCGGGAGATCTTGAAGATCGATTGCCCGTCGGTGACGAGCTTGACGTCGGAGAGGTGCTTGTCCAGCTTGGCCCTGGAGTTCAGGAACTCCCATGCCCGCCGGACGCGTTGCAGCGACATGCCGCCGTCGAGGAGCGAGCGGACCACGCGGAGCGCCACGAGGTCGCGGAAGGAGTACAACCGAGGGACGCCGGGGCGACCCCCGGTGCCCTGCACGGAGGGCTGCAGGAGCCCGATCTGGTCCCAGTACCGCAACTGTCGAGGGGTGCACCCCGTCAAGCGCGATGCCTGGTGTGATGTGAATCCTTCCATCGACCCCTTCCCCCGACGCCTCGACCGCGGCCCCCCTACTGCCATTGGGTCCCCCCGGCCGCGTGATGTTGGGCAGCATCGCGCGTCCGTCGGGACCCGGGGGAAGGCGAAGCGATTTTTACAGCGGCAGAAGGCCCGTCGCAAGTGTGGTGGTCACGGGCGGTGCACGAACGACGCCTTCACGCATCAGCGACACGAATGACGTCGAGGCGTTGCCGTCGTGTCGCGACGGAGACGGCGCCCGCCCGAACAGCGGTCCGGCGAAGGTGATGGGCGGCGGCGTTCCGGAGGCCGCGGCATGGAGGGTCAGGGGGCCGAGGGCTGACGGCGCCCTACCGGAGGGAGCGAACCCTCAAGTCTGCGTGGGAGTTCCCTTGCCCTGCCCCTGGTTTCCCCGGAAACGCTCGGCGAGGCGGGCTAGGACCCCGGTGAGCGTGAACCGTCCCTCGCTCTTCCAGGTCTGGATCTGGTCCCGGCCGAGGCGCTTCAGGTAGTGGTACACGACGAGGCCCGAGACGAGCATGATCACGAACCCGGCGATCACCAGCGGGACGCCGATGCGGGGGACCAGGATCAGCAGCATCATCACGAAGCCCATGCAGAAGGCGACCGCGGCGAGGCGGATGCGCCGCGTGAGGTGGGCCGGCAGCGTCGCCTGGGAGGCTCGCCGGGCCAGGCCCGGGTCGTCCTCGATCAACCGCCGCTCGATCTCTTCGAGGATCTTCTGCTCGTGCTCGGAGAGGGGCATTCACCAGACCTCTATGGGGCTGCCTGCCCTAGGGATTGTAGGGCCTTCCGTCGCTTCGGGGCAGGGGCATCATCGTTCATCCGGGTCATCCTTTCGATCATTTCCCCGCGGACGGGGCGGTCCATGCCGCTCGGTCCGGCCCATCAGGGTGGCGGGGAGTGCGGCATTCCGGCCGAACCGCCCCTCCACGCGGTCGAGGGCCCGCTCCACGTCGCCCCACCGCCCGTCGGCCAGCATGGCCAGCTGCCGGGACCCTGCCGGGACCAGCCCGGCTGCCTGGACGCCCAGCAGCCGGATGCGGCGGCGCGCCCCCGGCAGCGCCCGGTACATCTCGGCGGCCACGTGGTTGATGTCGGACGCCAGGTCGGTCGGGGCCGGGAGGGTGCGGGACCTGGTCAGCGTGGTGAAGTTGGCCAGGCGGACCTTGAGGACCACGGTTCGGGACGAGTAGCCGTCCTCCCGGAGGCGCCGGCCCACCGCTCGGGAGAGGGCGAGGATCTCGCGGAGGATCTCCCCGTCGTCGTCGAGGTCGTGGTCGAAGGTCTCCTCGTGGGAGATCGACTTCGGCGCCTCGTATGGGACGACGTCGCGCTCGTCCTCGCCGCGCGAGAGCGACGACAGGTGCCGGGACTGCGCCTCCCCGAGGACCCGGCCGAGCACGCTCACCGGGACCGCGACCAGCTCGGCCACGGTCCGGATTCCGAGGCGGTGCAGGACGTCGACGGTCTTCTCCCCCGCCCCCCACAGCGCGCCGACGGGCAGCGGGTCGAGGAACTCCCGCACGCCCGCGGACGGCACCTCGATGAGCCCGTCGGGCTTCGACGCCTCCGAGGCGAGCTTCGCCAGGAACTTGTTCGGCGCCACACCGACCGAGCAGCTGAACCCGAGCTCGGCGCGGACGTCCGCCCGGATCCGTTCGGCGATCCGGCGGGGCTCGCCGAACAGCCGGGTGGCGCCGCCCACGTCGAGGAAGGCCTCGTCGAGCGCGATCGGCTCCACGAACGGCGTGTACGACAGCAGGATCTCGCGGAACCGGTTCGAGTAGGCCTTGTACGCCTCGAAGTCCGGGGGCAGGAACACCGCGTGCGGCGCTAGCCGGCGCGCCCGGACGCCGGGCATGGCCGACCGCACGCCGAGCGCCCGCGCCTCGTACGAGGCGCTCGCCACCACGCCGCGCGAGCCCGTGCCGCCGACGACCACGGGCTTCCCCTCGAGCGACGGGTCCTTCTGGACCTCCACGTTGGCGTAGAACGCGTCCAGGTCGACGTGCAGGATCGGCTCGGCCGGCCGGTTCCGTCCCCGCCCGTCGTTCCGATTCCGGTCCTGGCTGTCGTTCCGGTCCCGGCCGGTCGCCCGGCGTCGGTCGCTCGCCCGGTCCCGGTCCGGGGGTCCGCTCATGGCACGAAGTGTGCCGCGCCCGGGCGGCGACCGCGCGACGACCATGCTCACCACCCCGCCGAGCCGCCACTCGAGTGCCACATCTTCACCGGGGGGCGCACGCCGGACCGGTCGGTCGGCGGCAGCTGCCGACGTCGCCGGTGCAGCGCGGCCAGGTCGATGGCGTCCTCCGCGACGACGCTCACGCCCTTCACCCCGGTTCGCCGTAGCGTCCCCCGCACCGCGAGCAGGAACGCGTGGAACACGGTCTTGGCGCACCTCGCCTGGGCGCTCTCGAACACCGTGACGTCGACCGGCCCGGTGGCGTCGTCGAGCGTGAGGAAGATGATCCGCTGGCCGCTGCGGACCGCCGGCGTCTGCGAGGCCACCTTCACCCCGGCCACCACGACCCGCTCGCCGCCCCGGCACCGCCACAGGTCCCTCGACCGGGTCACCCCGAGCTCCTCCAGCAGCGGCTCGTAGAACGAGATCAGGTGCCGCGACACGTCCATCTGCACCACCTCGAGCTCGGCCCGGACCCGCTCCGCGTCCGAGTACTCTCGGAGCCCCGGCACGATCTCCTGGTCCAGCCCCAGCGTGAGCTGCTGCCCCTCCCGCTGCGGCTCCGCCGTCATCGCGGCGTACAGCCGGTCCCGCCGGGTCCTCCCCCTCGCCGACGACGCGTCCCGAAACGCCGCCGACCGCACCCTTCCGTCCCCGGAACCCTCGCCGGCCCCGCCCGGCCCTCCGGGCGCGCTCGCCACTCCGCCCGGCGTACTCGCCGCTCCGCCCGGCGCGCTCGCCCCGCCCGGCAGCGCATCGAACCCTCCCGCATGCGCCAGCCGCTCGACCACCGGCCGCGACACCCTCGTCCGCCGGACGAAGTCCCCCACGTCGGCAAACGGCCGGTCCGCCCTGGCCTCCAGGATCGACCGGATCTCGTCCTCCGAGATCCCGTGCACGTCCTTCAGCGCCAGCCGGATGGCATAGGTCGCGGTGGTGCGTTCGGTGGTCTCGCTCTCGTTGGGGCGCGCTACCTCGGGGGCCCCCTCACCAGCCGTGCTTCCGTCCGCGCCAGCGAACATGGTCGGGTGATCGATGGGGCGCGCCCTCCCGCGTGACTGGGTCCACCAGGTCGGTTGAGCGGGGGCGGTCGCGGGCGGGAGGGTCCCGCGGAGCAACTTGTACGGACGGCGATCCCCTGAGGCACGGACCGGGGCCGGATCAAGTTGCGGGAGCGGGTGGGGGCCCGCCTGCGAACAAGCCCCCGCCCCGTGCAACTCTCCAGCCGGCTCCGACCACCCCGAAGCAACCACCTCGACCGTGTAGTCCGCGTCGGACACGTTCACGTCGAGTGGCAAGACCGGGATCCCGTGCTGCCTGGCGTCCTCGATCATCAGGCGACGGGGGTACATGCCGGGCTCGTGGGTCAGCACCCCGGCGAGGAAGTGCGCGGGCCAGTGCGCCTTCAACCACGACGACTGGAACGTCGGCACCGCGAACGCGGCGGCGTGCGCCTTGCAGAACCCGAACGACGCGAACGACAGGAGCTCCTTCCAGATCCGCTCGGCGTCGGCGGGCGGGAGACCGCGTTCCCGGACCCGCCGCAGGAAGTCCTCCCGGATCGAGTCGACCTCCAGGTCGTCGGACAGGTGCCGGCGGATGCGGTCGGCCTCGGACAGGTCGTACCCGGCGATCGCGGCGAACGTCCGCATGACCTGCTCGTGGTACACGACCACGCCGTGCGTCTCGGACAGCACCGGGCGCAGTGCGTCGTGCGCGTACACCGGCAGTTCCATGCCGTGGCGCCGCTTCAGGAACGGCGACACCATGTCGGACTTCACCGGTCCCGGCCGGAACAGCGAGATGTCGACGATGAGGTCCTCCCACCGCGTCGGCTGGAGCTTCTGGAGCAGCTCGCGCTGGCCGGGGGACTCGATCTGGAAGCACCCCAGGGTGTCCGAGCGGCGGATGAGCTCGAACGTGGGCTCGTCGTCGTACGGGACCCGGTCGAGGTCGACCTTCTCGCCGGCGGTCCGGGCGATCTCGTCGACCGCGTGGCGCATGGTCGACAGCATCCGGATGCCGAGCACGTCGAGCTTCAGGTACCCGAGCAGCTCGACGTCGTCCTTGTCGGCCTGGATCATCCGGTACCCCTGGAACGAGCGTTCCAGGGGCACCCGCTCCACCAGGTCGTGGCCGGCCAGCACCACGCCGGAGGGGTGCAGCGCGAGGTGGCGGGGGAAGCCGTTCAGCCGTTCGGCGACGCGGAACAGCTGCTCGAGCTGCCCGGCGCCGATGTTCGACCCGACCAGCTCAGGCAAGGATTCCACGGCCTCCCGGATGTGGTGCGCTCCGATGTGCGGGAAGGCCTTCGCGACGGTGTCGACCTCGACCTCCGGCAGGCCGAGGGCCTTGCCGACCTCCCGGATCGCGCCGCGGGCACGATACGTGTCGACCATGCACACACAGGCGCACCGGTCGTCGCCGTGCCGTGACAGGACCAGGTCGTACACGTCCTCGCGCCGCGCCGACTCCACGTCCATGTCGATGTCCGGCAGCTCGTCGCGGAGTGGGTTGAGGAACCGCTCGAACACCAGCCCGTGGCGGATCGGGTCGACGTCGGAGATGCCGGTCAGGTAGCACACGAACGAGCCCGCCGCCGAGCCCCTGCATGCCGTGCGGATCCCGATCGAGCGGATGTCGGCCACGATGTCGGCAACCGTCAGGAAGAACGACGAGTACCCCAGCCGGTGGATCATCGACAGCTCGAGGTCGAGCCGCTCGCGGACCTCGCGCGACTTTCGAATGCCGCGCCGGTCGAGCCCGCGGTGGCACCGCTCGGCCAGCACCGACGACCCGCTGCGCCCGGCCGGCGTGGGGAAGTCCGGGAAGTGGACCGTTCGCAGGCCGAGGTCGAACGTGCACCGCTCGGCGATCCGCAGCGTGGCGTCGCACACCTCCGGCCGCCCGGCGAACAGCCGCCGCATCGGCCCGGCCGGCTTCAGCCACCCCTCCGCGTTCGTGCGCGTGACGTGGTTCTGCGCGATCGGCACGATCTCGCGCATGCACTCCAACGCGTCCGCCAAGAAGGCGTCCTCCTGGACCAGGTATCGCACGGCGTTCGTGGCGACCCCCCACACACCGAGGTCGTCCGCGAGGCGGAGCAGCCGGCGGATCTGGCCCTCGGAGTCCCGTTCCAGCTGGTGGCGGACCTCGACCACCAGGTCGTCGCCGAACGCCTCCCGGAACGGCCGCGCGGCTTCGACCGCGGCGTCGTGCAGGCCGCCGAGGGCCAGCCGTCCGGGGGCCGACTCCGGCCCGAGCAGGCACACCATGCCCTCGGCGTGCGCGAGCACCTGCGCGGGCGCGAGCGCCGGGTCTCCCCGCTCCCCGGTCATGTGCGCGTCGGTGATGAGCCGACAGAGGTTCGCGTACCCGACCGCGTCCCTGGCCAGCACCACGATCGACGTTTCAACGGGGCCGGACGCGCGGACACCGGCGTACCTGGGCGGGCCGGGCGCGCGGGCGCGCGGATCATCGAGCGGCCCGTGCGCCCGGATCGTGAGCGTTGCCCCGAGGATCGGCCGCACGCCGACCTTCGAACACGCCTCGACGAACCGCGCGGCACCGTAAAGCCCGTCGCGATCGGTCAGCGCCACGGCCGGCATGCCGAGCTCGGCGGCGGCCAGCGCGAGCTGCTCGGGGAAGAACGCCCCGTCCTTCAACGAGAAGTTCGAGCGGACGTTCAGATGGACGAAGTTCCTAGGATCGAACACATGTTCGATTCTAGACACCCCACCGACACCGAGCGAACCGGGAAATCACTCCCGGTCCGGGACAACCTCCCAGTGGATGCGACCTGCGATGCCGTCGATCACGGCTGCGACCAACCCGAACACCTCGGTCTCCTCGCCGCTCCATTGCTCGACGCAGGCGACAACCCCCGACGCCGACACGAAGATCCGGTTCGGAGCGGTGCACGTCGTGGCCGGCGCTGGACTCGTCCACGTCTCGAATCCCAGCCAAACGAGCAGATCGCACACATGCTCGAAATCATCTTCTGCTACCACCCCCCGCCAGCTACCGAGCCGCTCGACGAAGGCCGTGCCATCCCACGACGCCCGAGTCCGTGTCAGCGTGCCCGAGTACACGGGGAACATGCCGTCGCAGGCACCGCGCTCCAACTTGATCGAACGGACTCCGGTCCTCTTCATGGTCGGCCCCCGCCAGTATCTCCACGAGCTCGGCAATCACGCGGCCATCCTCGCAGGGACCGATCCGGAGCTCGTCTCTGGCTATCGTGGGGAACACGCTCGAGGAAGCCGGATCCGGGAGCATCAGAGGTACCGCCGTGTCCGGCTTCGGTAGTCTCGGTACTCGGCGCCGAACCGTCGCTCCAGCTCATGCTCCTCGCGGAGGACCGTGACGTGCGTCAGCGCCATCGCGGCGGGCAGCACTACAAGCGGACATGCGGTGTTGACGAGGAACGAGACGCCGACGTAGGCGAGACCCCAGGCCACGTACATCGGATTCCGGCTGCGCCCGTAGGGACCGGCCACGACGACCCGATCCGGTTCCTCCAGGTCGACGACGCCGGCGGCCGTCACCGCCCAGAGGGCGAGGGCGCCGCCGGCGAACACCAGCGGCCACCCGACCGCGTGGCCGATCCACTCCGTTGGCACGAGCCTCCACGGCACGAAGACATGCAGCAGGATCCCCGCGCCCAGACCGCCCAGGTACGGCTCTAGAAGCGGCACGTTCCGCGAGCGCCACACGGCCATTCCACCCCTCCCGGGGGGAGTGTGGCATGGCCGCGCGACCACCCGGCGCGACCTGAAGCCGGTTCCTCCTCCTTGCGAGACCTAGGCGCGCCCGCCGAACGCCGCGCGCCGGCCGGATCGTCGCCTCGTTGTCGCTCGAGAGATCATGATTCCGATTCGCCCGGCCGGCCACGACCACCGAGTCCTTCGGCTGCATGTCGAAGTGCAGGCGGTAGAAGTGGCCGGGCACGACCGAGACATTGAAGAACTCACCGTTCATCCGGGTGGCCCAGGGGAAAGATCTGCGCATGGAGTTCGGACGGTTCGACTTCGGATCGATCGAGATCGACGGCACGAGGTACGAGCACGACGTCGTGATCGATCGGGGCAAGGTTCGCAAGCGGAAGAAGGGACCATCGAAGCCGCAGCGCGCCCGGTACGGCCACACTCCCCTGTCCCTTTCCGAGGAGATCCCATGGGAGTGCGATCGTCTGGTCGTGGGCAGCGGTGCGAACGGGTCGCTGCCCGTGGTCGAGGAGGTCACCGAGGAGGCCGCGCGGCGAGGTGTCCGGTTGGAGGTCCTTCCAACGGTCCAAGCCCTCGAGCAGCTTCGGACGGCGGGATCCGACACCAACGCGATCCTCCATGTGACCTGCTGAGAGTGTCTCGTCGCCCGTTCGGCGTACGATGAGCCATCGCGCGTGTTCGAACGGCGCACCACCCTGGAAAACGAGCGCAACCGAGACGCATCTCACGCGGAAGGAGGCCACCGATGTGTGCCAACTGTGGCTGCGGCATCCCGGAGGACCGCCACGGTGACGACCGCAACATCCTGTGGAGCGAGATCGTCGCCTCCGCGGAAGCCAGCGACATCTCGACAGCGGACGCCGTCCGGAACATCGCGCAGATGAACGAACAGCAGGGCCAGAGCACCTGAGCAGGACGATGGCCCCCAGGGCCTGAGCGTTCCATCACCCCTGCCCCCACTCCGCCCGCGGGCGTCGTGCGGAGTGAGCGAGCGTCCGGACGCCCTCGCTCCGTGGACGGAGTACGGCGACCCACCGACGGTGGCGCCGCCAGGGGCCGCCCGAGTTCCCGGTCAAGGCATCGCGGCCGGTCGGTGGGTTCTCTATCCCGACACGGTGGCGTTTGCCCCAGGTGAACCGGGGAAAGCGTCGGAGGAAGGTCCCGACGAGCCCGCCTGCATGGAGGTGACATCGATGCGCAGACGGCTCGCCATCATCCTCACGATCCTCGTTCCGATCGGCCTCCTGGCCACACCCGCCGGAGCGTCGGTCCCACTCCCCGGGCGCATGGCCGCGATCGGGGACTCCATTACCAGGGCGGCGGACGTGTGCTGCTGGTACGGCGACCACCCCTCGAACTCCTGGAGCACCGGGGGCGCGTGGTGGGACGGGATCTCCAGCCACCACGAGCGAATCCGGGCGCTCAATCCGACGATCGACGGCCGAAACTACAACGACGCGGTCTCCGGAGCGCGCATGTCCGACGCGCCCGGACAGGCTGCCGCGGCGGTCGACCAACGGGCGAGGTACGTGACGATCCTGATGGGGGCGAACGACGTGTGTACGTCGTCGCGGTCGACCATGACGTCGATGGACACGTTCCGCGCGGAATTCCAACAGACGCTGTCCACGCTCGAGAGCGGCCTGCCGGCCGGCGCTCACATCTTCGTGTCGAGCATCCCCAACGTGTTCCACCTGTGGGAGCTGTTCCACGACAGCGCGACCGCGGAGTTCGTGTGGTCGACCGCGCACATCTGCCAGTCGCTGCTGTCGACGGCCAACACCGACGCCGACCGCCAGGCCGTCCTCGACCGCGAGATCGCGTTCAACGGGATCCTGGCGCAGGAGTGCGGGCTGCACGCGAACTGCCGCTTCGACGGTGGCGCAGTGTTCAACTACTCCTTCACGAAGTCCCAGGTGAGCAAGCTCGACTTCTTCCACCCGAGCCTCCCTGGACAGGCCGCGCTGGCCGAGGTCACCTGGAGATCGTCGTGGTGGTCCTCGCTCTGAGCTCGGCAGCCCGGCTCGGCCGGGAGCTCACCGGAGGGAGCTTGACCTCGCCTCGGCGTTGACCGCCGCGGGTACATGTTCGCCACGGGTCGGAACCCAAGGACGTGCCCATGGAGTTCGCAGAGGTCGTTCGGCGGCGGCGGATGTGTCGCGGCTACCGCGACGAGGACATCTCGGACGAGGTCCTTCAGTCGATCCTCGATCTCGGGTTGCGGTTTCCCTCGGCGGGTCACACCCAGCCGCAGGAGCTCATCGTGGTTCGGGATCCGGCCATCAGGGAGGAGCTGGGTCGCGCGGCGTTCGGGCAGATGTTCCTGGCGGAGGCTCCCGTCGTGATCGCGGTCGTGTCCGACACCCGGCGGTCGGCCCGGCGGTACGGCGAGCGCGGCGCCGGCTTCTACAGCATCGTGGACGGAGCGTTCGCCTCCCTCCTCCTGCTGCTCGCTGCCGTGGACCGGGGGCTCGGCGCGGCCTTCGTCGCCGCGTTCGACGACGAGCAGGTGTCAGCCGTCCTCGGTCTCCCTCGGCACGTCCGCCCCATCGGGCTCATCCCGGTCGGCTACTGCGCCGACCGGCCGCACGGGCTCTCGCGCCGCGCCCCCGGCGAGATCGTCCACCACGAGCGGTACCCGGGCTGAGAGGACGCGCGCGGTCTCCGTGTCGGACCCTCGTTGTAGCGTGCCGCCATGTCAGTGAAGCGGTGCCCGTGGGCGAGCCTCGACGATCCACTGTATCTCGCATACCACGACGAGGAGTGGGGCGTGCCGTCCCACGACGACCGGCACCTGTTCGAGATGCTCGTGCTCGAGGGTGCCCAGGCCGGGCTGTCGTGGGCCACCATCCTGCGAAAGCGCGAGGGATACCGGAAGGCGTTCGCCGGGTTCGATCCGGCGAAGGTGGCCAAATTCGACTCCCGGAAGGTGGAGCGGCTGCTGGCGAACCCTGGGATCGTGCGAAACCGGGCGAAGGTGGCGGCGGCGATCGCCAATGCCCGGACCGCGAGGGCCGTGCAGCGCGAGTATGGCTCGCTCGATACCTACCTGTGGTCGTTCGTCGGCGGGCGGCCGATCCGCAACCGGTTGACGACGGTCGCGGACATCCCGTCGGAGTCCGACGAATCCCGGGCCATGAGCAAGGATCTCCGGTCCCGGGGATTCCGCTTCGTGGGCCCGACGATCTGCTACGCGTTCATGGAAGCGGTGGGGATGGTCAACGACCACGTCACCGGGTGCTTCCGGCACCGGGAGGTGATGCGTGCCGCCTGACCGGAACGTAGGAGTGCCGGCCGGCACAACCGCCGGCCTTGGCCCCACGCTCAGTCCCAGAGGCGCTCGAGGTGCCAGCATTCGGCATGGCGGTCGTGGTACAGGTCCCACACCGCGCCGCCGCGGGCCTCCACCCGCCAGTACTCGCGGTCGCGGCCGTCCTCCCACCACCGCCCCTCGATCCGCCACCGGCCGATCACGTCGACCACCTCGTAGTGCCGGCCTCTCCACCGGAAGGTGGCGGGGATGCCCCCCGCGGACTCCACGTCCACCCGGATCTCGTCGTCGTAGCGCTTCGCCATGGGGCCCTGCCCTCCCCATTCGTATCCAGGATCGAACGTGTGTTCGAGCCGAGTAGGGCACCGTACCTCCCGGCCTCGGACCTGTCAAGCGAGAGCGAGCGCCGGACACCGAATACCGCCGTCGATCCCCCGAAGTCCGTGCGACGAGGTCTGTTCGACTGATCGCACGGGTAACTCTGAGAAGACGATGGCCACCAAGCGCAGCCCCGAATCTCCCACGGCGGAGCCGTATCTGCCCGAGCGGCACACGCTCTCGAACATGCGCGAGGCCGTCCAGGGGTGCCGGGGATGTGGCCTCTACGAGAACGCCACCCAGGCCGTGTTCGGCGAGGGGCTCGTGAAGTCCGAGGTCATGCTGGTCGGCGAGCAGCCGGGCGACTCCGAGGACCGCCAGGGGCGGCCGTTCGTGGGACCAGCCGGGCGGGTCCTGGACCGCGCGCTCGTGGAGGCCGGCATCGACCGTTCCCTCGTCTACGTGACGAACGCCGTCAAGCACTTCAAGTGGACCCCACGCGGCAAGCGCCGGATCCACAAGACGCCCGCCGCCGAGGAGATCCGGGCCTGCCGTCCCTGGCTCGACGCCGAGATCGAGGCCGTCGAGCCCAAGGTGGTCGTGGCCCTCGGCGCGACCGCCGCCAAAGCCATCATCGGGCCGAAGTTCCGGGTGAGCCAGCAGCGCGGGGAGGTCGTCGAGACTCCGCTCCCCGCCTTGGTCACGGCGACCGTTCACCCCTCGTCGATCCTCCGCGCGGAGGACGACGAGGCGCGCGACATCGCCTACGCAGCCTTCGTCCGTGATCTCGGCGTGGTGTCGCGCCTGCTGCGCAAGGCTTCCTGAACCGCAGCCTGCGGAGCGCGGGACGGGGCTGCCGGAACGCCGCCGGCCCTGGTAACTTGCGGTCGCCGGGGCGGATTCGGCTACCCCTTGAGTCTGTTGCCTAAAGCCGCTGGCCGGGTGAGAAGCCGGTACCGGAGCGAGGCGGGCAGCGGCACAGCGCAGCGAAATGACGCGAATTCGGTCCACGTTGCGACCGCTTCGCCTTCCGGGTGGGGGTTCGGCCGGAGCGGCGTCCCGCCCGCCAAAGCTTCAAGACGTTGTGGGCGGTGTTCTCGAAGATCCACTCGAACCGACAGTGATCGATCCAGCATGGGAAGGAGCAGCCGGCTGTCGGTCTGTTCGTCGGTGAGATCGGCCGCGATCACGATCTGGTGCTCGGTGACCACGGCCTGTCCGTTGTAGCCCTGGATGAACCCGTGCTGGGTCTTCATGATCTTCGAGTCGGGGTCGGTCACGTTGGCCTGGCGCTCCTTCGCCGGCTCGGGCGGGGAGGGCTTTCGACCCCGCAGGCGCATTCCGGTCCGTCGTTCCTCGGCCTCCCGCTCGGCCATGCGCTCCTGGTGGGCTGCGTGGCGGGCCTGCTCTAGGCGGGCCTTGGCCTGGCGCAGGCGGTGCAGCCGGCTCCTCGGGTCGGTCAGGGCAGCTCGTCTCCCCGGGCATCGCCCAGGGCCCGATCCTCGGCGGCGTCGATCTCCGCGGCCTCGGCGAGGATGGCCCTCACCTCTTCCTCGATGCCGGCCCGGGTCTTGTTCGCCGACATCGCCGCGTCCGCCTTGACCCGCTTGCCGTCCAGGGCCACCATCCCCACCCGGACGAGCCCGGCCTCCGCGCACAACCGCGACCACCGTTCCGTCCTCGGCGCCCCACCCCTTGCGCACCACCGCGACCGCCTCGACGTCGACGGCCGCGGGGTCGAACCTGCCGAGGTCGACGCCGTTACCCAGCCAGGTCGCCCGGCTCCGCGGCACCAGCCGGCGCCCCACGGCCCACTCGAAGTCCTCCCGGCTCTGGAACAGCTCGTGGTCGGAGACCCGGAACGCTCCCCGCTCGGCTGCCGAGATCAGCGTCCGCCGCACCCGTGGCAGCGCCGGGTTCGCGTACAGCCCGTGCACGGTGTTCACCACGACCGGCACACGCGCCATCCGGGCCGCCACCCGCCCCAGCACGCCGCTCTTGGGGTTGTGGGTGTGCACGGTCCGGCCGCTCCCGCCGGAACAGGCGACAGCTCCTGCAGCGCGACGGGCCCATCCGGGCGCGACCGGGTCCGCCCCGCCAGCGCCTGGCGCACCCGCCCAACTGAGGCTACCGGGGGGCACTCCCCACGTCAACGAACCGACCGCCGACCTGCGGTCCGGGCCCAGTTCGATCGCTACACTATGCCGGTCCTGGCGGGCCGGCGCCCCGCCGCCACGATCCAGCGGGAAAGGACTCGACGAGCATGCGCATCCTGATCCTGGGCGGAGACGGCTACCTCGGGTGGCCCACCGCCATGCACTTCTCGAAGCGGGGCCACGAGGTCCACACGATCGACAACTACCTCCGGCGCCGGGCCCACAGGGAGCAGGGGACCGACTCGCTCACGCCGATCAGCGACTCGCTCCCCGAGCGGGTCGCCGCGTGGAAGGACGTCACCGGCCTCGAGATCGGCGTCACCGAGGACAACATCTGCGAGTACGAGGTCGTGGAGCGAATCTTCCGCGAGTTCCGGCCGGAGACGATCATCCACTACGGCGAGATGCCCTCGGCGCCCTACTCCCACAAGGGCCGCGATCACGCCGTATTCACGCAGTACAACAACGTGGTCGGCACCCTCAACGTCCTGTTCGCCATCGCCGAGCTGGCGCCCGAGGCCCACCTGGTGAAGCTCGGCACGATGGGCGAGTACGGCACGCCGAACATCGACATCGAGGAGGGCTACCTCCAGGTCGACCACAACGGCCGCACCGACACGCTCCCGTTCCCCAAGCTGCCCGGCTCCTGGTACCACCTGTCGAAGGTCCACGACTCGCACAACATCCACTTCGCGTGCCGGGTGTGGGGGCTGCGGGCGACCGACCTCAACCAGGGCGTGGTGTACGGGGTCCATACCGAGGAGACGCAGTTGGACGACCGTCTCCTCACGCGCTTCGACTACGACGAGGTGTTCGGTACTGCACTGAACCGGTTCTGCCTCCAGGCCGTCATCGGCCACCCCCTGACGGTGTACGGGAAGGGCGGCCAGACGCGCGGCTACCTGAACATCGTCGACACGATCCAGTGCATCGAGCTCGCGACGCTGAACCCGGCCGACGCCGGCGAGTTCCGCGTTTTCAACCAGTTCACCGAGCAGTTCTCGATCACGGAGCTGGCTGAGACCGTTCGGCGGGCCGGCGAGCACCACGGCCTGGACGTGCGGGTCGAGACCGTCGACAACCCGCGGATCGAGAAGGAGGAGCACTACTACAACGCGAAGCACACCAAGCTCCTCGACCTCGGTCTGAAGCCGCACCTGCTCTCGGAGACCCTCGTCGAGTCGATGTTCGACGAGCTCGCGAAGTACAAGGAACGGGTGATCCCCGACCGCATCATGCCGTCGACGAAGTGGAAGACGGTCCTCGAGGCGGAGCCCGCGAAGTAAGACCATGCTCGCGCTGCGGATCGTCGGGGGCATCTTCGCGGCGGCGCTGCTGGTGCTCGCGGTCCTCCGCTACCGTCGGCGGTCGATCAGCCGGCTGAATCTGCTGATCACCTGGGTCCTCGCGCTGGGCGTGATCCTGCTGGCCATCGCGCCGGTCGTGTTCCAGCCGCTGTTCGACCTCTTCAACTTCGGGAAGAAGGGCAGCGGGCGGCGGCTGATCGCGGTGGAGCTGTTCGGGCTGCTCATCGTCTTCGCGCTCATCGTCCGCAACATGGTCTACACGGACGCGAACGAGCGCGCCCTGCGCCTGCTCATCGAGGCGCTCGCGGTGAAGGACTTCCAGTCCGAGCAGGCTCGCCTGGGCGACCGGCTGCCCACGGGGCCGTGCATCGTGGCCGTGTCGCCCGCGTTCAACGAGGCCGAGAACGTGGCCGCCGTCATCCGGGACATCCCCCGAGCGATCGAGGGGTATCCGGTGGTGCCGATCGTGGTCGACGACGCCTCGGACGATGGGACCGGGGACGTGGCCAGGCAGGCCGGCGCGATCGTCATCAGGAACCCGATCCGCCGCGGCGGCGGCCTGGCGCTTCGGGTCGGCTACGACGTGGCGTCGAGGCTGAACGCCGAGGTGGTCGTGTCGCTCGACGCTGACGGTCAGCACATCCCGGAGGAGATGCGGACGCTGGTGCTGCCGGTGCTCCGGGGGGAGGCGGACATGGTCAACGGCTCGCGCCTGCTGGGGGACTTCGAGCGCGAGAGTATCGTCCGCCACATCGGCGTGCACTTCTTCTCCCGGATGGTCACGATCATGACCGGACAGCGGATCACCGACCCCTCCAGCGGGTACCGGGCCACGCGGGTGGACGTCCTGCGGAAGTTCGTGCTGACCCAGGACCAGTTCTGGACGAGCGAGCTGCTCATCGAGGGGCTCCGCCACCGCGCCCGGATCATCGAGGTCCCGATCACGATCAAGGCCCGGGCCGGCGGCAAGTCGAAGAAGCCGAAGTCCCTGAAATACGGCTGGAACTTCTCGAAGGCCATCATCCAGACCTGGCTGCGATAGCTCGACCGACTTCTTCTTGCAATTCGGGGCATTCGGCCCGATGCGGTGTCCCCACACCGATCAGGGGAGGTTCGATGAAGCGCGCTCTCAAGGGGATCCTGCTCGTCCCGGCCGTGCTGGCGGCCTCGCTCGCCCTGTCCCCTGCGGCGAGTGCGGCCACGCTCGACGTCCATCAGGGCCAGTCGATCCAGGCGGCAATCAACCACGCGTCGCCGGGCGACACGATCGTCGTGCACCCGGGCGTGTACCACGAGTCCGTCGTCGTCAACAAGGATCATCTGACGCTGCACGGGGCGGGAGCCTCGGGCACGGGCACCGTGATCATGCCGCCGCAGTCCAGCAACCGGTGCCTGCACGGCGCCGCCGGATTCTGCGTGTTCGGCAAGCAGACGGACAGCGGAGTCCATCTGCGGACCGGGACCACGGTCGAGGGATTCCTGTTCAAGGGGTTCCCGGCCTTCGGCATGGTCGGCTTCGGCACGAAGGACTCGAAGTTCGAGCACAACTTCGCGGTGAACAACGGCGAGTACGGAATCGCCTGCTTCACCTGTCCCGGGGTCCAGAACCTGTTCAGCAAGGCCACCGGCTCCGGCGAGGCCGGGTTCTACATCGGCGACACGCACCTGGCGAACGCGTTTGTGGTCGGCAACGTGTCGTACGCGAATGGGAACAACGGGTTCTTCTTCGGCACTCGAACGTCGGCCGCGCCGAGGGCAACAAGGCCTACGGCAACTGCTCGGGCATGACGCTGCTGAACACCGGGGCACCGAACAACGTGCACGGGTGGACCCTGGTCGGCAACGACGTCTACCAGAACACCAACGTGTGCGCCGGCGGCGGCGAGGCTCCCAGGATCTCCGGTGTGGGGATCCTGATCGCCGGCGCGCACGACAACTCGATCGTCCACAACAACGTCTGGGGCAACCACCGGGTGGGACGAGCGACATCCCGCCGGCCGGCGTCTCGATGTTCTCGTCGAAGCCCTTCGGCGGCTCGAACGCTGCGGGCAACGAGGTCCGGGCCAACGCCCTCTACCGGAACCACCCGAACGACATCTTCTGGGACCAGAAGGGCGCGGGGAACACGTTCACCAAGAACAAGTGCGACACGTCCGACCCGAACGGGCTGTGCAACTAGCCTGATTCGGACTCGACACCGCGTGGAGGGCGGCTCGCCGCGGCGGGCCGCCTTTCGCGTTTTCGCGATCCGCCCGAGGGCGTCGGGGGCTTGCTACCGTGGGCACGTGAACACGGAGGTCCCGCCGTGAGGACGACGGAATCCCGGGCGGACGCGCCTTCGGAGCCCGCGGGAAATCTCGGCGGCGGGGGGGCACGGAAGTTCCTCGGGACCTGGATCGAGGCCTTCGCGGGCGCCGGCGCCGTGTTCATCGGGACCTTCGTCCTGTACTTCCTGGTCTACCGGGTCCGCCGCTTCACCCTGCCGCTGGGGTGGGACACGCCCTGGTACGTGTGGCGCGCCGACTACATCGGACACGTCGGCATGGGCCCGCTGGACACGGCCGCCCGGCCGGGCCATCCCCTGCTGTCCGCGACGCTGAGCTCCCTGACCGGGCTGTCGTCGCTGCGGATGGAGGTCGTGCTGCCGTTCGTGCTGGTGGGGATGCTGGCGCTGGCGGTGGGGGCGGTGGTCGCCGTCGGCGGCCGGCAGGAGTGGTGGCGGTGGGCCGCGGCGGCCGCGGTCTCGGGCGTGACGATCGGGACCACCAGGCTGGTCGGCGAGAACGTCTCGAACCTGATGAACCTGCTGTTCGTCGTCGTGGCGTTCCTACTGCTGATCCGGTTCGCCGCCGGCGGCCGGGGGTTCGCGGGCGCGGTGGTGCTCCTGGTGGCGGCCGCGATGTCGCACTGGTTGTTCATGCCGGTGGTCGCGCTGTTCATGGCCGGGTGGTGGGTGCTGGCGCTCCCCGCGTCGGCGCGGTCCCGGCGGTCCGGCACCGCTCTGTGGCGGACCGAGTCCGGCGCGCTGTTCGCGGCGGGCGGGATCACCGGGGCGGCCACGCTCGCGCTGATCTATCCGGTGCTGGGGTCCACGTTCCGGACGCGGGAGATCGGCGAGCTGCACAGCCGGTACCTGCCCAAGTTCCGTGAGGACCTGAAGGGCATGGCGGCGTGGGCGGTGGGGCCGCCTGCGGCCGTGGGCGCCCTGTTCGTGGCCCGGCCGGCCCGCCCGGAGCGCGACGAGCCTGCGCCGCCAACGCGAGGCCCGTTCCTGCGGATGCTGGGCGGGTGGACGGCCGTGTGCCTGGTGGGGATCGCCGTCGCGGCCGTCACGCTCGCGGTGCCGCCGCACCGGTTCCTGGGGCTGCTGGTCGCGCTGCCAATGGCGGTGGCGCTGGCGGCGCTCGTGTGGACGGTGGGCAGATGGGTGGCCGGACGGGCAGGGAGGCCGGCCGGGGTGTTGGTCTCCGCCGTGATCGTGGGAGCGTTGACGGTCCCCACGGTCGCCTGGTGGTTCGGGCCCGGCGGGGACTACAACGGGCCGGAGCAGTGGTTCGACCAGCGGGCATTCGACCAGGCCCGGACCATCGACGCGTACATCGACCAGCTGCGGCCCCGACAGATGGTCGTGGTGGGCGTCGGACCCCACGGGTCGTCGGGGCCGATCTCGATCTCCCTGAAGGAACGGACGGTGCGGGCCGGGTTGGCTCCCGAGCACCAGGAGCAGGTAGTCGTGGTCCCGGGGGAGCCGGCCGACCTCCTGGCCGGGCGGTTCACCCGGCTGCCGAACCCCGAGTTCAACTCGCACAACCGCGTCTTCTTCGACGCCGGCGTCGCGGCGCTTCGCTCCGGCGCCCCGATCGTGTTCCCGCAGGCCCTCGGCCCCCTGGAATGGGGGCGAGCGCTCGCTCGGGGATCTTCGACACTAACGCCGGGCGTGGCGCTGCTGCGAGGGCCGCCGCCGTCCGATTCCCATCCGCTAAGCCCTGCGCCGCTGGAGGTCGTCCCGGCCACGAGGGTCGGGGTGCTACAGGCGATCGCGCTGGTCGCCGTGCTGGGCCTCGCCGGGCTGGGATGGACCGTGTGGTTCTTGGGAACCGGGGCCAGGCCGGTGGTGGTGCTGTCGCTCGCGCCGACGGTGGGAGCGGCCATGCTGATCCTCGCCGCCCTGGTCACGACGAAGCTGGGATTCCATCCGGCCGAGGCGCCGGGCATCGTGACGACGGGGGCCGTGGCGGCGCTCGGCGGGGCGGTCGCGCTCGCCGGCCATCTGCGCGCCGGGCCCGGCCGCTCGGCCGACGACCGATCCCCATCGAAGAGCCCCGCCCGGATTGCCCCCGGTCGTCCCTAGCCGGGGAGCCCCGCCCGCAGGGTCCGGACGGCCGCGGCTGGATCCGGGGCCTCGGTTACCGCGCGGACGACCACGATGCGCCGGGCACCCGCCTCCACGATTTCGGGCAGCGTCTCGGGGTCGATGCCGCCGATGGCCAACCACGGCCGGTCGACCGTGGCGGCGGCGTGGCGGACCAACCCCAGCCCCATGCCCGGTCGCCCGGGCTTCGTCGGCGTCGCGTGGATCGGCCCCGCGGTGACGTAGTCGGCCTCCGGCGCCGCGGCGTCGAGCTGTCCCTGCGAGTGGCATGAGAGCCCGACGAGGGCATCGGGGCCGAGGATCTCGCGAGCGAACGCCGGCGGCAGGTCGTTCTGACCGACGTGGACGCCGTCGGCGCCGGCAGCGAGCGCCACATCGGCGCGGTCGTTCACCGTGAACAGGGCGCCGCGGCGCTCCGCCGCCTCCCGGAAGGCCTCAGCCCAGCGCAGGAGGTCGCCGGCCTCGGCGTCCTTCTCCCGGAGCTGCACGATGTCCACGCCGGCCTCGAGAATCGCGTCGAGGAACTCGGCGAGGTCCCCCTGCTCGTTGCGGGCCCCGGTGACGACGTACAGGCGCGCGTCGCGGAGTCGTTCCTTCCGCAGGGCCGGCTCCACCACGCTCAGCCTCCGGCGACGGCTCGGACGAGCTCCAGCCGGTCGCCCTCGGCCAGCGCCGTGTCGTACCGCGAGCGCTCCAGCGCCCCGCCGTTCAGCTCGACCACGACCAGCTGCGGATCGAGCCCCCGCAGGCGGATGAACGCGTCGACGGTGGTCGCCGCGGGGACCTCGTAGGGCTTGCCGTTCGCCGTGACCCGCATCGCCCCCAGTGTAGGGAGCGGTGTGCGGCCGGCCGGCGGGATTCCCCGTCGCCGCCGGCCGGCCGCCCTCGCGCTCAGGCCGTGGCCGTCCGGGCCCGCCGGACCCCCCGCACCACGAACCAGGCATCAACCAGGAGCACCAGGACCGGAAGCACGTACCCGAGCCCGACGACCACCGAGAAGATCACGCCGAGGAACGCGGCAACCGACTTGGCGAACGCCCGCGTCATCTGCGGCTTCTTGACGGGCGGCGGGGTCTGGGTGGGGGCAACGACCTGCGCCCCCTTCTCCCGCATGTCCAGCCGGATCGTCCCGAGGTCGGCGCGGTTCCGCAGGACGCGCAGCTGACCCTGGAGCTCCTCGATGCGCAGCTCGACGTCCGACAGCACGTTGTTCACCCGGAGCGTCGCGGTCACGGTCGGGGCCTTGCCCAGCAGCCTCCGCAGCGAGGCCTCCTGCGCCAGTGAGTTCCGCAGCCGGGCGGCGAGGTCGACGAACTGCGCCGTCACGTCGACGCCGCTGACCTCCTGGTGGAGCACCGTCCCGAGCGCCCGCAGGTCCCCCACCGCCAGGGCGAACTTGTCCGCCGGCACCCGCATGACCATGATCCCCGAGCGCGTCTTGGTCCCGGCCGTGGACGAGGTCTGGACGTAGCCGCCGTACGTCTCCGCGACCGCCATGGCCTTCTGGAACTGCGCCGAGAACGTGTGCCGGTCGACCTGAATCTCGAGCGCCGCCGTCTTCACGATGTTCGGCCCGATCGCCGGCACTCCGTCGACCTGCGACGGTGCCGCGACTCCTTCCTTCGGGACGTCGGCGAACGACGGAGCGATGCCTTGATGCTGAATGTTGAATCCGATGCTGCCCTGCCTGCCGACGTCCGGGTCGATGTGCGGAGCGACGGCCCGCGGCTCGGCGATGGTATGGCTGTGGAGGTTGAGCTGCTTCCCGGTTGCCGGCGAATATTGCTCATAGCGCCCTGCAGTCGGGGACCCGGGTCCTCCGACCGCGATGTAGCCGACGATGCCGGCGATCACCAGGACGCCGGTGACGAACCCCGAGGCCAGCTTCCACCGGGACGCCGGCCGGCGGATCCGCGGCGACCGCTGAGTCGTCCCCCGGGTTGGCCGTCCCGCCTGGGCCGCCGCCTCCATCAGGTCGTCACGAAGATCGTCCAGGAACGCGATGTCGTTGCTCACGGCTGCCCTCCCGTCTCGGCCTCGGCCGGCGCGAGCGGCTCCGCCGAGTCGATGCCCTGCTGCTCGAGCAGCGTCCCCAGGCGGCGGAGCCCCCGGCTGACCCGGGCCCGGGCCGTCTGCTCACTCGACCCGGTGTGCTCCGCGACCTCCTGGTACGGCCGCCCCTCCACGACGCGAAGGTTCACCGCCTCCCGCTGCTCCGACGACAGCAGCGCGAACGCGTCCGCCACCGCCCCCCGAACCTCCTGTGTGTCCATGAGCTCCTCGATCCGGTCGTAGTCCTCCTCCGACAGCTCCCGCTGCGGCATCCCGAGCCGCCTGCGGGCCCTCGCGTCCACCGCTCCCCGGCGGTGGAACCGCGACAGCTGGTGCCGCGCGATCCCGTACAGCCACGCGGTCGCGCCGCCACCCTGGGGCCGGAACCGATGCCTCGACACGAACGCCTGCGCGAACGTCTCCGCGGTCAGCTCGGCCGCCGTCTCGGGGTCGAACGTCCGCCGCACGAAGAACCGCAACAGCGCCCCCGCATGCCGGTCGTACAGCTCACCGAAAGCATCCGCCCGCGCCCGAGACAGGAGCAGGAGTTCGTCGTCGTCGAGATCTCGCTCCACGGGCCGCCTTCGCACCGGTGCAGTCGGAGTTCCACCCGTACTATGCCGCGACCTCGGTTCGCTGTGACGACGAGAGCGCCCGGCCCCATGGCGATGTCGAGGCGCAGGCGAGTCCCTCATGGTCTGGCTGCGCTGCAGTCGATGGGCGGATGAGGATGAGGTATGTGTGGCCCGCCGCCGCGGTCGTCGTGACCATGGGGGCGCTGTTCTGCACGTTGGTGGCCGCGAGCGACGCCGCCTGGTACCTCTTCGGCGCGCGCCGCCACGAGGGCGGTCGTCCCATTCTTCGGTTCTCCTGCCATGAGTCTCGTTTCGGAGGCAGCTCTCCTCGGTGGAGTGGCCATCGTCTTGTGGGGTGTCGCCTATCTGCTTCTGCGAAGCCGGTGCCGCCCAACGAAGTCAGTCGCCGGGTAGCTTCCGCCGTGCCTGAACCGAAGTGTTCCGTTGCGAGAAAGAGCCCCGAACCGAGCGACAATCGAACATATGTTTGGTAATGGTCCCCGTCTGCCTCCCCCAAGCCGACCGAGGGTTTTGGGTGTCCGCAATGCTTGAATGCAGCAGCGACGAGGACCTCCTCGTCCAGGAGATGGATTCCGCTCACGCCGGCGTGTGTCGCGCCCAGCTCCGACTGTTCTCGGTGATCGTTCGGGTGGATCGTTCGGAGCTGTGGCGGGACTGGGGCGCCCACGACATGGCCCACTGGCTCTACAAGCTCGTGCACGAGTACGGATGGACGATCGATCGTCGGGACGACGGCACGATGCGGTGGTTCCGTCCGGACGGGACTCGCTACCGTGCGGCCGGGCCCGCCGGATCGCGCCGTGGAAACCGTCGATGACTCCGAAGCCGTCGATGCGACAGATGTGGAAGCCGTCCAAAGCGTGGATGCCCTGGATGCGGCCGGAGCCGAACGATCGGATCGGACGTCGTTGCTTCGGCTCGGAGCCTTCCGCCCCGTCGGCGTGACCGACGATGCTCGTCCGCTGCTTTCTCGAGCCAGGAGTCCCGATACGAGCTGACCGCGCAGTGCCTCGCTGGGCGCTCCGATAGGCCGGCCTGATCTTGTTGCCGGTGTTCGCAATGGCGCCGTTTTGTGCGGGGAAGGCCATTCCCTCCCAGGCCGAGGAGTCCATCCGGCTCGATGGCCGCTCTGCGCCGGTACCCTGAGCGTCGAAGAGAAGGAGGTTTCCGCTGCAGAACGTCAATCGCATCCTGGTGGCCACGGACCGGTCGGACACCGCCTCCAAGGCGGTCGACTGGGCCGCGAACATGGCCCGGAACTACGGGGCCGAGCTGGTCGTCCTCCAGGTGATCGTTCCCGAGGACGACGGCCAGGGGCCGACGACCGCGGCGGAGACCGCCGCCGTGTCGGACGCGCTGCCGGGGCTGCAGGACCTCGCGTCGCAGCTCGCCGGGCCTCGCGGCGTGGCCCGGGTGACCGTCGATCCCGACCCCGCCCGGGGGATCGTGCAGGTCGCCGAGGAGGAGGGGGTCGACGTCGTCGTGGTCGGCAACCTCGGGATGAGCGGGAGGAAGAAGTTCCTGCTCGGGAACGTCCCCAACCGGGTCAGCCACAACGCCCGGTGCACGGTGATCATCGTGAACACCGCGCCCGGCGAGGCCACCGGGCGCACCATGCCCATCCGCACCGACCATCAGCACGCCGCCCTGGCCGAGGAGGAGGAGGCGATCAAGGGGAGCCTGCTCGGTCGCGCGGCCCGCATCGGCCGGGTCATGGGCAAGTACGGCGTCCGCGAGGTCTTCTCCCCCGCCGACGCCGACACCGAGGCCACCAGCCGCCAGCGCGCCCGGGCCCTGCGCAGCGCGATGGAGGAGCTCGGCCCCACGTTCGCCAAGCTCGGCCAGATCCTGTCGACCCGCCCCGACCTCATGCCGCCGGCGTTCATCGAGGAGCTGGCGACCCTGCAGGACCGGGTGACGCCGCTCTCCGAGGAAGAGGTCGTCGAGGTCATGGAGCAGGAGCTGGGCGTCCCGTGGGAGGACGTGTTCGCGTCGATCGACCCGGAGCCGCTCGCCGCCGGGACCATCGCCGAGGTCCACCGCGCCATGCTGGAGACGGGCGAGCGGGTCGTCGTGAAGATCCAGCGCCCGACCGCTCGTCGCGACATCCTCCAGGACCTCGGCCTGCTCGAGCGGTTCGCGGAGAAGACCAAGAACCGGCCGGCCTTCCGGCAGGTGTTCGACATGCCGGCGATCATCGAGCACCTGTCCGAGTCGCTCCGGCGCGAGCTGGATTTCCGCCAGGAGGCCCGGAACATCGACCGGATGCGCGAGGTGCTGGAGCCGTACGACCGGCTGGACGTCCCCGGCGTGTACCACGACTACTCGACCGACCGGCTCCTGGTGATGGAGGAGATCCAGGGGATCCCGATCAAGGACATCCCGGAGGGCCCGGAGCGGAAAGACGCCGCCCGCCAGCTCCTGGAGTCGTACTACCGGCAGATCCTGCAGGACGGGTTCTTCCACGCCGACCCCCACCCCGGGAACCTGATGTGGTGGAACGACCGCATCTACTTCCTGGACTTCGGCATGGTCGGCGAGGTGGGGCCCGAGCTCCGGGAGCTGCTGCTGTTGCTGCTGCTGGCGTTCGCGAACGGCGACGTCGCGTTCCTGGCCGACGTGACGCTGATGCTGGCCGGCGACGAGAGCCGGGTGGAGGTGGACGTCGACGCGTTCCGCGAGGACCTCGGCCGGCTGATGTCCCGGTACCGCGACGTCTCGCTGCGCGAGATCCAGCTGGGGCCGATCCTGCAGGAGGTCACCGAGATCTCGATTCGCCACGACGTCCCGCTCCCGTCCTCGCTGGCGCTGACCGGGAAGGCACTGGCCCAGATGCAGCTGGCCACCGCGGAACTGGACCCGGAGCTCGACCCGTTCGCGGTCGCCGGGCAGTTCGTGGTGAAGCGGGTGATGGGCCAGCTGCGGGGGCGGACGAACCCCGGGCGGCTGTTCTACGAGGCCCAGAAGCTGCGCGTGCGCCTGGGACGCCTGGTCGAGGCGGTGGAGCGGCTGGCCGGGGCTCGCCCGGGGCCGAAGCTGCAGGTCCACTTCCGGGGGACCGAGCGGCTGGAGGACACGATCCGCCGCGCCGGCCGGCGCCTCGCGCTCGCCATCACGGCGGGCGGCGCGCTGCTGGCGACGGCGCTGACGGCCGCATCCAACCGGGTGGTCGAGTGGGTGCCGGTGACCCTGGGGACGATCGGCGGGCTGCTGCTCGCCGGGCTGTTCTTCGACCTCGCGCGCCGCCGCGGGTAGCCGGGCTACTCGTCGGTATTCCCGGGGTCGTCGGGGTCGTCGGGGCCGGCCGCCACCGTGACGTCCTGATCGCCCGGCGCTCGTCGGCGTGCGCGCTCCTGCTCCCGTTCCGCCTTCTGCAGGGCCGTCCTGGACGACGACCCGTCGCCCCGGACCACCTTGAGCAGGCGACGCTCGACCACCGCGGCCACAACGCCCATCATCACGCCGAGCACGCCGCGTTCGACCCAGACCCGGGCCCGATGCCGCCGCGTCGCCCTCCGGGGGCGCGTCGCGTCGGCGCGCTTGCGTTCCTTCCTGCCGGCCACTGACGTGGAGGCTACCGTGCCGGCCGGCCGGGACCCGCGCGCGCCGGCCGGCGGACAAGAGCGACGCAGCAGGCGCCCTCCCCGGGGCGGAGCTCCGCTACGAGGACGTCGCCGTCGGTGAGCCCCGAGATCACGCCTCCGAGGAGGGCGTGGTTCATCGCGCAGACCAGCTCGGTGTGGCGGCGCGCCAGGTCGTGGAACGGACAGTTCCGGAGCACCGCGCCGTCGGGGGTTCGATCCGGCTCGTACCCCAGGTCGGCCAGGGCCGAGCACATGGCGTCCAGCGGGTCCGCTGCGTGCGCGGCCCGCTCTCGGAGCGCCCGGCCGAGGCGCATCCCCTCGCGCCGGGCCACCCGCCGGACGGCCCGTTCGGGGGTGTCGCGCTCCCGGCGCTCCTCCATGGCGGTCGCGAGGAGGTCGCCGGCCAGGTCGGTGCGATCCGGGGGGATGGCGACCTGCAGCCGTGTCGCGGACGGCCGGTAGAGCTTGGCCGGGCGTCCGGCGCCGCGGCCCGTCCGGCCGGTGAGCCGGCGGAACTCCACGTCGAGCAGCCCGGCCCCGGCCAGACGATCCAGGTGGAACGCCGCGAGCCCCCGCGACACCCCACACGCGGCCGCGGCCTCGTCCCGGCCGACCGCGCCGTGCGCGCCCCGAACGTAGTCGAACAGCCGCCGGCGGACGGGTTCGTCGATGAGGGCGACGCCCTCGATGTCGGAGGCCATCGCCCGAAATTCTATGACCAGCCAACGTTGCAGAAAGAAAATCTCCTACCGCGGGTCTCAGCCGGCCAGATCAGGATTCCGCGAGCTTCTCCAGGATCTTCTTGTTCCTCTCGATGGATGCGCGCAGCCGCTGCCGAAAGGCCTGATCGTTACGAGTCCTGGTCAGCATCGACTCCGCGCTGGGGGTGAGCCGTGACCAGTCCTCCCACACGGGGTCGTAGCCGAGCTCCCGGAGCTTCGCGGCCACCTCCTGGGGCGAGCGGGTGTCCGCGACCTCGAACTGCTCCGTGGCCTCGTTCGGCTGCTCGTAGCCGCCGGGGTCGGTGTGGGAGCCCGCGCTCGTGTGCGTGATGCCGACAAGGAACAGCCCGTCGCGCAGCGTCGCGTCCTCCCGCGCCGACAGCACGATCCCCGCGTCGGGGAGCGCGAGCCGCAGCGCGCAGACCAGCTGCACCAGGTCCCGGTCACCGAGCAGGGACTGCGGCCGGAACCCCGCCGCCGACGGGCGCATCCGCGGCACGCTCACCGTGACCTGCGACCGCCAGTACCGCCGCATCAGGAACCGGGCGTGTGCCGCCACCGCGAGCGCCTCGTACCGCCAGTCGTCGTGGAGCCCGAAGAGCGCCCCGATCCCGATCCGGCGCATCCCCGCCCGGGCCGCCCGTTCCGGCCCGAGCAGCCGCCACCGGTAGTGGCGCTTCCGTCCGGCCAGGTGCACCCGGCGGTAGGTGTCCGGGTGGTACGTCTCCTGGTAGATCACCACGCCCTCACACCCCGCCGCGCCGATTCGCCGGTACTCCTCCTCGCTCCACACCTGGACCTCGATGGCGAGCTGCGGGACCTCCCGGGCGAGCAGCGCGATCCGCTCCTCGAGGAACTCGATCCCGGTCAGCCGCTCATGCTCGCCGGTCAGCAGCAGGATCGACCGGAACCCCTGTCCCAGCAGGTGGCGGGCCTCCTGAAGCGTCTCGTCCGGGGTCAGCGTCCGGCGGGCGATCGACAGCTCGCGGGCGAACCCGCAGTACGCGCACGTGGTCAGGCACTCGTTCGACAGGTACAGCGGGGCGTACATCCGCATGGTTCGGCCGAACCGGGCGACGGTCAGCCGCCGGGATGCCTCGGCCAGGCGCGGGAGCCGCTCCGCGGCGGCCGGCGACAGCAGCGCGGCGAAGTCCCGCATCGTCCGTTCCAGGGGATGCGCAGCCAGGGCCGCGTCCACCCGTTCCGGACTGGCCTGCGCCGCGATCCCCAGCAGCTCGCCGAACGGCAGTCGCTCCAGCTCGTCGGCGAAGGTGACCGGCGGAGCGGGATCGAGGAACCCGTCGCCGTGTCGGTCGGCCGGGTGCTCCAGGGGCTTCAGCCCGCGTCCCCCCGGGCGAAGGACCGGCCGGGTCACGGCGAGGGCTCCGTCACGGCGGCGTCGGCCTGGGAGGTCACCAGCTTCTGGAGGAACCCCTCCACCGGGCTCGAGGCCTCGGCCCGCTCCAGCTCGGGCGCGCGCCCTGCCAGGAAGGCCCGGCGGCCCGCCTCGGTCCCCAGCGCGAAGGCCCGGGCCATCTCGACCGGATCCCCGGCGACCGCGATCGCGGTGTTCACCAGGACCGCGTCGCACCCGAGCTCCATGGCCTCGGCCGTGTGCGACGGAGCCCCCAGGCCCGCGTCGACCACGACCGGCACGGTCGCCTGCTCCACGATGATCTGCACGGCGTCGCGGGTCCGCACGCCCTTGTTCGAGCCGATCCAAGATCCGAGCGGCATGACGGTGGCGCAGCCCACCTCCTCCAGCCGCTTGGCCAGCACGGGGTCGGCGCCGATGTACGGCAGCACGGTGAACCCGTCGCGCACCAGGAGCTCGGCGGCCCGCAGTGTCTCCACGGGGTCGGGCAGCAGGTACCGCGGCTCCGGCGTCACTTCGAGCTTGATCCACGCGGGCAGCCCCGCCGCTCGGGCCAGGCGGGCGATCCGCGCCGCCTCGTCGGCGTCGGCCGCGCCGGACGTGTTCGGCAGTACGAGGTACCGCGCAGGGTCGATGAACTCCAGGATGTCCGGCCCGCCGGTCGCGTCGAGGTCGACGCGCCGGAGCGCCACGGTGACCATCTCGGTCCCGCTCGCTTCCAGCGCGTCGCGCATGACCTCGAACGAGCCGAACTTGCCCGTGCCGACGATCAGGCGCGAGCCGAACTCACGACCGGCGATGACCAGTGGATCGGTGGACATGACCTGTGGGAAGCGCCGCCTCCCATTCCTCCCTTCGCCCGCATTACCGGGATCAGGTCCGTCGGGTCGCCGGCGGGATGCTGGCCGGCCTCTCAGCCCGGTTCCCCGAGCTCCCCGGAACTTCCTCACGGAGTATACGGCGGGCCCGAACGGCCCCGGGATCAGCGCTGCCCGAGGTGGCGTTGCAGCGCCTGGAGACGGTCGTCCCACTCGGCGCCGACCGTGGCCATCCACGACATCGCGTCGCGCATCGGCGGTGGGGTCAGCCGGTACCGGACGTCGCGCCCCTCGCGCGCGGCCGTCACCAGTCCGGCATCGGCCAGCACGGCCAGGTGCTTCGACACCGCCTGGCGGGTCACCGGCAGCCGTCCGGCGAGCTCGGTCGCGGTGACGGGCCCGGAGCGCGACAGCAGCGCCATCACCTGCCGCCGCGTGGGGTCGGCCAGGGCCTGGAAGACGGCCCCGACGCGGTCCTCGCGGCGGCTCACCGGGCGACCGCCTGGAGGCCGGGCGAGGGTCGGGGCGAAGGCGGTTGCCGGAGGAGCCCGATCGCGTCGAACCGCTCCTCGGCTCCGCGCGGCGGTGACAGCGGCGCCAGTTCGATGACCCGGAGCCTCGTGCCGAGCCGGAGGGGCTCGATCACGAATTCGACGCGGCTCCCCGGGCCGGGACGCCCGGCCTCGCCGGGCTCCTCGAACGGCCACCATCGGATGGCCAGACGGCGACCCGGGTCCGCGGCCTCGACGACCACCCGGCGCACCGCGCCGTCCTGCCGCCGGACCGTTCCCCTGCCGCCGGGCCGGCAGTCGAGCTCGACCGTCCCTCCCAGCCACGCGGACAGGCGCTCGGGTTCGGTCAGCGACGCCCACACGTCGGCGACGGTGACGTCGAGCTCGACCTCCCGTTCCACGACCTCGTCGTCCATCATCCTCGAATCTGCAACTCTACGGTTGCACCTTACCCATCCGCCGCGATACGATGCGCAACCGAGCAGTTGCACTGTACCCCATCGCCAGGAGCGAGTCCCATGGCATCGAATCCGCCGGAACCGAACCGCACCGAACCCGAGGTCCTGCGCCTCGAGGAGTTCGCCTACCGCCGCCTGTTCCAGCAGCGCATGGTGTTCCTCCGCGGCGAGATCAAGGAGAGCGTCGCGGACGACGTGGCCGCGCAGCTCCTGGCGCTCGACGCCGCCGCCGAGGGCGACGTCACGCTGTACATCGACTCCCCCGGCGGCGACGTGACCGGGCTCTTCGCCATCCACGACACCATGCAGCTGGTCCGCTCCCCCGTGCACACGCGATGCGTCGGCATGGCGGCCTCCTCCGCGGCCGTCATCCTCGCCACCGGCACCGGGGTCCGTTCCGCCACTCCCAACGCCCGCATCCTGATCCACCAGCCCCACGGCGGCATCCAGGGCACCGCCCGCGACATCGAGATCCACGCAAAGGAGTTCGCGTTCCTCCGCCAACGGGTCGACGAGATCCTGGCCGAGCGGACCGGCCAGCCCATCGAGCGCATCCGACAGGACACCGACCGCGACTTCTGGCTCACCCCCGAGGCCGCCAGGGACTACGGCCTCATCGACGAGATCGTCGGCTTCCGCCCGACCCTGGTGCGCTGACGCCCGGCCCATCCGCCGCTCGGGTGGCTCACGTGCGGTGGAAGGTGTCGATGACGTGCTGGCACGCGTCCAGGACCTCGTCCTCGTGGTTCTCGTCGAACTGACACCGGATCAGGTACTGGTCGGACCCCGAGAAGCCGAGAACGAGGCGGGAGCGAGCCTCCTCACCGGTGGGCGTGGGACGCTCAATTCGGACCTCGAGTCCCGGCAGGCCATCGAACTCAGTCTCGGTCGGGCCCGCCTCGAGCGTCGCCCCCGCCTGCCGGAGCCCCTCCACCATGCCGGCCTTGATCACCTCCAGGTGCGCATGGAAGTCATCGGGGCCTACCGCGATCTCTCCCTTGAGTTTCGCAACGAGGATCACATCCACCGGATCACGCAGGAAATTCTCCTCCCATGTTGCGGTCGGGAAGCTCGGATCCTTGACGATGCCGGTGGAACCGCTCGTGTGCGACCACTCGGCCGGCGCCTCGAACGTCGCGTCCGGCGCCGAGATCGTCCGTGCACCGTGCGGCCGGATCGCCAGTCCGATCAGGACGGCCCCGACCACCACGACCACCAACCCGCCTCCGATGGCGACCCAGAGCCAGGCGCGACGGTTGGGCGCCCGCGCGGAAGGACCCGAGGCTGCCCACGCCGAATCGGAATCCGGCAGCTGACCTCCCAGGTCGGGCCGGGGAGGTGGGATCGAGCCGTGATCCGTCATGGTCTCAGCGCGACGAGCAGGAAGGTGGCCACCGACGGAGTTCCCCTCGCCGATGTGCCCATCGAGCGGCATCTTGCCACCTACAATGGGGCCACGCCTCCCCGCGGCCCCTCAGACGGGATATGAGCCAGACCACGACCGTCCGCGCGCGGTATCAGATCATCGCCAAGGTCGCCTCGGGCGGCATGGGCGAGGTCTACCGTGCCCGCGATTCGGTGCTCGCCCGCGACGTGGCCATCAAGGTCCTGCACCGGAACCTGGCCGGGGACCCCGGGTTCATCGACCGGTTCCGGCGAGAGGCGCGGGCGGCCGCGCTGCTGTCGCACCCCAACATCGTCGCCGTGCACGACTGGGGCTCGACCACGTCCGGGACGTACTTCATGGTCATGGAGTTCGTCCGGGGGCGGAACCTCCGGGACCTCCTCACCCACTTCGGGCGCCTCGAGCCGCAGCAGTCCGTCGAGGTGCTCGTCCAGATGCTCGCCGCCCTGGAGCACGCCCACCGCCACGGCATCGTCCACCGCGACGTCAAGCCGGAGAACGTCCTGGTCACGCCCGAGGGCGTGGTCAAGGTGGCCGACTTCGGGCTGGCGCGGGCGTTCGCCGAGTCCCGGATCAGCCAGGCCCCCGGAACCGTCACCGGGACCGTCCAGTACCTGGCGCCGGAGCAGATCCAGGGCGAGCCGGCCGACCCCCGCACCGACCTGTACGCCACCGGCATCGTGGCCTACGAGCTCCTGACCGGACAGGTGCCGTTCCACGGCGAGACCTCGCTGGCCATCGCCTACCGGCACCTGTCCGACCGGGTCCCCCCGCCGTCGGAGGCGGAGCCGGAGGTGCCGCCCGCACTCGACCGGCTGGTCGTCGCGGCGACCGAGAAGGACCGGGAGCGCCGGCCGCCCTCGGCGTCCGACCTCCGGGCGAGCCTGATGGCGGTCTCCGACGCGGCGGCGTCGACTCCTTCCCTCGGCGAGCTGGTCCAGGAGCTCCCGGACGACGTCCGCGCCGACGAGGATCGCGCGTTCACCGTGACGATCCCCCAGCGAATGTCGCCCAAGGCGCGGCGGAGGCGTCTGCTGCGCCGGATGGTCGTGACGCTCATGGCGGTGGCGTTGCTCGTCGGCGGCGCGCTCGCCGCGTGGGCCTTCGTCATCCCCCACTACACGCACGTCCCCCGCGTGCTCGGCCTGACCCAAGACGCCGCGCGCCTGCGCCTCGACGCGGCCGGACTGGATGCGCAGTTCGGGCCGCCCGTGACCTCCACCACCGTCACCGAAGGCCAGGTCCTGAGCCAGAGCCTCGACCCGGGCGCCAAGGTCAGGAAGGGGACCGACGTCGTCCTGCGCATCTCCGCCGGCCTGCCGTTGCGAGGCGTCCCGATGGTCTCGGGCGCGTCGCTCGCCGACGCCGGGAAGATGTTGCAGGCGCAGGGCCTGAAGATGCGGGTCCGGCACGCCTTCAGCGACACCGTCCACAAGGGCCTGATCATCGACCAGAACCCCCTGCCGGGCCAGCGGATCCTGTTCGGGGCCGAGGTCACGGTGACGGTGAGCGACGGCCGCGAGCCGGTGACGGTGCCGAAGGTGGTCGGGCAGACCAGCGCGGACGCGCAGTCCGTCCTGGTCGCCCAGCAGTTCGACGTGCGGGTGACCAGGGAGTTCTCGGCCGGCACGCCCGTGGGCGAGGTCATCCGGCAGGACCCCAAGCCCGGGCGGACCGTGCCGCTCGGGAGCACCGTCCGGCTGGTGGTCTCGCTCGGGCCGAAGACGTTCCCGATGCGATCGGTGGTGGGGCTCCCCGCCGGCGACGCCCAGGCCCAGCTGGAGGCCCAGGGGCTGAACGTTCATGTGGTCCACATCCCGGGCTCCACCGCCACCACGGTCGTCGGCCAGATCCCGAACAGCGGCGCGACCGTCGAGCAGGGCGAGACCGTCACGATCTACGTGGCGTGATCGTCGGCGCGCACATCCGCACGCGCGGCGGACTGCCGTCAGTGGTGCCTGGCGCGCGGGCCGTCGGGGCGGATGGCATCCAGTTCTTCGCGTCGAACGCCCGGATGTGGCGTCCGCCGAGCATCGCCGACGAGGCCGCGGCCCAGTTCCACGAGGCCTGCGCCGCGGAGGGCATCCGCTCGGCGTTCCTCCACGCCCCGTACCTGGTGAACATCGCGTCCCCCAACCCGGGGTTCCACGCGAGGTCCATCGAGCTGTCGCGGGCGACCCTGGCGGCCGCCGACGTGCTGGGCGCCGCCGGGCTCGTCGTGCATGCGGGCGCCGGCGGCCGAGGCCAACCCCGGGAGGCCCTGGCGCGCGCGGCGGGCGCGCTCGACGCCATCGGGGCGGTCGACACCGAGGCGAACCTGGTCGTGGAGCTCATGGCCGGGAGCAGTGGCGCCGTCGCCAGCACCTTCGCCGAGGCGACCCGGCTGTTCGAGGCGGCCGCGTCGGGCGACCGGCTCCGGCTGTGCATCGACACGTGCCACCTGTTCGCGGCCGGGTACGCGCTCGACGAGCCGGCCGGCGTCGAGGAGTGCTTCGACGAGCTCCGTGAGTCGGGACTGGCCGACCGGCTGGTGGCGGTGCACGCGAACGACGCCGAGTTCGCCCGCGGATCCAGGCGTGATCGGCACGCGAACATCGGAACCGGCGGGATCGGGCTCGACGGGTTCGCGGCGATCCTGGGGCGGCCCGAGGTCCGCCGCTGCACGGTCCTGTGCGAGACCCCGGGCGACGAGGACACCCGCCGGCGCGACGTCGCGACCATCAAGCGGCTGGCCGCGGCGGCGGGGGGCCCGAGGTGAGGGGGCAGACCCGCTGGGCCACGCCCACGGTGCGGCACGGCTGGGAGCTGGCCCTGGTCGCCGTGGCGGCCGTGTGGGGGTTCACGTTCACCACGGTCAAGGAGGCCGTGACGCACGTCCCCGTGTTCGAGTTCCTGGCCCTGCGGTTCGGCCTGGCGGCCGTGGTGATGACCGCCGTCGCGTGGCGGCAGCTCCGGACCCTGGCCCGGCCGGGCTGGATCGCGGCCTTGCTGGCCGGCGTCACGATCTTCACGGGGTACGCCTCGCAGACCGTGGGGTTGCAGTACACGACGGCCACGAACGCGGCGTTCGTCACCGGCCTGTTCGTGGTGATCGCGCCGGTGCTGTCGGTCCTGTACCTGAAGCGCCGCCCCGGCCCCGGGCCCATCCTCGGGGTGGCGTTCGCCACCGTCGGGCTGTTCCTACTGTCCGCCTCGCACGGGTTCCACGTCCGCTACGGGGACGCCATCGTGCTCGGCGCCGCGGTGTCCTTCGCCGTCCAGCTGGTGATCATGGCGAGGGCGGCCCCCGAGCACTCCCCCGCCGCGCTCGCGGCCGTCCAGATGTGGGTGACCGCCGTGCTGGCGACGATCGCCTCGCTCTCCACGGAGCACCTCACGGCGCCGACGCACCACGACGTCGTGACCGGTGTCCTGATCACGGGCGTGCTGGCCTCGGCGGGCGCGTTCTGGGTCATGACCCTCGCCCAGCGCCATGTCTCGCCGACCCGGACGGCGGTGATCCTGGTCATGGAACCGGTGTTCGCGGGGATCGCGGGCGTCGTGATCCTGAGCGAATCGCTCAGCGCACGGCAGTGGGCGGGCGCCGCATCGATCCTCGCGGGGATGCTGGTCGCCGAGCTGGCGCCAGCACGCGAGGGTCGAACGCGCGCCTCTCGGCCGGTCCATCCGGACCCGCCCGCGTCCTGATGGCCTGTTCCTGATGGCGGAGCCATTCCGGATCGAGCGAGAGGACCTCGAGGGCCCGGTCCGGCGGGCGGCCGGGTGGCTCGCCGCCAACGGCGTCCGCCGCGAGGACCGGGTCCTCCTGGCGGCCCCGAACCACCCGTCCACGCTGGCGCTGGCGCTGGGGGCGCTGCGCTCGGGCGTGGTCCCGGTCGTGGTCGGGCCCGACCTGCCGAGCGAGGAGCTGGCCTGGATCCGGGACGACGCGCGGCCGGCGCTGGCCGTCGAGGACCCTGCGGCGGTCCCGCTCGACGAGGCCCGCCCGGCCGACCTGGCCGACGTGCCGCTGGGCCGTCCGATGATGTACACGTCCGGGACGTCGGGGCGCCGCAAGGGCGTGTGGAGCGGGATCCTCCACGAGGAGCCTGCCCGCGACTGGGCGGCCGACGAACGTGACCTGTGGGCGCCGGAACCCGGACGGCCGTTCCTCGTCTGCTCGCCGCTGTCGCATTCCGCCGGATTCCGGGCAGCGACGGCGGCGCTCCTGGCCGGGGCGACGCTCGTCCTTCTCGAACGGTTCGACGCGCCGGCCGTCGTTCGCCTGCTGGCGGAGGAGCCGGTCACCGGGACCTTCCTGGTCCCCACCCACCTCCGCCGGATCCTGGACCTCGGGGCCGATCTGCCCCACCCGGCGGCCGTACGGAAGGTCCTGCACGCCGGCGAGCCCTGCCCCGAGGCCGTGAAGCGCCGGGCCATGGAATGGCTGCCCGAGGGGACGATGTGGGAGTTCTACGGCTCCACCGAGGGCCAGTTCACCGCAATCTCGCCGGAGGAATGGTTGGGCAGGCCGGGCAGCGTCGGGCGGGCTCGGCCCGGGCGCACGCTCGAGGTCCCCGAGCCGGGACCGGATGGCGTGGGGACCGTGTACGTCTCGGCGCCACCCTTCGCCCGGTGGCGGTACTGGAACGATCCCGCCGGCACCGCGGCCGCGTGGCGGGGCGACGCGTTCACGGCCGGCGACGTCGGGCGCCTCGACGACCAGGGCTATCTCTTCCTGATGGCCCGCGGCGGGGACCTGGTGATCTCCGGCGGGGTGAACGTCTACCCCGCCGAGGTCGAGCGCGTCCTGCTGGCCCATCCGGCCGTCGACGAGGCGGTCGTGTTCGGCGTCCCCGACGACCGGTGGGGCGAGCGGGTCGCGGCCCTGGTCGCCGCGCGCGGCGTGACTGGGGCCGAGCTGCAGGCCTGGATCAAGGAGCGTCTGGAGCCGGCGCGACGGCCGAAGTCGATCGAGGTGCGCGAGGCACTCCCCCGGACGTCCACCGGCAAGCTCGACCGCGCCGCGGCCCGGCAGCTCCTCGCCGAGTGATCCGCTTGCCCTCGAGGGGCCCCGAGTGGCCCGCACGCCCCGGTCAGCGGACATGTCGTCGCCGAAGGTCCCGATCGGAGGCATCCCCCTGCGAACTGACCGCCGGTCATGTTCCAATGGGCCGGCCATGCCCGAGGAGAGCTCCCTCGTCACGCTCCGGGCCGCCATCGAGGCCATCGCCCCGCCGGTGGACGGCCGGCCGGGCGGTCTGGAGTCCGGCGCCGAGGCCCACGTCGTCGAGCAGGTCGAGCTGTACCTGCCGGGATTCACCGACATGCTGGCAGCGCTGCTCGAGGCGTACGCCGGGGACGTGCGGCCGGGAGCCTCGTTCACCGAGCTCACGCCCGAGGAACGCGGCGAGGTGTTCCGGATCATGGGCTCCGAGGACTCCCAGGACCTCCGGGAGGCCGTGGACGCCGTCTTCGTGTTCACGCTGGGGGCCGTGTACTCGGAGTCGAGCGCCCCTCGGGGCGAGCGGCCGGCGGCGTGGGACCGGGTCGGATTCGCGGGGCCCTCCGACGGCCACCCGGACTACCGGGACGGCTGGTAGACGTGGACGCCCCCGACATCATCGTCGTCGGCGCCGGCGGCGGAGGGCCCGTCGCGGCGAAGGAGCTGGCCGAACGGGGCCTGAAGGTCCTCATGCTCGAGGCCGGGCCCTGGCTCGACCCGAACGAGGACTACACGCGGCTCGAGCACGACATGAGCGCGCTGATGAACGGCCGGTTCCGGTGGGGCCCGGCCGACCGGGCGAAGCCGCCGTGGATACGCCGCCGCGACGGCGTGAACATCGTGTGGCAGACCGCCGGCGTTGGCGGCTCCACGCTGCACTACAACGGGATCTCGCCCCGGGCGTTCGTGCCCTCCGTCGACGGGACGTGGCCGCTCGGCTACGCCGACCTGGTGCCGTGGTACGAGCAGGTCGAGGAGTTCCTTCCGGTGACGCTGGTCCGCGACATGGCCACCAAGGACGTCATGTTCGCCGAGGGGTGCGAGGCGATCGGCTTGCGGCGCACAGAGGAACGCGACATCGCCGACCCGGTGTGGCGGCCCTGCCACAACGCGATCCTCCCCATCGCGGACATGCCTCCCGGAGTGGACCTGAGGTCGCCCTCGCTCGAGGGGTGCACCATGTGCGGCCACTGCCACCAGGGGTGCCGGAACCCGGTCGCCGCGCCGCTGGAGCGCAAGGCCAAGCGGGCGACGAACGTCTCGTACGTGCCGGCCGCCGTCGCCACCGGGAACTGCGAGGTCGTGCCGAACGCCTTCGCGACCGCGATCCTGTTCGAAGGCGCCGCCGGCGGGGACCGCCCGGCGCGGGCCCGCGGCGTCCGGTGGCGTGACACCGAGACCGGCGACGACCGCGAGGCCCACGCCCCGGTCGTCGTGATGGCCGGCGGGTCGATCGAGAACCCCCGGCTGTGGTTCAACTCCGAGCTGCCGAACTCGCACGACAACGTGGGGCGCCGGCTGAAGACCCACCTGCAGGACATCGTCACCGGCATCATCGACCGGGAGGTCCACCCCGACGTGGGCCAAGTCACCATGGCCCGGGCCGACTTCCCCGGCACCGGCACGATCTTCGTCCAGGGCTACGGGCCCCAGTCGTTCTCCATCGCGATGGCCGGCGGGGGGACCGGATCCTGGGACCGCCCGAACCCCGACGAGCCGTGGGACACGGAGGGCCGGTTCTGGGGCGAGGAGGCCCACCGGCGGATCGGCGAGTACCACCGCTCGCTGCCGGTGGTGCTGTCCACGAACGACGAGGGCTCGCCCGACAACCGGGTGACACTCGCCGACGACTGGCCGGCCGACGAGCACGGCCCGATCCCCAAGGTCACGTACCACGCGACGCCCACATCGCGCGAGCGCCAGGACTGGCTGGCCCGAAAGGCCGTCGAGATCCTGTGCGCGGCCGGCGCCCGCGAGACCCACCGGACGAACTTCCGCGCCTCGGCGCTGCTCACGCACATCATGGGCACGATGGTCATGGGCGCCGACCCGGCCACGAGCGTCGTCGACGCGAGCTGCGAGGCCCACGAGGTCGGGCGCCTCTTCGTCGCCGACACCTCGGCGCTCCCCAGCGTCGGCGGCGCCAACCCCACCCTCACCGCCCAGGCCCTCTCGGCCCGGACGGCCGACATCATCGCCACGCGCTACTTCGGCTGATCCGCGCGCCGGCGACGGGCGACGAGCACGATGGCTCCCACGACCGCGATCCCGGCGAGGACGGTGAACAGGATCAGCCATGGGGACAGCGGGCGGTGGAGGCCGGTGATGCCCGGGCCGAGGCCAAGTGCCGCCGGGTCGACGCCCCCGGCGACCGGGCTGTCACAGCTGTACGTGTTCAGGACTCCCTGGGCGCGGAAGCCGAAGACCGTGTAGCGGCGGTCCACGACGAACCGGACGCCGCAGTCGCCGCCGCCGTAGCCCGTGTGCACGTCGATCGATGGGGACGCCTCGCCCTTGTACACCGTGTCGACGTCGAAGTTCACGACGCGGTCGCTCAGGGCCTTCTCGACACGCGTGACCGTGCCGGTGAACACGGCGTCGGCGTGCTCCGCCCGTTGGACCAGGGTGCTCGGCGCACACGAACAGGCCCACGCGGGTCTCGACGTGAGGGGAACGAGCGCCGAAGCGAGCAGCGCCGAAGCGAGCAGCGCCGCCACGAGCAGGCGGCGCGCCGCGGGTCGGAACATCCCGCCGCTAGTGTCGTGCGTCAGAAGTTCCTTGAGCACCGAGGACGGCATCCGCGCCCCGATGGCAAGGCGCGACGAGCGCCGCGTACCTGGTGGTACGCATGCGAGGAGCAACGCAGCCAGCGGGGATGCAGGGCCGTCCGAATGCCAAGGGATTTCTGACTCGCGACACTAGGGCTCGAGCTCGGCGCCTGGGCCTTCCTGATAGGAATACCGCTCCTCGGGCCAGGGGTCCGCGTGGATGTGGTACCCCCGCACCTCCCAGAATCCGCGGCGGTTGTGGTCCGTGAACTCCAGGCCGCGCAGCCACTTCGAGCTCTTCCAGGCGTAGCGCTCGGGAACGACCAGCCGCAGCGGGAACCCGTGCTCGGGCGTCAGATCCTCGCCGTTGTGGGCCCACGCCACCAGCACGTCGTCGGCCATCATGGCCTGCAGCGACAGGTCCGACGTGTAGCCGTAGTCGCAGTGGGTGATGACCCACTTCGCCTCGGGCTTCGGCGCCGCCCGCTCCGCCAGCACGCGGAACGGCACGCCGGTCCAGGAGTTGTCGAGGGTGGTCCAGCCCGTCACGCAGTGCATGTCGGCCGTGACGTCGACCGGGCCGAGCGCCTTCAGCTCCCGGTAGGTCAGCGTGAACGGGTTCTCCACGAGGCCGTCGACCGTGAGGTCCCACTCTGCCTCGTCGAACTTCGGGATCGGGCCGTAGTGGAGCACCGGCCATCCGCGCACCAGCCTGTTGCCCGGCGGGACGCGTTTCGCCGCCCCCTCGGGAACCTTCGGCTCGAACAGCTTCATGCGGTCTCCTCCTCGGGGGCGGCCGGGGGCAGGGCATCCACCACCCGCCGCCACGCGGCCAGCGCCGCGTCGATCTCCTCGTCGCCGATGTCCACGTGGGTCAGCATCCGGATCTTGCCGGCCACCATGGTCACCAGCACGCCCTCGGCGGCCAGGCGCTCCCGGATGTTCAATACGTCGTGCCCCGCCCGCATTACGTCGACGAACAGCATGTTGGTCTCGACCGCGTCCGGGTCGATCGTCCCGGGAAGGATCTCGGCCACGCCGGAGGCCAGGCGGCGGGCCCGCTCGTGGTCCTCGTGCAGGCGCCGCGGGCCCTCGGCCAGCGCGACCAGCCCGGCGGCGGCCATGATTCCGGCCTGCCGCCACGCCCCGCCGAACAGGATCTTCAGCCGGCGGGCCTCCCGGATGAACTCGTGGTCGCCGACGAGCACCGAGCCGATCGGGGCCCCCAGGCCCTTCGACAGGCAGAACATCATGGCCTCGACCTCGCCCGCGTAGTCGGCCACGTCGGCCCCGGTCACGGCGCAGGCGTTGAAGATCCTCGCGCCGTCGAGGTACAGGGGAACGCCTCTGTCGGCGCACACCTTGTGGATCGCCCGCACGTCCTCGACGGGCATTGCGGTCCCGCCGCCGACCTGGTGCGTGTTCTCGAGACACACGAGGTCGACCACGTCGACGTCGTATGGATCCGGCGCCAGCGCGGACGCGACCTGGCCGGCGTTCAGCATCGCGCGAGAGTCGCCGGAGAGGCGATGGAACGCCACCCCGGACAGCACGGCCGACGAGGTGACCTCGGTGCCCCCCACGTGCGACGTCGCCTCGCACACCACGAACCGGCCGGGGCGGGAGAACGCGTGGACCGCGATCTGGGTGCACATCGTCCCCGTCGGCAGGTAGGCGGCGGCCTCCCGGCCGGTCAGCTCGGCCACGCGGTCCTGGAGCCGGTTCACCGTGGGGTCGTCGCCATACCAGTCGTCCCCGACCTCCGCCTCGGCCATGGCCCGGCGCATGGCGCCAGACGGCTTCGTGACGGTGTCGGAACGTAGATCGATCGGTGCGTCGGCCACTGGATCACCCCGGGAGCTCGGGACCGGGCCAGTATATTGGCGTCCGTGCGTCCGGAGCCCTCCTCGTGCGCGTCCTGATCGCCGGGACCGGGGGCGTGGGCGGGTTCTACGGTGCCCGCCTGGCCGCCGGCGGGCACGACGTCCGGTTCCTGGCTCGGGGCCCGATGCTCGAGACGCTGCGGTCGGAGGGGCTCGAGTTGCACGCCGACCTCGGCGACCTGCGGATCGACCACGTGCACGCCACCGACCGCCTCGACGCCGCGGACGCGCCGGCCGAGGCCGTCCTGTTCACCGTGAAGTCCTACGACGACGCGGAGGCCGCCGACGCCATCGCGCCGGCCGTCGCCGAGGACACCATCGTGTGCTCCCTGCAGAACGGAGTCGACAACGAGACGTTCCTGCAGGGACGGTTCCCTCAGGCCACGGTCCTCGGAGCCACCAGCCGGATCGAGGCCTTCGTCGAGCGACCCGGCATCATCGCCCAGCGGGGCAGACAGTCCGAGGTCACGATCGGCGCGTTCGTCGAGGAGGAGCGCCCGGCCGCCGCCCACCTGGGCAAGGCCCTCGACGAGTCCGGCGTCCCGGTGACGCTCGCCTCGGACATCCGCTCAGCGCTGTGGCAGAAGCTTGTGGTGATCTCCGGCCTGGGGGGCGTCACCGCCTTCGCTGGGGCGACGATCGGCGAGGTCCTGGCCGACCCCGAGCTCGACCGGCTCCTCCGTGAGGTCCTCGACGAGACCGAGACGGTGGCCCGGACGCTGGGGATCGCGGTCCCGGACGGCATCGCCCAGGTCGTGTACGCGTACGCGGGCAACACGCTCGATCCCGGCTTCCTGTCCTCCATGGCGCGGGACGTCTTGCGGGGGAAGCCCCTCGAGATCGAGGCGCTGAACGGCGCGGTCGTCCGGTACGGGGCCGCGGCGGGCGTCCCCACGCCGGGCAACGAGCGGGTGGTGGCCGAGCTGCTCCCGGTGCACCGGGCCGCGCTGGCGGCCCGGCCCCGCTAGCCCCGCGCGGGGGTCAGCCTCCCGCGCCCACCAGGTAGCCGTACCGGGCGCGGAACTCCTCGGGCGGCATCCCGGCGGCGTCCGCCAGGCCGGCCAGCATGGCGCCGTCTGAGAGGTCCCCGGCCTTCAGCCGGATCATGTACTCGTGGGCCACCCGGTAGGAGTGGCTGTCCACGTTCACCTCGCGGATCCGGACCCTGCCGGTCTCCGGGTCGGAGAACGAGCCGAACGGGAGCGCATCCATGTGGCCCCGCCGAATCGTGATCATCGCGCCCGGCTCCTCGCGCCCCTCCCGTGCGGCGTCGCGCAGGTATTCGATCGCCCCGTATCCGAGGTCGCGCGTGTACTCGATGTCGAACGGGATGGGCGGGGCGCACCGCAGCTCGTAGCCGATGTTCGTCCCCTCGATCGTGACCTTCCGGCCACGGGCCCGGAACCGCTCCTTCACCAGCCTGGCCAGGACACGCTGGAGCTCGAGCTCGGCCAGGCGGATGTGGCCGTGCTCGTCGCGCTCCACGTCGGGCATGGCCGTACCCAGGTCCTCCTGGCCCAGGCGGAGGCCGATCCCCTCGGCCAGCACCACCACGCCGAAGGGCCGGCCCAGCACGATCCGCTTCAGGATCGCGGTCTCGACGATGTCCACCAGGTGATCGAGGGCGATCGGCTCGTCGTGGGGGAACTCCTCGGCGATCACCGTGAGCGTCGCCCCGGCGGCCTTCCCGATCCCGAGAGCCAGGTGGCCGGCCGAGCGGCCCATGGCCACCACCAGGTACCACCGCTGCGTGGTTATGGCGTCGGTCATGAGGTTGTTCACCAGCTCGACGCCCACGTGCCGGGCCGTCTCGAACCCGAACGTGGGCATCCCGCCGGGCAGCGGCAGGTCGTTGTCGATGGTCTTCGGGACGTGCGCCACGCGGAGCGTCCCGCCGGCCGCCCGCGCCAGCGACTGGGCCGAGAACGCGGTGTCGTCGCCGCCGATCGTGACCAGGGCTCCCACGCCGAGCTCCGAGAGCGCCGCGACGGAGTTCCGCAGGCGCCACTCGGGGTCCTCGGCCCCGTCGTCGCGGATCGTGGGGTTCGCCCGGGACGTCCGGAGCACCGACCCGCCCAGCGCGTGGATCCGCGACACGTCGGTGATGCCGAGGGGGCGCGCCTCCGACGTCGAGCCCCGGATCAGGTGCTCGAACCCGTCGAGGATTCCGACGACCTCCCAGCCGGAGTTGACGGCCTCGATCGTGGCCGCCGAGATGACCGAGTTCATCCCGGGAGCCGGCCCGCCCCCGCACAGGATCCCGACCCGCGTCGGCATTCCCCTTCGACCTCCCTTCGGCTCCCGGTCCATCGTTCCAGGGCCGCGGCGCGCCAGCAAGGCGGCGCTTCGCGATCCGCGGGTCCTCCGGTACGCTCCGGCATCCAATGGCGCACGTGCTCGGCATCGACTCCGGGACCACCGGCGTCGCCGCTCTGGTCGTCGACGACCGCGGCGACGTGGTGGCGAAGGGCTACCGCGAGTTCGCCCAGTCCTTCCCCCGGCCGGGCTGGGTCGAGCACGACCCCGAGGACTGGTGGACGGCCCTCACGTCCGCCTGCGTGGAGGCCCTGTCCAACGCGAAGGTCCAGGCGTCGTCCCTTGCCGCGATCGGCATCACGAACCAGCGCGAGACCACGCTGCTGTGGGACCGTGAGACCCTGCGTCCCGTCCACCCGGCGATCGTGTGGCAGGACCGCCGGACGGCCGCCTTCTGCGACGCGTTGCGCGAAGAGGGCCTCGAGCCGCACGTCCGAGAGCGCACCGGCCTGGTCATCGACCCCTACTTCTCCGGCACGAAGGTCCACTGGTTGCTCGAGCACGTCGAGGGCGCCCGCGAGGCCGCCGGGCGGGGCACCCTCGCCTTCGGCACCACCGACAGCTACGTGCTCGCGCGGTTGACCGGCGGCGCCGTCCACGCGACCGACCACACGAACGCGTCGCGCACGATGCTGTACGACATCCACCGGCTCGACTGGGACGAGCGCCTGCTCGATCGCCTGGGCGTGCCCCGCTCGGTGCTCCCCCAGGTCCTGCCGTCGTGCGGCCGGTTCGGCGTCACCGACCCCGATGCGTTCTTCGGCGCCGAGATCCCCATTGCGGGCATCGCCGGCGACCAGCAGGCCGCGCTGGTCGGTCAGGCCTGCTTCGAGGCCGGATCCGGCAAGAACACGTACGGCACCGGTTCGTTCGTGCTCATGAACACGGGGACGACAGCGCCGGTCTCGCCCCCCGGCCTGATCACCACGATCGCCGCCACCACGGCCGAGGAGACCCCCTACGCGCTGGAGGGCTCGATCTTCGTCACGGGATCGGCCGTCCAGTGGCTCCGCGACGGCCTCGGGATCATCGCGCGGTCGGACGATGTCGAGGAGCTGGCCGGCCGGGTGAAGGACTCCGGCGGCGTGGTGTTCGTCCCCGCGCTCACCGGGCTCGGCGCCCCCCACTGGGACCCGTACGCCAGGGGAACGATCCTCGGCATCACGCGCGGGACGACGGCCGCGCATCTCGCCAGGGCAACGCTGGAGGCCATCGCGTTCCAGACCCGGGACGTCATCGAGGCCATGCGGGACGAGGGCGGACTGGCCATCACCGAGCTGAAGGCCGACGGCGGAGCGAGCGTCGACGACCTGCTGATGCAGCTCCAGGCGGACGCCCTCGGCGTGCCGGTGCGGCGCCCGAGGATCCTCGAGACCACCGCGCTCGGCGCAGCGTACCTGGCCGGGCTCGGGACGGGCGTGTGGGCCTCGCGGGAGGAGGTCGCCGCGCACTGGCAGCTCGATCGGGAGTTCCGGCCGGCCGGCGAAGGGCGGCTGGACGGCCAGTACGCGAGATGGAAGGCGGCCGTCCGGCGGTCGCTCCGGTGGGCGGAGGACTGACCGGAACCGATCGCCCGCCCGGTGCGTCTTGACGGTATACGGGGAGATGGAATTTGTGGCACACTTCCGTCGTTTACGACAGGAGTGTCCGGGTACTGCAGTGGGGCGAGGTTGTCGCCGCAACGACATTCGCTGAGGGGACCCCTGACCGCGGCAAGGAGGCGAGCTGGATGGTTCGTTGTCCGGTCTGCGAATCGGCTCGTGTCGTAGTCGTGCTGTCCAGCAAGCGCCGCGCCTACTGTGTCAAGTGCTCGTCGAAGTGGATCCAGGATGGCAACGACCAGCGTGCGGTGCAGCCTGGCGTCCCCGCCGCGCCCGCGGTCACTCCACCGCTGCTGGCCCGGTAGCGTTCACCCGTAGTGTTCAGGAGCCCGGCTTCCTCGCGGAGCGCGACTCCTCGGCACGCGCCTCGTCCGGCCCGATCACCCGCACGCTCGCGACCTCGTCGTCGGTGAGCGTCCCCGGCTCGCCCGGACGGTCGGCCTCGGGCGCCTCCGGCGTGGCGCTCGCCTCCGCCGCCTTCGCCATCTGGGCCTTCACGCGTGAGGCGTATTCGTCCACGTACTCCTGGCCGGTGATCATCATGATCTCGTAGAGGATCTCGTCGGTGGCCGACCGCAGGATGAACCGGTCGCGGTCCTGCCCGGCGAATCGCTCGAACGACAGCGGCTTGCCGAACACCACCTGCACCCGTCCGGACAGCTTCGGCATCTTCTTCTCGGGTGGTTGCAGCTCGCGGGTCCCGAACACTCCGACGGGGACCACCGGGCACCCGGCCAGCAGCGCCATCCGGGCCACGCCGGTCTTCCCCCGGTACAGCCGGCCGTCGGGGCTCCGCGTGCCCTCCGGGTAGATGCCCACGACGACGCCCTTCTCCAGCTCGCGGACCCCGGCCCGGAGGGCGGCCTCGCCGGCCGTCCCGCCGTCGCGCTTCACCGGGATGACGTTCACCAGCTTGAAGAACCACCGCGTCTTGGCGCTGTCGAAGTAGTCTGACTTGCCGAGGTACACCACCCGGCGCTTCAGCACCAGCGGGATGAACAGCGAGTCCATGAACGACACGTGGTTCGACGCGAAGATCACGGGCCCGTCGCCGGGCACGTTCTCCAGGCCCCTCGCCTTCGGCCGGTACAGCACCTTGAGCAGAGGGCCCAGGAAGACGTGCTTCATGAGCCAGTAGAACATCCGTCCCTCACCCCCGGGTCGGCGTCCGGTCGGGCAACTAGACTACAGCCTCACCTCCGGCCCGGCGAGCACTCGATCGGGCCGGAACCGACGTCGGAGCACGCATGCTGGCCAGGTTCGGGGTCCTCGAATGGGCGTTCGCCATCGCCCTGATCGTGCTGGTAGGAGCCGCTGTCGTGTTCGGCCTGTTCGTCGTGTCACAGCTGTTCCGGACCCCGGGACCCCGCCGGAGTGAAACCGGCATCCCCCGTCCGTGACGAACTCTCCACATCCCGGCCGATGAAGGAAACACACCGGCTCATGCCGGGCGCCGAGCCGTACGAGCGCGACGGTGGCCCGCTGGGCGCGCTGGTCATCCACGGGTTCACCGGATCGCCGGGATCCACCAGGCCGCTCGCCGTATGGCTCGGCGAGCAGGGCCTGTCGGTGATCGCGCCCCGCCTTCCCGGACACGGGACGCACTGGGAGGACCTGGCCCAGACCCAGTGGACCGACTGGGAGGCCGAGGCAGTGGGCGCGCTGAAGGACCTGGCGTCGCGGTGCGATGCAGTCGCCGTGATCGGCGTGTCGATGGGCGGGGCGCTGGCGCTGCACCTGGCCGCGACCCATCCCGACGAGGTCAGGTGCGTCGCCGTGATCAACCCCTACGTGCGCGACCCCCGCCTGGCCCTGGCGCCGGTGGTCCGCCTGTTCACCCGCACGAGGAAGCTCCGCACGAACGACATCAACAAGCCCGGACAGGACGAGGTCGCCTACGATCGCGCGCCGCTGGTCACCCTGCCCAGCCTGAACCAGCTCCTCAAGAAGACCGAGGCCGAGCTTCCTTCGGTCCGCCAGCCCCTCCTGGTGTTCAGCTCCGCCCAGGACCACCTGGTCAAGCGGGCGAACTCGGAGCTGATCATGCGCAAGGCCGGCTCCACCGAGAAGGATCTGGTCCCGCTGGCCAACTCCTTCCACGTGGCCACCCTCGACCACGACGCCGACCTCATCCGCACCCGAATCCTCTCCTTCGCCCGCCAGCACGCGACGCTCTGACCCGACTGCAACCACTGCCGCAACTTCGATCTTTCTGGCAGCAGGCGCCCGGCGTAGTGTTCCGGCCGTGGGCATCGTGACGGTGTCCCGGCAGTACGGGGCCGGCGGGCTGAGCGTCGCGTCGACGATCGCGGCCGCCCTCGGGTACCGGTTCGCCGACCGGGAGATCGTCGAGCAGGCCGCCGCGCGGGTGGGGATCGACCGCGACCTCGCCGAACACCTCGACGAGCGCGTCCCAGCGCTGGTGGAGAAGGTCGGGCTCGCGCTGGCCGCGGCCAGTCCGGAGTTCGGCCTGGTCGCCCCGCCGGCATCCGACGACCGGCTGCTGGCGGCGGAGGTCCGCCACGTCCTCGAGTCCATGGCGGCCGCCGGTGGGTTCGTCGTCCTGGGCAGGGGAGGGCAGGCGGCGCTCCGCGATCTCCCGGACGCCTGCCACCTGCAGCTGGTGGCCGACGCCCGCGATCGGGCGGCCCGCGTCGAGCGGTCCCAGGGGCTCACCGAGGGCGGGGCGAGGGAGGCGTGCCGCCGGGTCGACGCCGAGCGGGCCGGCTACGTCCGCCGGTTCTACGGCGTCGACATCACGGACCCCCTGCTGTACGACGCGGTGCTGAACACGTCCCGCCTCGGCGTGGAGGGCGCGGCCGAGGCCGGCGTGGCGGTGATCCGCCGTCGCCTACGCGATGCCGGCGTCTGACGCGGCCTCAATCGAGGGTGAGGTCGACCACCAGCGGCAGGTGATCCGACGACGCCGACGCGGCCGCGTCGTCCAGGACCCACGCGCCGTCCACGCGGAACTGGTCCGAGACGAACAGGTAGTCGATCCGGTCGCTCGGGTCGCTCGACGGGAAGGTCCGCCCCGGATGGTCCCGCTCGCCGCCGTGCTCCCAGGCGTCCCAGTACCGCTCGGCCATCCACCGGACCGCCCCGGAGCGCGGGCCCTCGTTGAAGTCGCCTCCCACCACGACCGGGCCGTTGAGGCCGGCGGCGACGTTCGTCAGCTCCTCGACGTGTCGCTGGCGCTCATCGGCGGCCAGGCCGAGGTGCACGGCCAGGGCCCAGACCCGATAGCCGGAGCGGCCCACGTGAGCCACGAGCGCGCCTCGCGGATAGAACCGCCTCGACGCGTGGAACCGGTGGATGTGGAACCGCACCACCCGCCACGGAGGCCGGACCAGAACGGCGTTGCGGACGGTGCGGGCCAGGGGGAGCAGGCTCGGTGCAGCCGGTTCCATCCCGAGCGCGTGGCAGTACCGCCGGAGCTTGCCCCGCGTCCCGGCCTCGCAGATCAGCGCCACGTCCGGCAGGTGTTCCGCCACGGCCGCGGCCGTCTCCTCGGCCCCGGCCCGGAAGCCCTTCACGTTGTGGACGAGCACGCGGAGTTCCATGACAGCGCGCAGCCTACCCCGGGCCCCCTCGCCCCCCGGAAACCGGTTACGCGCCCCGAACCAACGGCGCCAGGACGTCCCGGATGGTCGGTGAGCCCTCGACTTCCTCGAGCTCGTAGGTGACGCGCACGGCCGGCTTCGACACGTCGATCAGCGACCGCAGGTCGATGGGCGTGGCGATGACCACCACGTCGCAGTCGGCGGCGTCGATCATGTGCCGCATCTCCTCCAGCTGCTGCGCCGAGTAGCCCATGGCCGGCAGGACAGGCCCCACGTCGTACTTCTCGTACGTCGCCTTCAGCGTGCCCGTGGCGTAGGGCCGGGGATCCACGACCTCGGCGCCCCACCGCCTGGCGGCGACCACCCCCGCGCCGTACTTCATCTCGCCGTGGGTGAGGGTCGGGCCGTCCTCCACCACCAGCACGCGCTTGCCGGACAGGGCATCGGGGTCGTCAACGGAGACCGGGCTCCCGGCCCTGATCACGGTGGCGCCGGGGTTGACGCCGGCGATGCTCCGCTCGACGGCGGCGACCTGCTCCGCGGACGCCGAGTCCACCTTGTTGATCACGATCATGGTCGCCATCCGGAGGTTCGCCTCGCCGGGGTGGTAGGTCACCTCGTGCCCGGCCCGCAGCGGGTCGGCCACCACGATGTGCACGTCCGGCCGGTAGAACGGCAGGTCGTTGTTGCCGCCGTCCCACAGCAGCACGTCGCACTCCTGCTGGGCCCGCTCCAGGATCGCGCCGTAGTCGACGCCGGCGAACACCACCGTGCCCTCCTTCAGGTGGTGCTCGTACTCCTCGCGCTCCTCGACCGTGGTGTTCGCCTCCTCGAGGTCGTCGAACGAGGCGAACCGCTGCACGCGCTGCTTCGTGAGGTCCCCGTAGGGCATGGGATGGCGGACCACGACCGCCGTCTTCCCCGCCTCGCGGACGGTCTGGGCCACCTTTCGCGTCGTCTGGCTCTTCCCCGCCCCGGTGCGCACGGCGCACACGGCAACCACCGGCACCCGGGCGTCGAGCATCGTCGCGTTCGGCCCGAGCAGCACGAAGTTCACGCCCGTGGCCAGCACCTGCGACGCCCGATGCATGACGTACTCGTGCGACACGTCCGAGTACGAGAACACGACGTCGTCGACCGCCAACTCCTCGATCAACCGGTCGAGCTCGGACTCGAGGTGGATCTTGATCCCGTCCGGATACCGCTCCCCCGCCAGCGCCGCCGGATACGTCCGGTCCTCGATGAACGGGATCTGCGTCGCGGTGAAGGCCACCACCTCGGCGCCGGGGTCGTCCCGATACACGGTGTTGAAGTTATGGAAATCCCGCCCGGCAGCCCCCATGATCAGCACCCGCCGCCGCTCCGCCATCATCGGTCCCTTTCCCCTGGAATTCGGGCTCAGCAGTTCCGCAAAAGCCCGCAGAGGGTAGCCGTGCCCGGAGACCGCTGACATCCTTCGCGAATGTGCCGTGGCTCCCGGCGCCGCGTACCTGCGGAGGGTGCCGTGGTGGGTGGCGGGAGTTTCGGCGTCTCCGCGGTGCCCCGTGGTGCGGCCGGAATCCGGGATGCCGTGGTCGTCGCGCGTGACCGGTGAACGACGAAGGGACCCAGTGACCCCGCGTTTGGCTAGTTTCGGGTTGATGCGAAAGGACTAGACCCTCCGCGCCGATGAGATATCGAGGGTCGGAAGCGCCCACGGCCGCGCCCGCATCGGCCCGGTGGGGCCATGGGCCGAGTCACCGGACGCCGGTGCGCGCCCGCAGGGGCTCGAGATCGAGACTGGAGGTGTGTTGGCGACCAGGGCGAGGCCCGAACAGGAACCGTCGGCCGTCGAGCCGATCGGTTTCGCGCTGCCCACGGCGGGACTCCCCGGGTTCGCCTGGGCGACCGACAGGGACCTTCGTGTCCTGTGGATGGTGGGTCCCTCGGGCCGGATCGCCGGTGTGATCGGAGCATCGGCTGGGCGGCGGCTGTTCGAGCAGCTGCCCATGCCCAAGGCCGAATCCATCGCGGAGGCCGCACACCGGCGCGCCTTCGCCGGGGAGGCCTCAAACCTCGAGTTCGGCGTCGCCGGCAGGACCTACGAGGCACGGGTCGAGCCGCTGCGCGAGCACGGGCGGGTGGTCGGCGCCATCGCCATGGCCGTCGACGTCACCGACCGCAGGAGGGAGGATGGCGAGCGCCGGCAGGCCGAGGCGGGCTTCCGTGGCCTGGTGGAGCGCGTGCCGGCCATCACGTACACCGCCGAGTTCGGCGCATCCGGCCAGTGGCGCTATGTCAGTCCGCAGGTGGAGTCGATCCTGGGGTTCACCGCGGGCGAGTGGATGGCCGACCCCCGGCTCTTCTACTCCCGCGTCCACCCGGGCGACCGCGAGCGGTACCTCAGCGCCGAGGAGGATGCCCGCTCGACCGGGCGGATGTCCCTGCAGTACCGGCTGCTCGCCCGCGACGGCCACGTCGTGTGGGTGCGCGACGACGCGGTGCTGGTGCCGGAGACCCCGGGCCGGCCCGCGCTGCTGCAGGGCGTGATGCTCGATGTGACCGAGCAGGTCCGCGCCGAGGAGGCACTGCGGGAGAGCGAGGAGCGGTACCGGCGGCTCGTCGACCTGTCCCCCGACGCCATTCTCGTCCACCGGAGCGACGAGTTCGTGTTCGCGAACCGGGCGGCGGCCCGCATGCTCGGGGCCGAGGACCCCGCGGAGCTGGTGGGGCTGCCGATCCTGCGGATCGTGCACCCCGACTACCACGAGATGGTGAATGAGCGGACCCGGGATGCGCGCGAGGGCCGGGCCGCGCCGCTCATGGAGGAGCAGTTCGTCCGTCTCGACGGCGCGGTGATCGACGTGGAGGTAGCCGGGATCCCGTTCACCTACGAGGGGGCGCCGGCCGGGCAGATCGTGGTCCGGGACATCTCCGGGCGCAAGGCCGTCGACCGCCGGCTCCGTGAGACGGAGAGCCGGTATCGGACGCTGGTGGAGACCATTCC
>WNGA01001214.1_pt1 | contig 60686 bp, 40 predicted proteins | sample 5400061 | NCBI WGS metagenome assembly WNGA01 (sample SAMN13153366, study PRJNA577476) | soil metagenome | isolation source: 100 cm soil or saprolite under grassland replicate 2 | place: USA:California | collected 2016-06-15
AGCAGTTTGGCAAAGGCTCTGTCAGTCTGTTTGGCGGCGGCCAGTTCGACAATCTGCCGGAAGGCTTGGGGCTTTTGGCGTCGGATGGTGGTCAGTTCGCTGAAACGGTAGGACGAATACTGTTCGAGAATCCTCAGCGCATCGCCGCGGGCGACGCTGGCGTGCTGGCCGGTGTCGCCGGAAAGGACGACGCGGCAACCGGTGAGGCGGGCCGCTTCAAAGAGTTTGGTCATGTCGTCCAGGCCGACGGCACCGGCTTCATCCAGGACGATGACCGAGCGGGGCGAGAGCATGGCCCGGGCGTTGGGGTCGCTGAGCAACTTTGGCAACGTCATGGCGTCCAGACCGTCCTTGCGGAGCGTATCGGCTGCGGAAGCTGTGGGCGCGCAAAAGATCGGCTCGAAACCTTCCCTGTGTAGTACGCGGGCCATTTCAACGAGGACGGTGCTTTTGCCGGAACCGGCCAAGCCACGGAATCCGGTGAAACGGTCCGGACTGGTGAGGACGTGGGCCAACGCCTTGCGCTGGTCGGGGCCGAGCCGTACGGGAGGCTCGTAAAAGCGGGTGACGGGGGCGACGCTCTCGATAGCGGCATTGACGCTGCGAATCAGGTAAAGCTCGCGGTTCAGAATCTGCCGTGTGGAATACTCCGAGCCGACCCGGACAAGGCTGTCATCGTTCGCCAGCGTCTCCTTTAGCTGTGCCAGGTCAAGCTGGCCGCAGCCTCTGACTAATGCGGCCTCAAGAATCCTCTGCTGTGGCACGACCGAGTTGCGCTCGAAGACATGGTCCAGACCGTGCCGGACGGCATCAGACTCCGTGACCGTCTCTGCTGGTATGACCGGCAGACCGTTGGCGCGCTCGACCGCTTTGCGCAACGCACGCTTCTCGAAAAATCCGATCTCGCCGAGCTGTTGTCTGCGCACCTGTTCATCCGAAGCGCCCTTCAATTTTTTGGGACGCGACTGGTGGACGACGTGGGAGACTTCCTGTTTGGTGAGCTTGCGCCCCAGCTTTTGTTCCCGGACTTCGACGGCCATGTCCCGTTGCTGCGAGCGCTTCGAGAATCGTTCGAGCAACTCAGGCTCGACACCCGCGATCTCGAACGCCGTGCCGGTGCGCCGGATGGAGTAACCAAGCTGGTGCAACCGCCTGGCCAGTTCGTTGCGATAGACCGCCGTGCCGTAGTTGAGCGCGCCGAACATATCGCCGGTCTGGAGCGCCTTCCAACGGTTCTCTTTGCGGTCCCAAGTGGCGTTGAACAGGACAAAATGAGTGTGCAACTGCGGGTCGAGGGCGCGTGACGTGGTATGCACAAAGGCGGCGCCGACAAGGTTGCCGGTGATGCGATCCCGGTCCTCGATGCCGCCTTTGCGGATGCGAGCGGCGGCGAACTGTTCCAGTTCCCGAAGCGCGAACAGGGAGGCTTCCTTGTGCGCCTCGATGATGCGGCGGTCGTTCATCGTGACGGCGAGAATCGAAACGGACTTGGGCGGCGAGCAAACGAAGTCGAAGTAAATCCGCCGCGCCCGAAACTGTTGCGGCGTCAGTTGCTCTCTTGTGTGTGGATGCTGGTTATCGCACAGGCACAGGAACGCTTCACGCGTGACGACCTCGCCTTGCTGCAGCCCCAACTTCTCAGCGGCGCTGCCAATCCAGTGCCCGGCCTGCTTCTCGCCCTGGGTGTAATAATCGTTGTGGGACAGGTGCTCGTCGAAATAGGACTCCGCCACCGCCCGGTTCTTCTGTGGAATGCCGCTAAACATACGCTCCCATTTTTACCGCAGTCCCCTGAGCCAGGTTGTTCCAAGAACTGAACAACCTAATTGGGCGTTCTCCGATAGCGTTGGTCTCATGGTTCACACGATAGGCCGGAAGGACACAGCACTTTGTCCAGAATCCCGGAGAAGTTGTCGCCGCGATCTGCGGCACGGTAACGCAATTCATACGGGTGGAACTCTGCCCGAATCGCCGCCGTCTTTTGTGTAAGAGCTACACAAAATGCGCGGCATTCGGGCCATACTGGTCACGATGAAACGGACGTTCATGCGGACGGAGCCTGGCACAAAAGCCGGAGTCAGAAGGTGCCAATACGCACCATCTTCACACATGATCCCGTTAAGAATGGAACCGATGAAGGCGCGTCTCATGCAATGGAGGCTGCCAGAAAAACTGAGGCCAGATTGTGAACCACAGTCACAATCTTTGTCCCGGCCCTGGGTTAAGAACAGGCCGATGAAAACGCGCGTCACGCCCTGGAATGTATCCCGGAAGGCGGACTCAAGTGGTGTCCCTGGGACACCACTTGAAGCTGCCGGGCGTGGTAAGAAAAGAGCAGGAAGTGGGTATGACACTTACCCCGCCTTGAGCCGGGCAGCGTCACGCTGCACCCCAATGCGCTGGCGCGCTCGCCGCCAAGCGCAAGGGCTGCTCGACGAACAACCGAAGGCGAGCCGAAAGAGAAAGTGAAGTGAAGTTGTATGAGCACACGCATTGATTACGCGCAGATCGCCGCGAAGCTGGATTACACGGCGCTGGACAAAAAGCTGGAGCAGTTGAGCCAGCGCAAACCGCCGCGGGCACACAAGACCGCCGCCGACGTGTTGGAACCGTTGTGCGAAAAGTTGCTGGCCTTGCATGGCAAGGGCTGGAGCAGCGGCCAACTGGCCGCCGAGTTGAAAACTGCCGGAGTGCCGGTGAGTCCGGCGCGACTGCGCGAATGCCTGAGCCGCTGGATGGGCAGCGGCAACAAAGCCGGAAGGCAACGCATCCGCCGCTTTAACAAACGCCCCACCGCGAGCAGCAAGCCGACCGTTCCAGCGAGCCAGCCGACGCGGGTCAAGAGTGGTCATGATGACGGCCAGCCAGGATTAAAGCTGACGGAACGTTGAACGCACCCGCATTACCATTATGAAACCGCAATTGCTTGCCAACGCTCGCAGGCCCGTGCCGTCAGCCCCCGCTGCTAAATTCGCGCGTGTCCTGCCAGCACGCGCCTGCTTTGCTCGAACGGGAGCACCTAAACGGCTCGCTGTCCGTGGCTCCTCGTTGCCGGGACGAGATGCCCGGCACTGCTCGCCACCGACAGCAGCAGCGGGCGAAATTGTAAGCATTCCCATGCTCATTGCGCGGAAATCAATTCGCCGAAGCAGCCTCGGTAGTTGCGGCGATGAAAGTGACTTTCACACTCTCAGAACGAGAGTTTTACTCGCTCATCGCTGTGATCGCTTTGGCGCTGTTGCGTGTAACCAAGCGAGTTCTGAACCATTTGAGGTAACCGCATCAAAGTTTGGCCGAACGACGAACCGACGAATGTCGCTCGATAATTCGCCGCATGAGTGGGTGAAATGCACCGCGATCGAACTAGCCGGAACCGCCGCCTTGTGCTGTCAAGGTAGTGCTCCTGCGTCGCCTCCACCGTTGACAGCGGCGGCGTTCCGGCTCGCCTTGCGCTTAGGTTCCGGCTTTGGAAAAATCAAAGCCGAGGCTTTGTTTTTTCACACGGAGAACCAGACATCGGCCATGCAACAAACGGCATTTGCCGGAAATGCGCCCACGCAGTTGCTTCGCCAGCGGCCGGTCTGGGTTCACCGGCTGTCCAAGTCGCGGTGTGGCCGTTCCGCTTGGCGCGCCAACAGCGAACTGATCCAATTCCTGGCCGACCGCCGACCAGATTAACGATCAAAAATAGAAATGGAGTGATTATGGAAACGGTTCCAAAAATTGACCCACCACCGACTGCCGCGCCGGAACGGCTCGCGTATTCCGTCCAGGAGGCCGCTGATCTCCTGGGCGTCAATTATTTCAGCGTTTACCGCCTCATCCAACGGGGTAAACTCAAAGTGTGTCGGGCACTGCGCGGTAAACTGCTCGTGCCGCGCGACGAATTGCTTAAACTGTTGAAATCCGAATGAGGTCGCTATGAATGACAATCTTTTCGATAACCGGCGTCCAACGGAAATCGAGGATCAAGCTCATGTGGAAGCCGTGCGCCACTTCGCTGAACCGCTCAAACAGTTTCCAACCAGCCGCGACGCGGTTAAACACCTCGAACGCGACGTTGCAAAGACCGCCTTGGCTATCCTGGCGGCTTCACAGAGACCGCCGCAGGGAAATCCGCTTCTGACTGACGACGGCTCACAGTGGCACAAGAGCGTTGGTCTTTTCGGCAACATTTTTGTTTGCCACCGGCCTATAGCCAACGGGAAGGAATACGCGGTTGTGGAGCATTTCCCAGTCAACGACAGGAATGAAATCTGCAACCGAGGACGGAATGCGGTGGAAGTCCTAAAAGCATTCACCCTCGATCAGCGGCAAGCATTGCAGATTTGGACGGAGGACATGACCGCGCAGGTCAAAGAGTTTCTCGCGGTGAAGTATCCGGGCCAGGACATGAGCCGCGTCGCCGATTCATTCATCCATAAATTCACAACGCAAGCAGTCGCTCAAAAGGAATCCCGCAGCCAGCAGCAAAAGCACAGTCGCAGGATTGGAGTTTGACCCCTTACCCAAGGAGGCAGATTTGATACTCCAATTTGATACTGTTTGCCATTTTCAGGGCAAATCGCGGCTAATCATACCCAGCGCAGAAATGCAGTATTGCCACTAACGATAGGGGTTTTGCAATCATAGCTAGACGCATCCGATCATAGAAAAAGGCCGTTTTATGACTACGGATCAGAAGGTTCCAGGTTCAACTCCTGGCGGATGCGCCAATAAAATCAAGGTCGCCAACGCGGAAACCAATCTCTCTCCGCAGAAGTTTTTCCGCGCGCACTTCATGCCCTACTGGGGCCATGCGAACGCAGAATCTCGAATGAGTAATGCACACGCAGTCCCGCAGGCGCGACTCAACCTTAGCTCCCGACGGACGTCGTTAGCCGACTTCCGATGGACTACGGGCGGCTGCGCCCTTGCTCCCGCAGTTTCAGAAGCAGCGTGGACATCTCCTTCACGCGTTCTGGATGCTCGGATGCCCGGTTCTTCGTTTCGCCAAGGTCATCGGCCAGATTGTAAAGCTGTCCCGCAGAATCGTTACCCATCTCCGTGTTGGTGACGCGATTCACCTTCGGACCCGTGCCCGGTTCGATGTATTTCCATTGGCCCTGACGCAATGACAGGGCGCCGGCGTGTTCAACCAGGTAATCGCGGCCGGTTTTCGCTTCACCCAGCATCGCGGGAAGAACGTTGCAACTGTCCGGGGCATCGGTGTCGGCGAGCTTTTGACCGGTCAGGGCCGCGAATGACATCAGAAAGTCGATCTGGCAGACGAGCGCATCCGACAGCCCCGGCTTTACCTTCGCAGGCCATCGCACGATGAACGGAACGCGTGTGCCGCCCTCGAAATTGCTGTATTTGCCGCCGCGCAATGGCCCGGCGGGTTTGTGTCCATCAAGTTTTGCCACCGCGTCATCCTGGTAGCCGTCGTCCACCACCGGGCCATTGTCACTGGTGAAAATGACCAGCGTGTTCCCGGCAAGCTTCAGGCGGTCGAGTGTTTTGAGTATTTCGCCGGTGCACCAGTCGAGTTGCGCAACCGCGTCCCCGCGGGGTCCCATGTCGGTCCTGCCCGCAAAACGCGGATGGGGAACGCGAGGCACGTGGATGTCGTGCGTGGCGAAGTAAAGGAAGAATGTCTTGTCCTGGTTGCGCTCGATGAATTGAACCGCCTTCCGCGCGAAGTCGTCGGCCATATCCTCGTCCTTCCAACGCGCCGATTTGCCGCCGGTCATGTAGCCGATGCGGCTGATACCGTTGACGATCGTCATGTCGTGGCCGTGGCTCGAATGAACTCTCAATAATTCGGGATGATCCTGGCCGGTGGGTTCGTCCCTGAGGGGTTGGGCAAAGCTGACGCGGATTGGGTCCTTCGGATCGAGGCCAACCACGAGATGGTTCTCGACATAAACGCACGGGACGCGGTCGCCGGTGGCAGGCATCACAAAGCAGTAATCGAAACCGATCTCGAGCGGGCCGGGTTCGATTGAAGCGTTCCAATCGGTCAGGCCCGGTCCCGGTCCAAGGCCCAGGTGCCATTTGCCCACCACGGCCGTGGTGTACCCGCTTTTTTGCAAAAGCGACGGCAGGGTGGCGCGGCCCGGCTTGATGATCAGCGCCGCGTCGCCCGGGAGGACGCCGGTGCCCTTTTTTCGCCACGGATATTCGCCGGTCAACAGCCCGTAACGCGAAGGCGTGCAGGTGGCGGAGGTGCAGTGGGCATCGGTGAAACGCAGTCCTTCTCGCGCGAGACGGTCGATATTCGGCGTCATCACTTTGGTGGCGCCGTAGCAACCGACATCGCCATAACCAAGGTCATCGGCATAGATAAAGACAATGTTGGGCAACGGCGCAGCGCAGAGATGCAGCCCGGCGGCCAGGAAAAGCATTACACACCAATGATGGCTCTGGAGCGCTCTCATAATGGTCCACGTTAAGGCTTGGACGGCTTGTTTTTTTGGTCCGCCGGATTCTGCGCCCGGTAAATCGCCACCGGACTGGTGTTCGACTGCGCCGTCCCCGGCGTGCTGCGGCCGTCGGCGACATATTTCTCCAGCAGTTTTGTCAATCGCTCGACCACCTCGGGATGCTGCGCAGAAACATTCTTCTGCTCGCCGACGTCGTTAGCGAGGTCGTAGAGCTGCACTGGCGGTAGTTCGTCAGCGGCTTTGCTGCCCGGTCGCGGCGCGCTCCAACCGCCGGAGTCGGGGCACAGTTCCAGTTTCCAGTTTTTCTGGCGGATGGCGAACGAACCATTGACGGAATGATGCACGACGGCCTCGCGAAGCGGGCGTTTGTCCCGCCGCTCCAATGCCGGAAGGAGGCTGACGCTGTCTTCGGCGGCATTGTCGGGCAACTTCGCATCGAGGATGTCCGCGCAGGTGGCGAAAAGGTCGGTCAGGCAGACAAGTTGATCGCTGGTCGTGCCGGCCTTGACACGGCCGGGCCAGCGGACGATGAACGGAATGCGATGCCCGCCGTCAAAGATATCCGCCTTGGCGCCGCGAAAATGGTGGCTCGGGTTGTGTCCCTTGGCGGACAGCTCGTCGAACTTCGCCTCCGGCGAGCAACCGTTGTCACTGGCGAAAATGACCAGCGTGTTTTCGGCAAGAACGGTCTGGTCGAGCGCCGCCAGAACCTGACCGACACTCCCATCGACTTGCATCACGAAATCGCCGTACGGATTGAGGCTGCTTTTGCCCTGCCATTCAGGCGTGGGCGCGATCGGTGTGTGCGGCGCGTTGAACGGCAGGTAGAGGAAAAAAGGTTGGCCGGCTTTGGCGTTGGGAGCGCGTTGATGGATATAATTCACCGCCTTTCGTGTCAGCGCGGGCAGCACGTCCATGGCTTCGAAATCGGCGGCGGCAGGGCCGGCGCGGGTCATTGCGCCGCTGCGGCCGAGCATCATGGGGAAGGCTTTGTCCACCGTGGGCGGGGTTGTGACGCGATCGTTTTCAATGAGCGTGTACGGCACCATGTCCAGTGACGCACTGATGCCGAAAAAGTAGTCGAATCCGAGGCTGTTCGGCCCGTTGCGAATCGGTTTCGTAAAATCAACCCGCCACCCGTCCGCGCCTTTCTCAATGGTGTCGGTGAATTTCTCGGCCTCGGGTTTGAGCGTCCAGTCCATGCCGAGATGCCACTTGCCGATGCAGGCGGTTTGATAGCCGTGGTCTTTAAGGAAAGCCGGCACGGTGAGGCGTCCCGGCTCGATGAGCCGCGGACTCAATCCGCCGAGCACGCCGTGTTTCAGCCGCGAACGCCAGTTGTAGCGGCCGGTCAGAATCCCGTAGCGCGTGGGAGAACAGACCGATGAACTGGAATGCGCGTCCGTGAACATCATGCCCGAAGCGGCGAGCCTGTCCATGTTTGGCGTGGGGATCTTGCCGTTCAGGTTCAGACATCGCACGTCTCCGTAACCAAGGTCGTCGCAAAGAATGTAAACGATGTTTGGCCTGTGTTCTTTATCGGACTCAGCGGCGCGGCCGTCGCTGATGAACGAGGCTGACGCCAGAACGCCGGCACAAAGAAGCCCGGCGCGCATGATTCGCATGGCTGCCCTGAGCGCTTGCAATCTTGAGTGGATGGAATGGCTTTTCATTGAATTCACTTCTCGCCTTTGGATTGTGTACCTGTGCCGGCAGGTCGCCCGATGCCCTCGCGGTTCACCCCGTCCGGGTCCATCTGTCGCAACAACGCGGCGTCCGGGCCGCCGCCGAATTGTTTCCAGTAAAGCGCCTTGAACGGATTGATCTTCGGCCCGATGGCGTCCTCGTTTTCGAGCCGGGGCATGGTTTCGCTCCACCAATGGTCGTAAGCCGTGCGCATTTTCGCAGCAACCCCGGGACGTTCCTGAATGACGTTTTTTGTTTCACCGGGATCGGCCTTGAGATCGTACAGTTCGCTGTTATTGACGAGCGCGAATCGGCTGTCGCGGATGCAGCAATTCTTGAATTTCCAGTCGTCCGCCCGGCCCCGGGGCCACCGTCCGACATGCGTGACGAGAAAGCGGTCCGGCCATTGGGCTTTGGCATTCTTCAACAGGGGGAGCAGGCTGCGGCCCTCCACCTGTTTATTCACCTCATCGTTGAGCTTCGCCCCGGCGATCTCCGCCAGCGTTGGGAAGATGTCGATGTGCGCGGTCAACGCGTCGCAATCGACGCCGCCTTTCAACGCGGCCGGCCAGCGCCAGAAGGACGGCACGCGCGTGCCGCCTTCGTACGGAGTGACTTTGCCGCCGCGCATCCCGGCGTTGTAAACGTTCACGCCGAACGTCCCGCCGTTGTCGGTCAGGAAAATCATCAGCGTATTGTCCTCGATGCCCCAGTCCTTCAGTCTCTTCAGTAGCACGCCGAAATTGTCGTCGAGGTTCTCGATCATGCCATAGAATTTCGCCGTGTTCACCGGGACTTTCCCCTCGTAGCGCCTGAAATATTCGTCCGGCACTTGAAGCGGCGCGTGGGCGGCATTGAGCGGAATGTAAGCGAAGAACGGCGCGCGGCCCTTTCGCTTCTGGTCGATCCATTTCAATGCCTGCCGGAAAAACACGTCCGTGCAATAGCCGGTGGTTTTCTCGAACCTGCCGTTGTGGAGAATGGCAGGATCGAAGTAGGTGTTGCCGGGCGCATCGCCGCAACTGCCGGGAAACGTCTGTCCGATCCCGCCGCCGCCGTGAATGAACATCTCGTCGAAGCCGCGTTTGTCGGGCCAGCGACCCGGTTCGTCGCCGAGGTGCCACTTGCCGAAAATGCCGGTTGTGTAGCCCGCGCTTTTGAGCACCTGTGCGATGGTGGTGGCGTTGAGCGTCAGGCGCTCGCGTTCGTAGATCGTGTGTGTGACGCCGTTCTTGAATTCGTGCCGGCCGGTCATCAACGCGGCGCGCGTGGGTGCGCAGGTCGGGCTGACGTGAAAATCGGTGAAGCGGATGCTCTGTTGGTAAAATGCGTCGGCAGCCGGCGTGTGGATGATCGGATTACCAAGACAGGCGTAGTCGCCGTAACCGACGTCATCCGCCATAACGATGATGATGTTTGGGCGTTCGGGCGATGCCGCGGCAACCGTCGATCCTGACCACGTCAGGACGGTCACCAGAACACAGAAGGACAATGTTGGGCAGCGTTTCATCGTCCCCGCAGATCTTCGAGCAGCCGCGGCACGTAGGAGGAATAGCGGGGATCAGGCACTATCCCGGTCGCCGGCATCGCTTTAATGGCATCGGCCACCGACCCGGCCTTTTGACCGAGGGCGTCCAGCGCGTTCAGGGCAGCCATCGATACAAACACACCATTCTTGTCGATTGGTGCCAGCTCAACCAATATTTTCAAGGCCGCCTTCAGGTCGGCGTCGCTTCCGTATCGTCCAAGCGATTCTGCGGCGGCGATGCGCACGTAAGGCGAATTGTCTTTCAGCGCGGCGAGCAATTCGGCGTGAGCCTCCCGCAGGCCGAACTCGCCTCGCATCAACATGCCGAGCGCCGCCCAGTAACGCACCGCGCTGTCGCTGTCTCTCAATCGCGTCTTCAAGGCTGGCACCGCATCGGGCTTCAGCAGCGAGGCCAGTTCCGCTGTTCCGATAACCCGCTCGAAAGGATATTGGCTGTCGTCGTGTCTCAAATCGTAAGGCGAACCGCCCTTCGAGCGGCTGAAGAGTTCCCCTTCTGGCAGGAAGCCGACGTCTCGAATCTTCTGCGCGAGATCGTGCTGGGCAGTTCTCAGCCTCTCCAGGATTTCCTGATGCGCCCGCAACGCCGCCAGGTTGTTGATTTCGTCGGGATCGGATTGCAGGTCGTAGAGTTCTTCCGGCGCCTTGGTGTTCCAGAACACGTCTTGCGCCGGAGCCAGCTTGCCCTCGTCATGAAGTCGTTTCCAGACGCGCGTCGTCGGGGTCTGGAACATGTAGTCGATATGTTGCCCGTAAATTTTGTGGGGCATGTAATTGCGGATGTAAACGTAGCGACCGTCGGTGACGCTGCGCACCAGGTCGTAGCGCTCGTCCATGCGACCGCGGAAGCCGTAGATGAACGACTGTGGAGGCTCCGGGAATTTGCCCAGAAATGCGTGGCCTTGCATCCACGCCGGCGGTTGGAGGCCCGCGAGGCTCAACACCGTGGGCGCGAAATCGACGAAGCTCACGAGATGATCCGACTTGCCGCCCGGTTTGTATTCGGGCGGGCGGAGGGCTTTGAACTTTTCCGGGATGTAAACGATGAGCGGCACGTGCAGACCGGAATTGTAAGGCCAGCGTTTGCTGCGCGGCATACCGGAGCCGTGGTCGCCCCAGTAAAACACGATCGTGTCCTCGGCAAGTCCGGCCTCTTCGAGTTCGGTTAGTCGTTTGCCGGCATCGGCATCGGCTTCGGTGACGATGTCGTAGTATTGCGCCCAATCCTGCCGCACTTCAGGCGTGTCCGGATGATAGGCGGGCACGCGAACTTTGGCGGGGTCGTGAATCTGTTTGTGCGGTCGCACGCGCAGTTTGCTCTCGTGGCTCTTCTCCGAGTTGAACACGGCGAAGAAGGGCTGGTCCGGCCCGCGATTTCGCCAGTGCGCCCTGGCCGAGGAAACGTCCCAAACCCGGCCGGGCTTTTCGAGGTTGTAGTCCTGCTTGGCGTTATTGGAGCAATAGTAGCCCGCCTCGCGCAGGAATTGCGGGAACATCTTTTTGCCGGCGGGATAGGGTATCATGCTGCGCATGTGTTCGGCGCCCGTGGACGGCGGGTACATTCCGGAGATGATCGTCGTGCGGGCCGGCGCGCACACGGGCGCGCAGGACCAGACACGAGTGTAAATCATTCCCCGGGCGGCGAGCTTGTCCACATTCGGCGTGGTGGCGAACGTGTCGCCGTAACAACCCATGTGAGGACCGTGGTCCTCGCTGGAAATCCAGAGAATATTCGGACGAGAGGGTAATGATTCGGCCGCGCGCCCGGCCGGGAAAACGCCCAGACAAATAACCAGGAGAACCGCGTCGTTTGCCGCGCGGCGGAATAAGATTTTCAATGAAGCATTTTGGTTCACTTCTTCTCTCACTTCAAGCGAGGACCGCTTTGCCGCCATTGCGCACGCAACGCGCCCAATGTTGGAGCGTGAGCCGGGTCGGCGGCGAGGTTGTGTTGTTCGAGTGGGTCCCTCCGAACATCATAAAGCTCCTCACTTTCAGGGTTCGGCGCGAGCCACCGGAGGTAGGCCCAGCGTTCGGTGCGAATGCCTTCGCTCGGCGGGATGATTTTGGGGCCGTAGTGATGTTCGTAGAAGAAATCCTTGCGCCAGTCGGCAGGACGGCTTCCATGCAGCAGTGGCACGAGGCTGCGGCCTTGCATACCGGAGTGAACGGGCACCTGGGCCATCTCGAGCATGGTTGGCGCATAATCAATATTCAGCGTCAAGACGTCCACCGTCCGACCGCGCTGTGATCGGGGCAGGCGCGGATCGAAGACGACCAGCGGGACGCGGATGCTCTCCTCATACATTAACCACTTGTCAGCCATGCCGCGTTCGCCGGCAAACCAGCCGTTGTCCGACGTGAAGAGGATGACGGTGTTGTCCGCCAAACCGCGTTCGGCCGCCCCTCTGAAGTGCGCGCAAATTCGGGCAGTCGATGGAAATATTCGTCGTTCGCGGTCGGGGGAACCGGAATGTGATCGGCGGCGTAGAGCGGTTCGTCCCGAAGGTCGGGTCGGAACTGGCGCGCTTTGGCGTCCCGGGCATGCGGGGCATTGAATCTGATGGACAGGCAGAAAGGTTGAGGGTTGCTCACTCTGCTGCCCGCGGCCCAGGCCCATTCGCTCCGCTGCGTTCTGTCCCAACCGGTGCTCTGGTTGTGCCTGGGCCGCTGGCGGTCCGGCAGGTGGACTCGAATATCTGATTTTGATCCTGAGGGAATCTGGACCGTCGCCTCGGCCACAGTGTTGTTTCGGTTAAAACTGCGTTGCATTGGTCCCAAGAGGCTGTTGATACCAGTCGTCGAGCCAAATGAAGATTTGCCGAACGATTTCGGCCCGAGAGGTCTTGGGGTCTGTATTTCCAAGCAGCCGGAGATGGCGGCCAATGCCACTAGCCAGCGGGTCGGACCCGATTTGCCAAGGGGTTATCTCATATAAATGAGTTGCCCGACCTAGCAGACCCAGCTTGGGATCTGTTTCCATTGGGTGCCGCCAAAGAAGCACTTCTGTTGCCGAGCGCGTTCCGGTGCGGCGGATCTCGGCTTCGGGCACATCAAACGGCTTGCCTTGGGTGATGCGAGAGAAAGATGGAACAAAGTGAAAACGCGCCTGCTTGTCAACAAATCGCGTCCAGATCCACATAGCAGCAACCCGATCAGGCTCCAGCACGTCCCATGTGGTGTAAAGGTGGGTTCCGAGATAGTCCGGGGGGGAGGGCGGGATGGCGCGGGCGTGACGGAGGTGGAAATCGGCTGCGATGGCCGTCAATCCCAGCGGCACTGCGAAAAGAACGCCGACCGTCACGTGCCGGCACCAGGGCCATCGCGCGATGGCAGTTGAGCGGGCACTGAGGAACTTCAAGGCGACGCACAAACCTAAACCGTACACCACATGGGCGCCGATACTCATGGCGAGGAATTCCTTTGAAATCTTATAGCCGAAGACTTCGGCGTAGGGCGTGAGGAGCATCACTCCTTCGAGCACCAGGCCCCACAACACTGCCGTCCACCAAGAGGGCCGATTTGCCCACAACGCGTACATGAGCGCGAAGCCGATGCCGTTTGAGAGATGGTATGCCCAACCCGTGACCTCGGAGGCGAACGTGGGTGCCGGCTGATTTAGCAATACTGTGCCAAAGTAGGAAATCGCCTTGAAGACCGGCACGCCGGCTACGGCGACGGGCACACGCACAACATCATAAGCGAACGTCGCCACCAATCCGGCCCAGCAGCCCCCAGCCAGTCGTTCATGGAGTTCAGTCTTCTCACGTCGCTGGGACCAGACTACAGAGGCAAGCAGCAATATCAGCCCCGGAAGGAGGAGCAGTTTTGCGCTCGTGATTAACTCGACGACCCCCGCCAGATACAGCAACAGGCTGCCAATGGAGGTTGTGGCGGATAGCCAGGGGAGCAGGGCCGCTGGCTCGCGCAGGAGGTACGGCTTCCAGCGGCCGTATCCGTGAGCGCGGCGCTGTTCAGCACCGTCCCCGGGGCCAGACTGGTTCGTTTGTTTCATCGTGCGGCTCAGGGGGTCGAATGCGTCGCGGCCTCCGGTTTTGACGGAGGTCGTTCGATAGTTCCCAGCAACTCCCTGAACACGGCGAAGAGCAGTTCGTAAACGCGTCGCTGTGGTTCGCTCGGCTCCGCCATAACATTGCCCATCCATGCCCGGCTGAACAGCGTGGAATCGGACAAGACATGAACTGTACCCGATTGCACCGACCAGGCCGTCCACGAGAGCGGCCGCGGCTTCAGGGCTTCAACCACGGTTGCCGGCAGAGGCGCGGCGTTGGTAGGGCCAACGGTGTTGCTATTGGTCATGGAGTTCGACATTGCCAGCGCGTTGGAGATGGCCGCGGCGTTGGTGATCAGCGACGGCAGGGTGAACGTCCGCTCGAAAAGAAGCCGGAAGTTGCGGGTGCGCGCGAGCAGGTTGGTGACAAACGTTTCGCTGCGACCCGGCTCCTGCAACACCAACAGGCGGCCACCCGCCGACACGTAATCCGCCAGACGGTGCAGGTCCGAAGCCGGAATGGCATCGGTCGGATTGATCGCGAGCACGGCACGGTAGCGGGAAGAAGACACGCCGGAGGCGGTGGTCAGTGCCGGAAACGCCCCGAAGCGTTGAGGCACAACAAACAGCCCGTCGAACGAGTAAGCTTCGGGTACGAATGAGGGGCCGATGGCGGGAGGGATGTCATAATTGAAACCGGGAGCAGCGAGATACGCGACGCAAGGCAGAGGACGCACGCTGGCCGGAGTTGTCCAAGCGGCGCTGTTCAAAATCTTCAGTGTGACTCCCGCGGCCAAATAGCCAGCCACGCCTGCGATGCTCACCGCGAAGAGCAGTGCCGCTCTTCCAGCCCGACCGAGCTGCCACAGAGCCAGACCGATCAAACCAAACGCCGCCGTGCCCAGCCCCCACCTCACCAGGGCGAGATTGCGGTTGGTGTGGTTGAGGTAAGTCAAGACCCGTAGGAAGAACGACGCGGTCCCATCCTGGAACAGCGCGAAGTTTGACATGGTCGTGCTCTCGGCGAAGGCCACCACCCGTCCCTGGCCAAAACGCAGGGCCACTGCCAGAGGATAAAGTCCAAACCCGTTCCTCGGACTGGGATTCAATTTCCCAAAAAAGCTCGGCTTCGAATAGTCCACCGGATCGGAAATGACATCCTGTGCAATCATCACCGGATCGACACCGGGGTCGTAACGGAGCGTGCAAGAGGTCAGGAACCTGACTTTCGGCAATCCATCGACAATGGGGTGGGCCAGGAGCCACGGCGCCTCAAACGAGGAGAAATAGCCCGATGAATACGCGTTGCTCCCGTCCAACTGGAATTGGATTCCGAAGCGCCCCGCCAGTTCGTTGAGGAAGCTGCCCATGCCCAGCAGATTCGTGTGATCACCGATCAGCAACAGCCCACCGCCCTCGCGCAAGAAGGACACGACGATTGCGATCTCCTCGGACGTGAAGCGTTTGGTAGGCGTCTTCAGCACCAGAACCGCCAGGTTGCGGAGCAGGTCCTCAGTGATCGGACTGGCGGTGTTTACCTCGACGGAATAGTGGTAGCGCAACCATTCGACGAGCGACGATCCGTTGTAGAGATGCTGCGAACCAAAGCCATTGGTATCCAGCGCGGGAACTGAAGGCTCCCAGAATCCGCTATGAAAATCATCGACCAAAACCCGCCCGTTCTTCGCGGAACCCGGCAGCTCCAGCCTTATCGCGACCAGGCCGAAGACGATGGCCAGACTCACCCCTGCCGACGCGAGCAGCCGCGGCTTCTGGAGGAAAGCTTTCGCGCCGAGTTCCAGGGCGGCGAGGTTGAGTGAAACCAGCCGCAGGCGCGCTGCCAGCAATGCGAAAGGCAGATGACTGAGCAGCGTCGGCCAAACGCCGGTGAACAGTTGCAATCGTTCGTGCTCATCGGTTCCCTTGGGATCACCGAATTCGATCAGAAGACCGCAAAGAATCAAGTAACGCATGAGCGTGTAAACTATCAGCAAAGCAATGCCGCCGATTCCGCGCAAGAGTCCATCTTTCCAACCTCGCGCGCTCAACATAGTGGCGATCGTCATGGCTGCGAGGAGAGTTACTGGCATGACAAAACCCACCTTTTCCCAATTCGTCACAAACGGCAGCACGTCCTCTTCGGTCTCGAAGAACAACACGCCGTCGTCGAGAGTCATCGGCAACCCGAAAAGCCGGGCTGTTCCCCAGAGGAGAGGCGACAGGGCGCGCAGGTCGTGATGATTGGCCGCCAGAGACCGAAGGCTGTGCAACGCGAGGAATTGCCAGGCCAGAACAATCCCGCAGAACCCGAGGGCCGGTGGGATGGCGCGAATGATCTCTGGCCATTGTCGGCGTTGCCTGCCGGCGACCGGAATGGACGACCAGGCAATCAAGGCGACGCCTGCGACCGCAAACGCCAGCCCCAGGCCCCACAAAGCTTGCGGGACAAAAATCGGAAACAGGCACAGCCACGCCGCCGACAGAAGGGCTATGCCCACACAAAAGCACATCATCCTAGTTCCTCCTCCAAGGCGTGGTCTCGAAGAGGTGCTTCAGAAAAAGCAAATTACCCTTCCGGTGGTATTGAAGGTTTTCCAAATTGTCGTTGCCCAGGAAGAAAGTGTCGCCGATGACAACCACGCTGCCTTCGCCAATCCGCCGGGCGACGACGACCGGGTATCCGTCGCTCGTTTGGAAGAGGACTCGGACTTCGTTGGTCGCGATTGTTGATTCCGTGCGAGTCGAACGTGCCATCGACGTGTCATTCGCACCGGTCAGAGGAGAAAGCAGATGGGCCAACTGCTGCGACTGCGCGCGGTCAAGGAGCGGCGGACGGTACGCGGCGGAGGCTTCGGCAAATGCCGCCTTCAGCGTTGGTTCGGTCACCACCACCGGCCACGCATTGATGAACTGCGCCTGGCCGGGCAAATGGTTTTCGCTGCGCTGGACGGGATATGGCCCGAGCGGAACGCGGAGGATGTCGAAACCGAATTCATCCAGGAGCGCCTTCGTTGCGTTACCTTTTTCCTCCCAGCCGCAGTTAATCAACAGAAGGCCGCCATTTCGGACGAACTGACTCAGGGCGCGCAACTCGGTTCTCGAAAAGCGCTGCGCCGGGGCCGTTGTCACCAGCACCGTCGCTCGCCGAAGTTCCTGCTCCGACCACTCGTTCATTATGAGTGGAAGCAATCGGTTGCGGAGCAGCGTGATGGTCAGCGGGCCTACTGAGTCCGGTTGCAGCGGGGCCAGCGAAATGCGGTTGGCGTGCGTCCGATCGATCAAGGCCACCCTTACGTTCAAGACGGGCGGCGTCCGGCGTGCCTGCTCGATGTGCAGACCAAGAGCGACCGCGGCGGCCAGCGTCACCCCGCCGGCGGCCCCGGTCCAGGACGGCCCCCAGCGCGCGAGACACGCCACCGAAACCATCGCCAACAACCCCCAGGCCCACTTCAAAACGCCCCAATGCCGCCAGTCCTCGGTCGTCAACCACCCGAAGACGTAATGAACAAACGAACTGAAGCTAAACGCCAGCGCGCCATTTTGAAACGGACTGGTGTCACCGAAAACGAGGACCTTGCCCCGCCCGTGATAGGCGGCGGCCACCAGCGGCACGTCGCCCAACTGCTCGCCCTTTTGGTAACGGTAATCACCGAGGTAAGCTCCTTGCACGTTGAGTTGATTGCCCAAATCCGCAAAGCCATAACGGCCCCGGACCACCGTAAAGGCGGGCGCGGCCACGTCCAGCGTCGCGCCGACAGAGATCACCGCGTCCGAGGCCCGCTGGACCCTCAGAGTGAGCGGATGAATCAAGGCACCGAGACAATCGCGCCATTCGGGCCGGGCGGGAAAGCCGGAATCGAAATTGAACCGGATATTAACCGGCGCCAGCAAGGCGTCGAGCGGCGCTTTGCTGCCCATGATGTCGGTGTGGTCGCCCAGGACCAAGAGCGATCCGCCGCCGGCCACGTAGTCCCACACCGCTTGAAGTTGACCGGCGTGCCAGCGGTTGGTGGGGTTGATTATCACCAGCACATCCGCTCCGCGCAGGCTTTCAGCGGCCAGGTCGCGGTTGAATCGGCACGAAGCTCCTGTCCCCTGCAAGTAGTCCACCAGGGACCCGAACATGCCTGATTCGAACGGCCCGTAACGGCCGTATAGGGGCCGATCCCAATCGAGAAAACCATCGTTCAGGAAAAGCACCTTCGGTGGATGGGCGTCGCTTCTCCCCGGCCACACGGCCAAGGCAATTGAAGTGACAAACAGCAAGGCCAACGCGGCGGCTGAAATTTGGAGTGGTGATGCCCACGCTCGCTCGGTGCCCTCGAGTTTCGGCATGGCGCCAGCCACGGAACCCCGGGCTGGACGGACGCGGCGCGGTCTGGCGGCATGCACATATCCAACCACCGGCAAACACAAAGCGAAAAAGAGGGCTAGAGAGAAAAACTGGGCGCGGGCGCTTTGCGGCATCAAAGAGGGCTGGTTCTGGACGTAGAGAAAGGCCGCATTTGCCGCCAACAGAGCTATTGAGGCCGCGCCCAGCCGACGGCTCGAAAAAGCGCGATGTCCCCGCCGCACGACGCCTAACACGGCGAGGTAGCACCACATGCTGGTCAATATCCCCCCGCCGACTCCGGAGGGGCCATCAACCACAGCCTGATGGAGGATATTCCCGCCAACAAACTTGGACCACCCGGCCGCCATTGCCGCCATCAGAGTTCCAAGTTGCGGGACACTCGTGAAGAACAAGCTCACGGTCGCGTACGCCAGGGCAGCCATCACTAAAGCGCGCCCATTCCACAGTCGGGAGCGCAGAGCTTCCAGCAAAGCCGCGACACTCCGGATCGCCACCGCGGCCAGGGCGAATTGGACCACCCTCTGGTTGGTGTGAGCCAGCAGGACCAAGACTCCCAAAGCAGCGGCGAAAGCCATCCAGAAAATCCCGCTCGATCCAACGCGCAACGGAAGGCGCAAGTTAAAAGCAAACAGAGCCAGCAAGCTGCAGCAGGCGAGAAGAGTGGTCCATTCCTGCGCAAGCGGACCGAGATTGCCGGCCAGAAGATTTAGCGCGAGCAGCCCCAAGCCCGCGTTCCGAACCTCCGCCAGACAGACCCGCAACCTTAGCTTCCCGATGCGTTTCAACCTTTGCGCGTGGCCAGTCATCGGAAGGCGTGGCATGGGCTAGGAGCAACCGCTCGCGGCGGCGGCCACGATTGGATTCTTGCGCGTTGTGTCCGGTAAAAATCGCGGCCGGGATGGTTCGACCTCCCAGACGCGCCGGCTCCCACTTTGGAGCCAAGCGGATTGCGCAGACCGAACCGATCCTTCTTGTTCGTGTTCACCGAGTTTGCCCCCCTACCCTTTCGAAGGAGAAGTAATCGAGCACGAGTTGATCGAAAAAACGGGCGGTGCCGACGACCTGGGCGGCGTAGCGCAAGATGACGACGGCGGCGCCGTAGGCGATCAGCAGCAGGCTTACGGCAACCACGACCCAAAGCGGCGCGTTTTGGTAAACAAAGAGGCACACGACACCCGCGGAAATCGCCACGGGCATGATGGCAAACCTTCCGACGCCCTTGAAGTTCACTTGGTACACGAAAAAACCTGAAGCAAGGTGAGCGTCCTCGACGGTCAACAGGGCTTCGTAGAAATCCAATGGGTTTACGACATTGGGATTCAAACATCGGAAACGCGAACCCCGGATGCGGATTTGATGCTCCGACACCCGGTTAACGCTGATTTCAAAGCGGCCCTCCAGCATCCTGGACAGCCAATCAGCGAGGCCGGGAGCCGGTTGCAGGACCTTCACTCTCTGGAGCAAGGTGAGATTGCGCACATCCTCGCGGGTCAGCGGGCCAATCTCCACCAAACCCAGTCCCCGCGCCTGCACGCGCGCTCTCATCAAAGAGCGCAGGGGACGGGACAGGATAAACCTTGACCGGATGAGCAACTCGGCCGCCATCACCGTCATGGCCATCAGAATCAGCAGTGCGAAGCCGAAAGTCATGTTCCGCCGGCGGAGCGACTGTGTCTGGTCCTTTCTCTCTCTCGTTGGACTTCGCTCATCGCGCCCTGGCGCGTCTCGAATCCGGCAGGAGATACAATACTCTTCCTCAAGGGCGGTTCCTCCGGCCAACCCGCGACTTGTCGAGTAGAACCACTGGGCAAACTGCCAGACGCGGCCGCCAGAAATGCGGATCGCGATGGTTCGTGGTTGCGCTCACCCGAAACCACTTGGATGATGGATGACGGCCGGCGGGCAACAATCGGACAGACCGTCTGCTCTCGGCCCCTGGCGGTGATTAGCTTGAGTTTGTAGGCGTTCAGATTGCCTCCCGGCGCGGGCAGTTCGACAGTCAGAAGGTTGCCGTCGAGCGGGGTGGCGTTCAAAACTTCCCGGTGCGTTCGCTTGTCGTCGTCATCCCGATACAGCACGATTCGGGCGCACCGATAAGTGGCCAGTCGAATCCGGCAGCGATCTCCTTCCACATCCTCGGCACAGAAACTCGCAATCTGCGCCCCCTCGTCCGCTTCCAGGAAGTTGTGTGGATTCGGGCCGCCAGGCCGGCGTTGGATGCCCGCGTTCTTATCGCAACTGGCTCCCCACCCAAACGTGGCCGAACAACTGCCGCCGGAAGCCGAACACGTCCCGTTGATGAAACCGGCTACCGAGCAAGCCCCACTACCTTGCGAGGAACAGCCGCCCGCCCAGCCGCCCACTTGCACGGAACAGAGGCCGCCCCCCTGGGCGGAACAATCGGCCCGCCCGAAGCCGGCTTGGGCACTGCACGCCCCGCCGGTCTGGGCAGAACAGCCGGAATAGCCAAGGCCACCCGCCTGGGCGCTGCACACCCCTCCTCGCTGGGCGGAACAAACGCTGGCGCCGACTGCGGCCGCTTGGGCGCTGCAGAACCCGGCGACTTGGAGCGAACACGCGCCGGCGCCGTACGCTCCTGCCTGCACGCTGCACACGCCGACCACGCTGGCCGAACAGGCATCGAGACCCGGCGTGACCTGCGCGCTGCAACCTCCAACCGACGCTGAACATACCGACGCCCACTGCGCCTGCCCACTGCATCGCACGCCGACCGAACACGCCCCGGCGGTCGCGGTTTGTCCGCTGCAAACCACGCCGGCCGAGCACGCGACGGCACGTCCGGCCTGGCCGCTGCATGCGACCCCGGCAGAGCAGGCTCCATAAGGCCCGGCCTGGCCGCTGCACGCGACCCCCAGCGAGCAGTAGCCGACATTGGCGCTGCAGACCAGACCTCCGGAACACGCCCCAATATTCAAACTGCAAAAGATGGCGGCCGAACAGACCGGCAGGCCCGCGCTGCAAACAATGAACAAGACCGATTGCCCGTCGGGATCCACCGCGTTCGCCGGGTTGTTACGCAAATAGGCGTAAGCATTGTTTTCCTGGATCTGGGAAAAGAGTGGCGAACCGGATTCCAAAGCCGGATCCTCGCTCAGGAACCGTCCTGTTTTCGGATCGTAGTAACGAGCGAGGTTGTAGTTCAGGCCGGACTCGCTGTCCTCGTACTGACCGGGAGTGCGCAACGGTTGTTGAACGCGGTTTTGGGCGGCGAGTGACGGATCTCCAAACGCAGAGAAGGCGGCTTCCCACGCCACGGCGCCACCCTCATCGGTTGCCAGAACCGGGCGCTCAAGATGGTCACAGTGCAATGTGAACACGGTGTTGCTCACGATCATGGCCAGCGAGCCAAGGCCATAGAAAACATATTTAGCTTGCAGCGCGCCGGCCCCGTCGGTCTCGCCGAGCAGCATGGGCACGTCGCCGATTTCGTTGTACACGAATTGGCGTCCAGTGCCGTTGACGTTCTTGCTGATGCGGCGGTTAAATGGGTCGTAAGCGTAGCGCGCCGTAACGCCGGGGCCTTGGGCCAGAGTCAGACGCTCTTCGTCGTCATAGGCGTAGCCCCAGCTGCCATCGCCGGTGAATGCGCCGTCCGGCGTGTAAGTGTAGGGCTGGCCGCTCACCGAGCTGTAACGGTTCATGTTGTCGGCCACATAGTTCACCGGTACGCCTGCGGTCACCTGGGTTCGGTTGCCGGCCGCATCGTAGGCAAAGCTGGTTGTCGGGAACGGGTTGCCCGCCGGGTACTGCACCCGGGTCAACTGATAGATGCGGTCGTATTCAAAGGAGGTTCGTCCGGGAAATCTTGTGCCGGTGGTGTCCTGGCTGAGACGGTTACCGGCCGGGTCGAAGGCATACACAAAGCGGGCCAGTGGAGCGCCGCCCCCGACAGGATTATGGGTCAACTGCGCAAGGCGGTTGGCGTAGTCGTAGGTGTAGGTCGAGCGGGTGCCATTGCCGAAATCGACCTGTGTTCGCCGGCTGAGCGGGTCGTAGGCGAATGCCGCGATGTTCCGGATGCCGGCGTAGTTGATGTTCGTCAGGCGGTTCAAGCTGTCGTAGGCGTATGTCAGAAACGTGTTGTCGGGATACACGAGCAGGGTTTGGTTGCCGGCGCGATCGTAGCCATATTGCAGCACCTTGCCAGCCGCGTTGGTCGCCGTCACAAGCCGGCCGAGCACGTTGTAGTTGTAACTCCACACGCCGTTGGTGCCGGTCGCGCGCACCAACCGGCCCAGCCGGTCGTAGCCGTATTGAATGGCGGCGCCATCCGTGTAACGCTTCAGGGTCAGACGGCCGAGGAGATCGTAAGAATTGGTAATCCAACGGCCCGCCCGCGAACGCTTCCCGGTCAAATTTGACGCGTCGTCGTAGGCAAACAACTCGATGGTGGAATCGGCGTTGGTCGTGGCAATCAGCCGATCGTAACGATCGTAGGCGAGCACGGCGGAGTTGGTGCGCGGATCGGTGCGGCGGGCCAACAGGCCATTGAGAGTGTAGGACATCACGACGCTGTTGGATTGCGCGTCAATCGCTTTCCAAAGCAGGTTCCGCTCGTCGTAAACCAGCGTGGTCAGGTTGGTGTTGGCGTCAATCAGCCGGGTCTGGTTGCCGTTGGCGTCGTACGAATAGGCTGTGATGCCGCCCAAGTCATCGGTGACGCTCTGGAGATGGCCGAGGAGATCGTATGAATACGTATTAGTCTGCTCCGGGTGGCTTGGATCGCCGGTCTGACGCCGGATTTGCGCGAGCTGTCCGTTGCCCGTGTAGGAGTAACGGGTGACGTAGCCGAACGGCGCCGGAGCAGTGACCTGAATCAACCGGTCGAGATTATCGTAGAGGTTGGTGGTGGTGTTCCCTCGCGGGTCGCTGGACGTCAGCACGTTTCCACGGGCATCGTGAGAAAATGAGTTCGTGGCCGCCAGGGACGATCCAAATCCGTCGATGCGCTGGAGGACGTAACCGGTGGCGGGGTCATAAACAAACCTGGTCACCATTCCCACGTCGTTGGTGATCGTGTCCATCTGGCCGTGGACGGTATAGCTGTAGGACACCGTTGAGTTCGTCCCGTCCACCGCCGGATAGATGATGCGGAGGAGATTTCCATTGGTGGTGCCCGAGGCCGGGTCCTCGTAATCATAGACGTAAGCGGTCACGTCGCCGCGCGGCCCGGTGATGGTTTTGATGAGGTTGAAACGAGGCTCATAAGTCATCGCCGACACGATGTCTTGCGGTGTGTCATTGGTATCGGCGGCCTTGCGGCGGGCCTCAACCAGATTGCCGCGGGCATCGACTCGAGCCGTCTCCACGTTACCCGCTGGATAAATGATCTTTGACTGCAGCCCATTGGTTCCGTAGCCGTAGCGGGTGGAATAGGACGAAGGGTCGGTGGGCCGCAGGCCAGCGGTGAAGTCCCGCCGCTCGGTCATCTGGCCGTTCGCGTCAAAGATTCGCTGAATGCGGTATCCGTTGCCATTGGTCTCCCAGCGGTCGGTGGCTGAAGGATAGGCGAACGACCAGACCGCGCTGCCCCAGTTCTGGCGGATCACCCTGCCTGCAGTGTCGTAGCGGTTCGTGAGGAGTGTATTCCCGCTTCGATCCATCACCGTCTCGATCGAGTGTTGGTTTGTGGTGTAGGTGTAACGGGTTGTAAGCCCGGCCGGGAAGCCGTCGGCGGGAGGGGTGGTCACGTTGCGCAGTTCGCCGTATCCCGCCGCGTCGTAGTCGTAACGCCAGGACCGGCCGGTGAAGTCCGTCACGTTCGTCACGCGGCCGCTCCCGTCGTAAAAGAACTCAATGAAACGTCCACTCAGTGTGTTGTTGAACGCCGCTTCGATGCGGGCCAGCCGATAGTCCCGGGCCACCAGGATGGCGTTGGTAAAGTGGGAGAATTCGGAGATGGCATTGATGGGCTGCTTACCGCCGGGTTGGTAGGTCAGCATCAACTGATTGCCGTTGCGGTCCCGCACTTCGCTCAAGGTGCCGTCGGCATTGTAACGCCGGATGGAGCCATATTTATCCGCCAGCGTGTAGGTGCCGTCGCCGTTTCGGAACAAGGTTTCGTAGCTCCCGGAGGATGACGCATAGGAGTTGTTGCCGAGGTCCACGAATTCATCGCGTGCGGTGTCGTTGCGACGAAGCACCAGATTGCCGTTCGTGGCCAGAACGAGGATGCGCTCGTTAAACTCCATGTTCCAGCCGCGTCCAAACATGCCCTGGTAAGAACTGCCCGAGCGGTAAAATCGTCGCACGCGCAGCGGCATTCGCCCGGGAATTTCGAAGTCGGTGGCATTCAGAAAATACTGGCCGCTGTAAATAGCCACCGGCTCGCTTGAGCTCGGCCCGCCATCGGGACCCGGGCCTCCGCCGGGCGGGTTGCCGGAACTGCCCGGCGGGGCTGGCGTCCCGCCGTGCAGGTCGTTTATGCCGTTGTCGTAGGCCAGTGCCCACGGAGATGCCAGGCACGAAGCCAAAAGGAGCAGGAGGAGCAGACGGCTGGGGTTGGCCATACGAAAGGCTTTCATTTTGCACCTTGGGTCTTGGAGGTCGCCTCAAACACCGCGCTCACCGTTCCAGGCACACCGTCGGAATCCAGCACGTTCATGGTGGCAATGTGCTGGCCCGGTGCGAGGCCGCGGGTGGACATGCGGTAGTTGAAAGGAAGGATGGCCAGTTCGTCCTCGGTCAGAAACTGTCCATCCACAAATATCATGACTTCAAAGCGCCGATTAACCAGCCTCGCCCGATCCGCTTCGAGGCAATCCAAACGCAGGTTGACGATGGATTGCCCGGCGCTCTCGTCCACCCGGAGGGTCAGCTTGTAATCGTCGGCAATGGAGATGCGGCTTTTCTTCCTGACGTTGGAGAAAAGGCCGGGCGTCTGGGCCAGGTCAGCCAGCGCGGCGGGCAAGGTAACGGCGGGGAGATTATCGCCCGCGAAGCGGTTCGTCCGCAGACTTTGATCGGAGACAACATTGACCGGCAACGACAGCGCCAGCACTTTGGCCTGGAAGTCAGGCCGCCCGATCATCTCCGCCAACACGGTGTCATTGGTGACATTCGCCCAAGGCACCCGATGCCGCCCGGCCGGCTGGGCTTCCCAGGGAAGAACCTCCCGCAGGTAAGCACTGTCGGCGAGTCCCGCCCGGATTCGGACGCAAGCCGCCTTGGGCAGCAAGTACTCGATGTGTTGCTCTTCACTCACCCAGCGGCAGTCATCCACCTTCAAGTATTCCCCGTCACCCGGTTGCACTGGATATTGCCCTTGCCGGCCACCGTCGGCACGCCGGCCCAGGAGATGGAACAAATACAATCCCCGATTGGCTGGCGGCAACGGTTTCAAGGCAATCTCGTGATCGCTTCGGGCGTCTTTTCCGGGAAAGAAAGCGATGGTTTTGCCTTCGGCCTCGTAAATCACCGCGTCAACGAACAGGGGATTTTTCGTCCGAACTTTCAGAGTCGGAAACGAATCAGGGCTGGAGAAGAAGCGATTGCTGACAATGACATCCAGAAACTCCTGGCCCAAAAGCGGACTTTGCCAGGAGCAGAGCAACGCCATCGCAACAACCAAACGCAGTATCCTGAAAGATCGTCCTGTCATGCGTTCATTCAATTTCCAACCACCACGTCTTGCGTGAAGCGTCCGACCCGTCCGTTCTTGTCCACGACTTGAATCGTGACTTTATGCGTTCCTTTGGAAAGGCCGCGGACGCTCAACGAGTATTTGCCGGGCAGCTTGGCCGGTTCTCTGCGGAAGAATTTCCCATCCACAAAACAGAGCAGGGTGAAATCGCCGGATTGGGGAGCGGAGACTTCAAACACACGCACCTTTCCTCCGGCAGCACTCGCGTCTTTGACTGTGAGCGTGAAATCGACTTCCGAGTTTTCGATGTAGCTTTCCCTGGCCAGATCCGTTTTCTCCGCCCGAACCGGCGGTGGGGCCAGGAAGGCGACGGCGAGAAGAAGACAGAACGTTGCTCTCATAGGATCAGCGCTTCGTTGCATCGGTTATGGCGGGATAACGGCAATCGACTCCCGCCGGGGTAAGAAACCGGATGTTTGTTTCATTCAAGTTGACGCACGCGAGGCGAAAATTCCGTCCGTCCCAGGTGGAGAAGAAGAGTGTCTGGCTATCGGCACTCCAGCAGGGTTCGGCTTCCAGACCTGGCCCTCCGTAAAGTTTTCGGGGATCGCCGCCGTCATGTCTCGACAGCCAGAGATCCATTCCCTGAGGGCCATCCTTGCAAAAGGCCAGCCAACGACCGTCAGGACTTGGCGCCGGGTCGGTCGTGGACTCGGCAAACTGGGGGAACAGCGGTTCGGGTTTGGGCGCATCGAGTGAGGCCCGGCGAATATGAGCCTCGCCCTGGCTGACGTTCACGAAAACAAACCCTCCCTCAGTCTGCCATCGGGGCATTTCGTTCAGCTTCTGCCCGGCAATGAGCTGACGTTTCTGCTTCTCGTCAGTGGAGTACCACCAGATGCGGATGTTATCCGTGGCATTGGGGGCGTAAGTCGATATCAGGAAGCCGCGCGCCGGGGACAAATCAAAGTCCTTCACAACTTCAATGCTCCGCAACACCGGAGTCGGAGCCGCTCCAACCTCTGTGGCCATTGCGTTCAACCGGCCCTCGTTATCGCGGAACAACACGCGGTTCGTTGAAGGCACAGCCCGCAGGCAGCGTTTGTCGGAAGGGGAGTCGGTCATCGGTTTGGCGTCCCGGCCATCCGGGGCGGCCGCCCAGATCTGCCAGTAGCCCTTGTCCACACGGCAATAAGCCAAGGTCGAAGCGTTGGCGCTGGCGACCGGCGCCAGCGCCACGCCGATGATCAAAATGGTCCTTCCCATCGGAGTCAGCATTACTTTCGTATCCTCACATTGGCCGTTCTGGTTTCCGTGAGTCCGCTGGCCGGATCGGTGGCGCGCAGAATCACCTCGTAATCGCCTTCCACGTTGACTACCTGATACGCGGCTGTGTTTCCGTTCCACTCGACAAGATGGGAACCGCCCGCCCTGGTGGTTTCGCTCAGGACCGTGATCACATTGCCATTGGGCTCGCGAACCTGGACCGCGACCTCGGCAAGCCTGCTCAGAGAGAAGCGGATTTCCGAAACCTCGGAGAACGTGGGGATAATCAAATACGACTCGGTCTGCAGGGCTGTGACCAGTTGGTTGAGGGGACGGTCCACGACCAGGGCATTCTCCGGCAGGACTTGAGGCTTTAGCGCCAGGGTAAACGCGCCATAAAGCAGCGAGCGGTCGGCATTGCTCCGGCCATTCCAATACTCGGTATGTGTTCCCGCCGTGCGCGGTTCTCCCCAGACCACCACGTACGGGCGGTTCTGAACCGCCAGGACGACAAAAGCCGGCGTCAACAGTGAATAGGAAACCGCGCACGGCTCGTTGGCGTAGAAAGTGAAGTTGGTCGAGTAGCCAAAGTTGCTGAGTGTCACCGGGCCTGAAACGTAGCTGGGATTATAGACGTCGCTTCGGCCGTAGTCGGAGACGGCGGAAACGACAAAAGCATAAAGCCCGTTGGTCACCGGCTGTCCGGCTGCATCCCGGCCATCCCAATTGATGGTGTGCGGTCCCCCCGGGAGCCGGAGATTGAACGCGCGCAGCGGGGAGTTCGTTTGAATGGTGGCGGAGACATCGCCCAAAACATTTATCGTCGCGGCCACGGGGCAAATGCAAAAGGTGACGTCAGCAGGGCGGGTAATGGTGAAGGATACGGTTCCCTCGCCAACACCTGGATCGAAGAAGGTGCTGGCCGCCTCGGGGTTCACAATCACCAAATTATCGATGACCACGAGGAGGGAGTTGGTGGTCACGTTGCCGGCAAGATCAAAAGACCGGACGCGAAACAAATAAGTCCCGTTGGGGAGGCTCTTCGAGTTCATTTGAGCCAGGACACTGCTTGATACGATCCTGTTACTGGAGAGAAGTGTGAACGAGGCGGGGTTGGGTCCAGAGCCGTAGTCCACGAGATAGTAGGCGAAGCCCAGGTCGTCGGCGCTGCCCTGAACGGTCAAGGTGTAGGCAACGGTTCCGTCCGGCAACGCGGGAACGGCTGCGCTGCTCTGTGGCGGAGTGCGGTCCACACGAACGTAGTCACCGAATGAATACGCAGTGGCCGCCCATTGCAGATTCGTGGCAAAAGCCACCGCGCGATACCGGCCTTCAGGCACCAAACCGCCCATTTGATTCGTCCCGTTCCAGGAACAGGAAATATCCGTGCCTTCGCCGGAAAAGTTCGTAACGATTTGGTTGCTTGAGTTCAGGATGGCAACCTGCCACCTGGCATTGTGCGAGAGTGTGGCCTGGATAGCCAGAGTGTCCTGAACGCCATCGCCGTTGGGAGAGAACCACGACAAGGAGTTCGCGTTGCCCATGATCGCAAAATTTGGATTGAGGCCGAGCGGGCTTCTGAAATCAACGGTCGGCGAGGAGGCGCTGTCCCGGCGGTGATAGACACCCGCTTCGACAAGATTGGTGTCGGTGGCCCCCGACCACCAGTTGGAGACGGCGGAGATGGTATTCGAGGAGGGTTGGAAGAAGGCCCCCGCAAAAAGATTATACCAGGAGGAACCAGCGGTGCTGTTGAAGATGAAGCTGTTGCCCAGCAGGATCGGCAGCGGGTTTCGGTCGCTGCCGGCAGTGGACGGCGTCACGTTGACGCCGTTGTTCGCGTTCAGGACGATGGTGTTGCCTTGGAGAATGGGTCTGGAATTGTCGTAGCAGTAAACTCCCGTGACGTTGAATTCCACAAGGTTAGAAACAACGGTCGCAGCGGAAGTATCAAGGAAGACGCCGGTATTGTTGCGGCGGATGTGGCAACCGGCAAAGGTGGGCGAGGTTTGAACGCAGTTGAGGCCGATGTTCGCATATTCCACGACCGCGTTGGACAAAACGCAGGGCTGATTTGTGCTGCTGGCCAGGAAGCGAATCCCTTCCCAATCGCCGTTGGTCGGAGCAATGCGGCCGCTGGTGAAAAGGACGGGATTGTTCCACTCCCCAAGTGCTTGCAGCCCTCCAGCCACGTCGAATCGATTGGTCACAAGGAATTCCACCGGGACGCCGGCTTCAATCGACAGCACCGCATTGGTCGAAACAGTTACCGGCCCGATCACTCCGATGTGCTGATCGCTCGCTCGCCAAAGAGTGTTGCTGGTGATCGTCCCGAACACATATAGCCCGGGAGCCGCCGGGCCGGTTTCATTTCCCAGCCAATTGCCCCAGTCCACCCACGGCGATGCGCTGCTGTCCAGAATATCGAAGATTCTCGGAGGAATGAGCGAACCTTCGGCAGTGCCCCACCAGTTGCTCCGCACGTTAATCGTCGTCGCCGAAGGTTGAAAATAATTGTTGGCATTGACCGCGAAGTTGGTGTTCCGTTCCAGGATGTTGCCTTGAATCACCGGCATGCTGTTGCGGTTGGACGAGGCAAAGCCCACCAGTTCAATGCCGTCCGAGCCGTTGAACCGAATCCGATTGCCCAGAATCTGCGGGGACGACAGCCAGGCGCATTGAACGCCGTCGAGCGTGTTGTTCTCCATCGCCCCGCCCTGGATCAGCGGTGAGGACCGTTCAAGATAAATGCCGTGCTGGCTGTTCTCGCGCGTCACACAGTCAACCAGCGTCGGTGAGGCATCGTAGCACTCAATGCCCCGCAGCGCATACTCCACGACCGCGTTGGACCAGACACACGCCGCATCCACGCTGCTGTCGTTGAAGCGCACGCCCAGCCAGTTCCCACGCGCGGGCACCGGCTGTCCGCTCGTGAACATCACCGGATTGCTCGTGGTGCCCGCGACTGCCAGCGAACCAAACACATCCAGCCGCCAGTTGCCCAGCACCTTCACACTTACTCCGGCCTCCACGCTCACCGCCGTGTTGCTGCCGATCGTCACCGGCCCCAGCATCCAAATCGGCGACTCGCTTGCCCGCCACACCGTGCTGTTGGTGAGATTGCCGACCACAGACCGTCCTTCTGTGGCGACCCCGCCTTGCGCGAGCTGCCAATTGCCCCAGTCCACCCAGGGAGACGCGGTGGTGTCCAGATAATCAAAGATCGCGCCCGTGATACCAGCGCTGGTCGCTGAGCCCCACCAATTACTGCGCGCCTCGATGATGATTTCTGCGGGGCGAAAATAACTGATCGCGCGCAAGGCAAATTGCACGTTACCATCCAGCGCGTTGCCTTTGATGACGGGGAGATTGTTTCGGTCGGAAGACGAAATCCCTTCCAGTTCAATCCCGTCCGATCCATTGCCTTGAATCCAGTTTCCGATGACAGCGGGCGAAGAGTTGCTGATGCAGTGAATGCCATCCTGGAAGTTGTACTGGATTGTCATCCCCTGTATCTTCGGCGATGAGTGACTCAAATACACCCCGTGCTGGCTGTTATCCACAATCCAGCAGGCTGTCAGAGTTGGCGACGCATCGGAGCAAGTAACGCCTGTCTGGGCGAATTCCACTACGGCGTTCGACAGGATGCACTGCTCGTCGCTGCTGCTGTCCAGAAATCGGATCCCTTGCCAGTCGCCTGGGAGTCCAAAGGCGTCGCCGCTGGTGAAGACCACTGGACTGTTGGGCGTGCCCCGGGTTTGCAGCGCGCCGTTGACGTCCAGCCGGTAGTTGCCCATGAACTGCACTTCCACGCCCGCCTCGATGCTCAAGAGCGTGTTGCTGGCCACCGTCAGGTTGCCCATCACCGTCACCGGAGAATCTCCTGCCTGCCACACGGTGTTGTTCGTGATCGTGCCCACGGCCCCTCGACCCAGCACCGGCGCACCGCCCGCCGCTCCCAGCCAGGAGCCCCAGTCCACATACGGCGAGGCGGTCGTGTCCTGGTAGTCGTAGATCCGCGCTCCGATCAACTGCCCCACGCTCGTGCCCCACCAGTTGCTGCGCGCATCAATCACCACGTTGGCCGGCAGATAGTAGGTGTTGGCGTTGAGCGCGTAGCTGGTGTTGCCTTCCAGAGCGTTGCCTTGAATCATCGGCAGGCTGTTCCGGTTCGACGACGCATAGCCCGCCAGTTCAATGCCGTCGGAGCCGTTCAGCCGAATCCGGTTGCCTAAGATCTGCGGCGACGACAGCCAGGTGCAGTAAATCCCGTCCTGCGTGTTGTTCTCCATCGCCCCGCCCTGGATCAGCGGCGAGGACCGTTCCAGATAAATCCCGTGCTGGCTGCTCTCCCGCGTCACACAACCTGCCAGCGTGGGTGAGGCGTCGAAACACTCGATGCCTCGCTGCGCATACTCCACGACCGCGTTGGACCAGACACAAGCCGCGTCCACGCTGCTGTCATTGAAGCGCACGCCCAACCAATTCCCGCGCGTCGGCACGGCCTGGCCGCTCGTGAACGTCACGGGACTGTTCGTGGTGCCACCCACCGCCAGACTCCCGAACACGTCCAGCCGCCAGTTGCCCAGCACCTTCACCGTCACCCCTGCCTCCACGCTCACCGCCGTGTTGCTGGCAATCGTCAGCGGCCCCAACACCCAAATCGGCGACTCGCTCGCCCGCCACACCGTGCTGTTCGTGACGGTCGCAAACACCGATCGGCCCACGGTCGGCGCGCCGCCTTCGGCGACGAGCCAGTTGCCGTAATCCACCCACGGCGAGGCGACGGCATCAAAAGTGTCGTAAATGCGCGCCGGAATGTCTGTCGGCGCCGCCGTACCCCACCAGTTACTCCGCGCTTCGATAGCCACCACGGCGGGCTGGAAGTAGCTCTGCGCTGCCAGCGCATAGCGCACATTGTCATACAGCCCGTTGCCCCGAATCGCCGGCAGATTGTTCTGGTCACTGCTCGTGCTGCCATTCAGCGAAATTCCGTCCCGTGCGTTGCCTCGCACCGCGTTGCCCAGAATCTGCGGCGCCGAGCGGTTCTGACACCAGATCCCGTCCAGCGTGTTCCGCTCAATCACACAGTTCTGGATTAACGGCGATGCGCGATCCAGAAACACGCCGTACTGGCTGCATCGCCGGATTGTACAGGACGTCAGGTTCGGCGAGGCATTGCTGCAAGTGACACCGGTCACCGCATACTCGAGCACCGCATTGGACAACACGCCGCTGGCATTGGTTCCGTTGAACCGGATGCCCTGCCAGTCACCCGGCTGCGCGAAGAGCTTGCTGCTGGTGAAAATAACCGGGCGATCGGGTGAACCCCAAGCCTCCAACGCGCCCTCCACGGCCAGTCTTCCAGCCGAGCCGAACAGGATCCGCACACCCGACCCGATCGCGAGATCAGCCCCGGATCGGATACGAACGTCGTTGGTGATGAGGAACGGGCTGTCGGCCACCGTCCACACAGTGTTGGACAGGACATCTGAAGAGACGAGCGTCACGTTCGTGCGTCGCTCGTAGAGAAGGGCGTAAAACCGCCTGTCCGCCAAACCAGGGTGAGGGCGCGCCAGCCCACCGGTGTCCGTCAACGTGGAGACCGTCCCTGCCGCAGTAAAGTTGGTCAACGGTTGCCAGGCACCGATGTCTTCGAGCACGTTTGAGTTCCAGTAAATCTGGTACACCAGACCCGTTTGGGAGTTCCACTCCAGGGTCACGCTGCCGTTCGGCTCGCGAGTAATTCGCATTTGCGGGTCAACGGCCAGCGCAATCCAGACCGCGAACACGAGCGTGGAAAACAAACCGCCTGCGACAGCGAATCGTGTAAGCTTTTTACTCATGGGCTCCCATCGTTTGCCATCGACTCGCTGCTGCCTTGTTTTCCCAACTTACCCAGCGCCGCTGCTTCATCCCCCCGTTAGCGGAAAGCCCACCTGAAAGTCGATGTAGCGCCACAAAAAGGCTACGTTTGACGTTTGTGATTTTAGACATCCTTGCAGTCCGAACGGCACTGTCAAGCGAATTCCGGACGTAACTGTCGGATTTGGCATAACGTTGCCCGCCTGACGCAGGAACGGGCGGGCGAATTCAAACCGATTGATTGGGCAGATTCGTCAGAGCGCTTGAATGACCTCAGTCAGTGAATGCCGACCTCCTCCGGAATTCTCAGGCAATGGTGGCGCTTGCCGATCCTGCGAAAGCGGGCACTATTGCTATTGGGTTGTGACCCGAAACCTCCCGTGATGGAACGCTGCCCAATCTTGTCCACCTATGTTCTGGTGACGCTCCTGGCATTGACAGGATCGACCCCCGCCGCACCATCGTTCGAACATCCCAACATCATCATGCACCCGCGGTTGGATGCCATGCTCCGTGCCATCCTCCACGGCGCCTTCAAAGGAGAATTATGAAAGCGGGAGTCAACATTGGCGGCTTTGGTGTGATGGCGCTCTTTCTCTCTGGCGCCCTGTCTGTATCCGCCGCGGAACCGGACAGACGCAAGGGACCGACCATGGCCGACGTACTGGCCGCATCCAAACCCGGCGATTGGCGTCAGCTCGATCCGGAGAACACACTTTACATGGAATTGGCCACCGGCCGGGTCGTGATCGAATTGGCTCCCGACTTTGCTCCGCGGCATGTGGCGAATGTGAAAGCGCTGGCGCGTGAGCATTATTACGACGGTCTTGCGGTTGTCCGCGTGCAGGACAACTACGTGGCGCAGTGGGCTGACCCGGACGCGGAGAAACCGGAGTTAGCTCGCAAAATCCGGCACGCCCAACGAACACTGCCCGCCGAGTTCGAGCGCACACCCGATCCCAAGCTGCCCTTCACGCGCCTGCCGGACGGCGACGTGTATGCGCGGGAGGTCGGTTTCTCCGCTGGCTTTCCGGTGGCGCGCGACCGGCGCAGCGGCAGGATGTGGCTGGTGCATTGTTACGGCATGGTGGGCGCCGGCCGCGACAACGCTCCGGACAGCGGTGGAGGCACGGAATTGTATGTCGTGATTGGCCACGCGCCGAGGCATCTGGATCGCAACGTCACGTTGCTCGGGCGCGTCGTTTACGGCATGGAGTTGCTGTCGGCGCTGCCGCGCGGCACAGGTTCAATGGGCTTTTACGACAAGCCGGAGCAACGCGTGCCGATCAGGGCGATCCGCGTCGCGGCGGACGTGCCGGAGTCCGAGCGCACGGACCTGGAAATCATGCTGACGGCCACACCGACCTTTAAGGAGCTGATCGAGGCGCGACGCAATCGGCGTGAAGACTGGTTTCAGTTTCAGGCGGGCCGCGTCGAAATTGCCAACGTCCCGATTCCGGTGCGGTTAAGGAATGCAGAGGCGCGGCCGGGGCGGCAATGAATCGCGAAGGAATGAACGGGCTTCAGCTTATATGGAAAGTCAGTTCGTGAACCGGATATTTGGAATTTAGATTGTGTCCCCAATGTCTGACGGCGCGGCGGGGCTTCCGAAATGGCGCTTGGCAGCCCGATGCAAAACGCGCATAATCTGCCAACGGAAAATTTTACACTCTTCAAGGGCATCACCGATTCGGACTACAAAATTGTCGGTCATTTCATCAATTCGGAAGGATTACTGAAAGAGTGAGCCGGCAGCCGCGCGGCAGCGTCGGGGCGCCGCCTTGTGCCGAGCCACGGGAATGGCTGGCCGTTAAAAACTCTGTAGCGACAGGCATCTTGCGCAACTTGCCAGTTGTGTTCGGCAAACGATTTGCTTTGAGCGCACCACGGCATTTTCTCTCCCTCTCCTCCTCAAAAAAGGAGGAGAGGGCCGGGGAGAGGAGGCGCTTTTTATCAATTTCCCCTCTCTCCGACTCTTATTCCGGGCGGCAGGATGCCGCCCTCTACGGCAGCCAGGATGGCTGCCACCACGTCTGGGGCCGCACGCCAAACCCGCACTTTGACCGCCGCCACAGCAATCAATAAGAGTTTTTCAACGGCCTGCTGCTAGCGGTAGATGTCCACCAGAAAGATGACGGCTTCAGTGCGCCCGATATTGATGATGGCGTGCGGCACGTCGGCACGGTAACTGGCCGAATCGCCCGGATTGAGCTTTTCCGAGTCACCGGCCGATTCGACGCGGACGTGGCCCTTCTGCACCGTCAGAAATTCGCGCGTTCCCTCGAAGTGCGGCGCGCTGCGCAGTGCGCCTTCGGGCTGCAGTTGCACCTCGTAAAACTCGACGTCCTTTTCCAGATGCAACGGCGAGAGGGTGCGGATGCGGCAGTTTCTGTCGGAGCGATAATGATAGGCGCGGTCGTCGGCCCGGATGACATTCACCGAAGAGGCGGCGCTGGGCGTCTGGAGGAGTTCGCCCAGGGACATGCCGAAAGCGCGGGCAATGCGGAGCGTGACGGCAAGCGTGGGATTGGCCTGCTCGCGTTCGATCTGGCTCAACATCGAGCGACTCACGCCGCTGGCGTTGGCCAGGGCCTCGAGCGACCAGTCGCGCCCGGTGCGCAGGTGCTTGACGCGATGACCGAGGTGCCGGTGCAGGGCGTCGGCGGGTTCGGCCCGGGAGGCGGGAACTCTTCGGCGGGCGGGCATAAACGCTGTTCACTATAGTGGAAATTGTTCTTGCATACAGGAATCGGTCTTCTATTATACCGGACAATCAGTCTTGCATAATGGAAAGCATGGGTCCGCGCCGGCGGTTTGGCAATCCCAATGACGCCCGGGCGGCCTTGGGGCGCCGTTAAATTTGTTTTAGCGATGAAAACGACAATGAAAGCGCTGACAAAACGCGAAGCCGGCCCCGGCTTGTGGCTGGAGGAAGTGCCGGTGCCGAAGAGCGGCGTCAACGATGTGTTGATCCGTGTGGACCGCGCGGGCATTTGCGGCACGGACGTGCACATTTACCAATGGGACGCCTGGGCGCAGCGCACCATTCCCGTGCCGATGGTCGTGGGCCATGAATTCGTCGGCGAAGTGGTTGAGGTCGGGTCGAACGTGACGGATTTTTTTCCGGGCGAGATTGTCAGCGCCGAAGGGCACGTGGTTTGCGGGCGTTGTCGCAATTGCCTGGCCGGGCGGCGCCACTTGTGCAAGGACACCCGGGGGATCGGCGTCAATCGTCCGGGCGCGTTTGCGGAATACATCTCGGTGCCGATGACCAATGTCTGGCACCACAAGAAGAACATCGACCGCGATGCAGCGGCGATTTTCGATCCGTTCGGCAACGCGGTGCACACGGCGCTTTCGTTCGATGTGTTGGGTGAAGACGTGCTGATCACCGGCGCGGGACCCATCGGCATTATGGCGGCGGCCGCGGTCAAACATGCCGGGGCGCGGTTCGTGGTCATCACCGACGTGAACGAGTATCGGCTCGATCTGGCCAGGAAAATGGGCGCGACGGTGGCCCTGGACGTCCGCCACGGGACATTGCGTCAGGCGCAGGAACAACTGGGCATGGCCGAGGGTTTCGATGTGGGCCTGGAGATGTCGGGCAATCCGTCGGCATTCCGCGACATGATCGACAACATGTGTCACGGGGGAAAGATCGCCATGCTGGGAATTCCCACGGAGCCAATGGGGATCGACTGGAACAAAGTGGTGTTCAACATGCTGACAATCAAAGGCATTTACGGTCGTGAGATGTATGAGACCTGGTATAAAATGACGGTCATGCTCCAGAGCGGGTTGGACATCAAACCGGTCATCACCCACCGCTTTCATTACACCGAATTCGAAAAAGGGTTCGAGGTCATGATGTCCGGGCAATCGGGCAAAGTCATTCTGGATTGGAAAGAGAAGTGAAACCACGAATGAACACGAATGAACACGAATCAAAACGCGGACATTCGTGTCCATTCGTGTTCATTCGTGGTTAAAAATCGCCTATGCTCGGTTCTTTTCAGCAACACCTGACGAAGCAACTTGATGAAATCCGGCAGGCTGGACTTTACAAACAGGAGCGCGTCATCACCTCGCCGCAGGACGCGCGCATTCGTGTCGGCGACGGCCAGACGGTGCTCAACCTGTGCGCGAACAATTACCTCGGACTGGCCGAGCATCCCGCGGTGGTCAAGGCGGCGCACGAAGCGCTGGACCAATGGGGCTACGGACTGTCGTCGGTGCGCTTTATCTGCGGCACGCAAAGCATCCACAAACAGCTCGAAGCCAAAATCAGTGAATTTCTCGGCACGGAAGACACGATTCTTTACTCGTCGTGCTTTGATGCCAACGGCGGATTGTTTGAAACGCTGCTGGGCCCGGAAGACGCCGTCATTTCGGACGAACTCAACCACGCGAGCATCATTGACGGCGTCCGCCTTTGCAAAGCCCGGCGCCTCCGTTATCTCAACAACAACATGGAGGACCTCGAAGCGAAGCTGAGAGAGGCGCAAGACGTCCGCTTTCGGATGATTGCCACCGACGGGGTCTTTTCCATGGACGGCCACATCACGAACCTGGCTGCGATCTGTGACTTCGCCGAAAAATACGACGCGCAGGTGATGGTGGACGACTCGCACGCGGTCGGTTTCATGGGCAAACGCGGCCGTGGAACGCACGAGTTTCACCGGGTCATGGGCCGGGTCGATATCCTTACCGGCACGCTGGGCAAGGCGCTGGGCGGCGCCAGCGGCGGTTACAGCAGCGGGCGAAAGGAAATCATCGAAATGCTGCGGCAACGATCGCGGCCGTATCTGTTTTCCAACTCCGTGGCGCCTCCGATTGTCGCGGCGTCGCTCAAAGTGCTCGAGCTGCTCACCGAATCCACAGCCTTGCGCGACAAGCTGGAGGGCAACACAAAGTTTTTCCGCGACGGCATGGCCGGACTCGGGTTCGACATCGTGCCCGGCATGCATCCGATCGTGCCGATCATGCTGGGAGACGCCGCGCTGGCGACGAAAGTGGCCGAGGCGATGCTGAAGAAGGGCGTGTATGTCATCGGCTTTTCCTATCCGGTCGTGCCCAAGGGCAAGGCGCGCATTCGCACACAAATCTCGGCGGCGCATTCGCGCGAAGACCTGGAATTCGCGATCGGCAGATTTGCGGAAGTGAAAAGGGACCTTGGCCTGTGAGGGAGCGAGTCGCTTGATTCCGTGCGAATCCGGTGAAGATTGTGGGCAAGCGGCGCCGCGCCGAAATGCCTGGGCCGATGTTATGAAACCGCGCTCGACAATTCCTGCCGAAGCGGAGAAATCCGCCTGGGAATGGGGCGAGAAGATTCTCGCTCTAATGGACGCCGCCGAAGCGCCGTCGTTGTTCAGTCGCAAGGGGCTTTACGGCGCGCTGATGGATTGGGCGATGAAGGATGAGGGTTTCAAGACGCAACTCTTCCGTTTCGTGGACGTCCTTCCGACCTTGCGATCCTCTTCGGAAGTCACCCGCCATTTGAACGAATATTTCGACAGCAACCAGGTGGATCTTTCGCCGGCGCTGCGGACGGCGCTGAAGGCGACCAGCTTCGCCGGCGGTTTGTTCAGCGCCGGCATCAAGTCGCAGATCAGCGGGATGGCCCGGATGTTCATGCCGGGCAGCGACGACAAGGAAGTATTGGCGTCCCTCAGAAAACTGCACGAACAGGGGATTGCCTTCACGGTGGATGTGCTGGGCGAAGCGGTGGTGAGCGAGGATGAAGCGGACCGGTATGCGCAACGGTATCTGGAATTGATGAACCTGCTGGCCCGGGCGACGGGCGCCTGGGACAAACCATGCACCAGCAACCTGACGCCCCGGGGGGAGGAGCCGTGCCTGAATCTCTCCCTGAAAATCTCGGCGTTGTATTCGCAGATTCATCCGGCGGACCCGGACACCGCGATTGAGAAGCTGTCCGCGCGCTTGCGGCCGATTCTTCGTCGGGCGAAGGAAGCCGGCGCGTTCATCAACTTCGACATGGAGCACTACGGCCTGAAAGACCTCACGCTTCGCCTGTTCAAAAGCATCTTTTCAGAGCCGGAGTTCGCCGCGGGTCCGCGCTGCGGTCTGGCGCTGCAAGCCTACCTGAGAGAGTGTGAAGCGGATTTGAGGGAGGTGACGGCCTGGGCGCGAGCACAGCGCCGGCGTATCACCGTTCGTTTGGTGAAAGGCGCGTATTGGGACTACGAAACCATTATTGCGGAGCAGAAAGGCTGGCCTGTCCCGGTGTTTTCGCGCAAGGCGGAAACCGACGCGAACTTCGAAAGGCTCTCGACATATCTGCTGGAAAACGACGATGCGATTGCCGCCGCCTTTGCCTCGCATAATGTCCGAAGCATCGCGCACGTCCTTGCCCAGGCCGGACAGATCGGCGTGCCGTTGCGCAATTTTGAGTTCCAGATGCTGCACGGCATGGCTGATTCGCTCAAGAAGGCCCTGTTGGAGTTGGATTGCCGCGTGCGCGAGTACGCGCCGGTCGGAGAGTTGTTGCCGGGGATGGCTTATCTCGTGCGACGCTTGCTGGAAAACACCAGCAACGAGGGTTTTCTCGCGAGGAAGTTTGCCAAAGGAGCGAGCCGGGAAGAGTTGCTGCAAAACCCGAGGGAATTGCTGGAGGCGCATCGCGACGCCAACGCAGGGCCAGCGGGCGGGCGGGTTGGGGCGGTGACCGAATTCAAGAACGAACCCCATACCGATTTCAACATTGCCGCCGAGCGCGAACGAATCCGCGACGCCATTAAAAAGGTTCGTGCCGGACCTGGCCGGAAGCATCCGTTGATCGTCAACAACGAACCCGTGCCCACGGGTGAATGGACGCCTTCGCGCAACCCGGCGGATCAAAAGGAGATTGTCGGCTATGTGGCGAGGGCCACGATCACCGAAGCCGAGAGAGCGCTGGAAGCCGCCGGCCGCGCGCAACAAAAATGGGCGCGTGTTCCGGTGGAGGAACGCGCGGCTTTGTTAAGGCGATTGGCGGTTCTCCTGAAACGGGACAAGTCGGAACTCAACGCCCTGGAGATTCTGGAAGCCGGCAAGAGCTGGACGGAGGCCGATGCGGATGTGGCTGAGGCGATTGATTTTTGCAATTTCTACGCGGTAGAGATGCGGACGCTCGGCCAACCGAAACGAACGCAGCGGGTGGCCGGCGAATCCAACCGTCAGCACTGGTGGCCGCGAGGCGTCGGCGTGGTGATTGCTCCCTGGAATTTCCCCCTGGCGATCCTCACCGGCATGATGAGCGCGGCGATTGTCGCCGGGAACGCCGTGATCATCAAACCCTCGGAACAAACATCCGTCATCGCCGCGCGGCTGATGGAATTGTTGATCGAATCGGGGCTGCCGGCCGGAGTCGTCAATTTCGTCAGCGGGCGCGGTTCCGAGGTGGGCGCCCACCTGGTGGCGCATCCGAAGGTTGATTTTGTGGCCTTCACCGGCTCGAAGGAAGTCGGGCTGAAGATTTGGGAGACCGCCGGCCGCACGGCGCCCGGGCAGATGAACCTCAAGAAAGTGGTCTGCGAAATGGGCGGCAAAAATTGCGTCATTGTGGACGGTGACGCGGACCTGGATGAAGCGGTCCTGGGCGTGGTTCAAAGCGCCTTCGGCTATCAGGGGCAGAAATGCAGCGCTTTGTCGCGGCTCGTCGTGCTGGCGGACAACTACGATCGGTTTCTGGGCCGGCTCATTGCCGCAACGGAGAGTCTGCGGGTCGGCCCGGCGGAGGAGCCGGGCGCGATGATCGGTCCGGTGATTGACCGGCAGGCTCAACAACGGATTCTCGAGATGATCGAAGTCGGACGCAAGGAGGCAAAGCTGACCTGGATGGGCAAAGTGCCCGAGGACGCGAATTCCTGTTATGTGTCACCGGCGATCTTTAGCGACGTCACTCCGGGTTGCCGGATTTTTCGCGAGGAAATCTTCGGCCCGGTGCTGGCGGTGACCAAAGCGAGCGACTTCGCTGAGGCGTTGGCGCTGGCGAATGATTGCGAATTTGCGTTGACGGGCGGTTGCTATTCCCGCAGCCCGGCGAACATCGAACGGGTGAAGAACGAAATGATGTGTGGAAATGTTTATATCAACCGTCCCATCACCGGGGCGATTGTGGAACGCCAGCCGTTCGGCGGATTCCGGATGAGCGGTGGCGGAACCAAAGCCGGCGGAGGCGAATACCTCCAGCATTTCCTCGCCCCACGGGTGATCACCGAAAACTGTCTCCGGCGCGGCTTTGCGCCCGCGGACGAGGAGTAAACCCTGACGTCGCACAATATGCTCGTGAATCTTTTCCGGTGCTGACCTGAATCTTAATGAATCAACCATCAGCAGATTATTTGCACCCGAGGGTGAGATCATCCTCCCACCCGGACCCCGGGCGGTGCGCCGCCGTGTTGTCACTGATCGGGAACACCCCCACGGCCGCACTGCACTTTGAACCGGAGGGTGTGACTCTTTACGCCAAATGCGAATTCCTCAATCCGAGCGGGAGTATCAAGGACCGGTTTGCCGGGGCCGTGATCACCGACGCTGAACGGCAGGGGTTGCTGCGCCCGGACTCGATCATCCTCGAATGCACCAGTGGCAATACCGGCATCGCACTTTCCATGATCGGCGCCGCCAAGGGTTATCGGGTCACCATCCTGATGTCCGCGGAAGCAAGCCAGGAACGACGCCGGCTGATCCGGCAATTAGGCGCGGAGCTGATCCTCTTCAAGAGCGAAGGCCGTTACCAGACGGGCATAAATCTCTCGCGCGAAATGGCCGCGAAGGACGGCCGCTATTTTCTCCCGCGGCAGTTTGAGAACCCCTTGAATGCCGAAGACCACGAGCATTCCACCGGTCAGGAAATCCTGCGTCAGGTGCCCGGACCGATTGCCGCCGTGGTGGCCGGTTACGGCACCGGTGGCACCCTGGCCGGAGTGGGTCGCGCCGTAAAACAGCGCTATCCCAAAGCGAAAATCTTCGCGATGGAACCTGCGGAGGCCGCGTTGCTTTGCGGTGAGATGCCGTGCTGTCACCGAATCGAAGGCGTGGCAGACGGCTTTATTCCTGAGTTGCTGCGTTCGGCGCCCATTGACGGTGAAGTCAAGGTCACCAGCGCTGAGGCGGTTGCGATGGCCCGGCGACTGAGTCGTGAGTTCGGACTGCTGGTGGGGACCTCTTCCGGCGCCAACGTGACGGCGGCGCTCAAGTGCGCTCGAGAACTCGGTTCGGCCGGCAAGATCGTCACGCTCCTTTGCGACCGTGCGGAGCGATACTTCAGCACATCATTGTTTGAGAATGACGAGTCCAACAGCGCCGGCTGAACGTCGCTGGTTCTTGAAGGGGTTGTTGGTATTTGCTATTTTTGAATTCATCTACCGGGCATGTATCGAGAAACTCTCGCTACGAATGCCCATTTTTGCACGTCGCGGCACGCCGCTGGATGAATTCGTATTCGTCTGCCATGAACCTCTACATTTCCCCGCACCAAATTCGTCGATAAGCAGAACGCACCGCCGGGGCCAACTGCGCGTCAAATTCCAGCGGCAATTCGTGCTTTGCAACCAAACTCTGCACGTCTGAGGCGTCCCGCAGACGGTCCCTGGCCGAAAGGTAAGAGGCAAGCTTGCTGTTTAACAACTCGACCAAGTCGTCGCCCTTGAGGGTAAACGCGATATCACCGGCAGGATGTTCGCGGTGTTTGCCGCGAATTAACGCGATTTGTTTATGAGTCGTCCCTTCCGGCCAAAGTTCGATCGGAACACCGTGCGGGCCGATGAGAGCCAAACCGTTTTCAGGTTCGTCGGGGAGGCCAAAAATGATTCCTTGAACATCAGTCGCAATGGACTGAAGTGCCTGCCTGGCCTGATGCCACTGCTGGCGTGAAACAATCAAGTCCACGTCTTTGGTCGGTCTTCCGGCATTGAACAGATTCAAGGCAATACCGCCGGTGGCCCTGAATGGAATGTCGTGATCCTTTAGAACTTTGACGGCCTGCTCGTAAGCATCGAGCACGTTTGGGTGGATCATCGGTTGTGCCTCAAACAGAGTGGTGACAGGAAGCTGCTTTTTTGATGCTCCGCGGGTAACGGAGAATGGGTTGTTGGTCGGGCTCATTTTTCACCGTTGTCGGGGCCAGTATGCAGCCCCCTTGCCCGGCCTCAAGCCCAAACGGCGCCAAGGCCCCCACGCCGCAGGCTGCGTTCAAGAATGGGGCGGGGACGGCCTCGTCCCCGCGTCTTGTCAATGGCACGGCGCATTACAGGGACGAGCCGTCCCCGCTCCGGCTCGCTCACTTTGCTTGAACGCACCCTGCATCGCGCGACCCCTCCCGATCACCTCAAGTTCTTTGCGGGTTTTATTCGTGGTTTTGAGTTTGCTTGATTACATCTGCGTCAAGGGGTTTACTAGGCGAGGAAAGATCAGCGCTATGAGAATCCGACGCACTGGAATTGTTCTCAAACCGGACAGTTCGCGGGTGTTTTTTCGCCCCTTCGACTTCACCAGCCGCGAGCGGGTGCTGAAAATCATCGCTCGAGTGATGTCGCTGTCGGAGCCGGAAGCGGAACGGCGGGCGCAGGAAGTGTTGCGCGAATTTGCGGAGCGGCACCAGCGATTGCGCGTCTTTTTCCTGAGACGATACGAACAGCTCCGCGATCAACTCATCACCGACCAGCGCCTGAGCGAGGCGCGACAGTTGTTGCTGGGCGCCTATTTCACGCAGGAATATTCGCTGGAGGCGGCGGCGCTGTTCAACCCGTCGATGGTGCTGCACCCCGACCAGTCCGACGTCCCGGAAGGGAGCGTGCGCTTCATCATCAGTTTGCGCGCGACCGGCGAGGGACACATCTCGTCGATCGTGTTGCGTTCCGGGGTGATCGACCGCGACGCGCGGATCACGGTAAAGACGCCGACACGCTTCGTCACCGCCGGCGAGGTGGTGCCCAATCCGTCGTACGACAAGAAACTGTTTGAGCGAAAGCTTTTCGAGCTGGGACTGCTGAATGATTTCGCGCAGAAAATTTTGTCGTTGCTCGAGGACACGTTCGCCTTCGAGCAATTGAGATTCGTGGTGGAGCGCGAGCAGCGGCGGACGCGATCCCTTGCCCGGGATCAATCGGACGCGGCGCGCGGGATTCTGTCGCTGGCCCAGGCCAACTACGAAATCCACTTCGATCCGACCGAGCGGCTTTCGGAACGGGTGATTTTCCCGACCAGCCCGGCGGAGGTCAAAGGAATTGAAGACGCGCGCTTCGTCGCCTTTCACGAGGATGACGGCAGCACGATTTACTACGCGACATACACCGCGTATGACGGCCAGGTGGTTTTGCCGCAGTTCCTGGAAACGCGGGATTTCGTTCACTTCCGGATCAACACGCTGAACGGGCCGGAGGTGCAAAACAAAGGCATGGCGCTGTTCCCGCGCAAAATCAACGGTCGTTACGCCATGTTGTCGCGGCAGGACAACGAAAACATTTACCTGATGTATTCCGAGCTGCCGCATTTCTGGTACACGAAACAAATCCTGTTGCGTCCGACGTATCCCTGGGAGTTCATCCAGGTGGGCAATTGCGGCTCGCCGATTGAAACCGAAGCGGGCTGGCTGGTCCTCACCCACGGCGTCGGCCCGATGCGCAAATATTCCATCGGCGCGGTCTTGCTGGAGCGCGATGATCCCTCGCGCGTGCTGGGCCGTTTGCCCCGGCCGCTGCTGAGTCCCACCGAGAGCGAGCGGGAAGGTTATGTGCCGAACGTGGTTTACAGTTGCGGCGGCATGACGCACGCGGGACATTTGATCCTGCCCTACGCCATGAGCGATCAGTGCAGCGGATTTGCCACCGTGCCGCTGATAGAGTTGCTGGAAGCGCTCCTGAAATTCGGGCCGGGGCCGGCGTGAAATCGATTTGAACAACACATGAGTCCAGCCGCACAACCCCGCCGGATCGCGTTCATCGGCACTTACCTGCCGCGCCAGTGCGGCATCGCCACCTTCACGCACGACCTTTGTCAGGCGGTGGCCGGACAGTATGCGGGCGTGGAATGTTTTGTCGTCCCGGTCAACGACCTTGCCGAAGGCTACGAATACCCGGAGGAGGCGCGCTTCGAACTGGTCGAGCAGGACCTCGAATCGTATGAACGGGCGGCGGACTTTTTGAACTTCAGCGACACCGAGGTGGTCTGTTTGCAGCACGAATTCGGCATCTTCGGCGGGCCGGCCGGCGGCCATATCCTGACGCTGTTGCGCGAGCTGCAAATTCCCGTGGTGACGACGCTGCACACCGTTTTGGAAGGGCCGGGCGCCGACCAGCGCCGGGTGTTGCAGGAGGTCGCGCGGTTGTCTTCCCGGGTGGTGGTGATGACCGAACGCGCGCTGCGCATGTTGCGGGAAATCTATCGTGTGCCGAAGGAAAAAGTGGACCTCATCCCGCACGGCATACCGGACATGCCATTTGTCGATCCGAACTTTTTCAAGGACCAGTTTGGCGTCGAAGGCAAAACGGTCGTGCTGACGTTCGGCCTGATTTCGCCGGGGAAGGGGATCGAATACGTCATCCGCGCACTGCCTGAAGTGGTCCGCTTCTGTCCGGACCTGGTTTACATCATACTGGGCGCCACCCATCCGAACCTGCTGCGGGAACAGGGCGAGACCTATCGATTGAGCCTGGAGCGGCTGGCGAGCGACTTGAATGTCAAGAAACACGTCGTGTTTTACAATCGCTTCGTCGAGTTGGAAAAGCTCAAGGAGTTTCTCGGTGTGGCGGACGTTTACGTCACGCCGTATTTGAACCCCGGCCAGATCGTTTCGGGCACGCTCTCCTACGCCTTCGGTTGCGGCAAGGCGGTGATCTCGACGCCTTACTGGCACGCGGAAGAACTGCTCGCCGACGGGCGCGGCGTCCTGGTGCCGTTCCGCGACAGCGAGGCGATTGGCCGGGAGTTGATTGCGCTTTTGCGGGATGAAGTCAACCGCCATGCGATGCGCAAGCGCGCTTATCTGATGGGCCGGGAAATGACCTGGAGCCAGGTCGCCCATCAATACGTGGCCTCGTTCCACAAGGCGCGCCAGTCCCGCATGGGCCGCGCGATCAAGCGTTATTCCATCAAGACGCTCGAACAGGACCGGCTCACCCTGCCGGCATTGCAGATCGATCATCTCAAGCGGTTGTCCGACCACGCCGGCATCCTGCAACACGCGACGTTTTCGCTGCCGAATTATCACGAAGGCTACTGCACGGACGACAACGCGCGCGCGCTGTTGTTGACGGTGTTGCTGGAGGAGACCGGCGACGACACGTTGGAGGCGCAATGTCTGAGCTCGGCGTATGCGGCATTCCTCAACTACGCCTTTGATCCGGAGCGAAAATCGTTTCGCAACTTTATGAGCTTCGACCGGCGCTGGCAGGAAGTGGCCGGCTCGGACGACGCCCAGGGCCGGGCGCTGTGGGCGCTGGGTGCCTGCGTGGGCCGCTCGCGTCGGCGCAGTCTCCAAATGTGGGCGTCGCAGCTTTTCAACCGGGCTATGAGCGCCATTGCCGACTCGGGTTCGGTGCGCGCCTGGGCCTTCGGGCTGGTCGGCATCAGCGAGTATCTCAAACGAATGAGCGGCGACCGGCATGTGGACCAGTTGCGCGGGATGCTGACGCAACGGTTGCTGGATGGCTTCCGGCAGCATGGCAGCGATGACTGGCCGTGGTTTGAGCCGGGTTTGACCTACGCGAACGCGACCTTGCCCCACGCGTTGCTGGTCGGCGGCCGGCTCGCCAACCAGCCGGAAGCGCTGGAGATCGGACTGCGCAGCCTGCGCTGGTTGTTGCAGGCGCAAACGGCGGAGGCGGGACATTTTCGCCCGATCGGTTCCAACGGATTCTATCCCCGGGACGGTCAACGGGCGAAATTCGATCAACAACCGATCGAGGCCGGCGCCACCGTTTCGGCCTGTTTGCAGGCATTTCAGTGCGCGCAGGACAAATTCTGGCTCAACGAGGCGCGCCGGGCCTTCGAATGGTTTGTTGGCCGCAACGACCTGGGCCAGTCGCTCTACGACGCGGCCACCGGCGGCTGTTACGATGCCTTGCACGTGGACCGCGTGAATTTGAACCAGGGCGCGGAATCCACGCTGGCGTTTCTGCTGGCCCTGCAGGAAATGCGTCTGGCGGAAATGGTCACGGAAGCCTACACCGGTCTGGTCGAAGCGGAAACGATCGCCTGAACGAAAACTCTCCAACCACGAAAGGGCGCGAATCCACACGAATATGAACGGGCAGAGTCAAGCCGGGACATCGTTGTAACAGCCCAGGGTTGAGCGAGCCTTTTGACCGGGATCAAACTGGCGTCTGCAGGTTGTGACTCGATTCGTGTTCGTTCGCGCCCATTTGTGGTTTGTTGACCCCGTAGCAGCTAACGGCCAAACATCCGTTCGTCTTCAGCGCCATGAAACGGCATCCGGCCAATCCGCTCATCACGCCGAAAATGGTCCGGCCTTCGGCGCCCGGCTTTCGGGTCCGCGGCGTGTTCAATCCCGCGGCCACTCTTTTTGGCGACGAAATTTTTTTGTTGCTGCGCGTGGCGGAGGATTGCGAAGCCGGCCCGGACGAAGTGTCTGTCCCGATTGCGCGCTTTGCCGACGGCATCGGCCGGCCGGACATCCTGCGCCTGTCGCGCCGCGATCCGGACGTGGATCTCAGCGACAGCCGTTACGTCGTCTATCGCGGCCAGACGTATCTTTCGACCCTCAGCCACTTGCGCCTGGCGCGCAGCCGGGACGGCGTCCATTTCACCGTCGATGATGAACCGTTCCTTTTCCCGGCGGATTCGACCGAGAGTTTCGGCGTCGAAGACGGGCGCATTACCCGCCTCGGCGACACGTTCTACATCAACTACACCTGTGTTTCGCCGGATTCCTGGGCAACGTCGCTGGTATCAACGCGCGACTTCAGGAGTATTGATCGGCACGGCACTATTTTCCCGCCGCAGAACAAAGACGTCTGTCTGTTTCCTGAAAAGATCAACGGTCACTACTGTGCGTTGCACCGCCCAAACAACAGCGGGTTTGGCCGGCCTTCCATCTGGTATGCCGAATCGCCCGATCTCATCCACTGGGGCAGGCACCAGTGCCTGGTTCGGCCGCGCGACAATGGCCTGGAGGACGAACGGGTCGGCGGCGGCGCGCCCTGCCTGAAAACGCCCGCCGGCTGGCTGCAGATTTATCACGGCGCAAGCAAGAAGGGCACGTATCGGCTTTTCACCTTGTTGTTGGACCTGGACAATCCGGCGCGTGTATTGAAGCGGGCGTCGCGACCGTTGCTGGAACCGGAGGCCGACTACGAGACCAAAGGCTTTTTCGGTCGGGTTGTCTTCACGGATGGCGTGGTTCAGTTCGAGGACGGGCGTGTCTGGATTTACTATGGCGCGGCGGACCAAACAACCAGCCTTGCTGAAACAAGCATCGACGAATTGCTGGCCTCGCTCGAATGACGAAGGTCGAATGAATACCGAAATCCGAATGCCAAACTTGACAGAAAGACCTGACTCGCTGATTCGGATTTCAGGCATTCGGGCTTCTTTCGTCATTCGTCATTCGTCATTCGTCAATCGAGCTTCGTCATTGGTTTGGCGATTGTCATTGGGGTTTTCAATTCGTTCCGCTTCGGTTTAGTCTGCGAGCCACAGATGAACTGGATTTCCTACGGCCCGCACGCGCTTCTGTTTCGATTCAGCGAAACACTCGGCGAGGAAGCGCTGGCCCGCCAACGCGGGATTGTGGCCGACCTGGAGCGGCATCCGCCCTGTGGTCTCGTTGAATTCGTTCCCGCTTTCACCTCGATCCTGCTGGAGTTCGACCCGAATCTCGTGCCAAACGTGGAACAGATGGCCGAGGAACTTGCCAGACGTTTCGAATCCGCCGCGCGGTCCAGATTGCCGGCGACACCAACCGTCGAGATTCCGGTCTGCTATAACGGCGAGGACCTGGCGGCTTTGGCGAAGGCAAAGCAGATGAGCGTCGCCAAAGTGCGGGAGCTGCACTGCGCCCCGGTTTACAAAGTTTACCTGCTGGGTTTCTCGCCCGGATTTCCCTACCTCGGCGAACTGGACCCGCGCCTGCACACGCCGCGGCTGGCCTCTCCCCGGCCGAGGGTGCGGGCCGGTTCGGTGGCGATCGGCGGAGCACACACGGGGATTTACACGACTGACAGCCCGGGAGGCTGGAACATCATCGGTCATACGCCGCTGAAAATTTTCGATCCGGCCCGGCCCGATGAAGCGATGTTTTTGCTCAAGCCAGGCGACCGCGTGAAATTCGTGCCGACGGACTGAAGCGTTTCCGATGCACTCCGAAGTTTTCGAAGTCCTCGAGCCGGGTTTGGGGGCAACCCTGCAGGACCGCGGACGCGTGGGTTGGCGGCGGTTCGGTGTGCCGCCCGGCGGCGTGATGGACGACCACGCGGCCGGGTGGGCGAACCGGTTGCTGGACAATCCGCCGGACGCGCCGGTCGTGGAATTTCTCTTGCAGGGCGCGAAACTGAAGGGGCTGAGCGACACGTGGATTGCGATCACCGGGTCGGCGACGGCTGGCAACGTCCCCGCCTGGCGCGCCGTGCAAATACACGCGGGTGACCTGCTCGAATTTTCCCCGGGGCACTCGGGTGTCTGGATTTACCTGGCCGTTGAGGGCGGTTTTGAAGGCCCACGCAGACTCGGCAGCGCGAGCGTCTATGCGCGGGGACAGTTGGGCAGACCATTCGTTCGCGGAGACGTCCTGTACCGGGCGGGCGCGCAGTTTGTCTTGCCCGGCGGTGTCGCCGGCAGGATTGTCGATTGGCAGGAGCAGCGCAATTACGACTCGCCGCCGCGATTGCGGGTGTGGCCCGGGCCGCAACGGGATTTTTTCAGCGGGGCGGATTGCGAGCTTTTCTTCGCGCAGGATTGGACCGTCAATTCCCAAAGCGACCGGGTGGGATATCGGTTGGACGGAACGCCCTTGAGACCGTCGAAGGCGCAGATTCTGAGCGAACCGGTGGTGGTTGGATCGATTCAGGTGGCGACGAACGGCCAGCCGATTGTGACGATGCGCGACGGGCCGACGGTGGGCGGCTATCCCAAGCTCGGCCTGGTGGAGGCGGCGGATTTATCGTGGCTGGCACAGTGCCGGCCCGGCGTGAAAGTGCGGTTTCAGCTTGTTTCATGAGACTCGACCTCAATTGCGACCTGGGTGAGGGCGAACCGATCGGCCGGACGCGCGTGTTGATGCGCTGGATCACCTCGGCCAATGTGGCCTGCGGCGGGCACGCGGGCAATTTGAAGGCGATGGAGGCGTGCGTCCGTCTCGCCCGACAACAGGGTGTGCGGTTGGGCGCGCATCCGGGACCGTGGAGCCGCGGCGATTTCGGACGCGGCCAGGTGCAGGTTGAGCCGGACGAATTGGAGCTGCTGCTCCTGCACCAGATCGGCGCATTGGAACGCCTCGCCCGGGCCAACGGCCTCCCGCTTCATCACGTCAAATTGCATGGCGCTCTTTATCATGCAAGCGAACTAAATGACGCGTTGGCCAAACGCTATGTCGTCGTCGTCAAACGTTTCTGGCCGCGAGCGAAAATCTACGCGTGCGCCGCAGGGCGCGTCGCGCGCATTGCGCGGCGGGCCGGAGTGGTCGTGTGGGAAGAGGCTTTTGCCGACCGGGGCTATCAGGACGACGGCACGCTCGTTTCGCGTAACGAACCGAACGCGCTGCTGACCGGAAAGAATTTCGTCGTCGGGCGCATTCGTGGGCTCTTGGAAAAGGGCGAAATCATTGCCGGATCAGGAAAACGCATCACCCTGCGCCCGCAGACACTCTGCATTCATTCGGATACGCCGCATGCCCCGCAATTGGCGCGAGCCGCGGCGAAAGAGCTGCAGGCCTTTTCAAGACCTACCAACGACGGGCGAGAAACCACTGGTCCGATTCGCGGTCATGTTTGAGCAGGTATTCGCGCAGGTCTTCGGCCACGACTTTGAAGTAGTCGGCGATGGGCCACTCCGGGTTGCCCGCGCCTTGATACCAGCGGTCCACAACTTCCCCGACCTCCAGCCAGCGACCGTCCCAAAGGAAGCGCCGCGGCGTTTCGTCGGCCTGGTAACCGGCGTAGGCTTCAACAACGATCGGGGTCAGTTGCGCCACACTCGTTCCGTGTCCTAGTGGAGGGCCGCTCGCAATTCCAGGGACTGAATGATTCCTCCTTCTGCTTCGTTCAGTTCTTTCAGCCGCGAATAGACGGTCTTTTCCTCGAAGTAATGGAGAGCCATTTTGACGAAAATATTGCCGTGTTTCGCCTCCGAGGTCCAAAGGCGGTGGTAGAATTCCTTGAGCTCATTGTCGTTTTCGATTGCGGCCCAAACGAGGCGGAAACGTTCGGCGCCGCGGCATTCGATGATGGACGCAAGCAGCAGGCGGTCGAGAAAACGATGGAGCGGGTCGGTGTGACAAAGGCCGAGGAGCGCCTTGATGTAAGGGTCCTCGGTTATTTCTTTGGCCAGGCGCACGCCGCGTTTGGCCATGTGGGCATAAACCTGCTGAAAATGGGCCAACTCCTCGAGCGCCGTTTCGATGAGTTCGGGGATGATTTCGACGCGGTCGGGATATTTGGCGACAAAACTCATCGCCATTGCGGACGCTTTCCGCTCGCAATCGGCGTGGTCCTGCAGGAGAGGACCTTTTGGCAATGCGCATGACTCGATTCAGCGCGGCGCAACCAGGGACGTTCGGGCGGGCGCCGACGCGGTTGGCGGCGGGGTGGCAGGGCGGGAATGTTCCACACTTTGCAAAGTGTGAAATGTTGGCCAATGAAATGCGCAGGAAAACTGCCCGGGTGAATATTTTTGTCGCGGGCCTCGCGGCCCGGCGAAGTTGTCTTCCTGTTGACGGAGGGCCATTCCGGGTTGCAGTCTGGACCCAATGGCCATGCCCACATTGGAAACAGACCACTATTTTCAACGCTTCGGTTTTTGTGAGCGGCGGATCGCCTCGTCGCCGGCGCCGGACCTGGGCCTCGTTGTGGCCGTTCCCTGCTTTAACGAGCCTGACCTGACCGGGAGTATGGAGTCGCTCTGGCGATGCCAACGCCCGGACTGTTCGGTCGAGGTGATTGTCGTCGTCAATTCATCCGCGCATTGTTCCCAGGAAATCCGTTTGCAAAATCAGGCGACCCTCAAGGAGGCCGGGGAATGGGTCGCTCAACATCGCGACGCGCAGTTTGCCTTCCATACGATTCACCTTTCTGAACTGCCTCCAAAACAAGCCGGTGTGGGTTTGGCGCGAAAGATCGGAATGGACGAAGCGTTGCGACGATTGGATGACGTCGGGCGGCCGCATGGACTCATTGTGGGCTACGATGCGGACTGCCGCTGCGAACCCAACTATCTGACTGCTATCGAACAGTACTTCCGGCGGAATCCGCAGAGTCCGGGTTGCAGCATCTATTTCGAGCATCCGCTGAAGGGACCGTTGCCGCGGCAGGTTTACGAAGGAATCGCCGCCTATGAATTGCACCTGCGCTACTACGTGCGGGCATTGCGCTACGCCGGTTTTCCGCACGCGCACCACACCCTGGGTTCCTGCATGGCCGTGCGCGCCGCCGCCTATTGCAAACAGGGCGGCATGAACCGCCGCCAGGCGGGCGAAGACTTTTATTTCCTCCACAAAATCATTCCGCTCGGTGGTTTCGGTGATTTGACCGGGACCACGGTCTTTCCTTCGCCGCGCTCCTCAGACCGGGTCCCCTTCGGGACCGGCAAAGCCGTGCGCGAATTTCTGGAAGGGCAGGAAACGAAGACGTATCCGCTCGAAGCGTTCCTCGATCTGCGGCAATTGTTCTTCTGCCCGCCCTTGATGTTTCGGCACGGGGAACGGTTCCTGGACGAATGCGCCGGCCAGCTTCCCGAGTCCGTTCGCGGCTTCCTCCAGCGCCGGGGTTTCGCCAAGGTCATGAAAGAAATTCATGGCAACACCTCGACCAACGCGGCATTCCGCAAGCGTTTCTTCCGCTGGTTCGATGCTTTTCTGGCAATGAAGTTCGTTCATTACGCCCGCGACCAACATTATGGCGATGGGAACCTGCGCGAACAGGCCGCCCAACTGCTGGCCCTGGTGGACTGTGCCGGGCAAGTGCCCGGCGATTTTTCCGGGCGCGAATTGCTGAAAATTTACCGGACCCTGGATCGCGCGGCAAAACAAGAAGCGGAATGATCTGCGCCGGGGAAAGTCAAGCCCAGGGCAAAGATTGCGGCGCGCGCCCTTTTGGTTTTTATTTGCGATTGCCGGCCCCGCTGACTAGCGTTTCCGAATTGTGGTTGGACACAGCAGACTGATTTGAATTATGAACACGCCGCCTCTTTCAACCAGCGAGACCACGGAATTGACCATCGCGCTGAACCAACTGGCCCGCAATCTTTGGTGGACATGGAACCAGGAAGCCCAGGAAGTCTTTCAGCAACTTTCCCCACGCTGTTGGCAGAATATTTATCACAATGCAGTTGCCGTGCTGCATGAAGTTTCCGATTACGAATTGCGTGTGCGGCTGCAGGACCGCGATTTTTCCCGGCAGGTGCGCGCGGTGCTGGAAAACTTCAGCGCCTACCTGAAGGAGACCAAAACCTGGGGCCGGGAGAACGCCCCGTCGCTGCTGGCCAATCCGGTGGCCTATTTTTCCGCGGAGTTCGGCTTTCACGAAACGTTGCCGATTTCCGCCGGTGGCCTGGGCATCCTGGCCGGCGACCACGCTAAATCGGCCAGCGACCTCGGCCTGGGTTTTATGGGTGTGAGTTTGTTTTATCGCGAAGGCTATTTTCAGCAGACGGTCAACCAGGACAACTGGCAGTCCGAGTATTACACGCGGCTGAATCCCAAGAACCTGCCGCTGGAACCGGTGCTCGATGCAAAAGGGGAGCCGCTGGTCTGCGCGGTTGAAATTGCCATGAACGAAGTCTATTTCCACGCCTGGCGCGTCAACGTCGGCCGCTGCCCGGTTTATCTGCTCGACACCAACCGGCCGGAGAACGAACAGCACTATCGGGATTTGACGCTGCGCGTTTACGGCGGCGACAGCACGACGCGCATCATGCAAGAGGTGTTGCTCGGGGTCGGCGGCGTCCGTCTGTTGCGCGCGCTGGGGGTTCAACCTTCGGTGTTTCATATGAACGAGGGGCATGCGGGTTTTTTGACGCTCGAACTCGTCCGCGAAAAACTGGCGGAAGGCAAGACCATCCAGGACGCGCTGGCGCAGACCAAGACCGAATGCCTTTTTACCACGCACACTCCGGTGGAAGCAGGGCACGACCGGTTCAGCCGCGATCTGGTCAATTACGCGCTGAACAAGTTTCAATCTCGGCTCAAGCTCTCGCTCGACGACCTGATGGCGTTGGGCCGGGTGGATCCGGAGGACGGCGACGAACCGTTTTGCATGACCGTGCTGGCGCTGAAAGCTTCGCGGGCGGCCAATGGCGTCAGCGAGTTGCACGGGCAGGTGAGTCGGCAAATGTGGCAATGCCTTTATCCGGACAAGCCGGCGCACGAAGTTCCCATCGGCCACATTACCAACGGCGTTCATTTGCTGGGGTGGATGAAGGGCCCGATGCGCCGTTTCTGGCGGCGCAGGCTGGGGCCGTCCTGGGAAAACGGGGTGAACTCGACGGATTTCTGGCAACAACTGGCCGACCCCGGTTTCGTCACCGACGAAGAACTCTGGGCGCTGCGCTACAACCTGCGCCGCGAGTTGATCGAGTTTACCCGCCGCCGTCTGCTCATCCAGGGCCAGCGATTGTCCCAGGACGACTTCATCGCCTTCGATCAACTGCTCAATCCCGACGCCTTGACGATCGGGTTCGCCCGGCGCTTTGCGACTTACAAACGCGCTCCCCTGATTTTCCAGCAGTTTGAAAACATCGTCAAACTCGTGCACGACAAACAGCGGCCAATCCAGTTCATCTTCGCCGGAAAGGCGCATCCGCGCGACGACGAAGGCAAGCGATTCATTCAACACATCATTCACCTGAGCAAATACAGCGAGCTGAAAGGCTACCTGGTCTTCATTGAAAATTACGACGTGCATGTCGGCCGCCAGATGGTCTCCGGTTGCGATGTCTGGCTCAACAATCCGCGCCGGCCCCTCGAGGCCTCGGGCACCAGCGGCATGAAAGCCAATTGTCACGGCTGCCTCAACTTCAGCATCCTCGACGGCTGGTGGCGCGAGGGCTACGACGGCACCAATGGATTCGCCATCGGCGACGATTCCCATCCCGACTCCATCGAGGAACAGGATCGCCGGGACAGCGAAAACCTTTACAAAACGCTGACCGAAGAAGTCATCCCGTGCTTTTTCAACCGGGACGCCAACGGGATTCCGCGCCAGTGGATCCAGAAAATCCGCCGCGCCATGGTCGCGCTGGTGCCCCAATTCAACACCTGGCGCACGGTGCAGGAATACACGCTAAAATATTATTTGACGAAGTGACCGGCGCGCGGCCCCGGTGATTCGCGTCGATCTTTTTGTTCGGACTCCGGCGAGCTGTATTTCTTTTTGGCTGGAAAAGTGGAGCTATGATTGCGACGCGAACGGTGTGCGGCCGGCTCAGGCCGCGGTTCAGCAGCGCGCTTCTGGCGACGGCGCTGGTGTTTGTTGCCGGCGCTCCGGCGGCGTTGGGTTGGGGTGAGGCGGGGCACCGCATCATCGCGCGCATCGCGGACGGTCAATTGACGACAAGGACCCGCGAAAAAGTCGATCAACTGCTGCACGGCAATTCCTTGATGGGCGTCTCGACCTTCGCCGACCATTACCGCCTGCTCGATACGAACAGCGCGCCCTGGCATTTCGTGGACATTCCGGTTTCCGCAAACAACTACGATCGCCGGCGCGATTGCGTGCAGCACAACGGATGTGTCGTCGAACAACTGGAGCATTTCAAAAAGATGCTGGCCGACCCGCACGCGTCCCGGACCAACCGCGCCTTTGCCCTGATGTTTGTCGTTCATCTGGTGGGCGACCTGCATCAGCCCTTGCACTGCGCGGACAATAACGATCGGGGCGGCAACGAGGTGAAGGTGATTTTTTTCGGGCAAACCAACAGCCCGGCGGGAAACCCCTGGAACCTTCATGCGGTCTGGGACAGCGGATTGATCGAACATCGCGACCTGAGCGAAGTCAATTATGCCCGCAAACTGACGGCCTATCTCACGCCGCAAACCATTTCGACGCTGCAAACCGGCACGACCATCGACTGGGCCTTGCAATCGCACAGCAACGCCCTCCATTTTGCCTACCCAATCCCGTCAACCCACAAACTGGGCGCGACGTATTATCGGACCGTGCAACCGGTGCTCGACGATTCGTTATTGAAGGGCGGACTGCGCCTGGCGCGTGTGTTGAATCAGGCGCTGGGGCAATGACCTTCAGGCGACAAGACATCGGCACCGCGTCAGCTCCCGTGCGGAAAAAACCCGCATATGCGGATTTTTTCCGCACGCGGATCAGGCGCACTCTTTTTCCATGCCGGGAATTTTTGCGGTCGGCTCAGGAGTCCTGAAGCGGAATGATTCCTGGAGATAGCCGGCGTCCGGGTGCTAGACTGGTTGCGTGGCCTGCGACGTTAAATCCCAGACCCGCGACGACCTGGAAGCCCGGTTCAAGGAGTGGGGCGAGCCGGCCTATCGCGTGGAGCAACTCCTGCAATGGCTCTACGTCCATCGTGTCACGAACTGGCAGGCAATGACGAATTTGCCGAAATACCTGCAAGAGAAACTGGGCGGGTGCTACGCGCTGCATTCCCTCGAACTGGTTCGCGCGCAAGGTTCGCGTGACACAACGCAAAAATTTCTCTGGCGCCTGGACGATCGTTCGTTGATCGAAAGCGTTTTGATTCCCGCCAATCCGGCGCTTTACAGCGATGCCAGCGACCGCCACACGCTCTGCGTTTCGACGCAAGTCGGCTGCGCCTACGGCTGCAAATTTTGCGCCAGCGGCCTCGAAGGATGGAAGCGCAACCTGCGCGTTGAGGAAATCGTGGATCAAGTGCTGGGGATCGAGCGATGGAATACGCAACAGCGTTCTGAATCAAACGAACCTGGGAATCAAACAGCAACCTCCAACCCACCACCCGCAACCCGCCTGATTGACAATCTGGTCATCATGGGCATGGGCGAACCGCTGGCCAATTACGATAATCTGCTCAAGGCGCTCAAAATCCTGAATGCGCCCTGGGGCGGAGGCATCGGGGCGCGCAAGATCACGATTTCGACCAGCGGTCTGGCGCCGCAAATCCGCACGCTGGCTGACGAACCGCTCCAGTTTCGGCTGGCCATCTCGCTGCACGGAGCGACCGACGAGGTGCGCAACAAAATCATGCCCGTGAACCGCAAATTCCCGTTGCGCGAACTCATCGCCGCGGCCGAGTATTACCAGCGGAAAAAGGGAAAAATGATCACGCTGGAATACATCCTGATCGCCGGCGTGAACGACGACCTCGAGCAGGCCAGACCGCTGGCAAAACTGGCGCGACGGCTGAAAGCCAAGGTGAATCTGATCCCTTACAACCCGGTGGAGGGCCTGCCCTGGTCGCGCCCGCCGGAAGCAACCCAGGACCGCTTCCTTGGAGCGTTGGAAAAACAGAAAGTCGCCGCAACGTTGCGCCGCGAAAAAGGCCACGACATCGACGCCGCGTGCGGCCAATTGCGATTGAAAACAGAGCGGGAGTTGGCGTTGGAGCGTTGAAGCGGGAGAATTCGGAGCCTTGGATCGCCCCCGTTTTAACGTTTTAACGTTTTAACGATTTAACGTAGCCTTTGCGTGTGATTGCCCTGATTGATTACGGCGCCGGCAACCTGCGCAGCGTGCACAAGGCGCTGCGTTATCTGGATGCGGACGTGCGATTGATCACCGAACCGGCAGGCCTGAAAGAGGCGCGCGCGGTTGTTTTGCCGGGCGTCGGCGCGTTCGACGATTGCCTCAACGCGCTGCGAAAACAGGAACTGCTGGAAGCCTGCCGCGCATTCATCGGTTCGGGACGGCCGTTCCTGGGCATTTGTGTCGGCTACCAGGCGCTGTTCGAGAAGAGCGAAGAGTTCAACAGTTGCGCCGCCGGGCTGGGCGTATTTGCCGGCAGGGTCGTCCGTTTTTCGGAAGAGCCGGGATTGAAGATACCGCAAACCGGCTGGAACCAGATCGATATTGTCCAGCCTAATTGTCCGCTGTTTCGCGGCGTTCCGAACGGAAGCTACGTCTATTTCGTGCACAGTTTTTTCCCCAGGCCGATGGACGAATCCATCGTGGCCGCGCGCACGACTCACGGCGAAACCTTCGCGTCGGCGATTTGGCGAGACAACGTGTTCGCCACGCAGTTTCACCCGGAGAAAAGTCAGAAAGTCGGTTTGCAGTTGCTGAAGAATTTCGTTGAACTGGCGGCGTAGCGGCGGACAGGAATCCGACGCGATCCACTGCCAACGGACATCCGGCCGCAGCCGATCGCCGGAGGCTTTGAATCACTGACCTGATGCGGCAACGGTCGGCGGCGCTCGTCCGAGCGGCGTTGCGCTGCTGCGCACCCGCCCTTGTGCGGCGGAAGAACGTCTGTTATGCTCTGGTCCGTTAACCGAAACATGAACCAGTAAAAGGACAATTATGGCACACGAACTTCCACCACTTCCTTATCCGAAAGACGCGCTGGAACCGCACGTTGACGCGACGACGATGGAAATTCACCACGGGAAACATCACGCGGCTTACGTTGCCAACCTGAACAAAGCGATTGCCGGCAACGCCGCTCTGGAGGGCAAATCCATTGAAGCGCTCATCGGCGATCTCGGCGCCGTACCGGAAAACATCCGCGGCGCGGTGCGCAACAACGGCGGCGGCCACGCCAACCATTCGGTGTTCTGGAAACAGCTCGCCGCGAAAGCCGGCGGCGCGCCGACCGGCAGATTGGCCGATGATCTTAAAGCCGTCTTCGGCGGTTTTGACGGGTTCAAAGAGAAGTTTGAGGCTGCGGGAATGGGCCGATTCGGCAGCGGCTGGGTTTGGCTGGTCGTCAACAGCGGCAAACTGGAAATCGTTTCCACCGCCAACCAGGACAATCCGCTCATGGGCAAACTGGTCGCCGGCTGCGAAGGCAAACCGGTCCTGGGAGTGGACGTCTGGGAGCACGCCTATTATCTCAAGTACCAGAACCGCCGCGCCGATTACTTGAAAGCGATCTGGAACGTCATCAATTGGACCGAGGTGGCAAAGCACTACGAGGCGGCGGAAAAGTAGGTCCGGCAGCCTGCCCGTTCGCGCAGGCCGCAAGCCTGCGTTGCTTTCAGGTTCAATGATAAAACCCCCTGACCCCTCCCAGGAGGGGAACTGATCGGGCGCGGACGAGAACACCTGCTCCTCTCCTGGGAGGGGTTGGTGGGTTCTCCAAACCGAGTACGACCGCGGAGACTACGGTTTCACCAGTCGGAAAAAGCCGCCGCCAGCCGCCGCCAGGGCGGTGGATGGAATCAGGACGCGCCTGCGGGTCCCGACCAGCGCATCGATCAGGCCCGGGTCGCCCCAGCCGGTGGCGTTCAAGGTGGCATTGGTTTGCAACGTGAAGCCCGAGGCCGGGGTGGTCCACGAGACCCAGTAAGGATCGGCCGGGGTCACCACTGCGACGCCCGCGGCGCTGGCGGCGCTGACCGTCCATAGGCCGGGGTCCAACGGTGCCGCGGTGAACGGTTCATCGAGCACCGTGATTGCGCCCCACTCGATCTTGACGCCCCCGAGGATGACGGTCTGACCGATGTTCGCGGTCTGGCCGGGCATGGCGCCGAAGTAGGCAGTGACGTCGCCGGCAAACTGCGCCGCATCTTCGGGCGGCATGACAAAGCTGGCGGTCGTGTTGTCCGGCGCTGTGAGCGTGATGTTGGTGTCCTGGTTGAATGTGACCGTCCAGGTGCCGAGGATGCTGGCGCCGGTCACCGAACCCAATTGACCTACCGGGCCGTTGGTGGGAGAGGCATTGAAATACATGGTGGTCGTCCCGTCCAGGGTCCCGGGCCCGTTGCTGCCGGGCGCATTGGTTTTGTAATGGAACGTGGCGATGCCCTCTCCGTTGGCGGTGGCCTTAACCTCGAACAGGACGCAGGTCGGCTCGTTCCAATCCGGCGTGCTCTCGGTTCCCGGGGCGCCCGGCACCAGGAACATGTGCGCCTGGTGGCCGGGGTAGGCGGTTCCATTCGGAAAATCGCTGATCATCATCGAAAAGGAGACGGGCTGACCCGACCCGATCCATCCGTACGACGTGCCGACGGTTTTGACATTCTGGCGATCGTATCGGTCGGAACTTGCGGCGAGCAGGTTCAGGCCCGGCCGGGACTTTTCGATGGCCATCGAGGGAGGCGGCAGGACCACGGCCAACTCGGTCCAGCGGAGGTTGTCCAGGTTGTAAATGACCGTGTTGGTGAGATTGTTCTCGCCCAGCTTGACCGTGAGGTGATGCGCCTTGTCGGCGGGGGCCTTGACGGGAAAGCTCAGGTGATGCCAGTTGGTGTCCGTCAGTTCGAAGAATCCGAAGCTGTTCCAATCCCAGTTCGTCCCGTTGCGCACGATCACCTCGATGCCCCCGTAAGCGGTGCCGTTCACGCGGGGATAGGAACTCGGATCGAGCTTCACGTCGAAGCTGATGTTGCTGTAAAGCGTCTCCGCATCCGCATCCGCGCCCAGGCTCTGCGAGATTACCGCCTGGCTGTAGCCTCCCGGATTGTTCGGAAACTTGTTCACCACCCGCAGGGATCCCGGACTTGTCCCGCCGCCGGCGTCCAGAGTGTCATCGAAGAAAATGTCGGTGGGCGAGGACCAGTTTTCCCAATACCAGAGCGTCGCTTCATCGGGGCTGTTAAAGTTGTTGATAACGACTTCACCCGCCTGGGAAGCACACAAGCCGAGGAGAAA
>WNGA01000992.1_pt1 | contig 60599 bp, 57 predicted proteins | sample 5400061 | NCBI WGS metagenome assembly WNGA01 (sample SAMN13153366, study PRJNA577476) | soil metagenome | isolation source: 100 cm soil or saprolite under grassland replicate 2 | place: USA:California | collected 2016-06-15
ACGTGATCCACGTGCAGTGGTTCCAGAACTTCGTGAACAACACCTTGCTGCGCCAGACGAATCCTGTGTACATGCTCATCTACGGAACCCTGGTCGTCTTCTTCGCCTACTTCTACACGGCCATCACGTTCAACCCGGTGGACACCGCTGACAACATCCGGAAGTACGGAGGGTTCATCCCGGGGATCCGGCCGGGCCGTTCCACCTCGGAGTACCTGTCGAACATCTTGAACCGCATCACGCTGCCGGGGTCGCTGTTCCTGGCTGCCATCGCCCTGATCCCGTCCATCTTCCTCGCCGTGTGGGCCATCACTGCCTTTCCCTTCGGAGGAACCAGCATCCTGATCACGGTGGGGGTTGCGCTCGAGACCATGAAGCAGCTCGAGTCGCAGCTGATGATGCGGCACTACGAAGGCTTCCTGCGCTGAGAGCACCCGATATGCGCATCGTCCTCCTCGGGCCTCCGGGAGCGGGGAAGGGTACGCAGGCTCGGCACCTGGTCGACCGGTACGGTCTCTCGCTCATCGCCACCGGTGACATCTTCCGGTGGAACGTCGCGCAGGGGACCGATCTCGGTCGGCGGGCGAAGGCGTTCCTGGATGCGGGGGAGCTCGTTCCCGACGAGGTGACCATCGGCATGGTGATGGCCACTATCGACCAAACACCACGGGGCTTCATCCTGGACGGCTTCCCCAGGAACGTTCCCCAGGCAGAGAGCCTCGAGGGCGAGCTGGCCGGGAGGGCGAGACCGCTGTCCGCGGTGCTCGCCTTCATCCTGGACGAGGAAGAAGCAGTCAGGCGGATCGCCGGGCGCAGGACGTGCGCGCGTTGCCAAACTCCCTACAACGTGTTCTTCAACCCGCCGAAGACGGAGGGTGTCTGTGACCTGTGCGGGGGCCCCCTCGTCCAGCGCACGGACGAGGACGAAGAGACGGTGCGCCGCCGCCTCGAGGTCTATCGGGAGAGCACGGCACCTCTGCTCAAGTTCTACTCCGAGCGCGGACTCCTTCGAGAAGTCGACGCCCTCGGAACGGAGGAGCAGGTGACGGAGCGAGCGGTGGCAGCCCTGTCCGATGTCTCGGGCGAGGACGGGAAAGAGAGCCGACGCGGATGATCATCTTCAAGTCGCCGGAGGAGATCGAACGGATGCGAAAGGCCGGCCGCATCACGGCCCTGACCGTGGAGCGGCTGATGGAGGCGGTTCGCCCGGGCATGGCCACGGCCGACCTGGACGCCCTGGCGGAGAAGAGCATTCGGGGTGAGGGGGCCGTCCCATCATTCAAGGGGTACCGAGGATTCCCCGCCACGATCTGCACATCGGTGAACCACGAGGTCGTCCATGGGATCCCCAGCCCGAAACGTCTGCTCATCCCAGGCGACGTCCTCAAGCTCGACGTGGGAGCCATCTGGGAGGGGTATCACGGTGACTCGGCGGTGAGCTTGTTCATCGGAGGTCCTCCCTCCGAGGAGGCCGTCAAGCTCGTTCGGGTCACCGAGGAATCACTGGAGGCGGGCATCGCCCAGCTGCGGCCGGGGCGCAGGCTCTCCGATGTCGGCCATGCCGTGCAGCAGGTGGCCGAGGGCGCCGGGTTCAGCTGTGTGCGCGAGTACGCGGGGCACGGCGTGGGCCGGGCCCTCCACGAGGACCCTCAGGTTCCCAACTACGGCGATCCCGACCGGGGCCCTCTGATCCGCCCCGGCCTGGTGGTCGCCATCGAGCCCATGGTCAACGTGGGCACGTGGCGGACCAAGGTGCTCGGGGACCGATGGACGGTGGTCACGGCCGATGGCAAGCTCTCGGCCCACTTCGAACATACCATCGCCGTCACCGAGGACGGCCCGGAGGTCCTGACGGCTCGCCCCGCGGCCTGACCGATCCGCCGATCGGCCGAGCGTTGGCCGGGTCCCGATCCTGTCGAAGCATCACAGATTTCCCTTGTCAAAGGGCCTCTTTGTCATTCGTCAAGGCTCGCGGCCGGGGCGCCGATGCCTCAACGGGGGCGGCTGGGTCCCGGGGAGGGACACCTCCGCCCGGCCTGGGAGGCATGGGCTGTGAACCGTCGAGCTGCGAGCGTTCCGCCGACGAGGCGACTGATCGGCGTGCTCTTCCTGCTCACCACGCTTCCCCTGGCAGTATTGACCGGCTTCGCGCTGCATGTCGCATCCGACGCCCTCAGCCGGGAGGTGGAGGCCCGGGTCCGCTCGAATGCGGCCGTCGGGGCCGTCGCAATACAGAAGGAGATGCAGGGTCTGGCCGAACTGGTCAATTCGTACGCGAATCGCCCCTCTCTGATCACGGCGCTCGAAGCCCCAAGTCGGTACAACCTGGACGAGATCAGGTTGCACCTCGGGCAGCTCTGGGAATCGCGCCCCGGCATCGCCACGGCTTTCGTGGCCAAGCCCGATGGTCGCCTCATCGAAATCGCGCCGGCGACCCCCTCGATCATTGGGAAGGACTTCAGCTTCCGGGACTGGTACAGGGGGGTCACCGCCTTCGGACGTACCTATGTCTCCGAGGCGTACGAGAGCCAGGCGGCCGGCCATCCCCGGGTCGTGGCCGCTGCGGCCCTGGTCCGCGGGCTACCCGGTGGCAAGAGGCCTGGCGAAGTCGTGGGGATCCTGGTGGCCGCCTACAGCCTCGACACGGTCCAGGGCTTGGTCAACAGGTTCGCCTCGTCGGAGGAGGTGAGCCTTGGCATCACCGACCAACGCGGCGTGGTCCTCGCCGCGCCTCGAGCCTCCTCAGGAACCCTCGAATCCCGTGCCGGCGATCCCCAAGTAGCGGCGGCTCTCAAGGGTGACTCGGGAATCACGACCGAAGACACCCCCGCCGGCCCGGTCCTCTCGGCGTATCAACCGGTGGGCGGCTTGCACTGGACCATCACGGCGAGCGTGCCGAAACGTGATGCGCTGGCTGGCGTGGGCAAGCTGCGAACGACGCTCCTGACAGCGGCTGCCGTTCTCGGGATCGCACTCGTGGGCGGGCTGATCCTGCTGATGATCTCGCTCCAGGACCGCAAGAAGGCGGAGGAAGCCCTCAGGGCGAGCGAGGAGCGAGTTCGTTCGATCATCGAGAGCGGCAGCGACGCGCTGATCGGGATGGACGCTGGCGGGCTGATCACCGAGTGGAGTCCTCAGGCGGAGGCCACCTTCGGCTGGTCACGGGAGGAGGCGATCGGGCGAGCTGTTGCCGACACCGTCATTCCGGAACGGTACCGGGACGGGCACTGGGAGGGCCTGCGGCGATTCCTGGCCACCGGCGAGGGCCCTCTGATCGGCAAGCGTATCGAGCTCGTGGGCCTCCACCGCGATGGCCACGAGTTCCCAGTCGAGCTCTCCGTCAGTGCCGTGCGGTTGGGCGAGACTCCGAGCTTCCACGCCCTCGTCCACGACATCACCGACCGCAAGCGGACCGAGCAAGCCCTTGGAGAGGCAAGGGAGCAGGCCGAGCGGGCTCGGGAAGAGGCCGAGCACGCGAACAGGGCGAAGAGCGAGTTCCTCTCTCGGATGAGCCACGAGCTGCGGACTCCGCTCAACGCAGTCCTCGGCTTCGGCCAGCTTCTGGAGATGGATGGCCTGCGGCCTGATCAGCTCGAGAGCGTCCAGCAGATCCTCAAGGGCGGGAGACATCTGCTTGACCTCATCAACGAGATCCTGGACATCGTGCGCATCGAGACCGGGCGGATCGCACTGTCGCCCGAGGCCGTGCAGGTCAGCGAAGCCCTCTTGGGTGCCGTCGAGCTGGTCCGACCACTCGCCCGGGAGCGTGGGATCCAGATCGAGACAAGTGAAGTCGAGGCGGACGGATTCGTCGTCGCAGACCGGCAGCGCCTCAGGCAGGTGCTGTTGAACCTTCTGTCGAATGCCGTGAAGTACAACCGAGAGAGAGGCAGAGTCATCCTCCGCACGGAGGCCACCGAGGGCGATGGCCTTCGGATCTCGGTCGCCGATGAGGGGGCCGGCATTCCCCTCGAGAAGATGGATCGGCTGTTCACGCCCTTCGACCGCCTGGATGTGGAGGCGACCGGCGTGGAAGGCACCGGTCTCGGGTTGGCGCTCTCAAAGGGCCTGGTGGAAGCGATGGCAGGAACCATGGCCGTGAACAGCGAGGTGGGGGAGGGCAGTACGTTCTCCGTCGAGCTCCCGTCGGCAGAGAGCCCGGAGAGTCGGCTCGAGCGGGTTCGGTCCGAAATGAGCTCCTTCCCGTCGATCCCGGCCGGCGCCCACACGCTCCTCCAGATCGAGGACAACCCGGCGAACCTCAAATTGATCGAGCGGGTCCTGGACGGCTTCCCGGACGTGAACGTCATCTCCGCTCCTCAGGGGCGGCTGGGCCTGGATCTCGCCCGCCAGCACAACCCGGATGTCATCCTTCTCGATCTGAACCTTCCCGACCTCTCCGGGTTCGAGGTGCTTCGAATCCTCCGGGCGGACCCGCTGACACATAACATCCCGGTGATCGTGGTCAGCGCCGATGCCACGAAAGAACAAGCCCGCAGGTTGCTCGACGCGGGAGCCCGAGCCTACGTCACCAAACCGCTGGACGTGGCGCAATTCGTGAAGCTCGTCGGCGACACACTGCAGGAAAGGGGACGCGATCGTGCGGAGCAGTGAAGACCTCAGCAAGGCGAACATCCTCGTCGTGGATGACGAGGAGGTGAACGTCCTCCTCCTCAGCCGGATCCTCGAGCGGGCGGGGTACGCGAGCGTTGCCAGCACCACAGACCCGTCCCGGGTGCGGGCTCTTCACGACGAGTTCAAGCCGGACGTCATCATCCTGGACCTGATGATGCCCCACATGGATGGATTCGAAGTCATGGAGGAGTTGAGTAGGCACATCCCCCTAGGGACGTATCTGCCCATCCTGGTCCTCACCGCCGACAGCACCCCGGAAGCCAGGCAACGTGCGCTGTCGATGGGAGCTCATGACTTCCTGACCAAGCCGTTCGACCAGGACGAGGCGCTCCTGCGCATCAGGAATCTGCTGGAGACCCGGCGACTGCACCTGAAGCTCCAGGACCAGAACGAACGGCTCGAGGAGAGGGTGCGCGAACGGACCATCGAGCTGGAACGGAGCGTGGAAGTCCTGAGGAGAACGGCCGAGCAGCGACGGATGCTGTTGGCTCATCTGGCCGATGTCCAGCGAACTTCAGCCAGCGCCCTGGGGGCGGATCGCCAAGCGGACGAGAACGCCGACACGACGGAGGTGAGAGCGGCCGAATGACGGACACGCCCGGGTCGTCCAGCAGTTCAGTCGTAGAGCTCGTCGATTGGCTCCGCGCGCTCGCGGACAGCGAGGGGTCCGACCTGCACATCAAGTCCAACTCCCCTCCAGCGATGCGAGAGGGTGGCCGGCTCCGAAGGCTGGAGCATCCCCCGATCACCTCGCAGGATGCGGAGGCGCTGGCAGGCGCCATCATCCCTTCCAATCGGCGCGCCCGCTTCGATGACGACGGCGAGGTGGACTTCGCGCACTCGGTCCCCGGAGTCGGCCGCTTTCGGGCAAACGTGTTCCGCCAGCGCGGATACGTCAGCATGGTCTTTCGAAAGCTGAGGATGGGGGGTCCCGGGTTCGAGGAGTTGCGGCTCCCACCTGTCGTGCCGAAGTTGGCGGACGAAGCACGAGGCTTGATCCTGGTCACCGGCCCAACCGGATCCGGCAAGACCACCACCCTGGCCGCGATGATCGAGCACATCAATCGGACCCGTCCGGTTCACATCGTCACCATCGAGGACCCCATCGAGGTGATTCATACGGACAGGATGGCCTGGGTGAATCAACGAGAGGTGGGCGAGGATTCCAAGACCTTCTTCTCTGCCCTGCGGGCCGCTCTTCGCCAGGACCCGGACGTGATCCTGATCGGGGAGATGCGAGATGCGGAAACCGTCCAGGCGGCGCTCCAGGCTGCGGAGACCGGCCATCTGGTGCTCTCCACCCTGCACACGGTCAACGCCAAGGAGACCGTGAACCGCCTCCTCGACTTCTTCCCGCCGTTCCAGCAGCAGCAGATCCGGCTGACGCTGGCCGGCGCGCTACGAGGGATCATCTGCCAGCGGCTGGTGCCCGGCACCGCCGGGGACCGGGTCGTCGGTCTGGAGGTGCTCGTCAACACGGGCCGCATCGCCGAGCGGATCGTCAACGCCGAGATCACCGCGGAGATCGAGGAGGTCATCGCCAAGGGCGCCCACTACGGGATGCGGACGTTCGATCAATCCCTGCTCGAGCTGGTGATGGTGGGCGACGTGTCGGTGGAGGATGCGATGGAGGCGGCCTCGGAGCCGCACGACCTCACTCTGATGCTGCAGCAGGCGGGAATCCCGCTGACCGGGTCCAGGAACGGGTTGAGCTTCGAGCGCGACATCAAGCCGATGTTCAGCGAGGAGCAGCGTATGCAGATGAAGTGGACGTTCGACCTGTGGGACTACGACAGCTTCAGGGAGAATGTCGCCGAGATCCTGAAGCGGATCGAGACCCGCGACGTTCCATTCGAGGATGGCCTGCCGAATGAGCGACTGGCCATCCTTCGAAGCTGGATGCGGGAAGGCCTGATGGCGCCCTGACTCCGGCGCGCGTTTCCCCTGGAGAGCGAAGGCGAGGCGTCAGGCGGAGCGAGAGCTCGCCTTGGCCAGCAGCGCGGCGATGGCATCGGGCTCCATCGGCCGGGCGAAGAAGAATCCCTGAGCCAACCGGCATCCCAGCGCCTGCAGGTGAGCCCGTTGGTCGGCCCTCTCCACTCCCTCCGCCACAGTCTCCAGTCCCAGCTCGTGGACGAGCCTGATGATGCCCCGGGCCAGGGTCCACTCACTGCTCTGGCTGGCGATCCCGGCCACGAAGGAACGGTCGATCTTGACGACGTCGACGGGAAGACGACGGAGATAGTTCAGTGAGGAGAACCCGGTCCCGAAGTCGTCGATGGCCAGCCGGACCCCGAGCGTCTTCAGCTCCTGCAGAACCCGAAGCGTCCCCTCGGCGTCCTGCATGAGGACGCTCTCCGTGATCTCGAGCGTAAGGCGAGAGGAATCCAGGCCGACCTCCTGAAGGGTTTCCTGGACATCCTTGGTGAGGCGGGCGTCGTTGAGCTGCCGGACCGAGATGTTCACGCTGATGGAGATGGCCCCACCACCGGGGACTTGTCTTTCCCAGGCTATGGTCTGTCGGCACGCCTCGTTCATCACCCACCGGTCGATGGGAACGATCAACCCGGTCTGCTCGGCCACCGGGATGAAGTCGGCCGGCGATACCATCTGTCCGTCCGAGCGCACCCAGCGGATCAGCGCCTCGACGCCGGTCATCGTTCCCTCCTTCAGCGTGACGATGGGCTGGTAGTGGAGGACGAACTCACCGTGCTCGACGGCCCGTCTCAGGTCCGTCGACAGCTCGAAGCGCCTCAGGACCTTCACGTGGAACTCGGGCTGAAATACCTCGTAGGCACCCTTTCCCGCCCGCTTGGCCGTGTACATGGCGGCGTCCGCATCTCGCAGGAGGGCCTCGGCGCTGACCGAACCGGATGGCGACTCGGCGATGCCGATGCTTCCGTCGATGAAGAGTTCCCGACCCTCGATTTCGAACGGCTCGCGGAAGCGTTCGAGGATCCGCTCGGCCACTCCAACCGCCTCTTCGATCCCCGCATCCTCCAAGAGGATGGCGAACTCGTCTCCACCCAGCCGGGCCACGGTATCGGAAGGCCGAATGCACGGGCGCGTCCGGGCAGCCACCTCGATCAGGAGTTGATCCCCGACCGAGTGGCCGAGGGTGTCGTTCACGGCCTTGAAGCCGTTGAGGTCCATCACCAACACCACCACCCGCCGCCCATATCGAGGAGCCCCCGCAAGTGCCAGCTCGAGTCGGTCGGCGAAGAGCGCCCGATTGGCCAGATCGGTCAGCGGGTCGTAGAGAGCCTGGTGAACGATCTTCTCCTCGAGCGCCGTGCGGTCGGTGACGTCTTGCACCGTCCCCAACATCCTGACCGGGGTGCCGATCTCGTCGGCCTCCACGATCGCCTGGATGTGGATGAACCTGACCTCCCCATCCGCCCGGATGAGTCGGATGTCGTGATCGATGGGGGTCCCGGTGCGAATCGCGCGGTCGACGTGCCCCGCCACCATCTGACGATCGTCAGGATGGATGGCGTCGAGGAAAGCCTCGAACGTCGGGGCGATGGAGTCAGGAGAAGTACCCAGGAGGCGGTGGAGTTCCTGGGACCAGGCCATCGCGTTCGCCTTGACGTCCCACTCCCAGCTACCGACCCCGGCGACCTGCTGGGCCTCGGCCAACTGAGCGGCGGTCCTCTGCAGTTCCTCCTCCGCCCGCCTGAGCTCGGCGATGTCCACCACCAGCGTCCGCGCTCGAGCCAACACCAACAGGAACATCACCGCGGAGAGCCCGACCACGAGGAGTTCGTCGAAGTGCCTCTCTGTAGCGTTCTCCACGCCGAGGACGGTCATGGGAAGAAGCGCGGCGAAGGCCAGAGCCAGCAGGCGGCCTCTCGTCGGCGTCATTGTCGGTACAGACGCCACCTCGGACAGCTTTCGCATCGAAGGGTGCAGCGCGGCGGCGCCCAGGAACGCGTAGGAGGCCAACCAGCCTGTGAAGATCCCGCTGCCGAAGGGAACGCCTCTCTGAAGCTCCAGCGCATACCCGGTATCGGCGAGCAGCTGGCATACCAGATACGCGCTGAGGAGCCAGAACGCGGCCCCGCGGGCTCCCGGCGTCAGGACCAAGCGCACGAGCAAGCCCACCAGCAGGATGTCCACGAGCGGATACGCCGCGGAGACGAGGTGCACCCCGAACGGCAGGCTGGACTTCTGAACGTAGGGGCCGATGAGGAACGCCCAGGAGAGCACCCCGAGGCTCACCGTTAGGATCGTGGTGTCGAGGAACCCGTTGTCGCTGGCGCGCGTACGCGCCCTGATGAGCATGGCCATCCCGGCTATCAGCAAGCCGTAGCCCGCCAGGTCCAACCCATCCGCGACTGAGGGGGAACCCAGCGGCGTGTGAAAAGCGGGCGGGTAGAGGTACCAGACGAGGTTCGCCAGGCTCATCAGCGTGGCTGCTGTGGCCAGCACCAGCCACGGGCGCGCCTGGTGGGGGCGATTCGCGCGTACCCCGATCAGGATGGCCGGCACGACTGAAGTCCCAATGGAAACGAACAGCACGTCCTGACTGAGCGGAGACGAGGAGAGGAGGTAGTAGGCCGGGATGGCCAGAAGGCCCCCGGCTGCGAACCAGAGCCAGAGCCGGCCGGGCGCCCCCGCCGGATCAGCCATGGGCGTGCCCGGGATCCTTCTCTCGTCCGAGGATCATCCAGGACAGACCGAGGCTCCCCACCGTGTCCAGGAGAGCGTCGAAGGCAACGGGCTTGACGAGGTAGGACTCGGCTCCGAGCTCGAAGGCCCGGTCGATGTCATCCGATTCAGCCGATCCCGAAAGCACCACGACCGGAACGTGATCGAGCGAAGGCCGCCCTCGGAGCCACGTGAGGATCTCGAGTCCGGACCTCCCCGGAACATGGACGTCCAGAAGAACCAGGATGGGCAGGGGAAACTTCTCTGGATCAGCATAGGGGTCGCGGCCATCCAGATATGCGATGGCGTCGTCGCCATTGGTGAGGGCGATCAGGGGGTTGGCCAGCCGCGCCTTGCGCAGCACTCGCTCCACCAGCATCGCCTGGCTCGCGTCGTCCTCCACGAGCAGGATGGGGAAGCGCGCGCGCATGTCGCCGTCTTCGGCCAAGGTCGGATCGACCATTTCCATCCTCATCGTTCCGGGCACACGGTCTGAGGATCTCGCCCCGTTACCGCAATATCGGCCCCGCTTCGCACCTCTTTGAGCGCTTGGGAGTGATCGATATGCGGGCCGTCCCGCCGCCGGGCCTTCACCCCCCCGAGCGGGCTACTCCGAACGCCTTACTCGGGCACCACCCAGCCCTGACTAGTCAAATGGCGCTATCGGGGGGTGCCGATCCGCAGACCCGCGGGTCAGGATTGATCCGAGTCTCATGAAGAGGGACATGTCTGCACGCTGTCCGACCTGCAGTTCGCCCGAACTGCTCACAGTCACCATGAACCCCCACGGCGACCCGATCTCGTTCACGTTGTGCAACGCATGCGGATGGAAACGTTGGGGACGTGGCAACGACCACGTACTCCTGAGTTCCATCCGGTCGTTGCTGGGGAAACGGCTCCCGGATTCAGAGGTTCCCAAAGGAGCTCGTGCCGCCGGTCGCCAGGGGGGCGGGCGAGGGCGGTCGGGAAAAGCGTCTCCCACTGCACGTCCCTCCGGGGGGGCACAGCCGAGGCGACCGAGGAGAAGGTAGCGGGGGCTGGCGGTGGATCGCATTCGGGTGCTCGTAGCAGATGACGACCCCGGCCTGCGTGAGTCCCTGATCGACCTCATCGGGCAGGAGGCCTCCCTCGACCTGGTTGGGGTAGCCGAGGACGCCGGCGAGGCGATCGAGCTCGCCGAACGCCACCAGCCCGATGTGGCGCTCGTGGACGTCCGGATGCCCGGAGGCGGTGGGGCCACGGTCGCCAGAGAGCTGCGAGCTCGATCGGCCGATACCCGCGTCATCGCCCTCTCCTCGCGCGAGGAACGCCATACCATCCTGCACCTGCTGGCGGCGGGCGTCGCCGGCTACCTGGTGAAGGGCGCCCCCCCGGAGGAGATTCTCACCGCCATCCGCGAGTGCGTCGGGGGCGGTGCCACCTTCTCCACGGCGATCAGCGCCGCCCTCATCGAAGAGATCGGTGGCTACCTTCAAAGGCGAGAGGACGAGTCACAGGCGCTCCTCCGCCGCTCGGCACGGGCGCACAGGGTCATCCAGGGGGAGGGGCTCACGCTGGCCCTTCAACCCATCGTCGACCTCGAGGACGGCCGGGTCGTAGGAGTCGAGGCGCTGGCCCGCTTCATCGTCTATCCGGACTGGGGGCCCCGCGGATGGTTCGAGGAAGCGGAGGCCGTAGGGCTCCGGGTAGAGCTGGAGCTCGCGGCCCTGGCTCGAGGCCTGGCACAGATCGACTACCTCCCGGCCCAGTGGTGGCTTGCTGTCAATCTCTCACCGAGTGCCATCACCTCGGAGGGAGCGGTGCACAGCCTTAAGCACGAGCAGGCCGGCCGCATCGTGGTGGAGATCACCGAGCACGCCCAGGTCGCAAATTACGCCGCTCTGCTCGGGGCTCTGGAGGATTTTCGGTCACGGGGCGGCAGGCTCGCCATCGACGATGCGGGTGCTGGATTCGCCAGCATGGCCCACGTCCTGGCGCTGCTTCCCGACGTGATCAAGCTCGACATGTCCCTGACCCGAGGCATCGATCGGGATCGAAACCGTCGTGCCCTGGCCTCCGCCATGATCTCCTTCGCGTCCGATCTGGGCGCAACCATCATCGCCGAGGGGATCGAGACCCGGGGGGAACTCGACACGCTGCGAGCTCTCGGCGCCCGATACGGCCAGGGCTTCTACCTGTCGCCCCCCCGGCGGCCGGTCCGGGGTGAGGATCTGGCCCAGGTCTTCGGCCAGGTCCCGGTCGGTGGCTATTGACCCCCGGACCTCCTGTGGGGGCGAAAGGTAGACGTTCCTGCTGATCGCCCCGTATACTGGGTTCGCGTCGGCAGCAGGCCGGCGTATTTCTGCGTGTTCGAGAGGAAATCCGGGAGCTTGGCGAAGAAGGATGCCATCGAGGTCGAGGGGACGGTAGTCGAGCCTCTGCCGAACGCCATGTTCCGGGTCGAGCTTGACAATGGGCACAAGGTCTTGACCCATATCTCCGGGAAGATGCGGATGAATTACATCAGGATCCTGCCCGGCGATCGGGTCCTGGTGGAGCTGTCACCCTACGATCTGACGCGGGGACGGATCGTCTACCGGTATCGTTAGGGGGGTCCAGGGGGAAAGGGAACGGTCTGCATGAAGGTTCGTCCGTCGGTGAAGAAGATGTGCGACCGGTGCAAGCTGATCAGGCGGCACGGCCGGGTCATGGTCATCTGCTCCAAGGACCCCCGGCACAAGCAGCGCCAGGGTTAGGAGGACAGGCAGTGGCTCGTATCGCAGGCGTCGACCTTCCCCGGGACAAGCGGATCGACGTGGCCCTCCGGTACATCTACGGGATCGGGCCCACCCGGTCCCTGGAGACCGTTCGAGGGCTCGACCTGGACGGTGGTCGAAAGGTACGGGACCTCACGGAGGAAGAGGTCATCCGGATCCGCGACTGGATCGACCGCAACTACAAGGTGGAGGGAGACCTCCGCAGGGACGTGGCCCAGGACATCAAGCGCAAGATCGAGATCAGCTCGTATCAGGGGGTCCGCCACAGAAGGAGCCTTCCGGTGCGGGGACAGCGGACGCACACCAACGCCCGGACCCGCAAGGGACCCAAGAAGACTGTCGGTGTGAAGCGGAAGAAGGGGAAGTAGGTGGCCAAGCCCAAGACCAAGAAGCCTCGCCGGCGGGAGAAGAAGAACGTCTCGCACGGGCAGGCCCACATCAAGTCCACCTTCAACAACACCATCGTCACGATCACGGACCTGGATGGGAACACGCTGTCGTGGGCCAGCGCGGGCAATGTCGGCTTCAAGGGCTCCCGGAAGTCGACCCCGTTCGCGGCACAGCTCGCAGCCGAGCAGGCCGCCAGGCGGGCCCAGGAGCACGGCCTCACCAAGGTGGACGTGTACGTCAAGGGCCCGGGCTCGGGGCGGGAGACTGCGATCAGGTCCCTCGCCGCCACCGGTCTGGAGATCGTCGGGATCCAGGACGTCACTCCGGTCCCACACAACGGGTGCCGTCCCCGGAAGAGACGGCGCGTCTGAACGGTTGAACAGTAAGGCCCGGGGCCGACCGGCCCGGGGATCGAGAGGCGGAGTAGGAATGGATGATCCTCCGCCAGGAGGTGCTCAGTTGCTCATCGTCGCACGGCCCCAGATACAGGAAGAGACCATCACGCCCACGCGGTCGAAGTTCTCCATCGAGCCGCTTCAGCCGGGCTTTGGCTACACACTCGGGAATGCGCTCAGGCGAACGTTGCTCTCTTCCATCCCCGGCGCCGCGATCTCATCGGTGAGGATCGACGGTGTCCTGCACGAGTTCTCGACGATCCCCAAGGTCACCGAGGACGTCACCGACATCATCCTGAACCTCAAGCAGCTGGTGATCCGCTCCGAGGTCGACGAGCCCGTCAGCGCGTACCTCAAGGCCAAGGGCCCCGCCGACGTGACCGCCGGAGACATCCAGCCGCCCGCCGGGGTGGAGATCCTCAATCCCGACCTGCACATCGCCACCCTGGCCAGAGGCGCCAACCTCGAGCTCGAGCTCGTGGTGCAGCGAGGCGTGGGATACGTCCCCGCCGAGCGGAACAAGAACCCCCGCGATCCGATCGGCGTGATCCCCGTGGACTCGATCTTCTCGCCCGTTCGCAGAGTGACGTACTCGGTCGAGAACACCCGGGTCGAGCAGATGACGGACCGGGACCGCTTGATCCTGGACGTGGAGACCAACGGTTCGCAGACCCCCCGGAAGGCGCTGGCTTCCGCGGGCGTCACGCTCGAAGCGCTGATCGAGCTGTTCGGCGAGCTCGAGCAGAGCGAGGGGATTCAGGTGGGCCCGGCACAGAACGAGCAGCAGCTCACCGGTGACCTGGCCCTCACCATCGAGGAGCTCAATCTGTCGGTCCGCTCGTACAACTGCCTCAAGCGGGAGGGCATCAACACCGTCGGCGAGCTGGTGCAGAAGAGTGAGGCAGAGCTGATGGACATCCGCAACTTCGGCCAGAAGTCGATCGACGAGGTCAAGGCCAAGCTCGACGAGCTCGGTCTGTCCCTGCGGGAGGAGTGATGCCGAAGCCGAAGAAGGGTCCTCGACTGGGATCCGGACCGGATCATCAGAGGCTGCTCCTGGGGACGCTTGCCGCCCAACTCTTCCAGCATGAACGGATCCGCACGACCGAGGCCAAGGCCAAGGCCTTGAGACCCATGGCCGAACACCTCATCACGTTCGCCAAGAAGGGTGACGTGCACGCCAGGCGAGCGGTCCTCAAGTCCGTGCCGGACAGGGATGTGGTCCACAAGCTCTTCGCCGAGATCGGGCCGAGGTACGCCGAACGAAACGGCGGGTACACCCGGATCCTCAAGCTCGGGCAGCGCCAGGGGGACGGCGCACCGATGGCCCTCATCGAACTCCTCCCAGCTGAAGGAGAGGAGTAGGGGGCGCCCGGCCCGGCCCGATGAGTGTCGTCAGGCTCGATCTGGCGTACGACGGCACCGATTTTCACGGGTGGGCCAGGCAGCCCGGAGTCCGCACGATCGGTGGCGTGCTCGAGGAAGCTCTTGGTCGTCTGCTACCCGAGCCTCCTCGCCTCTCGGTTGCCGGGCGAACCGACGCAGGTGTTCATGCCGAAGGACAGGTCGCTTCGTTCGAGGCTTCCCACGATCTGCAGCCGGAGCGGGTCCAGCGGATGCTGAATGGACTCTTCGCGCCCGAGGTCGTCGTCGTGCAGTCCAGCAGAGCGCCCGACGGCTTCGATGCCCGGCACAACGCCACCGGACGCGAGTATCGCTATCGCATCGACACGGGCGCTCTTCCCAGCCCCTTCACTGCCCGGTTCGTGTGGCATCATCCCCGGCCGCTCCGGGTGGCCCCGATGCGGGCGGCGGCGAAGCTGCTCCAAGGAGAGCACGACTTCGCGTCCTTCTGCCGGGCCGCAAAGGCCCCTGCGAGCACCGTGCGCTTCCTCCACCGGCTCGCTGTGAGCGCCTCGGGAAGCCGGATGGAGATACGGGCGGTCGCCAATGCCTTCTTGCACCAGATGGTGCGCAGCTTGGTGGGGACGCTGGTGGCCGTGGGCGAGGGAAAGATGGAGGCGGGAGCCATGACGCACATCATCGCTGCGCGGAGCCGCGCCGCGGCCGGCCCGGTGGCGCCGCCGCATGGCTTGACCCTGGTCCGCGTCGCGTACGGCCGTCCTCAGGCAGCCGCCCGTCTTTGACGCTCCATGAATGCGCAGGTAGACTGCCCTGTCGGCCGGGTTTCCGGCCGCGTTTCATGATTGGTGCACGCGCCGTGAAGACCTTCTCGCCGAAGCCTCGTGACATCGAGCGTCGCTGGTACGTCGTCGACGCCAATGGCGCTGTGTTGGGCCGTCTGGCCTCGGAGGTCGCCAAGATCCTCCGGGGCAAGCACAAGCCCATCTTTGCCCCGCACATGGACACCGGCGACCATGTGATCGTGGTGAACGCGAAGGGTGTGCGCCTGACCGGGGGCAAGGAGGAGAAGAAGGTCTACGTCCGACACAGCGGCTATCCCGGCGGGCTGAACAGGGTCGCCTTCTCCCGCATGATCATCCGACGGCCCGTCCAGGTGGTGGAGAAGGCGATCACGGGCATGCTGCCGAAGAACCGATTGGGCCGTCAGATGGCTAGGAAGCTGGCCGTCTACGAGGGATCGGAGCACCCGCATCAGGCTCAGAAGCCGGTCGCGTTGTCCCTCGGGGAGGTCCCGAAGTGGGAGGGGCTGCCCAAGCCTCAGCCCCGAACGGAGCCGGCCCCCGCTCCGAAAGGGCCACGGAGGAAGGAAGAACCGAGGGCTCGACGCGCCCGCTCCGGCGCCGCGGCAAAGCCCGCTGCTGGGTCCCGAGCGCGCAGAGCCGCGACCAAAGCCCCGGCCGGGAGCCGAGGGAGTTCGTCCGCAAAGTCCTCCCGCAAGAAGCCGGAAGCCTCCGACAGGGCCGGCCCGGGCTCGAGCAAGCGCTCGGGCAGCTCTTCCATGCGAGGAAGCCCCAAGCCCGACGAGGCAGAGGAGAAGGCCGGGACCAAGCGCCGGTCCAGAAGCAGGAAGAAGACCGAGAAGGAGACATAAGTGGCCGAAGCGACTACTCGACCTCTCGCCGGAACCGGCCGCCGCAAGGAGGCCGTTGCTCGTGTTCGACTGCGTGAGGGCACCGGCAGGTTCGAGCTCAACGGCCGGCCTCTCGAGGCCTTCTTCCCATCGCGATCGCACAGGATGATCGTCACCGCACCCCTGCGTGTGATTGGCAGGGAGAAGGATTTCGATGTGGTCGCCCGTCTCGACGGCGGAGGCGTCTCGGGGCAGGCGGGAGCACTTCGTCAGGGGATCGCCAGAGCCTTGCTCGATCTCGACCCCAGTCTGAGGCCGCAGCTCAAGAAAGAGGGTCTTCTCACCAGGGACGCCCGCGAGAAGGAGAGGCGCAAGTACGGCCTCAAGAAGGCTCGGAAGGCCCCCCAGTACTCGAAGCGCTAAGTCCGCCCTCTGTCTCGTCCTCGTTCCGGCCTTCGTCGGACAGGTCTGCCGACCTCGCCTCCTCGATGATCAGACGGGCCTGGGCCTCCAGCGCCTCGGAGACCCACAGATACACGGGCCCGATGCGGTACGGTCCTTCGCTTTCGCCCTTCATGGCCACCGGGATGCCCTCGGATTCCAGGAGTCCCTTCACCAGTAGGCCCTCCGGGATGCTGGTGGTGCTGAAGGCCAGCACCAACGAAGAGGGCGGTGATGGGACGTCGAGATGGGACATGGCGATGGCCCGTACGGTACCAGGGACCCGCACACACCGCTCTGACCCACGGGCCGTTCCTACGAGAAGCGTAGGAGCCAGCTTCGCCCGCCACGACATGTGGCCTGAGGGATCGAACAGCTCGATCGGGCTCCAATAGGCCGCTCGTAAGATAGCCGAGCCATGCCAAGGCTCTTCGGAACGGACGGCGTTCGCGGGATCGCCAACGTCGAGCTCACGGGTGAGCTCGCCTACCGGCTCGGGCGGTCAGCGGTCATCGCCCTGGCCAACCAGGGACAGAGTCGCCCCCGCATCCTGTTGGGACGCGACACGCGAGCATCTGGTGAGTTCCTGGAAGCGGCCCTGGCGGCGGGGGTGTGCTCGGCGGGGGGCGACGCGATCCTCGTGGGCGTATGCACCACTCCGGGCGTGGCGTTCCTCACCACAGACCTCGACGCCCAGGCCGGAGCGGTCATCTCGGCATCCCATAACCCAGCCGAGTACAACGGAATCAAGTTCTTCGGCTCGAGCGGCTACAAGGTGCCGGACGAGGTGGAAGACGAGATCGAGACCCTTGTCGACGCCGACCCGGGTCCGCGGCCCACCGGCCGCGGGGTGGGGCGGATGCTCTCCGTGGACGATGCGTTGGAGCGTTACCTGAAACACCTGGAGCGGCTGGCCTCGGCGTCCCTCGACGGGATGTGCCTGGTGGTGGACTGCGCCAACGGAGCCGCCTCCAGCATCGCACCCGATCTGTTTCGCCGGCTGGGAGCGAGGGTCCTGCCGATCAACGACGCGCCCGACGGCTGGAACATCAACGACGGCTGCGGAGCCACCGCCCCGGAAGTGGTCGGGCTCGCGGTGGTGGACAACGAGGCGGATGCCGGCATCGCCCACGACGGCGACGCCGACAGAGCCATGTTCGCCGATGCCGTGGGTGCAGTGATCGATGGCGACCAGGTCCTGGCGGCCTGCGCGCTGGAGCTCCACGGCGCCGGGGAGCTGGCCAACGGGATCGTGGTGACCACCGTGATGGCCAACCTCGGGTTCCGAAGAGCGATGGACGAGGCGGGGATCGAGGTCGTGGAGACCAAGGTGGGAGACCGGTACGTGCTCGAGGGCCTGCTTCAAGCCGGGGGAATCCTGGGAGGGGAGCAGTCGGGCCACATCATCTTCCTGCGGCATGCCACGACAGGGGATGGGCTTCTGACGGCCGTGCAGTTCCTGTCTCTGGCCCGCCAGAAGGGCGTGCCGGTGAGCGAGCTCGCCTCATGCATGGAGCGGTTCCCACAGGTCCTTCTCAACGTCCCCGTGCGAGACCTCGACCACCTGGGCGACGCCGAGCAGGTCTGGGAAGCCGTCCGAGTCGCCGAGGAAGCCCTGGGCGAGGAGGGCCGGGTCCTGGTGCGGGCGTCCGGAACGGAACCTCTGGTCAGGGTGATGGTCGAAGCCGAGACCCCGGAGGATGCGGCCCGACACGCCGAGGCCATCGGCGAGGCCGTTCGGGCCGGCCTGGGCACCGTCGAACTCGGCCACCCATAGCGGTCACGGGGCGTGCGACCTGGGGCTTTTCCTGAGGATGGGCCGCGCCTCGATCCGGGTACCATAACTCCCTCATGTGCGGCATCGTGGGCTACATCGGGCCCGACCAGGCCTTGCCGATCCTGCTCGAGAGCCTTCGCAGGCTCGAGTACCGTGGATACGACTCGGCGGGGGTCGCCGTGTTGAACGGCGCGGTGACCGTGGTCAAGAAGGCGGGCAAGCTCGCCGAGCTGGAAGCCGCCCTGAGCGGCGGGCAGGCTCCCGCAGGAACCGTCGGGATGGGCCACACCCGGTGGGCCACCCATGGACCGCCCACGGATCTCAACGCGCATCCACATCAGGACTGCACGGCTCGGGTGGCGGTGATCCACAACGGGATCATCGAGAACTTCCAGGAGCTCAAGGATCGACTGACCAAGGCCGGGCACACGTTCGCCTCCGACACCGACACCGAGGTGGTTGCCCACCTGGTCGAGGAGGCCTACGCGGGGGACCTTGGTGAGGCTGTTCGGCAGTCGGTGGCGCAGCTCACCGGGGCTTATGCCCTGGTCATCACCCACGCGGACGAGCAGGACGTGATAGTTGGGGTGAGGGTGTCCTCGCCGCTGATCGTGGGGCTGGGGAAGGGAGAGAACCTCCTGGCCTCCGACATCCCAGCCGTCCTGCAGAAGACCCGCCGGTTCGTCCCCATCGCCGAGAACCAAGTGGTGGAGGTCCGGGCGGACTCCGTGCGGATCACCGACCTCGACGGCAACGAGGCGCCTCTGGAGCCCATCGACGTGGAGTGGGACCTGGCGGCTGCGGAGAAGTCGGGCTACGAGGACTTCATGCTCAAGGAGATCCACGAACAACCCTCCGCGATACGGGACACTCTGCGCGGACGGTTCGACTCCAAAGGGCGCCTGGCCCTGGACGACCTCCGGGTGCGGGAGGAGCAGTTCGAGAGCGTCGACAAGGTGTTCGTGGTGGCCTGCGGGACCGCCTTCCACGCCGGCCTTGTGGCGAAGTACGCCATCGAGCACTGGACCCGTCTCCCCGTGGAGATCGACATCGCGAGCGAATTCCGCTACCGGGATCCTGTGCTGGACAGCAACACGTTGACGCTCGCCATCTCACAATCCGGCGAGACGATCGACACGCTGGAAGCCGTGCGGCATGCCCGGCACCAGCAGTCGCCGGTCATCGCCATCACGAACACGGTGGGATCCTCGATCGCCCGCGAATCGGACGCAGTGCTCTATACGAGGGCGGGGCCGGAGCGAGGCGTGGCTGCGTCGAAGACATTTGTCACACAGATGGCGGCCTTGCACCTCCTGGCCCTGTACCTGGCCCAGGTCAGGGGGACGATGTATCCGGACGAGATCTCGGGCTACGTCGACCAGATGGCTTCGCTGCCGAGGCAGGTGCAGAAGGCGCTCGGCCTCGACGACCAGATCCAGGAGATCGCCGCTCGTTACCAGCAGGCTCGAGACGTTCTGTTCATCGGGCGCCACACCGGGTACCCGGCAGCCCTCGAGGGCGCTCTGAAGCTGAAAGAGATCTCCTACATCCACGCGGAGGGGTATCCGGCCGGAGAGCTGAAGCATGGCCCCATCGCCCTGATCGAGGCAGGGGTCCCGGTGGTGGCCATTGCCACGGAGTGCCACGTCTACCCCAAGGTCCTCTCCAATATCCGCGAGGTCAAGGCCCGTGGGGCCGACGTCATCGCCGTGGCTACGGAAGGCGATCAGGAGATCGCGAAGCTGGCCGACCACGTGCTGTTCGTCTCTCGGACCCACGAGTTGCTGGCGCCGATCGTCGTGACCGTGCCCTTGCAGCTCCTCGCGTACAACATCGCCAAGCTGCGCGGTTGCGACGTGGACCAGCCTCGCAACCTGGCCAAGAGCGTGACGGTGGAGTGATTCCCTGCCCCTCCTACCGGAGGGGTGGAGAATAGCCGCGTGAAGATCGTAGGTATCGGTGTCGACCTCGTCGACGTGGAACGGGTCGCGCGCCTCCTGCATCGCCGTACGACGTTCGTGCAACGAGTGTTCACTCCCGCGGAGATCGCCTATTGCGAGCGCCAGGCGTCGCCGGCCGAGTGTTATGCGGCCCGCTGGGCGGCCCGGGAAGCGTGCCGCAAGTCCCTGGGAGGTGTACGGCGGATGCGATGGCACGACGTCCGGGTGGAGCGGGCCCCCTCGGGTGCCCCCCATCTGGTGCTCGAGGGCACGTCGAAGGCCCGGATGGACGCGCTGGGTGTCTCCGAGGTGATGGTCGCCCTCACCCACGAGCGGAGGATTGCCGCGGCCTTCTGCGTGGCGGTCGGATCATGAGGAGGACGGGTCGATGCTCCCGATCCTGACCCCCACCGAGAGCTCCGCTCTGGACCGGGCCAGCGCGGAAAGGGGCGTGACGGTTGCCTCGCTGATGGAGGCGGCGGGATGGGCGGTCGCACGGGTTGCAGCCGCGCTGGCCGGAGGGGCCTACGGCAAGAGGGCCGTGGTCGTCTGTGGGAAGGGGAACAATGGCGGCGATGGTCTGGTGGCGGCGCGGTACCTGGAACGCTGGGGGATGGGAGTGACTGCGGTGCTGATGGCCCCTCCTGGGAGCTTCCGAGATGCCGCGGCAGCGAATTTCCACCGGTATGCCGGGGCCGGAGGCAGATGGCGGAGGTTCGGCTCGGAGGTCCTCACGCGAGAGCTTGGCCGGTCCCACATCGTCATCGACGGCGTCTTCGGCACGGGCTTCCGGGGCGCCCCCGAAGGGGAGTTCGCCCGGGCCATCGAGCTGATCAACGGCTCCCAGACGTACGTGGTGGCCGTGGACATCCCGTCGGGGGTCGAGGGCGAGACGGGTGCAGTCCACGGCCTGGCCGTGCGGGCAAGCTTCACGGTCACGTTCGGCGCGCTCAAGCCCGGGCTCGTGTTCCATCCGGGCGCGGAGTACGCGGGCGACCTCGAGGTGGCCGACATCGGTTTCCCACCGGACCTGGTTCGGAGCGACCTGTGGCTGGTCGAACAGGACGACGCGGCTTCGCTCCTCCCCTCGCGCGCCGCGGAGTCGCACAAGCGGGCTTCCGGGGTCGTCCTGGTGCTGGCAGGTTCACGGACCATGACGGGAGCCGCGGTTCTGGCCGCGGCATCGGCGTACCGCGCCGGCGCGGGCCTCGTCACGCTGGCGGTTCCGCAGGGCATCCTTCCGGTCGTGGAGGAAGCCATCACCGAAGCCACCTTCCTCCCCCTTCCCGAAACGGACGGCGGTTCGGCATCGGCTGAGGCGTGGCCGGCGCTGCGGGAGCGCCTCGATGGGGTCGACGCGGTCGCGGTGGGGCCTGGCCTCTCCACCGATCCCGCCACGATCGAGCTGGTTCGTCGACTGGTGGCGGAGTGCCCGGTTCCGTTCGTCCTCGATGCAGACGGGCTGGGCGCCTTCGCCGGCAAGGGAGCCGACCTCGCTGAGCGGCGGTCGGAGGCTGTCCTCACTCCCCACCCGGGGGAGTTCGGTCGGCTCACCGGGCTTTCCTCGAAGGAGGTGCTCGAGGATCGCGTGGGCCACGCCCGCAAGGCCGCAGCCGAATTCCGATGCCCCGTTCTGCTCAAGGGATCCAGGACGGTGATCGCTCGCGCGGATGGGACCGCCTTCGTCAACCCGACCGGTGGTCCCGTCCTGGCCACCGGTGGGACCGGGGACGTGCTGACCGGAGCGATCGGCGCCTTCCTGGCTCGCGGACTGCAGCCGGCGGACGCGGCCGTCCTTGGTGCCTACGCCCATGGGATTGCCGGGCGCCTGGCGGCCTCCAAGCTCGGCGAGGGAACCGTTGCCTCCGACGTCGCCGCCCAGCTTCCCCTGGCCCTGTTGAGCCTTTCCCGGCAAATGCCATGATGCGACTCCGACCGACCGTGGCCGTCATCGACCTGTCGGCGATCCGTCGGAACATCCGGACGTTGAAGCCTCCCCGGGCCGAGCTCATGGCCGTGGTCAAGGCCAACGCCTACGGGCACGGGAGTGTGCAGGTCGCTCGGGCTGCCTTGTCCGCTGGTGCCAGGTGGCTGGGGGTGGCTCTGGTCGAAGAGGGCATCGAGCTGCGCGATGCGGGGGTCCTCGCCCGGATCTTCGCGCTGACCGAGTTCCCCCTCGGCTCGGAAAAGGAGGCTCTGGCAGCCGGGATCACGCCAAGCGTCTACACGGAGGAAGGACTGTATCGCCTGGCCGATGCCGCCGGGTCACTGGGCAGGCCGCTCGGCGTTCACGTGAAGGTGGACACAGGGATGCACCGGGTCGGCGTCGACGTGGATCGAGCCGTTCCATTCGTCTCCGACCTCCTCGAGTCGGGCCTCCAGCTGGAGGGCTTGTGGACACACTTCGCCAAGTCGGAGGAGGTGAGCGACTCCTTCACTGCGTGGCAGCTGGAACGGTTCACGTCCCTGGCCGAAGCCCTGAGGGAGCGCGGCATGGGTGCTCGATATCTTCACGCCGCGAACAGTGCGGCCGTCATGAGCCGTTCCCTGGCCCACCTCGACCTGGTGCGAGTGGGCATCGCCATGTACGGGCTCGCCCCGGGGCCCGAGCTGGTGGCGGCCGCCTCCGCCCTCAGGCCCGTGATGACGTGGAAGAGCGTGGTGTCCATGACCAAGCGGGTTCGGGCCGGTGACGCGATCTCGTATGGCCTGACGTACACGCTCGAGCATGCTTCCACCATCGCCACCGTTCCCGTGGGCTACGCCGACGGCTACAGCAGGCTCCTCAGCGGCAAGGCCCACGTGCTGATCAGGGGGCGACGACATCCCGTTGCGGGGACGATCACCATGGATCAGCTCATGGTGGATTGCGGTGACGAGGCCGTCGAGGCTGGCGACGAAGTCGTGCTGATCGGTCGCCAGGGTCACGGCCAGATCACCGCGGACGATCTGGCCGCTTGGATGGGCACGATCAACTATGAGGTTGTGTGCGGCGTGAGCGCGCGGGTCCCCCGGGAGTACGCCGGATGACCGGCCGCTCGGCGCCTCGCTCTCGGCGCCCTCGCGTCGCGAAGAAGGCGCTCATCGCCGCCGGAGCGACCGTGGCCGCCGCAGCTCTAGGAGTGGTCGGCGAGCGGTACCTGGTCCGCCAGGCGCGATCGCGCCCCGATCCGGAGCGGGACGAACCCCTGGAGGAGCGGCCCGGAGAGGAACGGCGGATCCGATCCTTCGACGGCACAGAGCTCGCCGTGAACGTCCTCGGTCCTGACGGTGCTCCCGTCCTGGTGATGGTTCACGGGTTCAGCGCGGACCTCACGCTGTGGCACTACCAGTGGAAGCACTTCTCCACGAACTATCGGTGCGTGCTCCTCGACCAGCGGGGCCATGGCAGGAGCGGGCCGGGGACAGGAGGCGACTACTCGCTCGAGGCCCTGGGCAAGGATCTGAAGGCGGTCCTGGACGAGCTGGCCCCGCGGGGGCCGGTAGTGCTCATGGGACACAGCATGGGTGGGATGGCCGTGATGTCCTTCGCTGAAGCCTTCCCGGAGGAGTTCGGAACCAGGGTGAAGGCGGTCGTGCTGGCCAATACCGCGGCTGCGGAACTGATCAAGGCTGCCGCGGGCAACCTCGGGGCTCAGATGGGGAAGCTAGTCACCGCGGCGGCCGTCCGCTTGGCCAGGGATCCCCGACGGGTCTACCGGATCAGGGCGAGGGCACTGGCCGGGCAGGGCGACCTGGCCTTCACTGTTGCCAGGCTCACCAACTTCGGCCCGAAGCCGCCTCCGTCGCTCGTCGAGCACGTTGCACGGGTGTCGGCGCGAGCGCCCGTCGAGGTATGGACGGATCTCCTGGGGAGTCTGGTGGAGATGGACCTCAGCCACGCCCTCGCCCACATCACGGTTCCCGCATTGGTCCTCGTCGGGGACGTCGACCGTCTGACGCCGCCGGCGTCGGCCCTGACCATCAAGCGCATGCTCCCGGATGGGCGGATGGCCGTCTTCAAAGGGTCGGGCCACTGCACGATGCTCGAGCGCCACGCCCAGTTCAACCGGGTGGTGGAGGGGTTCCTCGAGGAAGCCCTAGGGCAGACTCAGCACGAGGAGCGCACCAGGCGAGACCTGGGGCGTCGGGAAAGGGTCAGAAAATCGTGATCACGCGGGTCCCTGGGATCCGCGTGGGCCACTGGACGGACCTCGTAGGTCTCACCGGATGCACGGTCGTGCTGTGTCCACCCGGCGCAGTGGGTTCGGGCGAGGTCAGGGGAGGCGCACCCGGAACACGGGAGACAGACCTGCTCCGGCCCGGCACGCTGGTTCAGGAGGTCAACGCGGTTCTCCTTACGGGCGGGAGCGCGTTCGGCCTGGCCGCCGCGGACGGTGTCATGCGGTTCCTGGAGGAGCGCGGCATCGGGTTCGACACACAGGTGGCCAAGGTCCCGATCGTTCCTGCCGCCGTCCTGTTCGACCTAGGGATCGGCGACCCGGCGGCGCGGCCCGCTGCGGCGGAAGGATACGAAGCCTGCGCGAGGGCGGGAGAGGAAGTAGCCGAAGGCAACGTCGGCGCCGGCACAGGCGCGACGGTGGCCAAGCTGCACGGACCCCACCGGGCCGTGAAGGGTGGCCTGGGAACGACGTCCCGGGAACGGGGCGACCTCGTCGTGGGCGCCCTGGCCGTTGTCAACGCGTTCGGCGAAGTGCTGGACGAGAACGGAGACGTGTTGGCCGGGGCCCGCCCCGGGGGGGAGGCTGGCGACGAGGCTCCTGGGCCGACGAACACGACGCTGGTCGTTGTGGCGACGAACGCGAACGTGTCCAAAGAGCGGGCGAACCTCCTGGCCAAGGCGGCCCACGATGGCATCTTCGGCGCCATCCAGCCCGCGCATACAATGTGGGACGGGGACACCGTCTTCACGCTCGCCACCGGCGAGGTGGAAGCGGACCAGTGGTCCCTGGAGGAGTTGGCCACGCAGGCGGTGACGGCGGCGATCCGTCGGGGCGTGCTCCTCGCGGAGAGTGTTCGGGACTTCCCCTCGGTAGGCGAAGGGATCGAGCCATGAGCATGATCCTCCAAGAACTAGAGCGAGAAGCATCCCGGTGCACGCGGTGCCGGCTGGCCAAGGGACGGACCCAGGTGGTGTTCGGCGTGGGCAACCCCCACGCCGATCTGATGTTCATCGGCGAGGGGCCCGGTTACTACGAGGACAAGCAAGGCGAGCCGTTCGTCGGTGCGGCCGGGCAGCTCCTCACTCGGCTCCTCGGCGAGATCGGCCTGCGCCGCGAAGACGTGTACATTTGCAACGTCGTCAAGTGCCGCCCTCCCGGGAATCGGGATCCCATGCCCGATGAGATCGAGTCGTGCCGGCCTTTCCTCCATGGCCAGCTGGAGAACATCCGGCCGAGAGTGGTCGTCACGCTGGGGAACTTCGCCACCCGGGTGATCCTGGACAAGCAGGTCTCGATAAGTCGGGTCCGGGGGCAGCGTTTCGCCATCGACGGCCGCGATGTCATTCCGACGTTCCACCCGGCAGCCGTGCTGCATGGTGGGGGAGAGTCCGGCGCCCAGATGGCTTCTCTCCGGTCCGACTTCCGACAGATCCGTGAGGTGCTCGACGAACCGGTTCCCGAGCCGGCCATGGCCGAGGAGCAGCTCGGTCTGTTCTGATCATCGATGCGAACCGGCCTGCCCCTCGTGTCGGCTGCTCCCGAGGAGACCCGGGCGTTGGGCAGATCCCTGGCCGTGTTCCTGGGGCCGAGGGACGTCGTCTCGCTGACCGGAGACCTGGGTGCGGGGAAGACCACGTTCGTCCAGGGCGCGGCCGAGGGCCTGGACGTCACCGAGCCCGTCCTCTCCCCGACGTTCACTCTGGTCCGGCGATACAGGGGAGCGATCCCCGTCTACCATCTCGACATGTATCGCCTCGAGCGGATGCAGGAGGTGCTCGACATCGGCTTCGACGAGATCCTGGATCAGGGTGCCGTTGTGTTCATCGAGTGGGGCGACGCCATCGACCCCCTGCTCCCGCCGGAACACCTTCAGGTGGAGCTGACCTTGCCGGTCGAAGGCGACGAGCGCCGAATCCTGCTCACCTGGCACGGGCGGTCGTGGGCCGAGCGGATCGACCGGCTGGCCGAGGCTCTGGAACGATGGAGGGCTTGAGAGGTGCTCGTCCTTGGCATCGAGACGTCGACCGCGCAGACGGCGGTAGCCCTGGGCACCGAGCAAGCCATCATCGCGGGGACCGTCCTTTCCATGGGCCGGCCCGGGGACGAGACGGTCATGCCGGCCATCACGCACCTCTTGCAATGGTCCGAAGTCCCGCTCTCCTCTGTGGGCGGCATCGCGGTCGGTCTCGGCCCGGGGTTGTTCACGGGGATGCGGGTGGGGGTCGCTACAGCCAAGACCCTCGCCCAGGTCCTGTCCGTCCCACTGGTCGGACTGGCCTCGCTCGATGTCGTGGCCTTCTCGGTCAGGTACTGTCGACGGTCGATCGGGGCGGTGATCGACGCCAAGCGAGGGGAGGTGTTCTACGCCTTCTACCGCCCGGTGCCGGGGGGAGTGGCCAGAGAGACCGAGTTCCTGGTGGGAACGCCGGCCGGCCTGGCGGCCGAGCTGGAGGCCCGGCCCGATGAGGTCCTGCTGGTCGGAAACGGCGCGCTCGTGTACCGTCGGCAGCTGGAAGAGGCGGGTAACCACGTGGAGTTCGCCTCGGCCGCCTATTCGTTTCCCGCGGCCACTGCCCTGGTCGAACTGGCGATCCCGCGGCTGGCCCGGGAGGAGTTCGACCGCCTGTACGAGGTGCAGCCGTTCTACGTGAGGAAGAGTGATGCGGAGATCGCCTGGGACCAGCGTCGACGAGCCGGTTGAGCTCGAGATAACCCGGATGCGTCGACGCCATCTGAAGGGCGTCATGTCTATCGAGCGCCAGGTGTATCCGCGCCCGTGGAGCCCCAACCTGTTCCTGTCCGAGATGAGCGAGCTGCGCAACCGGATGTATCTCGTGGCCCGGATCAACCGCGAGGTGGTCGGCTACGGCGGGATCATGTGCTACGGGGACGAAGCCCATGTGACGACCATCGCAGTAGACCCGGAGCATCATCGGCGGAAGATCGGGACGCGCATCATGTACGAGCTTGTGCAAGAGGCGGTTCGAATGGGCGCCCGCGCCGTTTCCCTGGAGGTTCGGGTGTCGAATTGGGGAGCCCAGCGCCTCTACAGTCGGTTCGGGTTCCGGCCCGTGGGGATCCGCAAGAACTACTATCAGGAGACCGGAGAAGACGCCGTCGTGATGTGGGTCGACGCGGTGCGATCGCCCGAGTACCGAGGGCAACTCGATCGGATCATCGAGCAGGTTCCGCTCGGCATCCGCCCCTCGTAGCGAGGAACCGGCGAGCCTGAGCGATGCGCATCCTGGGGATCGAGACCTCGTGTGACGAGACGGCCGTGGCCATCCTGGACGATGGCAACAAGCTTCAGGCCAATCTGCTGTCCAGCCAGGCTCATCTGCACGAGCGGTTCGGCGGCGTGGTGCCGGAGATCGCCTCTCGGGCTCACCTGGAGAACATCAATCCCCTGATCGAGCTGGCCCTGAGGGAATCGGGGGCGTCGATCGGCTCCATCGACGGGGTGGCAGTCACGATGGGCCCAGGGTTGGTCGGCGCCCTGCTCGTCGGGATCGCCGCCGCCAAGGGCGTGGCGCTGGGGCTGGGAGTCCCGTTGATCGGTGTGAACCACCTCGAGGGCCACATCTACGCCAACTTCCTCGAGCGAGGGCCACTGGAGGAACCGTATGTCTCGTTCCTGGTCTCCGGGGGCCACACCATGCTCGTGTTCGTACCCGAGCCCCACGTGTACGAGGTCCTGGGCCAGACGCTGGACGACGCCGCTGGTGAGGCCTTCGACAAGATCGCTCGGCTCCTGGGGCTGGGGTTCCCAGGCGGTCCGGCTCTCGACAGGCTGGCCGCCAAGGGCGACCCCGGCGCCATCCGGTTCCCCAGGGCCGCCACGGACCGGGGATACGACTTCTCCCTTTCGGGCCTGAAGACGGCCGTCGTCCGCCACCTGAAGGGTGCCAGGTCGAGAGGAGAGGATCCGAACCTCGAGGATGTGGCAGCGTCCTTCCAGGAGGCCGTGGTCGAGGTGCAGGTGGCCAAGACCATCGGCGCGGCGACCGACAGGCACGTGAGGAAGGTGGTCCTGGGAGGCGGGGTGGTGGCGAACACCCGACTGCGCCAGCTCATGTCCGAGCGCGCCGACCAACACGGCCTGGAGCTGCTCGTTCCTCCGCCAGAGCTGTGCACGGACAACGCCGCCATGATCGCCTGCGCCGGCCATCATCGACTGGCCCGAGGCGAGCGGACTCCGCTCGACGCTGGTGCGGACCCCGGCCTACCCCTCTCGTGACCAGCCAACATCCCCCGGCATCCCGTTGACCACGATTCTGGTCACGGGTGGGGCGGGCTTCATCGGTTCTCACCTGTGCGACATCTTGCTGGCCCAGGGACATACCGTGGTTGCCATCGACGACCTGTCCTCGGGTCGCCTCGCGAATATCGGCGAGGCGCGGACGTACGGCGACCTGTTCACCTTCTACAGCCTGGACATCAGGGTGGAGGGCCTGCCCGCCTTGTTCGAGCGACATCGGCCTGAGACGATCGTGCATCTGGCTGCGGTTCGTGAGTCGGGTGAGTTGCCCGATGCCCCCGGTGAGGCCGCGGTGGGCCTGATGGGGTTGCTCGCGCTGCTGGAATGTTCCGCAGCCGTTGGGGCGGCGAAGGTCGTGTTCGCCTCGGCTGCCTCAGTGTACGGCGAGCCACGAAGCGTGCCCATCAAGGAGTCCGCGTTGGCCGCAGCGCGGCCGCTCACCCCGTCTGCGATCTCCAAGAGGGTTGCCGAAGACTACCTGCGCTTCTACCACAGTTCTCGAGGCCTGGACTTCACCTCGCTCGTCCTCCCGAACGTGTTCGGCCCCCGGCAGGATCCCCTGGACGAGGCCGGGGTGGTGGCTACCTTCGCCGGACGGATGCTCGGGGGGGAGAAGCCCGAGATCTGGGGCGACGGCGAGCAGACCCGCGATTTCCTGTTCATCGACGACGCCGTACACGCGCTGGTGCTCGCGATCGAGGCAGGTCCTGGCCGGACCCTGAACGTCGGCACCGGCCGGGAGACGAGCGTGAACGAATTGTTCCGGATGCTCGCGGAGATCACCGGCTTCGACGGCGAGCCGCTGTATGGGGCACCCAGGCAGGGCGACATCAGCAGATGCGCCCTCGATTCCTCGATGGTTGCCCGCCATCTCCGCTGGAAGCCCTGGACGCATCTCGAAGACGGCCTGCGCGAGACCGTGGCGTACCTTCGGGAGGCCCAGACGCCAAGCTGACCGTTGGAGGTTCCGGGGCCTGGTCTCGGATTGACCAATCGGTGGGCGGGCCCTAGCCTGTCGAGACTCGTGGCCCGGTCGTGGAAGGGGAGCCCTCGTGCGAACGTGCCGCTTCGTCGTCCTACCGGTCGTGTCCCTGATCTCACTATCGACGCTGATGGCTGGCCCAGCCACAGGTGAGGAGGCCACGGGCGCGGCCCCAGGCACCGGGGCGAAATCCTCGGGCGGTGTCACCCAGATCACGGAGTTCCCGGTCCCAACGCCTTCCAGCCGTCCCTACCAGATCGTGACCGGGCCGGACGGGAACCTGTGGTTCACGGAGTCCGACGCGGGCAAGATCGGAAGGATCACCCCGGCCGGGGCGATCACCGAGTACCCGATTCGCCCAGGCAGCGGACCCTACAGCATCACGGTGGGCCCTGACGGCAACCTGTGGTTCACAGAGCGTTACGCAAACATGATCGCCAAGTTCAGCACTGCGGGCTCGCTGCTCGCGGAGTATCCAGTCCCGACCGACAACAGCCAGCCCTGGGGAATCACTACCGGACCCGATGGCGCCCTGTGGTTCACTGAGGAGGAGGTGGATCAGATCGGGCGCATCACCGTGAACGGCTCGATCATCGAGTTCTTCACCCAGAGCTGCTGCTTCCCCACCTTCATCAGCCTGGGCGGCGACGGAAGGCTGTGGTTCACCGAAGAGCTTCCCGGCCAGATCGGCGCGATGAGCACGAACGGCGCCGTCGAGTACTTCACGCCGCCCACGGCCCAGCTCACCTACGGCATCACGACCGCTCCCGACGGCGTGGTGTGGTTCACCGCGCTTGCCGGCGACAACAAGATCGGCAAGATCGAGTCGAATGGCCAGATCACAGAGTTCCCGGTTCCGTCGACTGGGACGGGCATCGCGGGGGTGACCAGCGGGTCGGACGGGAACATGTGGTTCACCGAGAACGACACCGGCCAGGTGGGAGGACTGAGGCCGGAGGGCAGCCTGATCGGCCTGTTCCAGGACGGCTCCTATCCGATCGGGATAACCGGGGGTCCGGATGGCAATATCTGGATCGCCGAGTCCCAGACGAACGCCATCGGGCGACTGTACATACGCCTCACGAGGGGCGCTGGCCCCGGCGGGGTGTCGGGATGAGGGATCATTCGCTCTAACGCTCGGTCGCGGCCAGTCCTATGCCTCGTAACCCCTCGATCCCCGTTGACTGGCTGGCGGCCGGGCGGATAGACTGTTAGCACTCAGAAGTCGAGAGTGCTAAGTCGTCGATCGCCGAAGGAGGAGGGAATGGCTGGAAAGTCCGGAAAGTTCAGCCTGCAGCCGCTGGAGGACCGCGTCGTGGTCAAGCCCAGCGAGGAAGAGGAGACCACCGCGTCGGGCATCGTGATCCCCGACACGGCCAAGGAGCGGCCTCAGGAAGGCGAGGTCATCGCGGTCGGCCCTGGCAGATTCGAGGAGGGGCAGCGCATCCCCATGGACGTGAAGGTGGGGGACAAGATCATCTACTCCAAGTACGGCGGTACCGAGGTCAAGATCGAAGGCGATGATTACCTGATCCTCTCCGCTCGTGACGTACTTGCCGTCGTCAGCAAATAACCTCCGGGAGGTCCTATGGCAGCGAAACAACTGAAGTTCGACGAGGACGCCCGGCGGGCGCTGGAGGCGGGCGTCAACAAGCTCGCAAACGCCGTCTCCATCACGCTGGGCCCCAAGGGGCGCAACGTTGTCCTGGACAAGAAGTGGGGCGCACCAACCATCACCAACGATGGGGTGACCATCGCCAAGGAAGTCGAGCTGGAAGACCCATGGGAGAACATGGGCGCGCAGCTGGCCAAGGAAGTGGCCACCAAGACCAACGACGTGGCCGGTGACGGCACCACCACCGCCACGGTCCTGGCCCAGGCCATGGTGCGTCACGGGATGAGAAACGTGGCGGCCGGGGCGAACCCGATGGCTCTCAAGCGCGGCATCGAGCGGGCCGTGGCCGCGGCTGTGGAGCACATCGGCAAGCAGGCCCGCGACGTGGAGGGCAAGGACGAGATCGCCCACGTGGCCGCGCTGTCGGCGGCCGACCGAGCCATCGGCGAAACCATCGCCGAGGCCTTCGAGAAGGTCGGCAAGGATGGCGTGATCACGGTCGAGGAGTCCCAGACCTTCGGGATCGAGCTCGAGTTCGTCGAGGGGATGCAGTTCGACAAGGGCTACATCTCCCCGTACTTCGTGACCGACCCCGAGCGGATGGAGGCCGTCTACGAGGACCCCTACATCCTATTGGTCGGCAAGAAGATCTCCAGCGTGCAGGATCTCCTCCCGCTGCTAGAGAAGGTGGTCCAGGCGGGCAAGCCGCTGGTGATCGTGGCAGAAGACGTGGAGGGTGAGGCCCTGGCGACAATGGTGGTCAACAAGATCCGGGGGACCTTCCAGTCCGTAGCGGTGAAGGCTCCGGGCTTCGGCGAACGCCGCAAGGCGATGCTCGAGGACATGGCCATCCTCACGGGCGGCCAGGTGATCTCCGATGAGATCGGGGTCAAGCTGGAGAACGTCGCGCTGAACATGCTCGGTCGCGCCCGAAAGGTCGTGGTGACCAAGGACGACACCACGATCGTGGAGGGCCAGGGCGACTCGGATGACATCAAGGGTCGCATCAACCAGATCAAGGGCGAGATCGATCGGACCGACTCCGATTGGGACCGCGAGAAGCTCCAGGAGCGGCTGGCCAAGCTGGCCGGGGGCGTGGCCCTGATCAAGGTCGGGGCGGCTACCGAGGTCGAGCTCAAGGAGAAGAAGCACCGGATCGAGGACGCCGTCTCGGCGACCCGAGCCGCCATCGAAGAGGGCATCGTCCCCGGTGGGGGAGTGGCGCTCATCCGAGCCGAAGAGGCTGTGGATCAGGGCAAGCTCGGTCTGGACGGCGACGAGGCCACAGGTGCCTCCATCGTGAGGCGGGCCTTGGCCGAGCCCTCCCGGATCATCGCGCAGAACGCCGGTCACAACGGCGGGGTGATCGTCGAGCGGATCCGTTCCGAGTCCGGGGCGTTCGGGTTCAACGCGGCCACGGCGGCATGGGGCGACCTGCTGAAGGCGGGGATCATGGACCCGGCAAAGGTCACCCGGTCGGCGCTGCAGAACGCCGCCTCCATCGCCGGGCTGGTGCTCACCACCGAGAGCGCTGTCGTGGAGAAGCCGGAGGAGGAGGACAAGACGCCGGCCATGCCAGGCGGCGGCCACATGCACTAGGTGCATCGGCCGGAAGGTCGAAGCAGGAGAGAAGAGGGGCCCATGCCGGCCCCTCTTCTTGTCGGAGGGCCAGCATGCATCGGACAATCAACTGGTTCTTGCCTGTGCCTTCCGGGAGGACCTGGCGGCTGACATGACTGATTCCGGCGTGGGCTCGACTGGCCTCCATTCCGGCCAGGTGCCTTGTCCTGCGTGCGGGAGGCCGAACCCGCGTGGGTTCCGATTCTGCGGCACCTGTGGGGCAAACCTGGGCAGGATCTGTGCCACCTGCGGGGCCGAGGTCCCCCCGGAGTTCCGTTTCTGCGGGATCTGTGGATCGCCCCAGGCTGACGGGGATGCCCGAGCGGAACCCGAGCTCGAAGAGCGGAAGGTCGTCACGGTGTCGTTCGCGGACCTGACGGCCTCGACGGAGCTCGCGGCCCGGCTGGACCCCGAGGATCTCAGGGCCGTCCTTCGCCGATTCTTCGAGGCGATGGTGGAGGAGATCGCGCGGCTGGACGGGACCGTGGAGAAGTTCATCGGCGACGCCGTGGTCGCCGTCTTCGGCGTCCCGGCGGCCCACGAGGACGATCCGGAGCGAGCGGTTCGTGCAGCCCTGGCCATGCAGCGCCGTCTGGCTGGGCTGAACGAGGACGCAGCAGGTTCCTCTGGTGTGCAACTGGCGATGCGCATCGGGGTGAACACCGGGGAGGTGGTGACGGCGACGGGCGTGGATCGGGAGAACCTGGTCACGGGGGAACCGGTCAACGTCGCGGCCAGGTTCCAAGCGCTGGCGTCGCCCGGTGGGATAGTTGTCGGAGACAGGACCTACCGCGACACCCGCGACGTGATCGGCTACCGGCCGCTGGGGAAGGTGTCGGTCAAGGGGATCGACCAGCCACTCTCTGCCTGGGAGGTGACGGGGGAGCTCGAGCGGGCCTCTGGGCCGGTCTTGGTCGCGGGCTCGGTCGGAAGGGCCCCCATCGTGGGCCGGGACTCCGAACTCGAGCTTCTCGAGCTGCTGTTCAACCGCACGCTCCGGGAAGAGACTCCGAGCCTGGTCACCGTGGTCGGCCCCGCGGGGATCGGCAAGAGCCGCCTGGCCCATGAGTTCGCCCAGCGGATTCGGGCTCGTCACTCGGTCAGGGTCGTGCGAGGCCGCTGTCTCCCCTATGGAGAAGGGCTTACCTACTGGCCGATGGCGGAGATCCTTAAGGCCGACGCGGGGATCCTGGACAGCGACCAGCCGGAGGCGATCCTGGAGAAGGGGGCCGGCGCGTTCCAGGGAAGGTTCGGGATGACCGAGCAGTCCACCGGGACCGTGCAGGTGCTGCTGTCCTCGGTCGGACTTCCGGTTCCTGCCGACCCTCTCGAAGGCGCCGAGCCGGCCGCGGCCAAAGAGCTCATCGCCCGGTCGTGGAAGGCCTATTTCGAGTCGCTGGCATCGCAGGACCCGGTCCTTGCACTGCTCGAGGATCTTCACTGGGCGGACGCGAGCCTTCTGGACCTCGTGGAGTACCTCGCCGCCCGGGTGTCCGGTCGGGTGATGTTCGTGGCGATGGCCCGCCCTGACCTGGCGGAACGGCGACCGGGCTGGAGCGGTGGGCTTCGCAGCTCCACGACCGTCTTGCTCTCTCCGCTCTCCTCAGAGGACGGAGAGCACATGATCCGCCATCTCCTCGACGAGCTCCCCGCGCCGGCCGACGCCCTTCGGCTGCTGCTCGACCGGGCCGAAGGGAATCCTTTCTACGCGCAGGAACTGCTCCGCATGGTGATCGAGACGGGCTCGCTGGTCCGATCCAACGGGGAATGGGAGTTGGCGCGGCCTCTCCCGGCCACCCTTCCAGACACCGTCCAGGGCGTGATCGCTTCACGCATCGACATGCTTCCCATCCAGGAGAAACGGGTCCTGCAGGACGCCGCCGTTGTCGGCCGGATCTTCTGGTCTGGAGTGCTCCAGCGCCTCGGCTCTTCGGCCGTCGAGGCGATCCTCGATGTCCTTCTGGAGAAGGGACTGGTGTGGCAACGGGACACCTCGGTAGTGGAGGGAGAGCGGGAGCTCATCTTCAACCACATTCTGACCCGGGACGTGGCGTACGCGAGCATCCCCAAATCGCGTCGTGCCGGAGCGCACGCGGAGGCCCTGTCCTGGATCGAGGAGAAGACGGCTGGGCGCGACGAGGAATTCGCCGAGGTCCTGGCATTCCATGCCGAGCAAGCGGGCGATCCCGAGAGAACCGCGAGGTATTCGATGCTGGCCGGACACCGGAGCCGGCGACTCTTCGCGACGAACGAAGCCATCCAACGGTACGACCGGGCACTCGAAGCATCGGAGAGCAGTCCGAGCGGGCCCGACCACGCGCTGATCGCTGAGATCGCCCTGTCTCGCGGCGAGGCCAAGGAGCTTTTGGGCCAGTTCGTCGAGGGGCAGACCGATTACGAGCGGGCGCTCGCGGAGGCCCGAGCCGCCGACCACGGCCATCTCGAGGCGAAGTCGATGGCAGCCCTGGCCCACCTGCACTGGCTCCAGGACCGGTTCGAGGAGGGCGAGGCGATCCTCTCCGATGCCCTGGAGAAGGCCCGTTCGGTCGGCGACGACGAGCTTCTGGTGCGCCTTCTGTACACGGCCGGGACGCTCAAGTTCGGCCGCGGGCAGTACCGGGAAGCCCTTCCCATGCACGAAGAGGCTCTCCGGGTGGCGCAGTCAGGCTCGGACCGGGCCGGTGAGGCGCTGGCCCGGCACGGCATGTGCGAGACGCTGTACTTCCTGGGCCCGCTGGACCAGGCCCTGGCCGAGGGCAGGCGTGCCGACGAGCTGTTCCGCTCCCTGGGCCAGCGGCCCATGGTCTACCACAACCTCTACATGGTCGGATACGTCCTGTTCTTCAAGGGCCGGCTTCGCGAGGCCATTCAGGCCATGGATGAGGCCGTGGAAGGATGCCGCGAGGTGGGCAATCGGCGGGACGAAGGATTCGCCCTCGGCCGGGCCATCGCGAGGTTCCCCGCGGGGGAGTTAGGGGCAGCTCTTGCCGACATGCAGGAGGCGGTACGGATCGCGGTCGAGATACGAACACCGCGGCTGGAGCTGGCGATACGGGGCTTTCGCGCGTCGCTCCTGGCCGAGCTCCGTCGCTTCGACCTCGTTGAGTCAGAGCTCCGCGAGTGCTTCTCGGTCGCCGAGCGGCTGAACAGCAAGTTCGGCATCCCACGGCTGCTCGCCATGGCCGGATGGCAGGCCGTCCACCGTGGGGAGAAAGCACGAGCCGTCGAGCTCTTCGCCGAGGCCCGGGACCGCTCCGACGGAGTGCTGCTCGACCTGATTCAGAACGGCCAGCTGGAGGTGCTGGCCTGGGAAGAGGCGGAGGATCCGGACGAGCTGCGCGGGGTGGCCGAGAGGCTGGGCGCCCTGGCCGCGGGGGAGAGTCCGCTCCTTGGCGGCTGGGCCGAGTATGCGGCGGTCGCTGCGGCCGCGCTCTCGGGTCATTGGGACGACGTCCTGGATCGAGTTCGATCCCTCGAGGAAGAGGCTCGGTCGCAGGGAGAGCGAATGCTGGAATGGCGAACTGCCCGCCTCGCGTCCCTGGCGCTCACGGCCGCCGGACGGCTGTGGGACGCGGAGATCGAGCGAGTGCGCACGGCCACGATCCTGAACGCCATGGTCGACGGCCTCGACGACGAGGCCCATCGATCGTCCTTCATGGCCAGACCGGACGTGTCCGGCGTCCTCGACGGAGCCTCCGGTCCTCTCGCCGATCTGGGTCCGGAGACGCTGGAGGCGCTCCAGCCTCCTCGTCAGCAAAGGCTGGAGGGTGGAGAGGCGGTTTTTCGTCGGAGCGATCGGGGAACCAGCGTCTACATCGTGGCCCAGGGTGCGGTCCGGATCGTGGCCCCCACGGAGGAAGGTGGGGAGACGGTCCTCGGGAGAATGGGGCCTCACGACGTGTTCGGAGAGGTCGCCCTTCTGGACGGAGGTCCTCGGACCGCCGGTGCAGTGGCTGAGGGTCCGACGACGGTGTTCGAGTTCGGCCGGGAGCCGTTCCTTCGCCTCCTGCACGCCGAACCGACCGTTGCAGGGCGGATGCTGACGCTGTTGAACGAACGGCTGGCCGAGAGCACCCGTACGGCCGAGCAGGTGGAGAGCGGCGACGTGGCCGCCCGCCTGGCGGGAGCCATCCAGCAGGTTGCCGGTGCGGAGGATCGCCGCGGAACGGTCATCGAGATCCTGCCGGTGTACCTCAAGGGCGGGGAGATCTGGTGGCTCCGTCCCAGGGCTGGGCCTTCGCTCCAGGTGGACGGCGATGGATCGGGCCATCCTGGAGATGCCGTGGCCTCGACTCTGAAGAGCTACGGCGTGCACCCCGTGGCCGTTCATTCGACTTCATGGCGCTTCGAGCGGGGGCGTTTGGTCGTCACCTACCTGGCGGTACTGGACGACTCCGACCCCACGGTCGAGGGATTTCACGCTACGGAGGTGCGGCGTCGGGAGCTCGCCCGGGGGACGGCTTTCGATCCTCCCCCGACGATCGAGATCGACCACGTGGTCGAACACGCCTTGCGCCATCTGGCCTGGTTGAGCCGAGACGATCCGGTGATCAGCGACCTCCTTCACAGTGGATGGTTCCGGGCGCTGGAGGCCTACGAGCCCGAGCCGTTCCGGTCTCTCAGCGACCCGGCGGCCGCGGGCGATCGGTAGCGGAGGGGAGCCGCGCTAGCCGGGGAACGGTTCCTCCTTGGACGACGCGAACAGCCCGTAGAGGAGTCCGAAGGAAAAGGCCAGTGCCACGATGCCGAAGATCCACCACAGGGCGCTCGGCTGATTGCGTGGCAGCCCGAAGGCTGCGTTCAGTACGACCAGGGCAGCAGTTCCCGCGGTGACCAGGGCGAACGCCCAGGACCACCACCACAGTTGCTCGATCCGGTGGGCCACCAGGACCATCAGCATGGCCATGCCCACAGCCTGGATCCCGTACAGGCGGAGCCACGCGAACTCACCCACGGGTGGTTGATCGAACAGCGTGACCAGCACGAACCGAGGTGCCAGCGCCATTGCCGCGCCGCACACGGCCCACACCCCCGCCTCCAGATAGAGCACCCGCCGGAGGGTGTTCATGGCTGGGTACAATACCTGGGCTATTTGGCGGCGCTGACCGCTTTTCACTTGGTGACGAGGGTCGGTGCCTGCATTCGCATCAACCTCTCAATGTCGGATCGATCGAGTGCTCGCTGGGAAAACGATGAACCGATGACGCAGGAAGCTCGGGTAGCGGTGATCGGGTTGGATTGCGCAACCCCCCAGCTTCTGTTCGATCAGCTCGCCGACGAGGTGCCGAACATCAACGCCTTGCTGTCGCGCGGGATCTTCGGGGATCTCGCCAGCATCACCCCGCCCATCACCATCCCTGCATGGGCCTGCGCGATGACCGGCAAGACACCCGGTCAGCTGGCGATCTACGGGATGCGCAACCGCAAGGACACGACGTACGAGGGTCTCTCCATCGCCACCAGCACAGCCGTGAAGGAGCCTCAGGTCTGGGACGTCCTCGGTCAGCGGGGCCTGAAGTCCCTGTTGATCGGGGTTCCCCCAGGGTATCCACCCCGGCCTCTGGAGGGATGGCGAGTTTCGTGTTTCCTCACTCCACCCTCGGCCGATGCATTCACCTACCCGGCCGGCCTGAGGGGTGAGATCGATGAGGAGCTCGGAGGGGACCCCTACATCTTCGACATTCCGAACTTCAGGGAAAGGGGGGAGGAGCACGTTCTCGATCAGGTCTTCAGGATGACCGAACGCCGGTTCCGTGTAGCCCGCCGGCTGGTGAAGAGCAAGCCGTGGGACTTCCTCATGCTGGTCGAGATGGGCCCCGACCGCCTCCACCACGTGTTCTGGCAGCACTTCGACCCGCAGCACCCCAAGTACACACCGGGCAACCGTTTCGAGACGGCCTTCCAGGACTACTACCGGTTCCTGGACAAGGAGATCGGAGCCCTGGTGGAGACTCTTCCCGAGGACACGGTGGTCGTCGTCATGTCCGACCACGGAGCCCGGCGGATGGTGGGTGGCGTGTGCTTCAACGAGTGGCTGGCCTCGGAGGGGTACCTGCGATTCGAACAGGAGCCGGAGGGCCCCACTCCCATCGCCAAGGCGATCGTCGACTGGCCGAACACGCTTGCCTGGGGCGACGGCGGCTACTACGGCCGCTTGTTCCTCAACGTGAAGGGCCGCGAACCGCAGGGCACGGTCGGTCCTGCCCGATACGAGGAAGTTCGCGACGAGCTAGTCGAGAAGCTCGAGGCGATGCCGGGCCCGGACGGTGGGGCCCTCGGTACCAAGGTGTTCAAGCCCGAGGACGTGTACCCGGAGGTGCGAGGCGTCGCTCCCGACCTCATCGTGTACTTCGGCGACCTGGAATGGCGTTCCGTCGGCCAGGTGGGCACGGGAAAGGTGTTCACCTACGAGAACGACACGGGCCCGGACGGAGCCAACCACGACAGAAACGGCGTGTTCGCCTTGGTGGGCGCTCCGGGTCGGCCGACGGGACGCCGGGAGGGCCTGCGCCTGATCGACGTCGGCCCGACGCTGCTTTCCCTGTACGGCCTGGAGCCCCCCGAGGGGGCGCAAGGAAGGAGCTTTCTGTGACGCAGCATCCTGAGCAAAAGGGGTTCACGGTCTGGTTCACCGGCCTGTCGGGAGCGGGCAAGTCCACCCTGGCCGAGATGCTCTATCACGAGCTGCGCAAGCGGAACATGAAGGTGGAGATGCTCGACGGGGACGTGGTTCGGACGAACCTGTCCAGGGGCCTGGGCTTCTCCAAGGAGGATCGGGACACGAACATCTTGCGGATCGGATTCGTGTCGAACCTGCTCACGCGCAACGAGGTCGCCGTGATCGTCTCTGCCATCTCGCCGTACCGGGAGGCCCGGAGCCAGGTCAGGGCGATGATCCAGGACTTCGTGGAGGTCTTCGTCCACGCGACCGTGGAGGAGTGTGCCAAGCGGGACGTGAAAGGCCTGTACGCCAAGGCGCTGGCCGGCGAGATCACCGGCTTCACCGGAGTCGATGATCCTTACGAGCCGCCCCAGAGCCCGGAGATCTACGTGGACACGATGAGCCAGGCACCCGTGGAATCCCTCCAGCTCATCCTGGACAGGCTCGGCGAGATGGGCTACATCGACGAGACCGCCCGCATGGCCGCATTCTGAAGGATCCAGTGCCTTGTTTTTCCCTGGTTGATTCTGGGTACCACCGACAGTGACCAAGTTAACTAGTTAAGTTAGACTAGTGGGTCGAGCTCTGTTTGGAAGGGGGCCTCGAATCCGACCTGGCCACGGTGACGACAGAGATGAAGGAGGAGGGGCTTGAGTAGCCCTGGCCGGTCGGCTCGCCTGGTGGTTGCCGACGACCACCCCATGGTTCGGTACATGCTCCGGCTGGCCATGGCCGGGCGTCCGGGCATCGAGATCGTCGGTGAGGCCGCCGATGGCCCCGAGACCCTCGATGCGTGCACCAGGCTCCGCCCCGACGTCCTGGTCCTCGACCTCGTGCTGCCGGGACTTCACGGGTTCGAGGTCGTGCGCCGGCTCCGACAGGAGAAGCCGGGGATCAAGATCCTGGTACTCACCGGGAGTGACGAACGAGACGCTGAACTCGAGGCGATCAGACTCGGTGTGGACGGGTTCGTCGAGAAGACCAGCTCAGCAGAGGAGATCGCCGCCGCCATCGAGGCCGTGGCGGCCGGCACGACGGCGGAGCGCAACCCGAATGAGGCCACTTCATCGATCAGATCCACCAGGAAGAGCAACAAGGGCGCGGACGACGCACGGAGGTTGACCCCTCGGGAGCGAGAGGTCCTGCGGTTGATCGCCGAGGGGATGACGAGCCGGGAGATGGCAGCTCGGCTGGAGGTCTCCCTCTCCACCATCGAATCGCACATCGCCAACGTCTATGCGAAGTTCGGGATCCGCAACCGGGTCGAAGCGGCCCACCAGGCATTGGCTCTCGGCATCCTCAATGGCCGATGAGTTCCACCTCGATCCTCGCTTCCCCGCTCCGCGCTCCCGGAGCTCGCGGCCGACTGGCCGTCGCTGTGGTGGAACCACTCCACGTGATCTGCACAGCGCTTGCCCTGTTCATCACGAAGCAACCAGACATGGAGGTGGTACTCGAAGCCGACACGGCCGACGGGACGTTGGAAGGACTCCGACGCATCGCCACTCGCTCCAGCGTGATCGTCCTCATCAGCGTCTCTCTCCACGGGGAGCGAGATGCGTTCTGGCTCATGCGGGCCATCCGCGACGCTTTTCCCTCATTCATCGTTCTCGGCATGGGACCCGAGGTCGATGAGATGACCATCTCTCGCTCCCTGTTTGCCGGAGCCGACGGCTTCGTCGACAAGAGCGCCATGCCTGAGGAGTTCGTCGACGCTCTGCGAAGATCAGCTCGACACGAGATCGTACTGGCCGGGTTGCCGCCGGCCAGCCTCGGCGCCATCGCCGAAGGGATAGATCATCAGCGCATGATGGAGCCACCCCTGACCCCCCGTGAGCGACAGGTCATCCAGGCCGCGGCCGATGGTCTGACCGCGAGGCAGATCGGAAGGCGGCTCGGGATGAGCGAGCGGACGGTCACAACGCACCTCACCAAGATCTATCGCAAGCTGGGCGTTTCGAACCGCGTGGCCGCGCTGGCGGCAGCCGGCCGGTCACAGGCGCTCCGACTTCGCGTAGCCGAGTGAGCGGCCCCGCTCGTCTGGAGCGTCGACTGTCAGGTTGTGCCCTGGTAACGTCTTGTCATGCAAGCGTTTGACGCCTGCCCTTCCCCGGGCGGGCGTTTCCTGTTTTGGAGCGAGCGCGACAGCCGGTGGAGAGGCGGGGGGACATGGACATCGAGATCGGCATAGGGAAGACGGGCAGGCGAGCCTATGGATTCGACGAGGTCGCCATCGTGCCCTCTCGGCGCACCCGCGATCCCGACGACGTGGACATCTCTTGGGAGATCGACGCCTGGACGTTCTCACTGCCGATGATGGCCGCGGCCATGGACGGAGTGGTCTCGCCCGCCTCGGCGGGGGAGATCGGGACCCTCGGAGGCCTTGCCGTCCTCAACCTCGAGGGTCTGTGGACGCGGTACGAGGATCCCGAGCCGGTCCTGGACGAGATCGCCGGCCTCTCCGACGAGAAGGCCACGGGGCGGATGCAGGAGCTGTACCGCGAACCCATCAAGGAAGAGCTGGTCGGCCGGCGGATCACGGAGATCAAGGAGGGGGGAGCGGTGGCCGCGGCATCCCTCACGCCTCAGCGGGTCCGTACATACGCCCAGCTGGTGCTCCAGGCAGAGCTCGACATCCTGGTGATCCAAGGAACCGTGGTGTCGGCCGAGCATGTCTCGACCCGGAGTGAGCCCCTCAACTTGAAGCGGTTCATCTCGACGTTCGACATCCCGGTCATCGTCGGGGGCTGTGCGTCCTACCAGACGGCCCTGCACCTGATGCGGACGGGGGCAGTCGGGGTGCTGGTGGGCGTGGGCCCGGGCGCGGCGTGTACCACCCGAGGCGTACTGGGCGTGGGCGTACCCCAGGCCACGGCCATCGCCGACGCCGCCGGAGCCCGGATGGAACACCTCCGGGAGACCGGCCGGTACGTCCATGTGATCGCCGACGGCGGTATGCGCACGGGAGGAGACATCGCCAAGGCCATCGCGTGCGGCGCCGATGCCGTGATGATCGGTTCCCCACTGGCCAGGGCGTACGAGGCCCCAGGCAGGGGGTTCCACTGGGGCATGGCCACGTTCCACCCCGACCTTCCCCGTGGGGCTCGGGTCGCGACCAAGCGGATCGGGAGCCTGAAGGAGATCCTGGTCGGCCCCGCCCACGAGAACGACGGGGCCCTGAACCTGTTCGGGGCCCTACGGACCTCGATGGCCACGACGGGGTACGCCACGATCAAGGAGTTCCAGAAGGCGGAGGTGATCGTGGCCCCGGCCATCAAGACCGAAGGCAAGGCCCTTCAGGCGGCTCAGCGGGTGGGGGCGCAGTAGGGCTCACATGACGGATCCGCACCCCGTCCTGGTCGTCGATTTCGGGGCACAGTACGCGCAGCTCATCGCGCGTCGGGTGCGGGAGTGCCATGTGTACTCGGAGATCGTTCCCTTCGACACCCCCGTGTCCGAGGTGGAGGCCCGCCGGCCCGCAGGATTGATCCTGTCCGGGGGACCGGCCTCGGTGTACGAATCGGGTGCGCCGGCCGTCGATCCTCAGCTGTTCGCCCTGAGTATTCCGGTTCTGGGCATCTGCTACGGCCAGCAGGCCATGGCCCGGGCGTTGGGGGGCAGGGTTGAACCTACCGGGTTGCGAGAGTACGGACGCACGGGAATGTCGGTCCAGGGAGCGGGCCTCTTGTTCAAGGACCTCCGGCCGGAGGAGACCGTGTGGATGAGCCATTCGGACACCGTCACCCAGGCCCCACCGGGCTTCCAGGTGACGGCCCGGACCGAATCGACGCCCGTGGCTGCCATGGAGGCTGCAGAGCTCGGGCTGTTCGGTGTCCAGTTCCATCCCGAGGTCGCCCACACAGCTCGAGGCTTGGAGATCATGAAGCGTTTCCTCTACGAGGCTTGTGGGCTCCTGCCGGAATGGACGCCGGCCAACGTCATCGAGCGCGCGGTCGAGCGGGTCCGACTCCAGGTGGGTGAGGCGGAGGCGCTGTGCGCCCTCTCCGGAGGGGTGGACTCCGCCGTGGCGGCCCTCCTCGTCCACAAGGCCATCGGGAAGAACCTCACCTGCGTCTTCGTGGACACGGGGCTGATGCGAGAGGGAGAGGCCGAACAGGTAGTGGAGACCTTCGGGGAGCACTTCCACGTTCCCCTCGTCCACGTAGACAGGGCCGAGCTGTTCCTGTCGAATCTTGCCGGCGTCACCCATCCGGAGCACAAACGAAAGATCATCGGAGAGGGGTTCATCCGGGTGTTCGAGGAGATGGCTCGAGATGCCGGGCAGGACGCGCGGTTCCTCGTCCAGGGGACCCTCTATCCCGACGTCATCGAGTCGGGGTCCCGAACCGCGGCCAGGATCAAGAGCCACCACAACGTGGGCGGGCTGCCCGAGGACATGGACTTCGAGCTGGTCGAGCCGCTCAGGGACCTGTTCAAGGACGAGGTTCGAAAGGTCCGTACGGATCGTCGGTGAGGTCACCGCCGAGCGGCTGGAGACGGTACGCTCCGCCGACCGGATCGTCCAGGAGGAGACCCGGCGTGCCGGCCTGGCCGGCGAGCTCTGGCAGGCCTTCGCCGTGCTGCTCGGGAGCGTCCGGAGCGTTGGCGTGATGGGAGACGGCCGGACCTACCAGAATCCGGTGGTGGTCAGGGCCGTGACCAGCGAGGACGCCATGACGGCGGACTGGGCCCGCTTGCCGCACGACGTCCTCCAGCGGATCGCCTCACGGATCGTGGCCGAGGTACCCGGCGTCAATCGGGTGGCCTACGATGTCTCGACCAAGCCCCCCGCCACCATCGAGTGGGAGTAGCCTCGAACAGTGCTGGGCTGGGCTCGGATGAACGCCGGGTGACCAAGGAGGGGCGCCACATGGGGGAGGCGGAGAATCGCGCCACGATCGATCAGTACCTGAGAGCCTTCGAGACCAAGGAAATGTCCATCCTGGACGAGGTTTATGCGGATGACGCCGTCCAGGAGTGGCCCCAGTCGGGTGAGCGCATCGTGGGGAAGAGCAACATCAGGGCAATCAACGAGAACTACCCGGGCCTCCCCAGTGCCACGATACGGAGGATCAGTGGGAGCGGAGACGTGTGGACGATCGAGACCACGCTGGACTACGGCGGCGAGGTCTACAACGCGGTCAGCGTGCTGGAGTTCCGAGACGGCAAGGTAACGAGGCAGACGGACTATTTCGCCTCACCATTCCCTCCTCCGGAATGGCGCGCCCAGTGGGTGGAGAGGTCCTAGATCCTCCCGGGGTCGGCTGACGCCGGGCCGCCCTAGAATCACATCCGTGGCATCCGAGGTATCCCAATCTCCCCTCCTCGAGGGGCTGAACCCAGTCCAGAAAGAGGCAGTCCTCCATACGGAGGGCCCCGTCCTCATCGTGGCGGGGGCGGGATCCGGCAAGACCCGGGCCCTGACCTACCGGATCGCGTATCTGATCCGGGACAAACAGGTCAGCCCCTACGAGATCCTGGCCATCACGTTCACCAACAAGGCGGCCCAGGAGATGGCCGACCGCGTAGAGGGGCTGCTGGGCACGCGCATCGCCAAGGGGATGTGGATCCTCACGTTCCACTCGGCGTGCGCGCGAATCCTCCGGCGCGAGCACAACCATCTCGGGGTCCCCAGTCACTTCTCCATCTACGACGAGGGCGACACGGAGCGAGTCATCACGCTCGTGGAGAAGCAGATGAACGTGGACCCGAAGCGGTACCCGCCCCGGCAGGTCGCCGCCGTCATCGGCAGGGCGAAGGACAACCTCGTCGCCCCGGCCGAGTTCGCTCGGGACGCCTCAACCTACTACGAGAAGGTGGTGGCGGACATCTACGCCGAGTACCAGCGGAGGCTCCGCGCCGCGGGCGCGCTGGACTTCGACGACATCATCATGGAGACCGTCCGCCTGTTCCGGGAGCACCCGGAGGTACTCGAGCACTATCAGGAGCGGTTCCGGTACATCTTGATCGATGAGTATCAGGATACGAATCGAGCTCAGTACCACCTCGTCAACATGCTGGCTGCGAAGCATCGCAACCTCTGCGTGGTTGGAGACGCCGATCAGGGCGTCTACTCGTGGCGAGGAGCCACCATCCAGAACCTCCTGGACTTCGAGCACGACTATCCGGATGCGTCCATCTTCGTGATGGAGCAGAACTATCGCTCCACCCAGAGCATCCTCGAGCTTGCCAACGCGCTCATCGAGCACAATATCCAGCGCAAGCCGAAGAGCTTGTGGACCGACTCCGAGCAGGGCGACCTGACGGTGCGCTACAAGGCCGAGAACGAGCACGACGAGGCGTGGTACGTGGCCAACGAAATCGAGCGGCTGATCCAGGGGGAAGGAGAACGCTACGGGGACATCGCCGTCTTCTACCGGACCAACGCCCAGTCACGAGTGCTGGAAGACGTGTTCATGCGGGCCGGCCTGCCGTACAAGATCGTCGGTGGCGTCAGGTTCTATCAGCGCAAGGAGATCAAAGACGTGTTCGCCTATCTCCGGGCCGTGGTCAATCCCGGGGACCTGGTGAGCATCCGCAGGATCATCAACACGCCGAAGCGTGGGATCGGTGATGCGACCGTGGCCGCCATCGAGGGATTCGCCGCCCACGAGGACATCCCGTTCGTTGAGGCGGTCCGGCGGGCGGACGAGATCCTCACGCTGGGCCAACGGGCCAAGGGTGCCGTGGCCTCGTTCACCGACGTCGTCGACACCCTGCAAGCCATGGCCTCCGAGGGCCAAGGCCCGGCTCGCATGGTCGAGGCCGCCTTCACCGAATCGGGCTACCTGGCCGAGTTGGAGGCCGAGCGGACCATCGAGTCCCTGGGCCGCGTGGAGAACCTGAAGGAGCTCGTGGGGGTGGCCAGGGAGTTCGAGGCTCGACAGCCGGAAGGTGCCCTGGCCGACTTCCTGGAGCAGGTCGCCCTCCTCACCGAACAGGACGAGTACGACGAAGAGGAGACGGCCGTCACCCTGATGACGCTGCACAACGCCAAAGGCCTCGAGTTCGACGTCGTGTTCATGGTCGGGATGGAGGACGGCGTGTTCCCGCACTACCGCTCCATGGGCGACTCGGCGGAGCTGGAAGAGGAACGCCGCCTGGCCTACGTGGGGATCACCCGGGCCCGCAGGCGGCTCTATCTGACCAACGCGTGGAGCCGATCCCTTTTCGGCGGGTCGAGCTTCAACCCACCCTCCCGATTCCTCTCCGAGATCCCCACGCACCTGGTGCGGCAGGTGAAGGATGAAGAGGACGGTGCGAAAGGAAGAGGGTCGGAAGGCCTCATGCATGAGCCGATCGAGATCTCGGCCGGCGACACGGTCTTCCACGACAGGTGGGGCGAGGGGGTCGTGATCTCGGTCTCTGGCGGCGGCCAGCGTGCGGAGGCGACGATCTCGTTCGGAGAGGTTGGCGAGAAGCGTTTGATGCTCGCCTACGCTCCACTCGCCAAGCGTTGATACCGAAGATTCACATTATGCCGTTCATACACTGAGCCGCCGGGTCGGCCCTCCTTCTCCTGGGGCTGGTGGCCGTCCTGGCTGATGCGTACTACCAGTCGTTTCAGGTCTACAAGAACGTGGAGGTGGCGATTCCGAGCCTTCGCCAGGCGAGCACCTATCCGGCCAAGGGACGACTCGCTCCCGGCGATCCCTTCAGAAGGGTGGCCCGTGCACGCGATCAGGCACGGGGTAGCGGCTGCAGGAGATCGCTTCTAGCCGGGGCGCGTGGGGGGTCTGGTCTCGGGGCCGCTCAGCGAAGGAGGAGCCAGCCCGCGGTGAGCAGGACCGCGCCGAGTAGCAGAGGGGCGATGACCCAGGCGAGCCCCAGACGTGCACGCACGGGACCGAGCGTCCCAAAGCTGGTCCAGGGTTTCAATCCTGGTGGGCGAAAGCGAAGTCGTCGCCGAGGCACCCCTCTCTAGTATATGGACCCTAGGGCTGTGGGTTGTCTGCGCACTGGGCAGGCCCGCAGAGCGTCATCTATAGTGCGATGAAGGTCGGACCTCTCCCCCCTTCGACGTCACCGACCCTCCTCGGACATGGCTGAGACGTATCGGATCGTGATCGCCAAGCCCGGCCTGGATGGCCACGACCGGGGAGCGAAGATCGTGGCCCGCGCCCTGCGCGATGCCGGGTATGAAGTCATCTATACGGGGCTCCATCAGACGCCGGAGCAGATCGCCGAGACCGCAATCCAGGAGGACGCCGACGCGGTCGGCCTCTCGTGCCACTCGGGCGCGCACATGACCCTGTTCCCCCGGGTGGTCCAGCTCCTTCGGGATCAGGGGGCCGATGACGTGTTCGTGTTCGGGGGCGGGATCATCCCCAGGGAGGACATCCCCAAGCTCAAGGAGAAGGGGATCGAGGAGATCTTCACGCCGGGGACGCCGACCGGCGGCATCGTGGAGTGGCTGCGGGCCAGGTTGGCCAAGAAGGCGAGCTGAGCCCCCGTGGACCTCTATGAGCATCAGGGCAAAGAGCTGTTCGCCAGGCACGGCATCCCCCTCGTCGAGGGATTCGTCGCCGAGTCCCCGGAGGAGGCCCGGCGCCTCGCTGACCGGCTGGGAGGCAAGGTAGCGGTCAAGGCCCAGGTGCAGATCGGAGGGCGGGGGAAAGCAGGCGGGATCGCCCTCGTGGGGTCCTCCGAGGAGGCCGAGCAGGCCGCGAAGAGGATCTTCACCGAGGGGTTCAGAGGGACCCGGGTGACCCGGGTGTTGGTGGAACGCCTGGTCGAGATCGCCGAGCAGTTCTACGCCGCCGTCACGCTCGACAGGACGACCGGCCGGTATCTCGCCATGGTGTCGAACTCGGGGGGCATGGACATCGAGGAGATCGCTCGATCCAACCCCGACGCCATTCGCCGCTCGCAGATCGATCCGGTCCTCGGATTGAAGGACTACCGGGTGCGGTTCCTGGTCGGCCACCTGCCGCTGGAGGCCCGGGAAGGGACCGCGGACGTGGTGCGGAAGATGTACCGGATCGTGGAGTCGGCCGATGCCACCCTGGTCGAGATCAACCCGCTCTCCTTGCTCAAGGGTGGCGTGGTGGTCGCGCTGGATTCCAAGGTCATCATCGACGACAACGCGCTCTCCAGGCAGCCGGAGCTGGCCGCGTTGCGCTCGTCCTTTCCCGTCGATCCCACCCAAGCTCGTGCCAACGAGAAAGGCCTGCAGTACGTGAAACTGGACGGCGAGGTCGGGGTCATCGGCAACGGCGCGGGCCTGGTCATGTCGACGCTCGATGTCGTCTCTCAGGCCGGAGGGCGGCCGGCGAACTTCCTCGACGTGGGAGGCGGGGCCAGCGCCGACGCAATGGCCACATCCCTCGAGGTCGTCCTGTCCGACCCGCAGGTCCGCTCGGTCCTGGTCAATATCTTCGGGGGGATCACCCGCGGAGAGCTGGTGGCACAAGGGATCGTCCAAGCTCTTCGACACGTCGATCCGGACGTCCCCATCGTGGTTCGTCTGGACGGGACGAACGCGGAAGTGGGACGGAGGATCCTGAGGGACGCGGGGCATCCAAAGGTCGTCTCGGCTGCCACCATGCTCGAAGCGGCGAAGAGGGCCGTCGATCTCGCCGCGGCGGAAGGGAGGGCTCTGTAGATGGCCGTCCTCGTCGACGAGAGCACCCGGTTGCTGGTACAGGGAATCACGGGGAAGGAGGGCGCCTTCCACACGTTGCGGAACAAGGCGTACGGGACCAACGTCGTGGCCGGAGTCACTCCAGGGAAGGCCGGCGAGTCCGTGGACGGGATCCCGGTGTTCGACACCGTGGCCGAGGCCGTTCAAGAGACAGAGGCCGATGCGTCACTGGTCATCGTCCCCGCCAGGTTCGCCGCCGACGCTATCCTCGAAGCGAACGACGGCGGGATCGGGATCATCGTGTCCATCACCGAGGGGATTCCGGTGCAGGACATGGCCCGCACGGTCAACTATCTGGCCGGGCAGAAGGTCACCCTGGTCGGGCCGAACTGTCCGGGTGTGATCTCGCCGGGCAAGGCGAACGTCGGAATCATCCCCGGAGAGATCTGTACCCCCGGCTCGGTCGGGTTGATCTCTCGATCGGGCACCCTCACCTACCAGATCGTCCACGAGCTCACCCAGCGAGGGATCGGCCAGTCCACCTGCATCGGGATGGGCGGGGACCCGGTGCATGGGATCGGGTTCGTCGAAGCGTTGCAGTGGTTCCAGGAAGATCCCGAGACCGAGGCCGTCGTCCTGATCGGTGAGATCGGCGGGAGCGACGAGGAGCACGCGGCCGCGTTCATCCACGAACATGTCACCAAGCCGGTGGTGGCGTACGTGGCCGGGTTCAGCGCCCCCCCAGGCAAGCGAATGGGCCATGCCGGTGCCATCGTCACGGGCTCATCGGGAACGGCCGAGGCTAAGGCAAAGGCGTTCGAGGCGGTGGGAGTGAGCGTGGGACGCAATCCAAGCGAGGTCGCCGAGCTCATGCAGCGGTTGCTCTCCCGCTGAACGAGGTCCTTTCGCCGGTTCCCAGCCTGCTGGCCCCGGCCAGTCCCATCACCTAATCTCGGTCGGCACCTCTGCCGAGAAGGGTTGCATGGACGAGCATCGGGGTCCCATCAGTACGACACCCTCCTCATCGTCTTCACTCGCCTCAGGATGGAGCACGGCGATCCTGCGGGCGGTCCTCGCGGCCGTGGTGCTCCTGTTCCTTGCCCAAGCGGTCATTCTGCTCGCGTACTACGCGGCCGACGATCCGGCCAAGCCATCGGCCGGCACCGTGGCCCGGTACGGCGGCGTGGTCTTCTACACGTTCCACCATGTGGGCTTCAAGTTCAACGTGCCGGGCTCCACCCTGAACCGGGGCAACGTGCCTTTCAACGTCTCCGCCGGAGGAGTGGTCGCCATCGCGGCCATGGCCGGGACGGCCCTCGGCCTGTGGCTGCTCCACCTGGGAGGGGGAGCCGTGGCCAGAGAAGGCGGGGGGTCCTCGCTCGCCAGGGGCCTTCACGGCGTGAAGGTGGCTCCGCCTTACGCAGCACTCACCCTGCTCGGCTCGTTGTTCCTGCGGTTCAAGCCCGAGGACGGCGGGCAGGCCCCCACCATTCACCCGTCCTACCTCGCTGCCCTACTCTGGCCGCTCGCCCTGGCCGCGATAGCCGGATTCGTCGGAGGTGTGCGGTCCGAGAATCCCGAAGGGTGGGCCACCCTGGTTCCAGACCGCGAGAGATTGGGACGCCGGCTTCACGGAGCCCTGGCCGGAGGCTGGCGAATGCTCGTGTTCGGGCTGATCTTCGCGTTCGTAGGCCTCCTGGTGATGGCCGCCGTGAAGCCCGACTCGACCGCGGATTACTTCTCGAGCTTCGACCACGGGACGCTGGATGGGGTGCTCGTCATCGTGGCGACCCTCCTCGTGCTGCCCAATATGGCGGTGTGGGTGTTGTTCCCCGCCATGGGGTCATGCGTCGCCCTGAGCGGCCCATTGTCGATCTGTTTCCTCTCGTACGGGCACTTCCCCCGGAACACGGGAGCGACCATCGCCGGCGCCAGTAACCCAGCCGCGTTGAACCTCCCCGGCGCCCCGCCCGGATATTTCCTGTTCTTGCTGGTTCCGCTCGTGGCGGTGGTCTTCGGCGGCATGGCCGCGGCGAGAAGGGGTCACGCCGCCACCAGAAACGACGCCGCGGGTCTGGGAGCACTGGCCGGCGTGGTCTTCACGATCCTGTCCGTCCTCACCATCTTCCTGGCGAGCATCACGGTGAGGATCACCGGGAACGTCGTCGCCTTCGCGGCCAGTGGCTCGTTCCGGGTCGGGCCTGAGCTCACCTCCGGGGTGCTGGCGGCCCTGCTGTGGGGTGTGGTGGGAGGGGCGCTGGGTGGATGGTGGGAGGGGCGGTCTTTGCCTCCGCAACCCAGCCCGATACAGCCAGGGGCTCCGCCCGCCCCGCCTTCCGACCAGCGCGGTGATGCGATCTAAGGGGTGAACCCGCTGTCCCCGGGTGGGGAGACGATCCTCGCCTCCTGCATCTTCATGTACCCGCCATAGGCGATCGACAAGATGATGATGAGGCCGATCCACGCGCCGTAGGAGGGTCTGTTCGCCAGCACGAAGAGGAACTTGATGATACCAAAGAGTGGGTACCTTGGTCAGGTCGAACGGGGGACGCTGAGCCATGAATGCTCCTTTCGAACACGTGGGCTCGCCGACGCGAGCCCTTTGGGATTCTCGATTACCGGTCCAAGGGAGTCAACTATTCGGCCCGCCTGGCCTCGAGCACGGCGGTCGTCCTCAGAACGGCGCCCAGGATGGCCAGCATCCCGCCCAGGACGGCGACCCACGGCCAATAGGTGGCCTCGGAAAGGATGGGGGGGTGGCGGTGCTGGATAGCTGCCGCGACCGAGACCACCAGCCCCAAGAGTCCGTAGGCCGCGGCTTCGATCCGAGGATCGAGAGGGCGGTACCTGACGAAGACGGCGAAAGCGAGGCCCCCGACGCCGGCGAGCGCCGCGATCAACGACCAGTGGAGGGTCCAGGCGCCCAGGTACCTGGAGCTGTCGCCGAATCGTGACCAGGGCAGGAGCGTCACCACCGCGGCCAGGGCGAATCCGACCAGTGCCACCTTGCCCCCGCGGGGTCTGATCGGGTTCGGGACGCGTTCCGCCGGAGGGGCATCCTCGAGCACGGCGGGCAAGCACTCGCGACCGACGATCGCCCCGCGAACGGGTATGGCGCACGCGACACAGAGGGGGCGCGCGCAGACGTCGCACATGCCCACAGAACCTGCGCCGGGATGAATGCCACACCGGCCCGGCCGGGCCTGGGTCTGGCCCTCCTTCAGGTCGCGCACACGCCTAGCCTACGCGCTGACCCAGGTGCCAGATCGCGTTTGCTCAAAGGAGAAACCCTGTCCGGAACTCGAATTGACACCCGCGCGGCCGCCCGAATAGCGTGGCCCTCCGTGGAAGCGCGGATCGCGGTGCTCGCCTCGGGCGCCGGAACGAATCTGCAGGCGCTCCTGGACGATCCGCACGTCGGCCCGCAGGTTGCGCTCGTCGTCTCGGACAAGCCCGGGGCTGCCGCCCTGGATCGAGCCAGGGCCCGTGGCGTCAAGGCCGTCGTCCTCGAGCCCTCGCACTACCCGTCGCGGGACGAGTTCGATCGTGCCCTCACCACGCTGTTGGAGGAGGAGGCCATCGAGTTCGTTCTCCTCGCCGGCTACATGAGAATCCTCGGAGCGAGCACCGTGCAGGCCTTCCGCGATCGGATCTTGAACGTCCACCCCTCGCTGCTCCCCACCTTTCCCGGCGCCTATTCCATTCGGGACGCCCTGGCATGGGGGTTGAAGGTCACGGGGGCCACCGTCCATCTGGTGGATGAAGAGGTCGACCATGGCCCAATCGTTCTCCAGGAGCCGGTGCTGGTTCTGCCCGACGACGACGAGCGCTCACTGCATCAGAGGATCCAGGCTGTCGAGCATCGCCTGCTTCCCCGGGCGGCACGCTTCCTTGTGGAGGGCAGGCTGAAGGTCGAGGGGCGGCTGGTCCACATCCTTGGCGACGAATTCGACCCCGAGGGCGACCCGTGAGCGATGCGTTGCCCATCAGGCGGGCGCTCGTGGCGGTAGCCGACAAGTCGAACGTGGTGGAGTTCGTCCGTGAGTTGGTCGATCGAGGTGTGGAGGTGGTCTCGACGGGCAACACGGCTCGCGTCCTGCAGGAGGCGGGCATCGACGTCACCCCCGTGTCTGCGGTCACCGGGTTTCCGGAGTTGCTGGGGGGGAGGGTGAAGACCCTCCATCCCCGGATCCACGGGGGGATCCTGGCGGACAAGCACAAGCCGTCGCACCTGGCCGAGCTCCGGGTTCATGGCATCGACCCCTTCGACCTGGTGGTCGTCAATCTGTATCCGTTCCTGGAGACCGTGATGTCGGGCGCGCCCGCTCCCGACGTCATCGAGCAGATCGACATCGGGGGGCCGGCCATGGTTCGCGCCGCAGCCAAGAACTTCGAGTCCGTGGGCGTGGTGGTGAGGCCGGACGACTACGGCGCCATCCTCTACGAGCTCAACGCCAGGAACGGCCTCTCTCGCGACACGCGGTTCCGACTGGCACGCGAGGCGTTCGTCCACACAAGCGCCTACGAGACCGCTATCGCTTCGTGGTTTGGGGAAGAGGAGGCGCAGGGACAGGCGCCCCCGCCCGAAGAGGAGGGCCTGCCCGAGTTCCTGTCGGTCGCCCTGTCCCGCCGGTCGGTCCTGCGCTACGGCGAGAACCCCCATCAGCGAGGCGGGCTGTACGCGCCCGAGGCTGGACCCGGGCCTCTGGGCGGAGCCGAGGTTCTCCAAGGCAAGGAGATGTCTTTCAACAACTGGCTCGACACGGAGGCGGCGCGGGGCGTGGCGTTCCTCTTCGACCAGCCAGCGGCGGTCATCGTCAAGCATCACAACCCCTGCGGGGTCGCCCTGGGTTCGTCCCTTTCCGATGCCTACGCGCGAGCGCTCGATGGAGACCGGGTCTCCGCGTTCGGGGGCATCGTGGCCTTCAATGGCGAGGTCGACGAGGACACCGCCCGTGCCATGGCCGACGTGTTCACCGAAGTGGTCGTCGCTCCCGCCTACAGCAAGGGCGCGCTCGCAGCCTATGCGGCAAAGCCCAATCTGCGGATCCTCCGGGCCCCTGCGCCGGAACCGGCAGGCTTCGATGTGCGGTTCATCGACGGCGGAGCCCTGGTCCAGGACATGGACCAGATCGTAGAAGCCCGGTCTGACATGAAGGTTGTGACCTCGCGGGAGCCGACGGAGGAAGAATGGGGGGACCTCACGTTCGCCTGGGCCGTGGCGGCCCGGGTGAAGTCGAACGCCATCGTCCTGGCCAAAGGCTTGGCCACCGTGGCTGTGGGCGCCGGTCAGATGAACCGGGTGACGTCGGTCGACATCGCCTCGCGCCACGCGGGAGAGAAGGCACGGGGGGCGAGCCTTGCGTCCGACGCCTTCTTCCCCTTCCGCGACGGCCTGGACCGCGCGGCGGAGGCGGGCGTCGTCGCGGTGATCCAACCAGGTGGCTCGGTTCGGGACGAAGAGGTCATCGCCGCGGCCGAGGAGCACGGCTTGGCCATGGTGTTCACCGGCAGAAGGCATTTCCGCCACTGAGCCCGGTGATGGGCTGGGAGCGGACGCCGCGGGCCTCAGCGTCGGACGGACGCGTACCCTGGTGGGCATGACCGCGAAGATTCTCGATGGGAAGCTCATCGCCGCCGAAATCCGGGCCGAGGTAGCCGAGCGGGTCAAGGCGCTGGCTGATCGAGCAGTCACGCCCGGGCTCGCGGCAGTTCTGGTCGGTGACGACGAGCCCTCCAAAATCTATGTCGGCGGCAAGCAGAAGGCCTCCGCCGAGGTGGGGATCCACTCCGAACGCCTGGACCTTCCCAAAGACATCTCGCAGGCGGAGCTGATCGAGCAGATCGAGCGGCTCAACCAGGATCCCGGCGTCCACGGCATCCTGGTCCAGCTCCCTCTTCCGTCTCACATCGACGTCACGGCCGTCCACCAGGCGATCGATCCGAGCAAGGACGTCGACGGGCTCACCCCCATCAGCGTCGGCCGCCTGGTCCGCGGGGAGCCGATCTTCCTTCCCTGCACCCCTCTGGGGATCGTCGAGCTGCTGGTTCGCTCGGGCGTCCGGATCGAGCACGCCGATGTGGTCATCGTGGGTCGAGGGGCGCTCGTCGGCATGCCGCTCGCGATCATGCTGGCGCAGAAGTCCCCTCGAGCCAACGCCACGGTGACCCTGTGCCATACAGGGACGCGTGACCTGGTACGGCATACCCGTCGCGCCGAAATCCTCGTCGTCGCGGCGGGGCGGCCGGGTATCGTCACCGCCGACATGGTCATGCCTGGGGTCACAGTCGTCGACGTGGCGGTCAACCGGCTGCCCGACGGCAAGCTGGTCGGCGACGTCGACTTCGAGCAGGTGGCCAAGGTCGCCGGAGCGATCACACCCGTGCCCGGCGGGGTGGGGCCGATGACGATCGCCATGCTGCTGGTCAACACGGTGACCGCGGCGGAGCGGAGCCTGGAGCAACAGTCCTCCTGATGAGCCTTCGGTCGGAGAGCCGGCTGGAGCGCCTGCTACACGAAGGCGTCTTCTGCGTGACGGCCGAAGTGGTCCCTCCACGATCCGCCGATCGCGCGGCCGTGACCCAGCAGGGCCGAGGGCTGGTCGGCTACGCGGACGCGGTCAACGTCACCGACAACCCGACCTCGTCGGCCCACATGTCGGCGGTGGCGGGAGCGGCGCTGGTCTCGGCGACGGGCTTGGAGCCGGTCGTGCAGATGACCTGCCGGGACCGTAACAGGCTCGGACTCACCAGCGACCTACTGGGAGCGTGGGCCCTGGGAGCTCGGAACATCCTCTGTCTGACCGGAGACCCTCCGGAGGTGGGCGATCATCCGGAGGCAAAGACCGTGTACGACCTTTCGGTGATGGAGTTGGTCAGGCTCGCCGACGGGTTGAGGCGAGAGGGCAGGCTGCTATCCGGAGCCCAGATCGACCGGGCTCCTCGCTACTTCATCGGCGTGGCCGATGTGCCGCTCTCTCCTGGCTACGCGTTCGACCGCCTCGAGGAGAAGGCCGAGGCGGGTGCCGACTTCGTCCAGACCCAGATCGTCTTCGACGTGGAGGCCTTCGAGTCCTGGGCGGAGAAGGCCAGGGCCAGAGGCATCTTCGAGCGGATGTTCGTCCTGGCGGGCGTTGCCGTCGCCCGTGGTCCGAAGAGCGCCAGATACATCAGGGATCATCTCCCGGGTGTGATCGTGCCCGATCGTGTGATCGAACTGCTGGAGGACGCGGGCCCTGCAGCGGAGGCAGAAGGGGTCCGTCTCACGGTGGAAGTCGTGGCGAAGCTCAAGGCCATCCAGGGGATCGCCGGGATCCACGTGATGGGGCTCGGCCGGATGGACCCCGTTCGCCACGTCATCGAGTCGGCTGGCCTCCTGCCCAGGCCTGGGCTGCCCTGACAGCACCGGAAGCCATGCAGGCCGACAGCCGTGCCCCGTGGTGGGAGGCCCTGCTCGAGTGGGTTACCGGCCCGGTCCGCCGAATGTGGGAATCGGACGAGGCGCTCGACGCGTACGCCATGGTCCACCTCTCCAGCTCGGCGGCCGACGCGCTGGTTGCCATCGCCCTGGCCGACTCGGTGTTCTTCTCCGTCCCGGTGGGGGAGGCCAAGCTCAAGGTGGCCCTGTATCTCGGATTGACGATGGCTCCGCTGGCGATCGCCGCACCCGTTCTCGTGCTGTTGCTCGATCGTGGAGGGCTCCTCCGAGCTGTTGCCTTCGGAGCCGCGGCCGGCCGGTCGCTCCTCGCCGTGTATGCGGCTCCTCGATTCCACACCCTGTTGCTGTTCCCGCTTGCCTTCCTGCTCCTGGTCCTCTCCAAGGCCAACGGGATCACCAAGAACGGCTTCACGATGGCCTACGCCCCCTCCAAGGAAGGGCTGGTGGCCGCCAACGCCAGACTGGGCCGCATCACCGTAGCCGGTGGGCTGGTGGCGGCCGGCCCAGGGCTGGCCATGCTGAAGATGGCCGGATCCCCCGGAGTGCTGTACCTGGCAGCGATCGCCTACGCGATCACGGCGTTCCTCACCCTTCGGCTCTCCCCGCCTTCGCCGACCAGAGCCCGGGGGGCCGTCTCTCGGCTGGGTCGCATCCAGAGGCTGAGCACCGCTGCCGCCGGTACGGCCGGGCTGAAGGCCGCGAGCGGTTTCCTGTTCTTCCTGCTGGCGTTCGCTCTACGGGGGAGCAGCCGTCCTGCCTACTGGTTCGGGTTCTTGGCGGGAACGGCTGCGGTTGGGGGGTTCCTCGGAGACGTGGCGGCCCCCAGGCTTTCGTACCTCCTTCGAGAGGAGGTCGTGGTCTTCGGGTCGATCACCGCGGCCGGCGTCGCCGCGCTCTTCGCCTTCACACGGTTCGGGCTGCTGCCGCTGGCCTTCTTTGCCGGCTTCTCCGCGATGGCGACGGAGTTCGGCCGCCTCTCGTTTCAGAGTTTGATGCAACGCTACGCGCCGGCCGGTGCTCACGGGCTGGTGTTCGTCCGTTACGACATGCTGTTCCAGCTGGCGTGGGTGGCCGGTGCGCTCCTCCCCGCGGTGCTGGAGTTCTCGTTCAGGACCGGCGTGCTGATCATGGCCTCGTTCTACCTGGCGCTGGGAGGTAATTACCTGGTGCGAACGCTGTACCGCCGCTAACGCTCCCGGACCCTAGTCCCAGGCCCCGTGCTCGATGCGCTTCAGCCGGCGCTCCCGGACGAGCTCCGAGGCCTCGACCAGCGCCTCCAGCCTCTCGGGCTCGTTCAGTGCCCCGGCCAGGACCCCCGCCAGGTCGCGCTGGGAAACGACCCCGACCAGCTTGCCGCCGTCCATCACCGGGAGATGGCGGATCCACCGATCCGCCATGACCTTGGCTGCCTCGCGGAGCGACGTCTGCGGCCCCACCGTGACCAGATCCTTGGTCATGACTTCGGAGATCCGCGTGTCGGTGAGGTTGGCGCCGGTGGCCACGGCCTTCAGCACGTCGCGCTCCGTGAGGATGCCGACCAGGTCCTCGCCGTCAATGACCAGCAGCGAGCCGGTCTGCTGTCTCCACATCTTCGAGGCGGCCTCGCTGAGGGTGTCGTCGGGCTGATCGGTCACAGCCGCGTTGGTCATGATCTCGGAAACCCTCATGACGCCGCCTCTTCGCGCTCGTCGATCGGAACATATGTCCGGTCGCGGGGGCCGATGTACTCGGAATCGGGCCGGATGATCCGGTTGTCCGCGTACTGCTCCCGGATGTGGGCGGTCCACCCGGCTGCCCGAGCGGCGGCGAACATCGGCGTGAACAGATCGAGGGGCAGGCCCAGGTAATAGAGGACGCTGCCGGTGTAGAAGTCGACGTTGGGCCGGAGTCCCTTCTCCTCGAACACCACTTTCTCCACGGCCTGGGAGATCTCGTACCACTTGATGTCGCCGGCCGACTCGCCGAGCTCCCGCGAGATGCGTCTCAAGATGGTGGCTCGGGGATCGTCGACATGCCGGTACACACGGTGTCCGAACCCCATGACCTTCTCCTTACGGGCGAACAGATCCTTGACGAAGGACTCGGCGCGGTCGGGCTCGCCGATCTCCTGGATCATCCGCATGGCCAGCTCGTTGGCGCCGCCGTGAAGCGGTCCCTTGAGCGCGCCGACCGCCGCCACCACGGCCGAGTGGATATCGGCGAGCGTTGAAGCCACCACCCGCGCGGTGAACGTCGAGGCGTTCATGGTGTGGTCCGCATAGAGGATGAACTGAATGTCGAAAGCTCTGGCAGCCTCCTGCGAGGGCTCCTCTCCGGACAGCATGTACAGGAAGTTGGCGGCGTGGGGAAGCTTCGGGTTCGGCTCGACCGCGGGCAGCTCGTTGCGATGCCTATCATATGAAGCGATGAGCGTGGGGATCAGCGAGCCCAGCCGGACGGCCTTGCGGTAGTTGGCGTCGGGAGATTGATCCCATCCGTCCGGGTCGTAGGCAGACGCGGCCGAGATCGCCGTGCGCAACATCGACATCGGGGACGTCTGCTCGGCGAGCGTCGGCATCAGGCCGATGACGAAGTCGGCCGCCTCCCTGTCGTTGACCATCTGCTCGGTGAGCTCGTCGAGCTCGCTCTGCCTGGGCAGCCGGAGGTGGTGAAGGAGGAACATCACCTCCTCGAAGGTCGAGTTCTCGGCGAGGTCATCGATGGAATAGCCTGCGTACCAGAGTTTTCCGAGCTTTCCGTCGATGTCAGAGATTGCGGTCTGCGCCGCGACGACGTCCTCGAGGCCCTTTTCCACGGTCACGAGCGGCTCCTCACCAAGCTGCCTTCGCTTGAGTTTACCAAGGAGTAGGTTTCGGCTCGATCCAGAGCGTTCGGTCCGCGGTCCCTTCCACTAGCATGGGCGGGCCAGGTCGCACTCGAGGGAGGAGCCGACATGTCGTTCAGGGTCACGTTCATTCCCGGGGACGGGGTGGGCCCGGAGCTGTCCGAGGCCACCCGTAGGGTCCTGGAAGCCACCGGGGTCGAGTTCGACTGGGACGTCCAGGAGGCGGGCGCGGACGTGATGGACAAGTACGGGACGCCGTTGCCCGACCACGTCCTCCAGTCGATCCGCGACAACCACGTCGCCATAAAGGGGCCCATCACTACCCCCGTGGGCACCGGGTTCCGAAGCGTCAACGTGGCGTTGCGCAAGGAGCTCGACCTGTACTGCTGCCTTCGTCCATGCAAGTGGTACCCGGGGGTCCGGTCTCGGTATCAGGACATCGACATCGTGATCTGCAGGGAGAACCACGAGGACCTGTACGCGGGGATCGAATTCGAGGAAGGCCTGCCGGAGACACGGAAGGTCATCGAGTTCCTGTCGGAGTTGTCCGGCAAGCCCATCCGCGAGGACTCGGGGATCTCCATCAAGCCGATCTCGATCTCGGGCACGCAGCGGATCGTACGGTTCGCCTTCGAATATGCTCGCCGGTACCACCGCAAGAAGATCACCGCGGTGCACAAGGCGAACATCATGAAGTACACGGATGGACTGTTCCTCTCCTCGGCCAGAGAGGTCGCCCAGGACTACCCGGACGTTCAGTTCGAGGACCGGATCGTGGACAACCTTTCCATGCAGCTCGTGCAGCGCCCCGAGGAGTACGACGTGCTGGTGTTGCCGAACCTCTACGGGGACATCATCAGCGACCTGTGCGCCGGACTGAGCGGTGGACTGGGGATCGCACCGGGAGCAAACATCGGGGATGAGGCGGCCGTGTTCGAGGCCACCCATGGGAGCGCACCCAAGTACAAGGGGATGAACAAGGTGAACCCGATGGCCATGATGTTCTCGGGCGTCCTGATGCTCCGCCACCTGGCAGAGGACCGCGCCGCCGACAACCTGGAGATGGCTCTCGCCCAGGTCATCGCCGAGGGCGAATCCGTGACCTACGACATGAAGCCAACTCGGGACGACCCCACGGCCGTGGGGACCAGCCAGGTGGCGGATGCAGTGATCGAGAAGCTCAAGGCCTGAGCCGAGCGCAGGTACTCGACTTGGATCAGGCGCCAACGGCTGACAGGGCGGGTTGCCGTTCGACGCCCTGGCCAGGTGGCCCCGGTCCCGCACGATAGGAAGTCCCGTCGGGGTGGAACCACCGGACGCTCCCATCTCGATCGCGTCGCACCCTCCATCCGAACTCGTGCACCAGCTTGTGGATGCTTCTATGTCAGTCAAGCCCCCAAAACGGAGGCCTCGAGAAGCTTGAACAGCCTCCGGGACAGATGCCGCTTCAGACAGCGCTTGATCTCTCGTGGACTC
>WNGA01001018.1_pt1 | contig 60559 bp, 59 predicted proteins | sample 5400061 | NCBI WGS metagenome assembly WNGA01 (sample SAMN13153366, study PRJNA577476) | soil metagenome | isolation source: 100 cm soil or saprolite under grassland replicate 2 | place: USA:California | collected 2016-06-15
GCGATCACCATCGGCGCGGAGGAGTCGGAGGCGTCCTGGAGCGACCTGCTGGCCCAGCTCAACGAGCGCGGCCTGTCGGGGGTGCAGCTCGTCATCGCCGACGCCCACGCCGGCCTGGCCAAGGCCGTGCGGCACCACCTGCCCGAGGCGCCGCTGCAGCGGTGCTGCGTCCACCTCCAGCGGAACATCGTCGGGAAGGCCCCCCAGAAGCTCAGGGCGCGGCTCGCCAAGGCGGTCTGGCAGGTCTTCCTGGCGCCTTCCAAGGCCGAGGCCCGCAAGCGCATGGCCGAGCTCGCCGCCGGCCTCGGGCGCCAGCTCCCTGAATCGATGGCGTGCCTCGATGCCGGCTTCGAGGCAGTCACCAGGTTCTACGCGTTCCCCAAGGCTCACTGGCACCGCATCCGCTCGACGAACGGCCTCGAGCGACTGCACGGCGAGATCAAGCGGCGCACCAACGCGGTGGGGGCCTTCCCGGACCGGGGCAGCGCCCTTCGCCTCGTCACCGCTGTCGCACTCAACGTGACGGCCATCTGGACCGACCGCCGCTACCTGGACATGTCCCTGCTGAAGTCGAAGGACGTCGCCGTCGCCAAGGCGGCGTGAAACATCCGAGGAGCTTCACGCGGAGTACGATTTACACAGAGAACGGGACTTGACCGATCTTCGCCCGCGTCGCCCTGTCGAGGCGAATGGTCAGGTCTCCGCTCTTTCTAGCCATGTGTTGCAGTGTACCCACAGAGTAAGCACGCATCAACACGCGCCCTCGCGCGACGGACCTCAACGGAACGCCCCTTCGGATGACGTGCCTCGGCGGAGAGGACCAGGCTGCCGGGCGCTGCGCCACGCGCGCAGAGGTTCCGCGGAGGGAGGACTTACGAGTCCGCTTCCGGCAACACCGTGACCCGGATCCCCGGGAGCGCGTAGAAGCCCGTGTCCCGAGTGAGCACACGCGCGCCGAGCGCGAGCGACAGCGCCGCGACCGCAGCGTCGATCAGCCCCGGTCGCTGCCTCGAGGGGATGTCCCGCGCGTCAGCGGCGCCGGCGAGGGCTGCCGCTGTCCGCGCTTGGGGTTCGGTCACGTCGTGGACTGCGCACGCCGCAATGAAGGACTCGTAGCGCTCGGCCAGCCCGGCGTCACCGGCCGCTCCGCGGAGCAGCTCGGCGACCGTCAGCACGGAGAGCGCGGCGCCATCGCCGCCCGGCTCGAAGAGCTCGGAGACCGCTCGCCGCGAGGGGGACTCGCGACGCTCGAACGCGGCGACGATGACGCTCGTGTCGAGAACGGCCGTCACTCGCTCCGCCGCGCCGCCTCGAGCGTCCGCCGAGCCTGTTCGGGGGTGATGCCCTCATGGAGCGCGGCAAGCGCCGCCGCGGCTCGTCGCCGGTTGGCTTGTGGGTCTTCCCGGTCGGCGGCGAGCAGCGCCACACGCCGGACCCACGTTGCCACTCCGAGCTTCGCGGCGCGGGCCACACGGTCGAGCTGAGCGGCCTCGGCCTCGGATAGCCGGATCGAGACGTGCCGCTCCCGCTGCCTTCGCTTCGGCGTCATGAACTCCATTGTAGTCCTTTGGCGTCCGCGGCGCCGGACGACGAGCTTCATCCGCGCCGCCGCCGCGACCCGCTGGAACGCGTTCGGGGGGATCGTCGCTCGTGAGATCGAAGAGTGGGAAGGACGGCGTGTGGCGTGTCGGTCGGTTAGAATGGGAACGTGGCCGCGAAGATCCCATTCAACCGCGAGGCGATCGCGGCGTTCTGCCGTAGTCACCACGTCCGGCGCCTCGCCTTCTTCGGCTCGGTCCTGCGGGACGACTTCACCCCGTGAGCGATATCGACGTCCTCTCGAGTTCGAGCCTGGCCACGTCCCCGGTCTCGCCTTCTTCTCCATGGAGAGGGAGCTGACGGAGATCCTCGGGCGCAAGGTCGACCTCAACACGCCCGGCTTCCTCAGCCGGTACTTCCGGGACCAGGTCCTCGCCGAGGCCGAGACCCAGTATGTCGCGGCATGACGACTCCGTCAGGCTCCGCCACATCCTGGACGCCGCCCGAAAGGCGGTTTCGCTGACCTGCTTCTCGACATCGTGGAGAAGGACCTGCCGCCGCTCGTCAAGAAGATCGAGGCGCTCGTGCGCTAGCGGCGGCTTCGGGCCGCTTCAGCGCACGCCGTCCTGGATGAGCTTTCGCTTGAGGTCCTGGGCGGCGCGGCGAGTCAAAGGTTCGAGCAGGCGCCAGCGGGCTTGCGTGCGGTCGGTCACCTCAGGCCCTCGGCGGCCCGGTGCTGGTCCTGCTCGGCGCGGTGCTCGCGCAGCTCCGCGATGCGGGCCGCGTAGTCGGCCGGGGTTGCGCCGGGGAGGCGCGAGGCAACCTCGAGCGTCTCGATCGCCTCGTCGAACCGCCCGGCGGCCGCCGCCGCCCAAGCGAAGGCGGAGAGGACGCCCGCGTCGGCCGGCGCGATGTCGCGGGCGGTCTGCACTTCCCGAAGCGCCTCCTGGTACCGCGATTGGCCCGCCAGGGCGCGTGCGATGAGCACATGCTTCCGGGCGAGCCGGGGGCCGTCGCGCGCCACGATCCCCTCGAAGATCGCCTTCGCCTGCGAGAAGCGCCGCTGCGCCAGGTGCCGCGCGCCGAGCGGCGCGAGGACGTCCGCGTCGCCGGGGAGGCGCGCCGCGCCGAGCTCGAGCTCCTTCATCGCCTCGTCGGGGCGCTCGAGCGCGTCTAGCGCGCGCGCCGCGAGCGCGTAGCCGCCCGCGGTCCGCGGGGCCTCGGCCTGCAGGAGGCGCGCGACGCTGAGCGCCTCTTCCGGATCTGGAATGGCGAGCGCGGCGGACGCGAGCGGCGCGAGCGCGCGCGGCTCGTGGAACGACTCCCACGCCCGCCGGAACGCCTCGGCCGCGTCTGCGGGCCTGTCGCGGAGCAGGTGACCGGCGGCGAGGAGGCCGCCCGGCGTGTCGGGCGCGACCTCGAAGAGCTCGCCCGGCCCGGGGAAGAGCACGCTCGCCTCGGCGAGCGCGCCCGCGTCGCCGTACGAGAACGCGAGCCGGTACTCGCGCTTCGCGAACGCGAGCTGGCCGGTCCCGGCGAGGCAGTACCCGGCCGCACGGTGCGGCTCGGGAGCGGTGGGGTTCCGCGCCATCGCGCGCGTCAGCCAGGGCAGCGCCTCGCGGCAGCGGCGCTCGGACGCGAGCTTCCCCCCGACGACCGTGGGCGGGATGTAGTCCGCAGGGTGCCACTCGAGCGTCTTCGCAGCGAGCGCCACCGCTTCGTCTGCGGTGGCGGCAGCCGCGACGGCGGCAGCGTCCTCCTCGGTCGGGTGCGCGCGGTGAACCGAGAGGCCGGCCACCGCGACGACGAGGAGCGCGCCCGCGAGCGCGCGGATCGCCCAGGGACGCAGGCGGACGCGCGGCAGGTCGCGGCCGGCGATGGCGATCACCATCGCGAACGGGATCGCGACGCCGGGGACCTCGAGCGAGAAGTCGAACAGGTTCTGCGCCACGAGAGCGCCCGCGCCCGCGAGCGCTCCCGCGAGGGGACGGGAGAGATCGCGCCGCCGCGCCGCCGAGAACCACGCCCACGCGACGAGCCCGATGAGCGCGATGCCCGGGAGGACGCCGAGGTCGAGGGGAAGCTGCAGCCATTCGTTCTCGACGTGCGTGAACGTCCGCTGGACGGGTTCCCACTTGTAGGCGGGGTATACCGTCGCGAACGCGCCACGCCCGATGCCGAAGAGCGGGAACTCGCGGATCATCTGGAGGGCGAGCGGCCACATCCCGAGCTTGAGCGCGGTGGTGCTCGAGTCGGAGATGGTGCTCATCTCGTGGACGATCCGGCCGAGGGCGAGCCAGGCGGAGATCGCGAGGGCGGCGAAGACGCCGATGATGACCGGGGTGCGGGAGGAGCGAAGGAAGTGGGCCGCGCGGCGGCGCAGCGGCAGGGCGTCGACCATCGGCGGAGGCGGGATTCCGCGGCGGCGCGGCGGCTCGCGCCGGACCGACATCCAGGCGAACAGCCCTGCGGCCACGAAGAATGCGGTGACGCCGGCGCGGGAGAGGGAGAGGAACGTCCCGCTCGCGGTGAATGCGAACGCGAGGAGCCAGGCGAGCCGGGCGGCTCCGCGCGCGCGCAGCGCGAACCCGAGCCCCGGCCAGGCGGAGAGGAGCAGGAACCCGGCGAGGTGGTTCGGGTTGACGAACGTCGCGCGGGGCGCGACGAGCGGCGAGCGTCCCAAGAGCGCCGCCGCGTAGTACACGACGGTGACGGCGACGCCCGCGAGCGCGATCCCTCGCAAGAGCTGGTCGCGCCGCCGATCCGACGAGCCCGCCAGGACCGAAGCGGCGAGGGCGGCGGCCGCGAACACCGCGGCCTTGCACAGCTCGGCCGCGGTGGCGCCGCGATCGAGCGAGATCGGGCGCCACGACCAAGGGAGGCCCAGCGGACCGAGGGCGTCCGTGAAGATGCCGGCGGTGTGCGGCGCGAGCGCGAGGAGGAGTCCCGGCGGCAGCGGCACGAGCTGGAACGCCACCCAGAGGACGCTCGCCGCGAGGCCGATCGCGACGGCCGAGATCTCGAGCTTCTCGGAACGGCGCCCAGGGGCGAGCGCGAGAGCGGCCACGGCCACCGCGAGCGACGCCGCGAGGGCGAGATCGTCCACCCCGCCGCGGACGAGCGCGTTTCCGGCGACGAGCGCGACCGCCAGCGCGGCGGACGACGACCGGAACGAGAGGTAAGACCTCGGCACGAGGGCCGAATCCTACCAGCCGGCGTTCCCGGGGAAAAATCCCCCCGTCCTCGACTCACCGCGGCGATCTCCCGTAAACTCGGGCCCGTTTGCGCCGGCGGGTTGGCGCCGATCAAGGATCGTTGATGTCAGGGACCACCGATTCCGAGGGGAACGTCCGTCCCGCACGGGACGAGGACGAGATCGACCTGCGCGCGTACTGGCGGGTCGTCCTGCGCAGGCGCTGGACGATCGCGGCGGTCTTCACCGCCGCGGTGGTCCTGACGCTCCTCTTCACGCTGCGGCAGACGAAGATCTACGCCGCGACGACGACGCTCATCATCGACCTCAACGCCCCGCGCGTCCTCAACAAGGAGCAGGTGCAGGACGTCGTCGACTCCGGCACCGGCAACTACTGGTACTCGAAGGAGTACTACGAGACCCAGTACAAGGTGATCACGAGCCGCGCGGTCGCGCAGCGCGTCATCGAGAAGCTGAACCTCCAGCGCGACCTGCGGTTCCTCGGGCTCGAGGATCTCAAGGACGAGAAGAAGATCGAGGAGGCGCTGAAGGGCCTCGATCCGGTGGCCGAGCTCGCCGAGCGGCTGCGGGTCATCCCGGTGAAGGACTCCCGCGTGGTGCGGATCGAGGTCGAGGATCGCGATCCGAGGTGGGCCGCCACCATCTCGAACGCGGTCGCCGAGGCCTACATCACCGAGACCCTCTCCGTCCGCTCGAAGACCACCCAGAACGCCTCAGACTGGCTGGAGCAGCAGCTCGCCGAGCTCGAGACGAAGCTCTCGACCAGCTCGGATCGGCTCTTCAAGTTCAAGCAGGCGCACGACATCGTCGCGACGAGCTGGGAGGACCGCCAGAACATGGTGAGCCAGCAGCTCGTGGCGGTGAACGACGCGCTCACGAAGGCCCGGGTGCAGAAGGCCTGGCTCGAGGCGCGCAGCGAGCAGATCGCGGCGCTCAAGGACGCGATCGACAAGGGGGACGCCGAGAGCGGGGCGTTCGCGATCGTGAACCAGTCGCGAACCGTGCAGGAGCTCAAGATCCGGTACTTCGACGCGAAGCTCGAGTGCGCCGACCTGAAGGCCCGCTACCTCGGCGAGCACCCCAAGTACACGGCCTGCGAGGTGAAGCTCGCGGCGGCACGCGATGGCCTGCTGAGCGAGGTCCGGGCGATCCTCGACGGCGCCCGCCAGGAGTACGAGGAGGTCGTCCAGACCGAGCGCAAGCTCGAGAAGCTCTTCCGCGGGACCAAGACCGACGCGTTCGGCGTGAACCAGTTCGAGAAGGAGTACCTCGAGCTGAAGCGCTCGCAAGACAACAACCAGCGGCTCTACGACATGGTGCTCCAGCGCCTGAAGGAGACCGGCGTCACGAGCATGCTGCAGATGTCGAACGTGCGGATCCTCGACCGGGCGGAGCCGCCCGACAGGCCGGCGAGCCCGAAGCCGGTCCGGAACCTCGCGCTTGCGATCCTGCTCGGGCTCGCGGGGGGCGTGGGGTTCGCCTTCCTCCTCGAGACGCTCGACGCGAGCGTGACCACGCGGGAGCAGATCGAGGAGCGGCTCGGGCTCGCATTTTTGGGAATCATCCCCTCGATCCCGAACATGGCGGGCGACCGCGAGCGCGACCTGTTCGTCCACGCGAACCCGCGCTCGGCCGCCGCCGAGTGCCTGCGCTCGATCCGCACGAACCTCCTCTTCATGTCCCCGGAGAAGCCGCTGCGGACGATCGTCATCACCTCGGCGAGCCCGAGCGAGGGGAAGACGACGACCGCGAGCGCGCTCGCCGAGGTGATGGCGGAGGGCGGGAACCGGGTGCTCCTCGTGGACGCGGACATGCGCCGCCCGCAGCTCCACGGCGTGTTCGACCTGCCGAACGACGCAGGGCTCTCGTCGCTCATCCTCGGGGAGGGCACGCTCGAGGGCGCCGTCCGATCGACGCAGATCCCGAACCTGTCCGTGCTCACCTGCGGACCCGTTCCGCCGAACCCGGCGGAGCTCTTGCACACGACGGCGTTCGCCGCGCTGCTCGAGAGGATGAGCGAGCGCTTCGATCGCGTGATCATCGACTCGCCGCCGGCGGGGGTGGTCGCCGACGCCGTCGTCATCGCCACGCAAGTGGACGGCACGCTCCTCGTCCTCAAGGCGAACCACACGTCGAGAGACGCCGCGGGGCGGACCGTCCGGGCGATCCGCGACGTGAACGGGCGCGTCTTCGGAGCGGTGCTGAACGACGTGGATCTCAAGGATCAGAAGTACGGGCAGTACTCGTATTACTACGCGTACGGGTCCTACTCGGGCGAGCGGAAGGGCCGGACACCCGCTCCGGACCGGGTCGCCTAGCCTCTGCGGCTGCCGCGAACAAGCACGGCAAGAACGGGCTCACATGACCACGAACCGCAAGGGCATCATCCTCGCCGGCGGCGCCGGGAAGCGGCTCTACGCCCGGCCGCTCCTCGAGGAGCAGGCGCACCAGGGCATCGTGAAGCAGGTCCTGAAGCGCGCCTGGTGGGAGCGGATCATCTCGGGCGAGTACCTCAGGTACTACGAGAAGCAGTACGGGAGAGCGTAGTGCGCGTCGTGGTCACCGGGGCGAACGGGCTCCTCGGCGGCGGCGCCGTGGCGCAGCTCGCGGGGCGGCACGAGGTGCTCGCGCTCGGGCGCGGTCCCTGCCGCTTGCCGGCGGGCCCGTATCGGTGGGCGGACACGGACCTCGGCGATGGGCGCTCGGTCGAGGCGGCCCTGCGCGAGTTCCGCCCGGAAGCTGTGCTCCGCGCCGGCGCGGCGACGGACGTGGACGGCTGCGAGCGGGATCCTGCTCTCGCCTGGCGCAGGTCGCCGCCGAGCTTCTCGGCCTTCGTGAACGTCGGCAGGACGGAGCAGGTCGCGCGGGCGTGCGCCGCGCTCGGCGCGCGCCTCGTCGCCGTCTCGACGTACTACGTCTTCGACGGCGAGGCCGGCCCGTACGCTGAGGAGGACGCGCCGAACCCGCGCGGCGTCTACGCGCGGACGAAGCGCTGCGGGGAGGAGGCGGCCCTCGTCCTCGTACGGGACTGCGCGGTCGCGCGGGTGGCGGTGGTCTACAGCGGCCGGCCCGGGGCGAAGGCGACGTTTGCGACGCAGGTCGTGGAGAAGCTCTCCCGGGGCGAGCCGGTGAAGGCGTTCTCGGACCAGTACGTCACGACGACGCTCGCGGCGAGCGGCGCGGCGATGTGCCTCGAGCTCCTGCTCGAGACGGACTGCCGGGGCGTCCTCCACACGAGCGACGCCACGGTCCTCAGCCGGGTCGAGTTCGCCCAGGCGATGGCCCGGCGGTTCGGGCTCTCGGGCGAGATCGTCCCGGTGAGGACCGCCGAGGTGAAGCTGCCGGCGCCGCGGCCGCTGCGTGGAGGACTGAGGGTGGAGCGGGCCGCGAAGCTGCTGAAGGCCAAGCCTCTCGACATTGAGGCAGCGCTCAGCCGCTTTCGTTGCGAAGGCCAATGGAGCACATTGCCGTGAGCTCGCTCCACAGTCCTCGAGAGGAAGCTGTAGCGGTTGCGGCAACCCTGGTAAACGATCTCGGAATTGCGATCATCGCGACGTTGGCACGACTTGTTCGGACCATGAAACCGCTCGGGTCGAGCTGACGTGACAGCGCCAGCGTACAAGAGCGGCGGTCCGCCAACACCTCACGCGGACTCGGGTGAAGGCACCGGCGCGGGTCAGTCCGGCTCCCGGCAGATCGGTCCTAAGGTCATCCGACGCGGGCTTGCACTGAACGTAACGGGCACAGTGCTTCCTGCCGTTGCGGCGGTATTCTGTATTCGCGCGATTGTGGCCGGCCTGGGGCACACCCGATTCGGCGTTCTGTCGCTCGCCTGGACATTCATCAGCGCGGTCGGGATCCTCGATCTGGGGATCGGACGTGCACTGACTCGGTTCCTGGCAGTTCACGAAGAGCCCGACGCGGAGCGCGAAGCCTCCATCGTGTGGGTCTCGCTCGCTACTGTGTTCGCGCTTGGCGTCTGCGGGGGAGTGGCGGTTTGGGCCACCGCGGACGCCCTCGGGATGAGGCTGGCGCACGGCAATGGTGCTCTGCAGATCGAAACGGCGTCGGCACTTCGGGTTCTCTCGATCTCGGTGCCGCTGGTCGTGCTTTCGTCCGGGCTTCGTGGCGTGCTCGAGGCGTTCGGCCGGTTCGATCTGACGAATCGCGTCTCGATTCCCATCTCGCTTCTCAATCTTGCAGTTCCGGTAGTGCTGATCAGGTTCTCGGCGGGACTTCCCGCAATCGTGTCGGCGCTCGTATTGCTGCGGCTCGCGGGCACGCTGCTGTTCATGCGCTCAGCGTTCACCGTCGTACCCGCGATGCGAGTGCCGCGGCTCTCCGCTGCGGGCCTCAAGTCGGTTCTTGCGTTCGCCGGATGGGTGACCGTGTCGAACATTCCCGGCCCGCTCTTCGCGCAGGCCGATCGCTTTCTGCTTGGCTCCTTCACTACGCTCGCGGCCGTCGCGTTCTACTCCACTCCGATGGATTTGTTGTCGCGGGTCACGGTCGTTCCGGCTGCGGTGCTGCAGGTCATGTTTCCTGTATTCGCACAAGCCGTTCACTCAGATCGTCGCCGCGCTGCGCTCCTCGCCGAACGAGGACTCCTGCTGATCGCGGCTGCCGTGGTGCCTGCCCTGACGCTCATGGTCGCCCTCGCTCCCGAGGCCCTTCATCTGTGGCTCGGCGCGGAGTTCTCGAGCCATGCAACGCGGCCCGGGCGAATCGCTGCGGTCGCTATCTTCATCAACTGCATGGCCTGGCTGCCATTCTCGCTTCTTCAAAGCGCCGGCCGAGCAGACTTGCCGGGAAAATTGCACATGCTGGAGATCCCGGTCCATCTCATGGCAACCACGTTCCTGATCCGTCTCGCCGGAATAGATGGTGCCGCTTGTGCGACCCTGCTCCGTGCGACGATAGACGGTGCAGTCATCGTATGGATGGCAAGCCGCCTTCTCGGGCGGGACGGTCGCTTGGCGAGACGGTACTTCGCGATCGTGGGTATGGGCGTCGCGACGATGGTCGTGGCCGCAGCGCCCGTGTCGCTCGCGCTGCGACTTCTGTTTTCGGTAGGGTCAGTAGCGTTGGCTGGGTTCGCAGCGTGGCGGATTCTTCTCGACGCGTCCGCTCGCGTCGCGTTGTGCTCTGAGGTCAGTGGGGCATGGGCACGCGTCAGGAACGCTGGCCGATGAAACAGCTCAGTATCGTCCTGGTGAACTACCGCGCATGGAGCGACACGCTCGCGTGCATTGCGTCATTACGGAATCTCGACTACTCGCCCGTCGAGATCATCGTCGTAGAAAACGGTTCGGAGGACGACTCGTGGGAGCGCCTTCGAGGCGTCGAAGCGATCCGCCTCATAAAGGTCGAGCGCAATCTCGGTTTTGCGGGCGGCTGCAACGTGGGGTTGCGTGCAGCGCGTGATGGCGGCGCGGAGTTCGTCTGGCTTCTGAACAACGACACGCTCGTCGAGTCTCACGCTGCGTCAGCGCTGATTGAGCTGGCACAGCGTCGGCCCGAAGCACACTTCTTCGGAAATCTGATCTCCTTTGCTGCTGAGCCTGAGCGGCTCTGGTTCGGGGGCGGCGAATTCGAATGGGACACCGGGACGCCGCGCCATACCGGGTTCATGCAGCCCGTTGAAGCCTTCTCGTCTCCGGAGGCTGCGCCGACCGGCTGGATAACGGGATGTTCGTTGCTCGTCCGTACCAGTAGCCTCGATGTGATCGGATTGATGGATGAGGACTTCTTCCTGTACTCGGAAGACCTCGAGTGGCAACTCCGCGCTAGGCGCAAATACCCGGTCGCATGGATTGTTCGACAGTGTTTGGTCCACCACAAGGTGGGTCAGTCCACAGGCGGCACGAACGACGTCATGGGACGCGTGTTCATGTCGCGAAACTTCCTGAAACTCGCGCTGGGCTACGCAGGGCTCCGTATGCCGCTCTGGCTTGCGAGATGGGCGATCGAGTTCTTAGCGAAGCCCGCGTTGAAGGGGAATCTGAGGCTGTTGCGTGCGGGATTCGCGGGTCTCTCGACGCAGCGAATCGCAGGTGGTGACATCGTACGGCGTTGGGGCAGAGGAGAGCGGGGATGAGCGCGCGCCCGATGCATGCCGTGATGGTGACGCCGAGCGCATCTGGCGGGCACGCGCGATACGCGTGGGAATTAATGACCGCGCTTCGGGCAGCAGTGCCGCGTTCAGACCTCCGGCTGACTCTACTGACGAGCTCGGATCTCGATCCTGAGTTTCGGACGGCCCAGTACGAGATTGCGGATGTTCTTCCGCCGCTCCGGCACCGCAGTACGTTCGCGTCTTCACTGAAGTGGGCAGCCAGCCGAATCGCACACTACATGGGGCGCGACGAGGCAGTGCTCCGCTGGGTTCGCGCGCAGGATCGTATCGACGTCCTGCACTATCAAGAACCGCCATTCATCTCCGCGGTGCATTTCGCGCGCGTTTGCGGTGCGGGACCCAGTCCCGTCGCGACTGTTCATAACCTGCATCCTCATCGATACCGCGTCGAAGCGGCGCGCGGGGCGACGGAGTGGTTGGCCCGCCTCGGCTGGCGACAGTGCGCCGCTCTCTTCGTGCACTCTCCCTGCCTCAGGGACCAACTCGCGCGATACCTCGGTGTCAGTGCGCCTCCAATCGTCGCAATCCCGCACGGGGTATGGACGGGCCACAGGCCGACCTCGCATGAATCGCGCCCTGGGGGACATCTGCTGCTGTTCGGCAAGATGAGGCGGAACAAGGGCCTTCATCTCATGCTGGACGCGATGCGTTTGCTGCCGGGAAAACGCCTCGTCCTGGCGGGAGCCTTCGACGATCAGTCGTTCGCGCGAGAGATAAGCACCCGAATCGCGTCTGAGAATCTCGATGTGGTCATCGTGGACCGCGTGATTCCCGAGGCCGAGGTGGCCGATCTGTTCTCCGGGGCCGCTGTCGCGGTTCTCCCATACGCCGAATTTCACGCGCAGAGCGGCGTGCTTCACCTCGCGATTGCGTACGGAGTCCCGGCAGTGGTGACGGACGTCGGCGCCCTGGGGGAGCAGGTACGGCGAGAGGGCATTGGGGCGGTCGCCACGGCGGGAAATCCTGGTGAGTTCGCTCGAACAGTGCTGAATGCACTCGAGCCGCACGCCTACGAGTCCGCCCGCCGCAACTCTCTACGGTTGGCCGCCACGCTCTCGTGGAGCGCCGCAGCAGAGCTGACCTTCGATACGTACGGGCGCCTTCGCGCTGAGCGAGGGGGACGTGATGGGTGAGCCGCGCCGGACCCGCAGTGGCGATCGAGCCGCGTTCCTGCTCAGCTTTTCCTCTTTCTTCGTGTTCCCTGCCATTCCGATTGGCAACACGACTGGCCTTGCAATCCCGTCTGTGCTTGCCCCCCTACTCACATTTGTGTGGCTGGGGCGCATCGCCAAACGCGACTGGGCTCCGTACGCGTGGATGACGGTCCCCTTGGCGCTATCGGGATGTTACGTTCTGCTGACGGGTTCGGTCGTTGCCGCGGATGTCGTTCCAAAGGTATTCGGCCTTCTTTCAGTCACATTCTTCATCGTTATTCCAACAGGGTACCTGCTTCGGTCCGGATACGGCGAACCGTTCGTCTTGGGAGCAGCGTACGCTGTGTTGGTGCACGCTGCGATCGGTGCATATCAAGTATTCGCGTTCGATAATTCGGAGTTTCCGTTTGCGGAAGTGATGAGTACCAATCCGGGGATGGCGATGTCGCCCGACACGATCGACAAGTACGTCGAGTTCGTGAAGCGCCCATTCGGTTTGTTCGCGGAGCCCTCCGCGATGGCCGCGTGTGTGGGTCCATGGTTGGTGCTCATGTCGATCGTATTGTTCACGCCATCGCTTCAACAGCAGTTCCGCCGGCACCGGACCGTTCTGATGGCAGCGCTTGCGAGTGGTCTCGCATTCGTAGCGGTGTCCAGGTCTGGTCAGGCGGTCCCGATCGTGGCAGCGAGTACGGCATGCGTCGTGGGCCCCGTGTTCACGGCTGGCCGCAGGCCACTGTCGCGGTGGGCGGCTCTCGGTCTAGGCGCAGCAATGGTGTGCGGCACAGCAGTGTGGCTGCTGAGCAGTGCGGCTTCGCGATTCGACCTCTCGCAGAATGAGTCATGGCAACTACGGCTCTCGGCTCTCGAGGCTGCGAGCCAATACCTGGGAACAACCAGCCTATTCGGAATGGGTCCCGGCCAATCGGTGTCGCAGATCAGGTCCAGCGGCCTGGGACGCTTCGCGCCGGGAAACGTGACTGCGGTGTGGAGCGTCACGCTGACCTACGCAATGGAAACAGGTCTGGTCGGGCTTGCTGCGATGGCGATGTTGGGCCGCTCGATCGGTCGTGCGGTGTGGCGGTCGCGGGCACGCGCCGCAGGACTGGCGTTCGCGTTGGTGTGGCTCATCGGTGTCCTGGTCGGCACCAGCTACGCGCAACAGCCGGCACTCTGGACTGCAATGGCCACGCTGCTGTCATGGCGGTCGATGACTGGTGATTACGAGGCGGAGACGCCGTGAGGGTCGCGCTCGTAATCACTGGGTTCGGCTTGGGGGGCGCGGAGGTCCAGGTCGCGGAGCTTGCCGCGAACCTCGCGAAGCGACGGGTGCAGGTGTGCGTGATTGTTCTGACCGGCGATGCAGGAACGCACCCCTTGCTGCAGGACGCAGGCGTCCCGATCATCCCGCTTGGGATGCGACGCGGCCGCGCTGACGTGCGAGGGGCCCTCTCCTACGTACGCACGCTGCGCGCGTTCAAGCCTGACGTGGTGCATGCTCACCTCTTTCACGCCAATGTTCTGGCAAGGCTAGGACGCGTATCGAACCGAGCGCCAGTCGTGTGTACGGTTCATAGCTTGCGGGAAGCTCCCGTTCGTGCCGGTGGCCTCGTGGGAGTGCGCGTCCGCGCTCGCGAGTGGGCGTACCGCTTGACCGATCCGCTGTGCGCAATTACGACTCATGTGAGCGCGTTGGGCGCTGCGCGCTACGCGCGGGTCCGTGCTGTCCCCGTGTCCAAGCTGTGCGTCATTCCCAACGGAGTGAATCACGCGCGGTTCGAACGCGATGAGGCACGGCGAGCGCAAGTGCGTCGCGCATGGGGGCTTGAGAATCGGTTCATTTGGGCGTGGGTGGGTCGGATCGAAGCAGCGAAAGAACCGATTCACCTTGTCGAATCATTTGCACGGTGTCGATCGCCACGCGCCTCAACGCTCCTGATCGCCGGTTCCGGTTCTCTCGAGCTCGCAACGAGACAGCGCGTCACTGAACTGCAAATGGGCGATCGTGTCCGATTCCTGGGCGTTAGCAGCGATGTGCCCTCATTGATGAATGCTGCAGACGCATTCGTTCTGTCGTCCTCACGCGAGGGACTGCCAATGGTGCTGCTCGAGGCGGCATCGGCAGGTCTTCCGCTGGTAGTCACGGATGCAGGGGGTAACAGAGAAGTAGTGGCTGAGGGCGCCGGAGTCGTCGTCCCGGTCGGGGAAGCCGACGCGTTGGCGCGCAGCATGGATGCCGTCATGGACCTGGAACCTGTAATGCTTGCTGAGATGGGCAATCGAGCGCGGCGGCACGTCGTCGCGACGTACGGGATCGAGACCGTCGTCGATCGCTGGATGGGGCTGTATTGCTCGCTCACAGGGGCGCGGTCGTGAAGGGTCCCCAGCCAATCTCCGTTCGCGCCTGTGCGACCATGCTGCGGTGCATGGTTGCGACTATCGCCGCGACCCTACTTATCGGAAATACTTCGGCCGCGGATCTCTCTGCTGTCGGAGGCAGAAAACGATTGCTCGAATATGGATGGGATAGACCCGATGCTGAGTTTGCAAAGGCGCATTCAGCCGAGATGGAGCAGCGCCCCTTCGACGGAGTAATTTTTTCGCTAAAATCGGGCGGCAGCCTGTTTCGGCGTGCGCCGTTCGACGCTAGTGCCGTGGCCGCCGAAATGGAGGTTCTCGGCTCCATCCAGTGGAAGCGTTTCACAGACAACTTTGTCGTCGTCCACGCAGCCGCCGATACGGGGTGGGATTGGTTCGAGGATCGCGACTGGGCCGCGACGGAGACGAGCGTCCGACTCGTCGCGAGAGGGGTCGGGCGCGCCAAGCTTCGTGGCGTGTGCTTCGACCCTGAGCCTTACGGGGTCAATCCTTGGCAGTACAGCTTGCAGCCGAGCGCGCACGCCCATTCATTCCCCGAGTTTGCGGCGAAGGTCCGCGCCCGCGGCAGGGCGCTGATGCTCACAGTGCAACAAGAGCTGCCCAACCCGCTGTGGTTCACCTTCTTTCAACTTAGCGTCCTCGAAGATGTTGTCCGCCTGCCAGCCGGGAAGCTCGCGACGGGTCTTGCCGACGCTCAATACGGGCTCCTCGTTCCCTTTCTCGAGGGAATGCTTTCTGCGGCCGAGCCTGGAGCACGCATCGTCGATGGTGATGAGTGGGCGTACTTCGCGGAGAGCGGAGAGGAGTTCTTGCGCCGGTATCATATGATCCGTGCGCGGGCGAATGCGCTGGTGGCTCGGGAAGTGGCGGCGTCCTATTCGGCACACGTGGAAGTCGCGCAGCCCGTGTTTCTTGATCAGGTGATGGGACTGAGAGACGACGCAAAGAAGGGAGTCCCCGCGCGTGTGATGACGTACCCGAACCGCATACGATTCCTGCAGCAGAACGTCTATTGGTCGCTGTTCACGGCCGACCAGTATGCGTGGCTCTACAGCCAAAACGTGGACTGGTGGCGCAAGCCGGTCCCAAGGGAGCTCGATCAGGCTCTCCAATGGGTGCGCGATCGCGTGCGCAACGATCTGCCGCTCGGATTCGAAGTCGGGAGCGCGATCCGGGCGGCGCGGGCTCAGGGGCACTGATCGCGTGCGCGATCTGCGACCTGGACTTCGTTGGTGCTGAGAGTCGCCTTGACGGCCTGTAGTGAAGAAGCACGTTCTTGTAGACGAGGGGGTGGAACAACGCTCGCGTGGCGATGCCGGCGCGGGTCTCGGAGATCAGCGAGCGACATGGTATGGATCGCACCTTCAGTGCTCCGACGTTGGCCGCACCGGGGGAAGCTCGAATGAGTATGCGCGTCCTCTACGTCGTGAACTCTGCGGAGTTCTTCCTCTCCCACCGCCTGCCCATCGCGCTCGCCGCGCGCGACGCCGGCTTCGAGGTCCACGTCGCGACGCCGCCCGGGCCGGCCGTGGAAGAGGTCCGGAGCCACGGCTTCGAGCACCACGTCTTCCCGCTCGGCCGGAAGTCGCTCGCGCCCTGGAGCGAGCTCCGAACCTTCTTCGCGCTCTGGGCGCTCTATCGCACGCTCCGCCCCACCCTCGTCCACCACGTCGCGCTAAAGGCGGTCCTCTACGGCACGGCCGCCGCTCGGCTCACCGGCGTCCCCGCCATCGTGAACGCGGTCACCGGCCTCGGGTACCTCTTCTGCCAGCGGGGGCTCAAAGGGGCGCTGCTCCGCGCGCTCGCGCTCCTCTTCTTCAGGCCGGTGCTGCGCGCGTCCGGCATCAGGGTCATCTTCCAGAACCCCGACGACCAGGCGGAGTTCGAGGCGGCAAAGGTCATCCACCCCGGCCAGGCGGTCCTCATCCGCGGCTCCGGCGTTCCGATGTCGCGCTACCTCGCGGCGCGCGAGCCGGAGGGGACTCCCGTCGTGCTCTTCGCCTCGCGGATGCTCTGGGACAAGGGCGTCGGGGAGTTCGTCGAGGCGGCCCGGATCCTCGAGGCCCGTGGCGTCGCCGCGCGCTTCGTCCTCGCGGGGGGAACGGACGAGCACAATCCGAAGGCAGTCCCCTCCGCCGAGCTCGAGAGCTGGCAGCGCGCGGGGGTGGTGGAGTGGTGGGGCCACCGGACCGACATGCCCGAGGTGTTCGCGAAGTCCGCCGTGGTGGTCTTCCCTTCGATCTACCGCGAGGGGGTCCCGAAGGTGCTCATCGAGGCCGCCGCTTGCGCGCGGCCGATCGTCACGACCGACATGCCGGGCTGTCGAGAGATCGTGAGGAACGGATTGAACGGACTCCTCGTGCCAAACCGCGACGCCACGGCGGTCGCGGACGCGGTGCAGCGCCTGCTCGAGGATCCCGCCCTCCGCGGCCGGATGGGCGAGGCGGGGCGGGCGCTCGTCCAGGGCGAGTTCGCGCTCGAGATCGTGATCCGCTCGACGCTCGACGTCTACCGGGAGCAGCTCGGTGCCCTCCTGCCCGATCCGGCGCTTCGCCTGAGCGCCTAGGACCTCGCGCCCATGTCGCGGATCGTCGTCACCGGGGCAGCAGGGTTCGTGGGCTTCCACGTCGCGAAGCGGCTGCTCGACCGCGGCGACGAGGTCGTCGGGGTGGACTCCCTCTCCCCCTATTACGACGTCGCCCTGAAGCGCGGCCGGCTCGCGCTGCTCGAGGCGGAGCGCGGCTTCGCGTTCGAGCAGGTCGATCTCGCCGACCGCGCCCGAGCAGAGCGGCTGTTCGCGACCGCCCGCGCCGACGCCGTCGTCCACCTCGCCGCGCAGCCGGGCGTCCGCTACTCGCTCGAGAACCCGCACGCGTACATCGACGCGAACGTCACCGCGTTCCTCTGCGTCCTCGAAGGCTGCCGGCATCATCCGGTCCGGCACCTCGTCTACGCGTCCTCGAGCTCCATCTACGGCGGAAACACCAAGGTTCCGTTCTCCGTCTCCGACAACGTGGACCGCCCGATCAGCCTCTACGCCGCGACCAAGAAGGCGAACGAGCTGATGGCGCACACCTACGCGCACCTGTTCGACATCCCGACGACCGGACTCCGGTTCTTCACCGTCTACGGGCCGTGGGGAAGGCCCGACATGGCGCCCATGCTGTTCACGAAGGCGATCCTCGAGGGCAAGCCGATCAAGGTGTTCAACCACGGCAGGATGCAGCGCGACTTCACCTACGTGGACGACATCGCGGAGGGGGTGCTCCGCGTCCTCGACCGCCCTCCGGCGCCCGTGAGCGGAGCGAGGCACCGCATCTACAACATCGGGAACAGCAGGCCCGTCGAGCTGATGCAGTTCATCTCGACGCTCGAGGCCGCGCTCGGACGGAAGGCGACGACCGAGATGCTCCCGATGCAGCCGGGCGACGTGCCGGCCACCTACGCGGACGTCGCGGATCTGGAAAAGGATGTGGGATTCCGCCCCACGACGTCGCTCGAAGACGGGCTGCGGCGATTCGTCGAGTGGTATCGGGGTTACTACCGGGTCTAGACGCTGCGGCGGTTCGCCGCATGATAGTGTCCTTCACGCATGGTCTAGACCCGTCTCCGGTCGTCGTGGGAAGAAGCGGGCGGCTGACGTCATGAGGTCCCGTTGAGAACCGCCGCCGTCGCATTCCTCGCCTCCGCGGCGACCGGAGCCGTGCTCACTCCTGGGGTCCGGGAGCTCGCGCATCGCTTCGGCGCGCTCGACCACGCGCTCACCTCGCGCAAGACCCACGGGAAGCCCATCCCTCGCCTCGGCGGGATCGCCATCGTCCTCGCGTTCTTCGCGCCGCTCGTCGCGCTGCTCTTCGTGCAGAGCGGCGCGGGGCGGATCCTCTACGCGAATCCGCACAAGGCCCTGGGCCTGTTCGGCGGGGGCCTCGCGATCGCCGCCCTCGGCGTGTGGGACGATCTCAGGGGCGCCAACGCCAAGACCAAGTTCCTCGTCCAGTTCGCCGTCGCGGGCGCGATGTACGCGATCGGATTCCGGATCGATCACATCGCGAACCCCTACGGCGCGCCGATCGAGCTCGGCCTCCTCGGCCTGCCGTTCACGATGCTCTGGATCGCCGGGGTCATCAACGCGCTGAACCTCATCGACGGCCTCGACGGCCTCGCGGGTGGCGTCGCGCTCATCGCGATCGCGACGACCTTGGCGAGCGCGGTGATCCACGCGCACCCGCTCATGATCCTGTTGACCGCCACCCTCGCCGGCGCGGTGCTCGGGTTCCTCTTCTACAACTTCAACCCTGCGTCGATCTTCATGGGCGACACGGGGTCCATGTTCCTCGGGTTCGTCCTAGCCACCACCGCGATCCAGACGAATCAGAAGTCGTCCACCGCCGTCGCGATCATCGTTCCCATCATCGCGCTCGGCGTGCCCATCGCCGACACCCTGCTCGCCATGGCTCGCCGCGCCGCGCGCGGCGCGCCGCTCTTCTCGGCGGACCGGGGCCACATCCATCACCGCCTTCTCGATCTCGGCCTGTCGCACAGGCAGACGGTGCTCGTCCTCTACGGCGTCTCGGTCGCCCTCGGCTGCGTCGCGCTCGCGCTGAGCTACGCCTCCTCATCCCAGGCTACCTGGTTCCTCCTGATCCTCTCCGGCGTCGCCTACCTCGCGCTCCGCCGGCTCGGGTACATCAACCTCGCAAAGGCGCAGCGGGTGCTGGGTGACCGCCGCCGGAATCTCGAGCTGCGCGCTGCGGTCCGGCAGATCGGGCAGCTGCTGCGGTCCGCGCGCGGCATGAACGAAGTCTTCAGCGCGCTCCGCGTCGCTGCGCGGTCGTTCGGCGCCTGCGCGGTCGCCCTCCACCTCGACGAGGTACCGGAGGACGTCGGGCCGTTCGCCGAAGGCTTCGAGGACGCTCCCGACCTGTTCAGCGCGCGCTACGGGCTCTTTCCCGAGCGCCCGGGAGACTCCCACCTCGAGCTCGGCTGGTCCGACGAGCGCACCAGCGTGGACCGCGACATCGAGATCGCGATCGAGCTTCTCTGCGATCACGTCGCCGCAGCCATCGAGCGGATCGAAGCCGAGCGGGTGCCCACACCAGGCACGAAGCTCGTGAACCTGCGCAGCTGAGGCGACAGGTCCCCAGGTCGAGGGATGGCGCCGATTCGTTGATGGAACGCGGCGCGTCCATTGGCTGTTGGCGCGGGAAACGATAGACTGCGCCCCCGAGTGCAGTCGCTTCGCCGCGCCGCTGCATCGCTTCGGGGTGGGATGTTGCGGCGCTCCCGCGAGCTCGCGCGGAGTTCAGCTCAGAGATCGGGAGATTCGCGCCGCGCACGTGCCGCGGCGCGCGCGGCGCATGTTCGAGAATGTCCTCATCGTCTGCGTGGGAAACATCTGCCGCAGCCCCATGGCGGAGGGGCTGCTGCGCGCACGCTTCGTCGGGCACCGCCGCGCGCGCATCGAGTCCGCCGGCCTGGCAGCGCTCGAGGGACGTCCCGCCGACCCGATCGCCGTCGAGCTGCTGGCGGAGCGGGGAATCGACATCTCCGCCCACCGGGCACGCCAACTCATCCCCGAGCTCCTCGCCGATTTCGAGCTCGTCCTCGTCATGGAGGAGGAGCACCGCCGCCGCATCGAGGAGCTGTCGCGCGCGGCGCGGGGCCGCGTGCACCGGATCGGCAGGTACGGCGGCTTCGACGTCGCCGACCCCTTTCGCAAGCCGCGCGCCGCGTTCGAGCGCAGCCTGTCGCTCATCGAGCGCGGGCTCGACGAGCTCGGCCAGATCTTCTGGAGGGCGGCGTGAGGTGGGCGGCGCTCCTCGGGGTGTTCGTGGCTGGCTGCGCCTCCGTGGCGCCCGGCGTCCACCTCTCGGAGTCGAGCATCGAGAGCCGCGGAACCGCTGCCGCGCCGGTGCAGATCCTGCCCATCACCCCGCAGCTCCTCGTCGCGCAGGCGGAGGACCGGGCGCGCATCACCGCGAGCCGTGCTCGCGATCCGCTCGCGCCCCAGGTCGAGCGCTACGAGTACCGGGTGGCGCCGTTCGACGTGCTCTCCGTCACCGTCTGGGATCACCCGGAGCTCACCATCCCGGCAGGCGAGTTCCGCGCGGCGGAGATCGCGGGGAACGTGGTCCAGGCGGACGGGACGATCTTCTATCCGCACGTGGGCGTCGTCGAGGTCGGCGCGAGGACCATCCCGGAGATCCGCGCCGCGCTGGCGGAGCGCCTCCGGAAGTACGTCGAGAACCCGCAGCTCGACGTCCGCGTCGTCGCGTTCCGCGGCAGGCGAGTCCAGGTCACAGGCGAGGTGCTCCAGCCCTCTGTGCTACCGATCACGGACGTGCCGCTCCGGATGCAGGATGCCATCGCGGGAGCGCGGGGGCTCGGACCGAACGCGTTCCCGCGCGCGGTGACGCTCACGCGGGATGGGAAGGTCCACCGGCTGAACCTGCAGGCGCTCTACGACGAGGGCGACGTGTCGCAGAACTGGCTGCTCAGGGACGGCGACGTCGTCAACGTGCCCTCGCGCGAGGAGCAAAAGGTCTACGTCCTCGGCGAGGTTCGTCAGCCGTCCTCGAAGCTCATGCCGCGCGGCCGCATGACGCTCGCAGATGCGATCGGCGACTCCGCCGGATTCGACCCGCTCACCTCGAACCCGGGCGGCATCTACGTCTTTCGCGGGCGCTACGAGACCCCCCACGTGTACCGGCTCGACGCCTCGAGCGCGGACGCGCTCCTGCTCGCGGTCCAGTTCGAGCTCGAGCCGCACGACGTCGTGTACGTCTCGACGTACAAGCTCACGAGCTGGAACCGGGTCGTGCTGCAGCTGCTTCCGACGGTGCAGGGACTCTGGCAGACGGTCGATCTCGCGAATCGCGGCGTGAACGCGATCCAGGAGGCAGGACGATGACGCCCCCGCGTGGTGATGCGGCGCTCGAGCTGGTCGAACCGACTCCGCGCCAGCGGACCGACGAGCTCGCGTTCGGTCCGGAGCCGGAGCAGGGCGAGCCGACGCTGCGGGAGTACCTCGACACGGTCGTCGAGGGGCGCTGGCTCATCGCGATCGCGGTCGCGCTCGCGGCCTTCGCCGGCGCCGCGTACGCGGTGCTCGCGATCCCCATCTACCGGTCGGACGCCCTCGTCCAGGTGGAGGACAAGAAGGCGACGAAGGGGCTCCTCGGCGATTTCTCTTCGCTGCTAGGCGAGACCTCCTTCGCGGACACCGAGATCGAGATCCTGCGCTCGCGGGCGATCCTGGGGCAGGTCGTGCGCGAGGTGCGCCTCGACGTGTTCGCGGCACCCCGGCGCTTTCCCGTCGTCGGCGCCGCCCTCGCGCGAAGGCACGGGGGGCAAGGCGTCGCTTCCCCGGTGCTCGCGCTCGCGCGGTACGGCTGGGGTGGTGAGCGCATCCAGGTCGATCGACTCGAGGTGCCGGAGCCGCTCCTCGGGCGCAAGCTCACGCTCGTCGCGCACGAGGCGGGGCGGTATTCGGTTCGCGGGCCCGACGGGGAAGCGCTCCTCGAAGGCGAGGTGGGCAAGCCCGCGTCCGGGGGCGGCGTCGACCTCTTCGTCGCGGAGCTCGTCGCGAGGCCGGGGCTCGAGTTCCGGGTGGTGCGCTCTAGCTTCGAGGAGACCGTCGCGAACCTGCAGGAAGACCTGAAGGTGACCGAGAAGGGAAAGAAGACCGGGATCCTCCAGCTCGCGCTGCAGGGAGATTCGCCTGCGCGGGTCGCCGCGATCCTGGATGCGGTCTCGCGGGCGTATCTGCGCCAGAACGTGGAGCGCGGGAGCGCCGAGGCCGAGAAGGCCCTCGACTTCCTCCAGGGGCAGCTTCCGCTCCAGCGGCATGAGCTGAGCGCCGCCGAGGCCGAGCTCCAGCGCTACCAGGCGAGGACCGGCAGCGTGGACGTGACGCTGGAGGCGCAGGCGGCGATCGCGCGCGCCGTGGAGATCGAGAAGGCCGCGTCGGAGCTGAAGGTCGAGTGGGCGGCCCTTCGCCAGAGGTTCACCCCCGAACACCCCGCCCTCGCCGCCGTCGGCCAGCGCCTGCGCCGCCTCGACGAGGAGCGCACCGCCCTCGACGCGCGGCTGCGCAAGCTCCCTGCGGCGGAGCTGGAGTCCGCGAGCCGGATGCGCGACGTGAAGGTCGCGAATGAGCTGTACCTCGCGCTCCTCAACAAGACGCAGGAGCTCAAGGTCGTGAAGGAGGGGACCATCGGGAACGTCCGCGTCATCGACACGGCGATGGTCCCGGCCGAGCCCGTCTCGCCTCGGAAGCTCGTCATCGTGCTCCTCTCGATCGTCTTCGGGTTCGCCCTGGGCCTCGGTGCCGCGTTCGTCCGGCGCGCCCTCGACCACGGCGTCGAGGATCCCGACGCCCTCGAGCGTTCCCTCGGCGTGGGTGTGCACGCGAGCGTGCCGCACAGCCAGGCGCACGCGGAGGCTGAGCGGCGCGCGCGCCGCGAGCGGCGCCAGGTCCCGCTGCTCGCGCTCGAGGCGCCGAAGGACATCGCCGTCGAGGCGGTCCGCAGCCTCCGGACGAGCCTCCAGTTCGCGCTCGTCGAGTCGCGGAACTCCATCGTCGCGGTGAGCGGCCCCGCGCCGGGCGTCGGCAAGTCCTTCCTCACGGCCAACCTCGCCCACCTCCTCGGCGAGGCAGGGAAGCGCGTCGTGGTCGTCGATGCCGACCTCCGCCGCGGGCGTCTGCACGGGTATTACGGCGGCGAGCGCAAGCACGGGCTGTCGGACGTCATCGCGGGCGAGGTCCCGCTCGACGCGGCGATCCGCGAGACGCGCTCGGAGAACGTCAGCTTCGTCCCGACCGGCACGATCCCGCCCAACCCCGCGGAGCTCCTCGGGAGCGAGCGGTTCAGCCGCGTCCTCGCCGAGCTCGCCTCGCGCCACGACATCGTCCTGCTCGACACCCCTCCGATCCTCGCCGTCACCGACGCCGCGCTGGTCGGCCGTCAGGCCGGCGTGAACCTGCTCGTCGTCAGGGCGGGGGCGCATCCGCTCCGCGAGATCTCGGCCGCGCTCCGCGCCTTCGGCCGCAACGGCGTGCGCGTGCAGGGGATCGTGATGAACGACGTCCGCCTCGATCGCGGCCTCGGGCGGCGAAACGCGTATCACTACCAGTATCGATACGGGTAGGCGGTGGTCGTCGCGATTCTGCTCGGTCTCGCGACGGCATGCGCCGCCTTCCCGGCTCGTGCGGCCACGGCAGACGTCGCTGCAGCAGCGGGGCACGGCGCGGAACGGCCACGCCTCGAGCTGGGTGCGAATGCCGCTGGCCTCCTCGGCGGCGCCGCGCTCGTGCTCTGGGGTGCGGCCGAGCTCGAGCGGGCCTCCGATGACGTGACGCGGTGCCGCCGGTGCGATCCGCCCGGGTTCGACCGGTGGACACGCGCCGAGCTCGCGTGGCATGACGCCCGCGCCGCGAGCACCGCATCGGACATCCTGCTATTCGCCGTTCCCATCGGCTCGGTCGCGGCCGTCGCCTGGCTGGCGGCGCGCGAGGGAGATCGCCGCGAGATCGCCGAAGACGTGTTCCTCGTCGCCGCGGCGGTCGCGCTCACGGACGCGCTGACTCGAGGCGTCCAGCACGCTACGGGTCGGCTCCGCCCGCAAGCCTGGGACGCGGGCGGGTCGAGCGCGGACCGCGACCTTCGCTCGTTCTTCTCCGGCCACGCGTCTCGCGTGTTCGCCGCGGCCGCGGCGGCTGCGCAGGTCTCGCGGTTGCGCGCGAGGCGTGGCTGGCGGTGGGTCGCCGCGGCCGGGCTCACCGCGGCGGCGGCGACCGCCTGGCTGCGAGTCGCGGGCGACCAGCACTGGACGACGGACGTCCTCGCCGGCGCGGCGGCCGGGGCGGCCGTCGGGTGGAGCGTCCCGATCGCCGTGCTGCGCCCGGTGACGCGCGGAACCGGCGCGGCGCTCGTGCCCGCGCCCGGCGGTCTCGCGCTGGTGTTCTGAACCGGCGCGAGCGCCTTCACGGCCGCGCAGGGGAACGCGTGCGGAGACGCACCGTCCCCGCGCGTCAGAAGAAGACCGTCGCGTCGAGGGCGGCTTGGGTGGTTTCCCAGCGCGACCCCTGCTCGCGACCGGCGCGCAGCTCGATCGTCGTACGCGGGAGCCGAAGCTGCGTGGTGACCTCCGCCCCGACGCTCCGTCCGGCGGCCTGCGGCGCGTACAGGTTCCCCAAGAACCGGTCTTGCACCCAGACCGCCGACGCGACACGCAGGATGGAGCCGCCATCCGCGCTGGCGCTGATCCGGAGCGCACGCCCGTCCCCGCCGAGGGGATCGCCGAGCGGCGCCTGTCGCGCCGCCCAGCCGCCCCGGTACTCATGGTGCCCGTACCATGCCCCGGTCTTGTACGGCGCCCGGCAGCAAAACCGCCCGAAGAAGGCGTACTCCACACCGAGCGCCACGGGGAGCGTCCCCAGCATCGGCGTGGAGACCCCGGCGACCAGGCCAGGCACCTTCACGGCGGCGAACGGGTCATCGTCGGTCCCCCAGTCCACGTCCAGCGTGAGCGGGAGCACCGCCTCGGTCGGCATCCGCCACCGCGCGCTCGCCGCGAGCACATTGTTTCCGGCGACGTTCTTGGCTCCGAGGAGCACTCGCGTGGCGTCCCACGCTGGGAGCCCGTCCCACGGCTCGCCGCCGAAGATGAGGCCGCGCTGCCCGCCGATCGTCAGGCGCGGATCGAGGCGCCAGCGGAACGACGTCGCCCAGAGCAGCGGCGCCCCGGCGTGCCGTGGCGGGCCGAGGCGGGCGACGAACGTGTCGGCGGTCCAGCTCCCGGCCCTGCCGAGCGCGCCCGGCAGCTTCACGGGTCGCGTCGTGAAGAGCTCGATGCGGTCGAGGACCGCTCGACCGGAGAGCATCACGCCCCCGAGGCGCGATAGGGCGAAGGCGGGGCGAGCACGGCCCGCGGCGACCGCCAGCCACCCCACCGCGGCGACCACGTCGCCATCTTCGAGCGTCGCGCCAGCGCGGTCGGCACGAACCGTCGCCCCCGCTGCGACGTGCTCGCCCGCCCGGACGCCTGCCCCCGCGAGCGCGTACGCGCCGTCTGGCGGCGCGACGAGGCGCAGCGCGCTGGGACCGGCGTGCACCGCCTGGGTGGGGTCCTCGACGGCATCGCCGCTTTGCACTCCGGCGGCGGCCCGGACACCGAGCAACGGGTGGCCGCTCACCACGCCGGGCCACTCCTCGGCCAGCCGCGCGCGCCAGCGGCCCACGATCGCCGCGAGCGATGGCGAGCTCGCGTCCGCCTCGGCCTCGGCCGCGGCAAGGGCCGCGGCAACCGCGAGCACGGGGACCGACTTCTGCGCCGGCATCCAGCCCGGGACGAGCCCCAGAGCGTCGAGACGATCCAGCGATTCCACTGCCCAGTGATCCGGCGGCAGGAGCGGCGACGCAGCAGACGATGCGCGCGTCTCGACCGCTCCCGCGAGCAGCACGGCAAGCAGCGCGCAGCGGGCCGCAGGCATGTGTGCGGGAAGCATCGCACCGCTTTACCCGAACGGGGTGGGATGGCGCTAGGCTGATTCACCACGCCGCAACCTCGAAACACACGGCCAATGACCCGCGCCGGCTCGCTCCGCAAGATCCTCTCCCTCCTCCGCGAGGAGCTGCCCGCCCTCTCCCTCGGCACGGTCCTCCTCGTTGCCGGCGCGGGCCTCTCCCTCGTCTACCCGCAGGGGATCCGCGCCATCGTCCTCCGCGGCTCACCGTCGTCATGCTCCTCGTCGTCCCGCCAGTCGCGGTCGGCGCGGTCGCCTACAGCCGCAGGGTCCGCGCCCTCGCCCGCCGCTACCAGGACGCCCTCGCCGACGCGAGCCACGTCGCCGAGGAGTCGCTCTCCGCGATCCGCACCGTGCGCGTTCGTCGCAGAGGATGCCGAGCGGGCGCGCTACAAGCAAGCCGTGGACGACGCCTACGACTCATCTCCCAGAAGGTCGGTACCGTGCGACGCACTCGTTGCGCTGCTTTACCGCGCACGGGCGAGTTGCTGCACGCGCTGGTGGGAGATGCCAAGCAGGTCGGCGATGTCGCGGATCGACAGGCCGAGCCGCTTGCGCAGTTCGCGCACGGCGGTGGCAGTGCTCTCCTGGGCTTCGGCCTGGACCGCATCGAGCTTCGAGCGGGCCGCGGTGGCACGCGCGACGACCTTGCGAGCATCCCCAGGGAGCTTTACCCGGTCGACCAGGTCGGCGGCGTCGGCAGCCGCGTCGCCAATCGCGAGGGCGAGCGCCTCGCGAACCCGGCGGCGCGCATCGGCGACAGTGCGCCCATCGCTGTTCACGCCGGCCACGTCCTGGACGTGGGCGATCCACCAGCCCGCCTCGTCCCGCTCGTAGGTGACAACGTACTTTGCCATGATGCCTCCTCGTTTCAGCTTCGGATAGTGCATGGGTAGTCATGTGTCTAGTGGGTAGTCACTCGGCGGGCGACTCGCGCGGACCAGCACGTTGGCGCACCTTGCCCTGTTCGGCTCTGTTGCTCGCGACGAGGCCCGCTCGGACAGCGATGTGGACCTGCTCGTCGAGCTCGCGGAGCCGATCGGCTTCTTCCATCTATTCCGTGTACGGCGTCGGCTCGAGGAGATCCTCGGCGCTCGCGTCGACCTCACCACCCCCGGCGGCCTTCGCCCCGAGCTGCGCGACGGAATCCTCGCGGAGGCGGTCAGTGCCGCGTAGAGACTGGCCGCTCCGCGCTCTTCTCGACGCAGGGCCGCACACCGCGTCGCTCGTGCCCGACGGTGGGGTCCAGGTCGAGCAGGACGACCGTGCCGCGATCGAGCCTCACTTCTTCGCCTCCACCCAGCCCTCGCCGGGAACCCAACGAACGGGAGTACCGGCCTTCAAGTCCACGAGGTCGGCAGCGCTCTTCCGGCAAGCTGCCCGCCCATTCATCGAACCCTTCGTTGGCGAGCTGCTCGCTTTCGGGATGCGGACCGGCGTTCACGCCGACCGATGCCGGCCCGGCGCGTGGGCCGCCGTCCCTCGCGCGCGCCGTGACCACACTCCCCTTCCCTTGACCGCCGCCCGCTTCCTGAGAGCGTGCCAGAGGTCGCAGTCGGCCTGGAGCCCCATCCAGAACTCCGGCGTCGTATCGAGTGCCTCCGCGAGCAGGATGGCACTCTCCGCGGTGATCCCCCGCTTCCCGTTCACGATGGTGTTCACCCGCTGGACCGGTACGCCCATCCGCGACGCGAGCTCGACCTGCGTGACGCCGCGAGGCTTGAGGAACTCCTCGAGCAGCATCTCGCCGGGGGCAGTCGGGGGTCGGTTCTTCGGCAGCATGGTGTTCTCACCTCAGTGGTAATCGACGATCTGAACGTCGCGCGCGTCGCTGCGCTCGAAACGGAAGAGGATCCGGTACTGGTCGTTGATCCGGATGCTGAAGAACCCCGCGTAGTCGCCCTTCAGGGCCTCCAGCCGGTTGCCCGGCGGGTCGGCCAGATCCCGCGGCTCCCTCGCCCGGTTGAGCCGGTCGAGCTTCCGCCGCGCCGCGGTCCACAGCTCCGGCGGGAGGCAGCGGCGCGCCGCTTTGCTCCGGTTGCCGTGGAAGATGTCCTCGGTGGCCTCATCGGCGAAGTCGAGGATCATGGAAACTTATACGTCTTGCACAGCTACTGTGCAACGTCGCACTTGCTGCACGAGCCCCGCTACGCCACGGCGACGAGCTTCAGATCCTCCGCGTGTACCATCACGCGTGCGTCTCGAACGTCCGACGAAGACGCGCGCGATCCGCAAGCTCCTCGCGCTCCTCCGCGAGGAGCTGCCTGCGCTCGTTGATGGGACGGTCCTCGTCGTTGCGGGCGCGGGCCTCTCGCTCTTCTTCCCGCAGGGGCGTGTGCGCTGTGTGCAGAACTACTGAGCGTGGGGCGTAGGCTCCGGCTCCAGCCTGTCCCCGAAGCCGAGAAACAACGCGAGCCCATCGCTGACCGCGCTCAGCTCGCCCGGAGCAAGCTGCCCGAACACACGCCGCACCCGCCGCTTGTCGACGGAGCGCAGGTGATCGACGAGCGCGTAGGACGTCTTGGTGAGGCCGCTGCGCCCCGGGCCCAGCTGTGGGTAGAGGGCGCCCTCGCCGGGAGCTCCCGTCACCGGGACGACGCAGAGCAGAGGGAAGCGTTGGTCGGCTACCACCGCGGGGTCGCTGACGACGACGCAGGGCCGCACACCGCGTTGCTCGTGCCCGACGGTGGGGTCCAGGTCGAGCAGGACGACCGTGCCGCGATCGAGCCTCACTTCTTCGCCTCCACCCAGCCCTCGCCGGGAACCCAACGAACGGGAGTACCGGCCTTCAAGTCCACGAGGTCGGCAGCGTCCTCTTCCGGCAAGCTGCCCGCCCATTCATCGAACCCTTCCTTGGCGAGCTGCTCGCTTTCGGGATGCGGGCTACGGAGTGAGCGCTGGAGATCCTCGCGGCGGCGCCGCTTGAGCTCCTGTCGGACGGCCTCGAGGACGAACTTGCTACGGTTCTTCTCCAGACGGTCGATGTCGCGAACGACCTCGGTCGGCAGGGTGACGGTGACACGCTCGTTGGTCGGCATGGCGGCGCTCTTGGTATGATCATACCCTAATGCATACCAACTGACCGCGCATCCGACTGCGCCACCGCGGTTTGACCCGGCGGTTTGACCCGGCTTCGCATGGTCATTAGGTTGTGACCATGAAGAGGCGCGCCCGCCGCACGATCTCAGCCGCCGAGTTCAAGGCGCACTGCCTCGCCCTCCTGGATGAGGTCAGCGCGACCAAGGAGACCGTCGTCGTGACCAAGCGGGGCAAGCCGGTCGCCAAGGTCGTCGCGGTCGAGGAACATGCCCAGCCCAGGCCGCTGCGCGGCAGCGTTCGTTATCAGGGCGAAATCGTCACGCCCATGGACGAGCCCTGGGACGCCCTGCGGTGATCGTCCTCGACACGCACGCATGGATATGGCTGGTGAGCGACCCCGACCAGCTCGGTAGCTCGGCGCGAAAGGCCATCGACAGAGACCGCAGCAGGGGCATTGCCGCCATCAGCTGCTGGGAGCTCGCCATGCTCGCCGCACGCGGCCGCATCGAGCTGGATCGCGACCCGGTCACGTGGATGGACGACGCGCTGGAGGCCGAGGACATCGAGCTGCTCCCGCTGACCCCCGCGGTGGCGGTGGCCTCGACCCAGCTCGGAAACTTCCACGGCGACCCCGCCGATCGCTTGATCGTCGCGACGGCGCTGACGCACGGCGCCGTGCTCATCACCAAGGACGAGAGGATCCGGGAGCTGAACGTCGTGAGGACACTCTGGTGAGGGGCCCCGGCGGACTCCGCCCCGAGCTGCGCGACGGAATCCTCGCGGAGGCGGTCAGTGCCGCGTAGAGGTTGGCGGCTGCGCAGCCTGGCAACGGCACTCTCCTGCTCGTAAACTGCCCGACATGACCCGCGTGGTGGACTGGAACGGCAAGGACATCCCGGAGGGGCTTCGCTCGCTCCCTCCCGGACGCTACTTCGTCGAGCAAGTCGAGGAGGCGCCGGTCCTGACGCCGGACGAGGAAGAGGGCATCCGAGAGGCGATTCGCTCGCTCGAGGCAGGTGAAGGACGGTCCGTGGCGCAAGTGCGCACTGCCCTCTCCGCAGTGATCAAGCGGTGAGAATCCGGTTCGCTCCGCAGGCTGAGGCCGATCTCCGCGGCACGCTCGAGTACATTGGCGAACGCAACCCGCGGGCCGCGAAGAAGCTCGCCGAACGCGTCCTGGCGGTGATCGAGATGCTCGCCGCTCGCGAGTTCGAGGGCCAAACGCAACGCCTGACCACCGGCGAGTTGGTCCACAGTTGGCCCGTTCCGCCGTTCCGCATCTACTACCAGCGCCAAGGCGACGAGCTTCAGGTCCTCCGCGTCTACCATCACGCGCGCAGGCCGATCGCCAGATAGGTCGCGGTCGTGCGTCCCGATCGTCCGACGAAGACGCGTGCCCTCCGCAAGATCCTCTCCCTCCTCCGCGAGGAGCTGCCCGCCCTCTCCCTCGGCACGGTCCTCCTCGTTGCCGGCGCGGGCCTCTCCCTCGTTTACCCTCAGGGAATCCGCGCCATCGTGGACGGCGCGCTCGCCGGCCGCGATCCGGCCCAGGTCACCCGCATCGCCCTCCTCCTCGCCGGCCTCGCGGTGCTCCAGGGCGCCGCCATCGCCGGACGCGCCCTCCTCTTCTCGCTCGCGGGCGAGCGCGGCGTCCGCCGCGTGCGGGAGCGGCTCTACGCGAGCCTCCTCTCCCAGGAGGTCGGCTTCTTCGACTCCTCGCGCACGGGCGAGCTCGTCTCGCGCCTCGGCACCGACTGCGCGACGCTCCAGGCGCTCCTCTCCGCCCAGATCTCGATGACGTTCCGCCACGTCATCACCGCGGCGGGCGGCCTGACCCTGCTCTTCGTCACCTCTCCGCGGCTCACCGTCGTCATGCTCCTCGTCGTGCCGCCGGTCGCGGTCGGCGCGGTCGCCTACGGCCGCAGGGTCCGCGCCCTCGCCCGCCGCTACCAGGACGCCCTCGCCGACGCGAGCCACGTCGCCGAGGAGTCGCTCTCCGCGATCCGCACCGTGCGCGCGTTCGTCGCGGAGGACGCCGAGCGGGCGCGCTACAAGCGCGCCGTGGACGACGCCTACGACGCGGCCCGCCGGCGCGCGTACGCGGGCTCGACGTTCATGGGCGCGGCCGCCGCCGGCGGATACGCGGCGATGGCGGCCGTGCTCGGCTACGGCGGCCGGCTCGTCGCGCAGGGCCAGCTCACGGCCGGCGCGCTCACCGCGTTCCTCGTCTACACGCTCCTCATCGCGATGAGCCTTGGCGCGCTCGCCGACGTGTGGGCGGAGGCGATGCGCGGCCTCGGCGCCGCCGACCGCGTGTTCGAGCTCATGGGCCGCGAGGCGGCGATGCCGCTCAGGGGAGGGCTGATTCCGGTGCGTTCGGCTCCGCCCTTCGACTTCGCGGCGCCTTCGGCGCCCCTGCGCTCAGGCGACCAGACCCCAGCCGTTCGCCCTGAGCGTAGCCGCCGCGACGACGGCGGCGAAGTCGAAGGGCGGAGCGATCCGACGTGCCAGGGGCGCATCTCGTTCGAGCAGGTCCGCTTCGCCTATCCGACGCGGCCCGAGTCGGAGGTCCTCTCGGGCATCGACCTCGAGGTCGCGAGCGGCGAGGTCGTCGCCCTCGTCGGCGCCTCCGGCGCAGGCAAGTCCACCATCGCCGCCCTCGTCTGCCGCTTCTACGATCCCGTGAAAGGGCGCGTCCTCCTCGACGGCCGGGACCTGCGCGAGCTCGATCCCGCCTGGCTCCGCGCCCAGATAGGCGTCGTCCCGCAGGAGCCCGTGCTCTTCTCCGCGTCGGTCGAGGAGAACGTGCGCTACGGCCGGCCCGGCGCGACGCAAGGGGAGGTCGTGGAGGCCTGCCGCGCCGCCCACGCGGACGCGTTCGTGCGCGCGTTCCCCGAGGGCTACGCGACGAAGGTGGGCGAGCGCGGCCAGCAGCTCTCCGGCGGGCAGCGCCAGCGCATCGCCATCGCCCGCGCGGTGCTGAAGGACCCGCGCATCCTCCTCCTCGACGAGGCGACGAGCGCGCTCGACGCCGAGTCGGAGGCGCTCGTGCAGGACGCGCTCGAGAAGCTCATGCGCGGGCGGACCGCCGTCGTCATCGCGCACCGGCTCTCCACCGTCGCGCGGGCGGACCGCGTCGTCGTGCTCGAGCAGGGGCGGGTCGTGGAGAGCGGCGCGCACGGCGCGCTCATGGCGCGCGGCGGGATCTACCGGAGGCTCGTCGAGAAGCAGCTCGTGCGCGCGTAGGCCTATCGGATCGTCGGACGCCCCGCCGGGACGGTGCGCGCCGGGGACGGTGCCCGGGTCACGACCCGCGCGCGCGCGCCGCCGCGGGCCATCCGCTGCTGCGCATCCCAGAGATCGACCGCGACCTGCAGGTTGAGCCACAGCTCGGGCGTGGTGCCGAGCGCGCGCGAGAGCAGGATGGCCGTCTCCGCCGTCACGGCGCGTCGTCCCGCGATGATCCCGTTAACGCGCTGGATCGGGACTCCCATCTTCGCGGCGAGGGCGACCTGGGTGATGCCCGCCGGCTTCAGGAACTCCTCGAGCAGCATCTCGCCGGGAGGCGTCGGCCGGCGCTTCATCGTGGCGGTGGTGAGCACGGTTCCTCCTTAGTGGTAGTCGACAAGCTGAACATCCGAGGCGTTGCCCGCCTGGAACCTGAAGACGATCCGGAACTGGTCATTCACCCGGATGCTGTAGAAGCCGGCGAGGCGGCCCTTCAGCTTCTCGAGTCGGTTCCCAGGCGGGACCGCCAGATCTCGGATGTCCGCGGCCGCGCCAACCAGGTCGAGCTTGCGCCGGGCAACCACACGAATGGAGGCGCCGAACCGGCGTGCCGCGCGTGAATCGACTCCAACGTGGACGTCGCGCGTCGCGTCGTCGGCGTACCCGATGATCACACGCCGAAACGGTAATGCGTGTTCGCTTGAACGTCAAGCGTTCACCAGATCGTCACGAGCGAAGAGTCCGCCGCGTCGCGGCGTGCTCATTCTCTCGATGCTCCTCGAGGAGGCCGTGCGGTCGAGAGCGGCGCGTCCGGCGCGCTCATGGCGCGCGGCAGGATCTACCGGCGGCTCGTGGAGAAACAGCTTGTCGCGCGTTAGTCGCGCCCCCGGCGGGCGAGCTTCGGTGGATAAGTTATGCATATGCGCATAAGTGGTGCACGCGGCGCTCCCGGTGAAGATGACGCTCACGGACCTGGGCGTCCGGAACGCGATCTTCCGCGGCGCCCGTCGCTGTGGGAATCGCCGCCCGACGTGGTCGGCCCGCTCGTCGAGACGATGGTGCAGGCGGCGATCCGGGACGCGAACCTGGCCGTCCACTTCTACCGCGAGCGCGTGGATCCGGAGGATCGGCGGTCACCGTTCGAGGAAGTGGACTTCGTGGCCGAGCGGACGGACGGTGAGGTGCTGCCCGTCGAGGTGAAGTTCCGGCGCAGAGTGGACGACGGCGACTTCGCGACGGTCCGCCGGTTCATGGACAAGCATCGCTGCCGGCGAGGCGTCCTCGTCACGCGCGAGACGTGTGCGCTCGACGGCGACCGGATCCTGGCCGTGCCGCTGCGTGACTTCCTCCTCGCGTACTGACGGGGGCGTGCGCTCGCCTTGTCGTTCCCCTACTGACGTGCTAAATGGGATCAGTGTACTAGCGCTCGATACGGGAGCGCATTATATCCGGCATGCGGGTCATCGCGAAGAAGACCCTTCGGGAGTTCTGGCTACGGCATCCCGACGCCGAGGGTCCGCTGCTGGCGTGGTTCCGCGAGGTGGAGAAGGAGGACTGGGACTCACCGGCGAAGGTGAAGGAGAGGTATCGAACGGCGAGCTTCGTGGGCGATCGCGTCGTGTTCAACATCAAGGGCAACCGCTACCGGCTCGTCGTGCGCATCAACTACCCGTTTCGGATCGTCTACGTCCGGTTCGTCGGCACGCACGAGGACTACGACGGAATCGACGTGAAGGAGGAATGACCATGAGCACCATCAAGCCGATTCGGACGGAGGCCGACCACCGGGCCGCGCTCGATCGTATCGAAGCGCTCATGGAAGCGAAGCCCGGGACGCTCGAGGGCGACGAGCTCGACGTGCTCGCGGAGCTCGTCGAGCACTACGAGGAGAAGCACGTCCCCATGGGCTTTCCGAGCCCGGTCGCCGCGATCGAATTCCGGATGGACCAAGGGGGGCTGACACCGCGGGATCTCGTCCCGCTGATCGGCAGCCGGGCGAAGGTCTCGGAGGTGCTTTCCGGAAAGCGCTCGCTCACGATGCGGATGGCTCGCGCGCTCCACGAGCACCTCGGGATTCCCGCCGCGGTGCTGCTTCAACGGCCGGGCGCGTCGGGCGGGTCCTCGCCGGCAGCGGTCGAGTGGGACAGGTTTCCGCTGAAGGAGATGGCGAAGCTCGGCTGGATCCCGAAGGCCCGGAACCTCGTCGCTGGCGCCGAAAAGTACGTGAAGGATCTCATCCGGCGCGCCGGGGGACCCGACGTCGTCTCCGCGGCGCTGTACAGGAAGAACGACCACGCCCGCTCGAACGCGAAGAGCGATCCGTACGCGCTGGAAGCGTGGTGCTGGCAGGTGCTCGCGACAGCGAACGAGAACCGCCCGAAGGCCCCCTACCGGCCAGGGAAGGTCACGCTCGAGCTCCTTCGCGAGATCGCGCGGCTGAGCTGGTCCTCCGGCGGCCCCCGCCTCGCAAAAGAGCTCCTCGCGGAGCACGGGATCCCGCTCGTCTTCGTGCCACACCTCAAGAGGACATACCTCGACGGTGCTGCGCTGAAGCTGGGGGACGGAACGCCCGTGATCGGTCTCACGCTGCGATACGACCGGGTGGACAACTTCTGGTTCTGCTTGCTGCACGAGCTCGCACACGTGGGCAGGCACATGGAGGCGAACGGCGACGCCGGCTTCCTCGACGACCTGACCCTGCGAAGCGCTCCCGGCGGCGGCGACTCGAAGGAGGTCCAGGCCGACGAGTGGGCGGAAGAGGCGCTGATCTCGCGCGAGTCCTGGGAGACGAGCGCGGTTCGCGAGAGGCCGTCGCCTATGGCCGTGGTCCAGTTCGCCAACGCCCTTCACATCCATCCGGCGATCGTGGCCGGGAGGATCCGGTTCGAGCGGAAGAACTTCCGGATGCTGTCGCACTTCGTCGGAACGGGTGAGGTGCGGCGGCAGCTTCGATGACGCGCGGAGCGTCTGCCCGCGGCGCGCCTACGGCCAGGCGGTCACGGTGAGGAAGAAGGCCGTCCCGCCCTTCTCCGCCGAGACCTGGTGCACGATCCGCTGCCCCTTCTCGACGGTGAGACGCGAGTTGGTGTTCCGCGACGCGAGCGCCACCTCGATTGTCACGGTGTCGCCGTGCCGCTCCTGGAGCGTGACGCCGACGTCGTCGCCGCCCGGGAGCGACACGAACTCGGGCTTCCCCCGGGTGAGGTCGAACGTCTTCATCTCGACCTGCTCCCAGCGGATGTACGCGAGCGCCGAGAGCTGGCGCTTCAGGTCGTCGAGGCGCGGGTCGAGGCTCGCCGGACCCTGGCGCGAGCCCTTGATGACGCGCACTCGCACCGGGACCTCGGCCTGAGCGCGAGCGGGCGAGATGGCGGCCAGGCCGGCGGCGAGGGCGAGCGCGATGGACGTCCGGGTCATCAACCCTCCGGACGGCGGCTCAGGTTCCGCTCTCGCCCGCGAGGAGGACCACGGGGCCGTCCGCCGTCTGGAGGACGGTCGTCGCCTCGCCCTCGGACGACAACTCGAGCAACGCGATCGTGTCGCGTCCGCCGTCCACCCGAACGTACACGATGACGGCAAGTGCCGCCAGAACGGGGACGAGCGTCGCCGCCGCGGCGCGGCGGTGGCGCGCGAGCCAGCGCCACCAGGATGAAGTCGAAGGGTCGGCCCGGCCGACCCGGGCCATCACCTCGTCGACGAAGGACGAGAAGTCGCGGGCGTTCGCCTGCGCGAGGAGCGCCCCGGACACGAGCCCGGCCGTCGCCGCGAGGTCTGCCGCGCGCGCGCGGCAGGTCCTGCACTCCGACAGGTGCGCGGCGAGGGTCTTCACCTCGCCGGGGGTGAGCTCGCCCTCGCGCGAGCCGATGAGCGGAGCGAATCGGACGCAGTCCTTCATGGCTCGTCCTCCTCTCCAGATTCGTCCTTCGACTCCGCGCGGCCTTCGGCCGCACTACGCTCAGGACGAACGGGCTCTTCCTCCGTTCGCCCTGAGCGTAGGGGCCGCTCCGCGGCCCCGGAGTCGAAGGGCGCCACGTACCCGCGCAGCGCCGCCTGCATCTTCTTCCGTGCGTGGAAGAGCCGGCTCATCACGGTGCCCTTGTGGATCCCGAGCCGCTCCGCCAGCTCCTCGTAGGAGAGCCCCTCGACCTCGCGCAGGACGAGGATGGTCCGGTGCTTCTCCGGGAGCTGCGCGAGCGCCTCCTGGATCTTCCCGGCCAGCTCGCGCCGGAGCACGTTCTCGCGCGGATCGTTCCCGAGCGCGGTGGCGAGGATCCCCTCGCTCCCCTCGGCGAGGTGCGCCTCGTTCACCTCGTCGAGCTCGTCCTTCTGGCTGCGCCGCTCGCGCCGGACCGCGTCGATGGAGAGGTGCGTCGCGATCCGGTAGAGCCAGGTCGAGAAGGAGGACTTCGCCTCGAAGCCGCGGAGGTGCCCGTGGACGCGGACGAACGCCTCCTGGGCGACGTCCCACGCGAGGTCCGCGTCCTTCACGATGCCGAGCGCCAAGGAGTACACCTTCCTCTGGTAGCGGACGACCAAGGCTCGGAAGGCTCCGTCGTCGCCGGCCTGGGCTTTCGAGACCAGCGAGAGGTCGTCGGCTTCCATCTGAGGGACGGCGGCCCGGCGGGCGAAATTCACGGGGATTCCGGCGAGGACCGTAGCACAGGTCGGCGTACCCGCCCCACCCGCGTTATCCTGTGTCGGGCCGCCGGAATGCGCGGCGGAAGGGGCGGTTCGTTTCGGCGAATGTCCGTCGCGTACGGCGAGATCGCCCGCGTCCTCGACGGGGCGCGCAGGCGGCAGGTGTGGATCGTCGTGCTCGGAGCGCTCGGGTTCGGCGCCGCCGCTGCGGCGCTCTGCCTCCTCTCTGGCGCGGCAGCGCTCGCCCTCGGCGCCCGGGCCGGGATCCGGCCGCTCTCCCTGGCGGGTGCCGCGACCGCGCTCGTCGCCGCGGCGGCGTGGGCAATCCGCGCGCTCCTGCGCACCGCCTGGACGGAGGAGGCGGCGGCGCGGACCGTCGGCAAGGACGAGCCGGCGCTTCGCTCCGACCTCGTCTCCTCGGTCGAGCTCGCCCGCGAGCGGACGGACATCCAGGCGACGGGCAGGTTCTCGATCGCGCTCGTGGACGCGCACCTCGCGCGCACCGCCGAGCGGGCGCGCGCGATCTCGCTCACGCAGGTCATCCCCGACCGCCTCGCGCGCGCGGGCGGTCTCGCGCTCCTCGCCGTCGCCCTCTTGAACGGTGCCGCCCTCCTCCTCGGCGGCGCGCCGCTCGCGCGCGCCTACGGCAGGCTCCTCGCGCGGGCGTCCGCGAACGTGGCGGCGGCGATCGACCCCATCACCGGCGACATCGAGCTCACCTACCGATACCCCGCGTACATGCGGCGCGAGCCGCGCACGATCTCCGGCACGGGCGGCGAGATCCGCGCGCCGAAGGGGACCGAGGTGGAGCTGCGCACGCGCGCCGACCGGAAGATCGAGGCGGCCGAGATCGCTGTTCAGCTGGAGGCCTATCCGTTTCGCCCTTCGACTTCGGGCCCGGGTGAGTCCTCCAAGCAAGGCGGTGCCGGGCCCTACGCTCAGGGCGAACGGGATTCAGCACCCGTTCGTGCTGAGCGTAGCGGCCGCGAAGCGGCCGCGGAGTCGAAGCACGACGAGGATCGTCCGCCGCTGAAGCGCTTCGCCCTCGCCGTCGCAGGTGGGCGCGACCTCTCCGGCCGGCTCGTCGTCGAGGAAGGGGGGAGCTACCGCTTCCGCTTCCTCGACTGGCGCGGGCGCGCCGTCGCGGAGGGGCCGCCCATCCCCGTCGCCGTCGAGCCGGACGCCTTCCCGGAGGCGCGCATCACCGCCCCGGATCTCGAGATCGAGGTGGACGCCGGCGCCGTCGTTCACGTCGAGTGGCAGGCGGAGGACGACGTGGGCGTCTCGGAGGTCACCCTCGTCGTGAAGCCGCCGGCAGGGGAGGAGCGGCGGCGCGTGCTGCGCACCGGGGCGGACGTCCGCCGCGACGGCGGCACCGCCGATCTCGACCTCCGCCCGGAGCGGCTCGGCGAGGGCGAGGAGCTCTCCTACTTCGTCGAGGCGACCGACGACGACGCGATCTCCGGGCCGAAGAAGGGCGTCTCCGAGACGCACCGGGTGAAGGTCTACTCCGAGGCGGAGCACCGCAAGCAGGTCCTCGAGAAGGCGCGCCAGGTGTTCGAGGAGCTCGTGACGCTCCTCGCGGATCGGCTCGAGACCTTCGCGGCGGGGAGCGTCGCGACGGCCGACCGGCTCGTCCTCGCCGACCAGCTCGACGTGCGCACCCGCCGGCTCCACGAGCGCATGCGCGCGGCGGCGAGCGAGATCCGCAGGGACCGGGCCGGGCCGCGCCCCGTCGCCGCCGCGCTCGAGAACGTCGCCGCCCAGCTCCGCGTCGCCGAGCAGCGCCTCGTCGGGGCGCGCGCGCCGGTCGGGCAGGCGTTCCGCATCCGCGCGCGGCCAGATCCGTCGCTCGTGCGGAACATGGCGCTCTTCGACGCCCAGCTCGACGCCGAGCTGGAGAAGGCGGTCCTCTATCTCGAGCAGCTCCTCGACAAGCAGCGCGCCGAGGACCTCGTCCGCCTCGCGAAGGACCTCGCCGCGAAGCGGCGGGAGCTCGCCGACCTCCTCGAGAAGTACAAGGCCGCCCCGAGCGAGGCGGCGAAGAAGGAGCTCGTCGCGCGCGTCCAGCGCATGAAGGAGCGGGTGAAGGAGCTGCTCGCGCGCATGAGCGAGGCTTCGCGCGGCTTCAACGACGAGCACATGAACGCCGAGGCCCTCGCCGAGATGGCGAAGTCGCAGGATCTCGTGGGCGGCCTCGACGAGATCGAGCAGCTCCTCGCGAAGGGCGACCTCGAGGGAGCGATGAAGGCGCTCGACGCCATGGCGTCCTCGATGGACAAGATGCTCGCCGGCATGCAGCGGAACGCGGGGGAGCCGGACGAGAAGTCCCGCGCGCTCATGAAGGAGATGCTCGCCTTCAAGGACGCGCTCGACCAGGTGAAGGGGGAGCAGGAGAAGACCGCCCAGGAGACGGAGGCGGTCCGCAAGCGCTACCGCGACGCGCTCGCGCAGCGCGCGAACCGGGCGGAGGACAAGATCCGCCGCCTCGAGAAGCTCGCCGGCGAGGCGAAGCGCGAGGTGGAGAGCGCCCAGCCAGGCGTCACGTACCGCGCCGAGCCGGAGTTCGAGCAGTCGCGCGAGGCGCTCGGCGACCTGCAGCGGGCGCTCGGGATGAAGGAGCTCCTCGCCGCGTTCGAGACCTCGCAGCGCGCCGCGCCGGCGGTCGAGCGGCTCGCGCGCTTCCTCGAGGAGGACGTCGCGCTGGCCGAGCGCAGCGCGTCGTTCACGAAGCGCGACCCGCAGTCGGTGCGGGAGGCGCAGGCGCGGGCGCGCGAGGCGGTCCCCAAGGTGCGCGAGATCCGCGACGAGCTGGCGAAGCTCTTCCCCGATCCGCGCACGATGCTCGGCGAGGGCGACCAGAAGAAGATGGAGGGGCTCGCGAAGCGCCAGTTCGAGCTCGAGCAGAAGGCGGGCGAGCTGCAGCGGAAGCTCGCCGAGCTCATGCAGCAGGCGCCGATCTTTCCGCCGAGCGCGCCGGGCCAGCTCGGTGAGACCCGCGGGCACATGGGCCAGGCCGCCTCGCAGCTCGGCGGCAAGAATCCCCAGCGCGGCCACGGCGAGCAGGAGCTCGCGCTCGACGCGCTGGAGCGCTTCAGGAAGGGGCTCGAGGAGGCCGCGAAGCGAGGGCAGGGCGGGAGCGGCGGGATGGGATTCCCGTTCCCCTTCGCGGAGTCGGGCGGCGGCGAGGAGAGCGGGCAAGGCCAGGATCCCTCGCGCGAGAAGGTGAAGATCCCGGGGGCCGAGGCGCACAAGGTGCCGGAGGAGTTCCGCCGCGATCTCCTCGAGGCGATGAAGCAGGGGACGCCCGAGCGCTACCGCGGGGACGTGCAGCGCTACTACGAGGAGCTCGTGAAGTGATCGCGGCGCTCCTCATGGCGGCGGCGCTCGCCGCGACGCTGCTTCCTGCGTCCGTTCGCCCTTCGACTGCGCCTGCCCTGAGCGCAGGGGCCGCGCCGCGGCCCCGTAGTCGAAGGGCTCAGGGCGAACGGGAACGGGATCCCCCGTTCGCCCTGAGCGTAGGGGCGCGGAGCGAACGGAAGCGGGATCCCCCGTTCGCCCTGAGCGTAGGGGCGCGGAGCGCCCCGAAGTCGAAGGGCGCCGAGCCGGTCCCAGAGCAGGTGGACGTCGTCCACGCCCTCCGCCTCCTCGCCGACGAGGACGTGGACGGCGCGCGCGCGGTGGCGGAGCCGCTCCTCGCGAAGCACCCCGGCGACCCCGGCGCGAAGCTCGCCGTCGGCGTCCTCCGGCTCTTCGAGCAGCGGTACGACGAGGCGGTCTCGCTCATCGAGTCCGCCGGCGCCGGCGAGCCGGCGAGCTATCTCGCCCTCGCGCGCGCGGCGCGCGAGGTGACGAAGGGGCACGTCCGCTCCGAGAGCGAGCACTTCGTCGTCTCGCACCCGCCGGGAAAGGACGAGGTGCTCGTGCCGTACCTCGTCGACACCCTCGAGCGGCAGCGCGACGCGCTCGAGCGCGCCCTCGGCTACGCGCCGCCCGGGAAGCTCACCGTCGAGATCGTGAACGACGTGAAGGAGCTCGCGCGCGTCACGACGCTCACCGAGGCGGAGATCCGGACCTCTGGCACCGTCGCGGTCTGCAAGTTCAACAAGCTCATGCTCCTGTCGCCCAAGGCCCTCCTCAAGGGTTACGACTGGCAGGACACCGCCGCGCACGAGTACACCCACCTCGTCCTCACGCGGAAGAGCCGCAACGAGGCGCCCATCTGGCTGCAGGAGGGGCTCGCGAAGTGGTTCGAGGACGACTGGCGCGGGGGCGGCGAGCCGCTCTCCCCCGTCTCGGCCGCGCTCGTGAAGGACGCGGTGCAGAAGGGGACGCTCGTCACCTTCGATGAGATGCACCCCTCGCTCGCGAAGCTCCCCTCGCAGGAGCGCGCCGCCCTCGCCTACGCCGAGGTGGTCCTCGCCGTCGAGAAGATGGTCCAGCTCGCCGGCCCGGCGGTGCTCGGCAAGGTGCTCGACCTCGAGGCCCGCGGGAAGGACGCGAAGGACGCGGTCGCGACGGCGCTCGGGATGCCTTTCGACAGCTTCCTCGAGACCTGGAAGCGCCACATGGTGGCGCGCCCGTTGCCGAAGGGCGGCGACCACGAGCTGCGCAAGCTGCGCTTCAAGGACGATCCGAAGCAGGGCGGGGCCTGGGCGGAGTGGGCGGAGATCCCGGACGAGAAGGCGCGCGGCTTCGCCCGGCTCGGCGAGGTGATGCGCGCGCGCGGGCGCTGGTCCGCCGCGCGGGTGGAGTACGGGAAGGCGTTCGAGCGGGTGGGGGCGCGGGTGCCGATCCTCTCCGACCAGTACGCGCTCGCCGCGCTCCAGACCGGGGCAGACGACGTCGCGGCGAAGGTGCTCGCCGAGGCGCTCTCCTGGAACCCCGATCACCCCGCGCTCCACGTCCACCTCGCCCGGCTCCTCGTGAAGCGGCAGGACTGGAAGGCCGCCCGCGATCACCTCCTCCTCGCGAACCGGCAGGATCCCTTCGACCCCGAGATCCACGCCGGGCTCGCGAAGGCGCTCGCCGCGCTCGGGGACCCGGGCGGCGCCTCGCGGGAAGAGCGGTTCGGGCGGATACTCTTGCCGGAGGGACATCGATGACGACCGACGCCGTGACCGCCGCCCCCGCTCCGCCGCCCGAGGCGGACCTCGAGGCGGTGCAGGAGCTCGCCGACGCGCGCCGGCTGCTCGTCACCGAGATCGAGAAGCGCATCGTCGGGCAGCGTCAGGTCGTGGACACGCTGCTCGTCTCGCTGTTCGCGCGCGGACACTGCCTGTTCGTGGGCGTCCCCGGGCTCGCGAAGACGCTCCTCATCTCCACCGTCGCCGACGTCCTCGACCTCTCCTTCAACCGCATCCAGTTCACGCCGGACCTCATGCCGTCCGACATCACCGGTACGGACGTGCTCGAGGAGGACCACACCACCGGGCGGCGGACGTTCCGCTTCGTGCGCGGGCCGATCTTCGCGAACCTGCTCCTCGCCGACGAGATCAACCGGACGCCGCCGAAGACCCAGGCCGCGCTCCTCCAGGCGATGCAGGAGTACCGCGTGACGGCGGGCGGCGAGACCTACCCGCTCGACCTCCCGTTCCTCGTGTTCGCCACGCAGAATCCCATCGAGCAGGAGGGGACCTACCCGCTCCCCGAGGCGCAGCTCGACCGGTTCATGTTCTACGTGACGGTGAGCTACCCCTCGGCGGACGAGGAGCAGCAGATCGTGCGCTCGACGACGGTGGCGCAGCGCCCGCCGCTGAAGCGCGTCCTCTCCCCCCACAAGATCCGCGACCTGCAGGACCTCGTCCTGCGCGTGCCGGCCGCCGATCACGTGGTGAAGCACGCGGTGGACCTCGTGCGGGCGACCCGCCCCGGGGAGCCGGGCGCGCCCGACTTCGTGAAGGAGAACGTCGCGTGGGGAGCGGGGCCGCGCGCCTCGCAGTACCTCATCCTCGGCGCGAAGAGCCGCGCCATCCTCGAGGGGCGGATGGCTGCGAGCGTGGAGGACGTGCGCGCGCTCGCGAAGAACGTCCTCGTGCACCGCGTGCTCACGAACTTCCGCGCCGAGTCGGAGGGCGTGACGAGCGCGCAGCTCGTGGACCGGCTCTTGGACAAGGTGAGGGCGTAGCCGACGTCTGCTTCGGACGTGGACGTGGACGTGGACCTCGACGTGGACGTGGACGTGGACCTCAACCTCGACCTCGACCTGAACCTCGACTCGACCCAGCCGTGCGCACGGAGTGGATGTGACCTGGGCGTGCGCACGGAGTGGATGTGACCTGGGCGTGCGCACGGAGTGGATGTGACCTGGGCGTGCGCACGGAGTGGATGTGACCTGGGCGTGCGCACGGAGTGGATTGGATGTGACCTGGGCGTGCGCACGGAGCAGATGTGACCTGGGCGTGCGCACGGAGCAGATGTGACCTGGGCGTGCGCACGGAGCAGATGTGACGGTTCGCGACGTGAGGCACGAAACGTGATGTGACCGTTCGCCCTGAGCGTAGCCGCCGCGAAGCGGCGGCGAAGTCGAAGGGCGAGCACATGAGACCATTCTTCGTCTACATGCTGCGCTGCAACGACGGCAGCTATTACGTGGGACACACGGACGATCTCGAGCTGAGGATGGCGCAGCATCACGAAGGGACATTCGGCGGACACACGTCCCGCAAGCGGCCCGTGGAGCTCGTCTGGTCAGACGAGCTCGGGAGCCGTGACGAGGCACTCGAGCGCGAGATGCAGCTCAAAGGGTGGACACGAGCGAAGAAGGAGGCGCTGATCGCAGGCGATTGGGGGCGTATCAAGCGGCTCTCGCGCGGGCGCGATCGCGCCTCCATCGCGGTGCAGTGCGAGTCATCCATGGCACGCCCTTCGACTTCGGGGCGCTCCGCGCCCCTACGCTCAGGGCGAACGGAGGGCACCCCACCCACCCGGAACGGGAAAGGTGAGCCGCGTGCCTGACCGCAAGCGCTCCCCGCTCGACCCCGCCGTTCTCGCGAAGCTCGGGAACCTGAGGCTCCGCGTGCGCGCCATCGCGGAGGGGATCCTCACCGGGCTGCACCGCTCGCCCCACCACGGCCAGTCGGTCGAGTTCGCCGAGCACAAGGAGTACTCGCCCGGCGACGACGTCCGCCGCATCGACTGGAAGGCCTACGGCAAGTTCGACAAGTACTACGTGAAGCGCTTCGAGCAGGAGACGAACCTCCGCGCGTACCTCGTCGTCGACGCCTCCGGCTCGATGGGCTACCGCGGCCGGCCGGACGCGCTCTCGAAGCTCGAGGTGGCGAGCGCGCTCGCCGCGTCCCTCGCCTACCTGCTCTTCCGCCAGCAGGACGCGGCGGGGCTCGTGCTCGTCGGCGACGAGGTGCGCGCCGCGATCCCGCCCCGCGCCTCCCCGAGCCACCTCGGCCCGCTCGTCGACGCGCTCGAGGCGACGAAGGCTGAGGGTGAGACCCGCCTCGCCGCGGCGGTGGACTGGATCGTCGAGCGCGCCCCCCGCCGCTCCTCGGTCCTCGTCTTCTCCGACCTCATGGACCGGGAGGAGAAGGTCCTCCGCAAGATCGCCCAGCTCGGCCTACGCCGCCACGACGTCACGGTGTTCCACGTGCTCGACCCGGCCGAGCTCGAGTTCCCCTTCGACGATCCGACGCTGTTCCTCTCGATGGAGGACGCGCGCCAGGTCGAGGCGCACGGGCGCGACGTGCGCAAGGGCTACCTCGAGGTGGTCGGGCGCTGGCTCGACGAGGTGCGCCGCACCGCCGCCGAGGCGGACGTGGACTACCAGCTCTGCCGCACCGATCGGCCCGCGGACGAGGTCCTCCTCCCCTTCCTCGCCCGCCGCGAGCGGACCGCCGCGTGAACGTCGGCTTCGCGAACCCCGCCCTGCTGTGGGGCCTCCTCGCCGCCGCGATCCCGATCGCGATCCACCTCTTCTTCCGCCGCCGGCCCAGGCCGACGCCGTTCCCCGCCATCGACTTCATCCTCAAGGCGCGGCGCGAGACCGAGCGGCGGCTCCGGCTCAAGCGGATCCTCCTCTTCGCCGCGCGGACGCTCCTCCTCGCCGCGCTCGCGCTCGCGCTGGCGCGCCCGCGCCTCGAGTCTCCCGCGGCCGCCGCGCAGGTCCCGCAGGGGCCTCGCGCCACCGCCATCGTGCTCGACGCCTCCGGGTCCATGCGCTACCGCCTCGGCGGCCGGACCCTGTTCGAGCGCGCCCGCGCCGACGCGCTCGGCGCGCTCGCCTCGCTCTCCGGCGAGGAGCCCGCCACCGTCGTCGTGTGCGGCGGGGGCGAGGCGCAGGTCGAGGCGCCCTCGTTCGACCGGAGCGCGGTGCGGCGCGTCCTCGAGCGGGCGGAGGCGGAGGCGGGCTTCGCCGACGTGACCGCCTGCGTCTCCGCGGCGGCGCGCGCCCTCTCCGGCGCGACGGCGCAGGCCTCGCTCGGGAAGCGGATCGTGGTGGCGACCGACCTCGCCGCGAGCGCCTGGCGGCTCGACGTCCCCCCACCCACCTTCGAGACCCCCGGCGGCCGGGTGCGCCCGGAGGTGACCGTGCTCGACGCGGCGCGCGGCGCGCCGCTCCCGAACGCCGCGCTCCTCTCCGCCGAGGCGGAGCCCGATCCCGCCGCCGGCCCGCGCGGCTACCGGATCGTCGTCCAGCTCGCCAACTACGGGCAGGAGCCGCTCGCCGACGCCTCGCTCTCCCTCGTGGTCGGCACCGGCAAGGACGCGAAGGTCGCCATCCGCGCCTTCGCCGACGTCCCGGCGGGCGGGACGGCGAAGAAGACCCTCTCTCACTCGTTCCCGCAGGGTGGCCCGACGGTCGTCCAGCTCGCGCTCCCCGCTGACGCCCTCCCCGACGACGACTCGCGCGCCCTCGCGATCGTGGTGCCGCGCGAGGTCCGCGCCCTCGTGGTCGATGGCGCGCCCTCCCCGGTCCGCTACCGCGACGAGGCCTACTTCGTCGAGTCGGCGCTCGCCTCGACCGCCTCGCCGGTCCGGCCCACGCTCGTCGACGCGGAGGCGCTCGCGGGCGAGGACCTCTCGAAGTACGACGTCGTGTTCCTCCTGAACGTGCGCGCCCCCGGCGCGAAGGCGGCGGAGCTCACGCGGTTCGTCGAGCAGGGCGGCGGCCTGTTCGTCGCGCTCGGCGATCAGATCGAGCCGGAGGAGTACGCAAAGGAGCTGGGTGGGCTCTTGCCGGCGGCGCTGCACGTCGTGAAGACCGCGCCGGAGGGGCGGCCGGCCCGCTTCGGCGAGACGGACCTCGGCCATCCGGCGCTCACGGTGTTCCGCGGCGAGGCGCGGGAGGGGCTCCTCGGGGTCCGCACCTTCCGCTACGTGCTCGCGAAGCCGGCCGGGCGCGGGCCGCCGCCGCGCGTCCTCATGAGCTTCGACGACGGCGCGCCGGCGCTCCTCGAGGCGCGGCGCGGCAAGGGGCGGGTGCTGCTCTTCACCTCGAGCGCAGACCGCGACTGGACCGACTGGCCCATCCGCACGAGCTTCCTGCCCGCCTTCCAGCGTTTTGCCGGGTGGCTGGCGGGCGGCCTCGACGACCGGCGCGAGCCGCCCGGCAAGGTCGGCGAGGCGCATACCGTCCGGCTCGAGGAAGGCGAGCAGCTCGCCGCCCTCGTCGGGCCGGACGGGCGGGAGCGCCGCCGGGCCGAGCTCGAGCGGGCCGGGCTGAAGGACGAGGGGGGTGGGCCTCGCTTCACGCCGCGCGACCCCGGGCTCTGGCAGGTCAAGGTATCGGCGGGCGGCGCGGAGCGCGTCGAGCCGCGGCTCGCGTTCGCGGTCGCGTTCGACCCGCGCGAGTCGGACACGCGCCGGCTCAGGCCCGAGGAGCTGACCGCCTGGCTCGGGGGGGCGGCGCACGCGAAGGTCGAGGGCGACGCGCAGCAGGGGGGCGCCGGGCGGCAGGTCCCGCTCTGGTCGATCCTGCTCGTCCTGGGCGTCGCAGCGTTCTTCGTGGAGGGGCTGCTGATCTCGTGAAGGGAAAGAAGCGCTGAACGGGAGCATCATTCGCAATTACCGCAAGACCGTTCGTGCTGAGCGTAGCGCCCGCGTAGCGGGCGCGCCCTTCGACTCCGGGGCGCTGCGCGCCCCTACGCTCAGGGCGAACGGACCTATGCGAGTGCGGGCGGGCTTCGCGCCCCTACGCTCAGGGCGAACGGAACATTCCGATTCGCGATCTGTCGCCTAGAGTTCCACCTTGTCCCTCGACCACGACATAGCCGGCCTGTTCTGCATCGGCTTCGAGGGCAAGAGCCCCTCGCCGGAGGTGAAGGAGCTCCTCCGCCGCGGCGTCCACGGCGTCATCCTCTTCTCGCGGAACGTCGACGACGCCGAGCAGGTGGCGTCCCTCGTCGCCGAGCTGAAGCGGCTCGCCGGACGGCCGCTCCTCGTCTCGATCGATCAGGAGGGCGGCCGCGTCGCGCGGCTGCGCGCGCCGCAGGGCTTCACGGAGCTGCCGCCCATGCGCGCCCTCGGCGACGCGGGCGACGCCGCGCTCGCCCGCGCGGCGGGGGCGCTCCTCGGCCGCGAGCTGCGCGCGGTCGGCATCGACCAGGACTACGCGCCCGTCGTGGACGTCGACACGAACCCCGCGAATCCCGTCATCGGCGACCGCTCCTTCTCGCGCGACCCCGCGACGGTGGCGCGGCTCGGCGCCGCCCTCGCAGAAGGGCTCCAGCACGAGGGGGTCGCCGCCTGCGCGAAGCACTTCCCCGGCCACGGCGACACGAGCCAGGACTCGCACCGCGACCTCCCGCGCCTGCCCCATGCGCTCGAGCGGCTCCGCGCGGTGGAGCTCCTCCCCTTCCGCGCCCTCGCGCGCGCCGGAGTCGCGTCGGTGATGACCGCGCACGTCGTCTTCGAGGCGCTCGATCCCCGCCGGCCGGCGACGCTCTCGCCGGAGGTGATGCGGCTCCTGCGCGAGGAGGTCGGCTTCCAGGGGTGCGCCGTCTCGGACGACCTCGAGATGAACGCGGTCGCGGAGCACTTCCCGCTCGAGGAGGCGGCGCCGGGCGCGGTCCTCGCGGGCGTGGACGCGCTCCTCGTCTGCCATCGCGCGGACGTCCAGCACCGGGCCATCGACCTCGTCCGCCGCGCCGTCGAGGACGGACGCATCGGGCGCGAGCGGATCGCCGAGGCCGCCGCCCGCGTCGCGGCGCTCCTCCGCTACGCCGGACCTCCGCCCGATCTCGCGGCGGCGCGCGCGCGGCTCCGCACGCCCGCCCACCTCGCGCTCGCCGCTCGCATCCCGCCGCTCGTCGCGGGACGCGATCCGACCGCGGCCTGAGAGGATCCTAAACGGGCGAGCACGATTCGCGATCACAGAAACCGTTCGTGCTGAGCGTAGCGCCCGCGCAGCGGGCGCGAAGTCGAAGCACGCGCCTTGGGACGCATGGCGCCCTTCGACTTCGCCTGCCCTGAGCGTAGGGGCCGCCGCCCGGAGCGTGCCCCGCCGTCGGCGCGCCTGCGGCGCGTCCAGCCGCTCGAACGCGTCGAGGAGCGCCTGGCGCATCGCCCCCTGGTGGCGGAGCACCGCGGACACGTGCCCCGCCGGCAGCCAGCGGAGCTCGCACCCCCAGTGCTCCGCGATGCGGCGCATCTCGGCGGGCGGGACGACGCCGTCCGCCGCGGTGCCGACCACGATCGCCGCGGCGGGCTCGACCGGCGCGGGGAGCGTCGTCACCGAGAAGCGCGCGAGGTGCGTGCAGAGCGCCTGCCTCGCCGCCTCGACGGTCTCTCCTTCCGCCGCGAGCGCGGCCCACTCCGCCACGTGGCGGAGCACACCCTCGCGCAGGACGGAGTCCGGCGAGCAGGTCGCGGCGATCGGGACGACCGCGCACGGGAAGGGGACGGAGGCGCCGACCATCGCCGACAGCTGCCCGCCCATCGAGAAGCCGGTGACGCCCACGCGCTCGACGCGCAGCACGTCGCGGAGCCAGCGAAGGAGCGCGCGCCCCTCCTGGAACGTCGCCGAGCCCATGAGGTGGAGGTCCGAGACGCTCCGCACCGCGTGGTGGGGCTGGTTCGCGGGCCGCCGCGCGCCATAGAACGCGTTCTCGAGCACGAGAGCCCCGATCCCGTGCTCGATGAGCGGCGCCGCGAACCGAAGCCGGACGGCGAACCCCTGGTCGCCCGATGCGGCGAGGTGGACCGCGACGGCGCGGACCTGCTCCGGGAGGAGGAGCTGTATCCGCGCCGTGCGGGCACAGGGGGGAAGCCGGACCTCCGGACTCTCGAACGCACCTTCGCGCAGCATCCCCCCGAACGCCCGGCGCACCGGCCCCAGCCCGATGCGGAGCTTCGGGATGCGCCGCCGCGACAGCGCCTCCGGATCCATCGACTCGCACAGCGCGCGGTCGCCCCAGCCATCCTGGAAGAACCGGGGTCCACGCGCCGTGAGACCGAACAGGAGATCGAGTACGTGCATCGCTCCCCACCCGGTAAGAAAGATGCGGTTCGTCCGTCAGCGGGGGGCGTCCTCGACCGGCCAGGCGGGCGGTCGGCGGGAGGGACCTGAAATTATGACAGGGGAGCACGCGCAGGCGAAGGCCGCTACGGTCCGTTCGCCCTGAGCCCTTCGACTTGGGGGCCGCGGTGCGGCCCCTACGCTCAGGGCAGGCGAAGTCGAAGGGCGACGCGCGGGCCATGTCGCGTGCTTCGACTACGCGCCCGCTGCGCGGGCGCTACGCTCAGCACGAACGGTTCTTACCGCGCGAACGGTTCTCTTACGGCCCGTTCACGTCCGCTCGAGGATCTTCAGCGCAACCATCCCGTACAGGAACCCGTACACCGCGTGCTCCGGGCGGTGCGCGAGCCGAACGATCTCGGCGAGCGTGCGCGTGCCGTCGAGCTTCGGGAGCATCTCCGCCTCCCAGCGCTCGAGCTCGACCTCGTCGAGCCGGTACGCGGGCTCCCGTGATGGGCTGAGCCGGTCTTCCGGCGAGAGGAGCCGGAAGAGCCGCTCAGGCTTGTAGAGCTTCTTCACGCCGCGCGTGATGAGGTTCGCGGGATGGAGGTCGATCTTGATCGCCTCCTTCGCGGCGCGGTCGGTGAAGTGGAGGCGGTACTCGCCGAGCTCCCAGCCGAAGACCGAGTAGACGATCGCCTTCACCTGCTGGGCGACGTAGTAGAGCTTCTCCGTCTCCTTGAGGAGGTTCATCTCGACGAGGATGTCGCCCGTGCGCCGCCCGGTCTTCTCCCCCGCCGCCTGACACAGCTCGAGCTGCTGCTGCCCGATCTTTCCCACCCGCACGAGGAACGGGCCGAATCGGTCGGTGACGAGGTTCGAGATCGCGAAGCAGGGGCGACCCTTGTCGAAGTAGATCGACTTCTTCACCTTCCCCTTCTGCAGGGTCAGCTCGCCCGTCTGCTGCGCGAGATGGAAGGCGGTGATGAGCTCGGGGAGGTTGTCCTCGAGCTTCCCCTCCTTGCGCGAGAGGTCCGGCTTCGCCGCAGGGGTCTTCGGAACGGGGGGCGGTCGGACTTCCTGCGGGCGCGGCGCGCCGCGAGGGGCCGCGGCAGGCGCCGGTCGGGCGGGGGCGCCCACCGCCCCCGCATGCACGGTGTCGCCCTTCAGCACCGCCGAGACCTTGCCGTCCTCGGTGAGGACCACGCGGCCGGTGAGGTCCATCGCCTCGACCGGCTCGTCCCCCTCGACCGCCACCTCGACGTCGAAGTCGGAGAGCTCGACGATCTCGCCCGGGGCGTGCGCCGAGCCGAAGGAGATCGCGATCGGCGTCGGGGTCACGCTGGGCATGAGCTGGCGCAGGGCCTCGATGAGCTTCTTCGCCTCGAACGGCTTCTCGAAGTAGCCGGAGGCGCCGTGCTGCGCGCGTGCGTCGGCGGCCGCCCGGCCGCCCTTGAACACGCCGGTCATGAAGACGAACGGGATCCGCGCGTTCCTGAGCGCGTGGGCGACGTCGTAGCCCATCATGTCGGGGAGGAGCACGTCCACGACGGCCGCCAGCGGTTTCTCGGCCTGGATCTTCTCGAGGGCGGTCTTTCCCTTGCCGACCGCGATCGGGATCCAGCCTTCGGCCTCGACCAGGCGAGCGAGCAGCGCGAGGAGCTCCTCGTTGTCGTCCACGAGCAGGATCTTCGCCGGCACGCCGGCACGATACCGGCGGGGGCCCAGGGGATCAACGACAGCGTTTGTGGCCGCCAAGGGGACGCCGTGCTACAAAAAGCCGCGTTTCCACAGCGATCCGGAGGACCTCCGATGATGCGCTTCAGCCGTGTGCTCCCCGCCGCCGCTCTGCTCCTCACCCTCGCCGCCTGCGAGCAGAAGAAGTCCGCCCCGGGCTCCACCCAGGCCCCACCCGCGCCGAGCGAGAAGGTCTGGTTCGGCCATGTCGGCTCGATGACGGGGCAGGAGGCGACCTTCGGCGACTCGACCGACAAGGGCATCAAGCTCGCGATCGAGGAGCTGAACGCCAAGGGCGGCCTGAAGGGGAAGCAGGTCGATCTCAAGACCTACGACGACCAGGGCAAGCCCGAGGAGGCCGCCCTCGCCGCGACGCGGCTCATCACGCAGGACAAGGTGACGGTGCTGCTCGGCGAGGTCGCGTCCAGCCGCTCGATGGCGATGGCGCCGATCGCCGACGCGAACAAGGTCCCGCACATCACCCCGTCCTCGACGAACCCCAAGGTCACGAAGGACGGCGACAAGACCCGGCCCTTCGTCTTCCGCGTCTGCTTCATCGACCCGTTCCAGGGGACGGTGATGGCGAAGTTCGCGAAGGAGAGGGGCGTGAAGAAGGTCGCCATCCTCCGCGACGTGGGGAATGCCTACTCGGTGGGGCTCGCCGACTACTTCCTCTCCAAGTTCAAGGACCTCGGCGGCACGATCGTGAACGACCAGAGCTACAAGGCCGGCGATCAGGACTTCAAGGCGCAGCTCACCGCGATCAAGGCGAAGGCGCCCGAGGCCATCTACGTCCCCGGCTACTACACCGACGTCGCCCTCATCGCGCGCCAGGCGCGCGAGCTCGGCATCAAGGTGCCGCTCATGGGCGGCGACGGCTGGGACTCCGCGAAGCTCTTCGAGATCGGCGGCCGGGCCATCGAGGGGTCGTTCTACTCGAACCACTACTCGCCGGACGACCCTTCGCCGCGCATCCAGAACTTCATCTCGCGCTACAAGGCGCGGTTCGGCGCGGTCCCCGACTCGATGGCGGCGACGGGCTACGACGCGGCCATGGTGGCGGGCGACGCCATCGTGCGCGCGAAGGAGATGAACGGAGAGGCGATCGCCGCCGCGATCGCCGCGACGAACGGGTTCCCCGGCGTCACCGGCGTCATCAGCCTCGACCAGGACCACAACGCGGTGAAGCCGGCGGTGGTGCTCGAGGTGAAGGGCGGAAAGTCGGTCTTCGTCGCGACCATCCCACCCGATGCTCCTGCGCCCGCGGCCCCCGGAGGCGCGAACCCGGTCCCGGCGTCGAAGCCCGCCGGCAAGTAGCCCGGCCGTCCTTCGACTTCGCCTCGCCTGCGGCGAGGCTACGCTCAGGACGAACGGCCGGGATTCCCGTTCGCCCTGAGCGTAGGGTCGGCGGAGCCGACCCGGAGTCGAAGGGCCCAAGCAGCACCGCGAGGCCGCGTGGCCGAGCTCCTCCAGCACCTCGTCAACGGCCTCTCCCTCGGGACCATCTACGCCCTCGTCGCGCTGGGCTACACGATGGTCTACGGGGTGCTGAAGCTCATCAACTTCGCCCATGGCGACGTCTACATGGTGGGCGCTTTCGCGGGGTACTACCTCGGCGCGGTGCTCGGGACGGACCGGCGCCCGAACGTCGGCAAGGCCGCCCTCGTGACGATGGGGGCGATGGCGATCTGCGGCGCGCTCGGGTTCGTGATCGAGCGCTTCGCCTACCGCCCGCTCCGACACCGCGCGCGCCTCACCGCGCTCATCACCGCGATCGGCGTCTCCTTCCTGCTCGAGTTCGGGTTCCAGCTGAACCCGCTCGTCCGGACGCCGATCGAGTTCCCGCCGGGGCCGGCGCCGAGGTTCTTCCCGGCGCTCGTCGATCTCGGGCCGCCCCTCGAGCCGCTCGGCGCGACGGTGCAGCGCATCGACGTCGTCGGGTTCGTCGTCGCGATCGTCCTCATGCTCGGGCTCCAGTGGATCGTCTACCGGACCCGGTTCGGGGTCGCGATGCGCGCGGTCTCGTTCGATTCCCAGATCGCCGGGCTCATGGGGATCCCGGTGAACCGGATCATCTCGGGGACGTTCATGCTCGGGGCCGCGCTCGCCGCGGCCGCGGGGATCATCAACGCCTCGTCGCGCCCTCGCATCGAGCCCCTGCTCGGGCTCATGAGCGGCCTCAAGGCCTTCGTGGCCGCGGTGCTCGGCGGGATCGGGAGCGTGCCGGGCGCGATGGTGGGCGGGTTCCTCCTCGGCCTCGTCGAGGAGTTCGTGGCGGGCTACACCTCCTCGCGGTACCGCGACGCCATCGCGTTCGCGGTCCTCATCCTCGTGCTGCTCGTCCGGCCCGAGGGGCTGTTCGGCAAGGGGCGGGTGGAGAAGGTCTGATGAAGCCGGTCCTCCGCTCGCTCCTGCCGTTCCTCGTGGGCATCCCGCTCCTCGCGATCGCGCAGGCGCTCATCCCGCCGGAGTACTTCCTCTGGATCGTCGCGATCGGCGTGAACATCGTCCTCGCCGTCTCGCTCAACGTCGTGAACGGCTTCACCGGCCAGTTCTCGCTCGGCCATGCCGGCTTCATGGCAGTCGGGGCCTACTCCGCCGCCAAGGTCTCCCTCGCGCTCGCCGGCGTGCGCGTCCCGGGGCTGCCCGAGGTCGTCACGGACGAGCTCGCGTTCGCGGTCGCCCTCGCGTCGGGGATGGGTGCGGCCGCGCTCGCCGGACTCCTGGTCGGGATGCCCTCGCTCAGGCTGCGCGGCGACTACCTCGCCATCGTCACCCTGGGGTTCGGCGAGATCATCCGCTCCCTCATCGAGAACACGACCGTCCTCGGCGAGGCGCTCGGCCTCCAGGGGCTCCCGAAGCGGACCAACGTCGTGTGGCTCGGCGTGTCCGCCCTGGCGACCATCGTCATGGCCCGGCGCCTCGCCGTCTCGACCCAGGGGCGCGCGCTCTTCGCGATCCGCGAGGACGAGATCGCGGCCGAGGCCATGGGCGTCGACACCACCGGCTACAAGGTGCGCGCCTTCACCATCTCGGCGGCATACGCCGGGCTCGCCGGCGGCCTCGTCGGCCACGCGATCCAGCTGGTGACGCCTGCGATGTTCACCTTCATCCGCTCGTTCGAGGTCGTGGTGATGGTGGTGCTCGGCGGGCTGGGATCGGTCACCGGCTCGATCGTCTCCGCGATCGTCCTCGGCGTGGCGATCGAGAAGCTGCGCAGCCTCGAGCAGTACCGGATGGTCATCTACTCCCTCCTGCTCATCGTGTTGATGCTGCTCCGCCCGCAGGGCATCTTCGGCACCCGTGAGCTGTGGGACCTGCGCCTCTTCCGGCGGCTGCCCCGGCCGCGCGCGCTCGCGGCCACGCCGGGCGGGGCGTCCCCGACGGCCGTCCGCGACGAGGGCGGCCGGGGAGGGCAGGCGTGAGCGCCGGCGTGAACCCGCTCGAGCTCGAGAGCGTGACGATGCGCTTCGGCGGCCTCAAGGCGCTCTCCGCCTTCAGCCTGGCGCTGCGCCCGGGGGAGCTCGTCGGCCTCATCGGCCCGAACGGCGCCGGCAAGACGACCGCGTTCAACGCGATCACCGGCGTCTACGAGCCGACCGAGGGCGAGGTGCGCGTCACGGGCGAGGTCGTGAACGGCCGCCGCCCGCACGAGATCTGCGCGCGGGGGGTCGCCCGCACCTTCCAGAACATCCGCCTCTTCCGCGAGCTGACCGCCCTCGACAACGTGCGGATCGCCTGCCACGCACAGGCGACCTCTGGGTTCTTCGACGCTCTCCTCCTCACCGGCCGCCACCGCTCGGAGGAGGCCCGCATCGTCGCGCGCGCCGAGGAGTACCTCGCCGTGATGGGGCTCGCCGACCGCCGCGACGAGATCGCGAAGGGGCTCCCCTACGGAGAGCAGCGCCGGCTCGAGATCGCCCGCGCCCTCGCCACCGGCCCGAAGGTCCTCTGCCTCGACGAGCCGGCGGCGGGCATGAACGCCGCGGAGAAGACCGGGCTCATGCAGCTCATCCGCGCGATCCGCGATCGCTTCGGGCTCGCGGTCCTCGTCATCGAGCACGACATGCGGGTCGTGATGGGCGTCTCCGAGCGGCTCCTCGTCCTCGACCACGGCGACACGATCGCCGAGGGGAAGCCCGAGGCGATCCGCAAGAACCCGAAGGTCATCGAGGCGTACCTCGGCGACGCCTATCTCGAGGAGAAGGGGGTGAAGCTGTGACGCCCCCCGTCCTCGAGGTCACCGGCCTGCACGTGCACTACGGCGGAATCGAGGCGCTGCGCGGGATCTCCCTCGAGGTCCCCGCGGGCGAGGTGGTGGCGCTCATCGGCGCGAACGGCGCCGGGAAGACCACCACGCTCCGCGCCATCTCGAAGATGCTCCGCCCCTCCGGCGGCGCGATCCGCTTCCTCGGGGAGGACGTGACGCACCTCCCCTCGCACGCGCTCGTCGCACGCGGGATGGCCCACGCGCCCGAGGGGCGCGGCATCTTCCTGAACCTCACGGTGGGTGAGAACCTCGCCCTCGGCGCCTACCTGCGGCGCGACCGGGCCGCGATCGCGAAGGACGAGGAGCGGGCGTTCGCGCTCTTCCCCATCCTCGCCGAGCGGCGCAGCCAGGTGGCGGGGACGCTCTCCGGCGGCGAGCAGCAGATGCTCGCGGTGGCCCGCGCGCTCATGAGCCGCCCGCGCCTCATGCTCCTCGACGAGCCGTCGCTCGGTCTCGCGCCGCAGGTGGTGGAGCGGATCTTCGCCGTGCTCCGCGAGCTGAACGAGAGCGGCGTGGCGCTCCTCCTCGTCGAGCAGAACGCCCACAAGGCGCTGCAGCTCGCTCACCGGGCGTGCGTCCTCGAAACGGGAACCGTCGTGATGCGTGGCACTGGTAAACAGCTGCTGGCTTCACCCGAAGTGCGGAAAGCCTATCTCGGAGAGTGACGGCCGCCCGATCCAGGGTGACCCGCGCAAGGGACGCCCGGTGGGGGAGCCCCCAAGTGGCAATCCACGGTGCGTTTCGGAGACGTACCGTGACGTGCACGGGAGGTTCACCATGAGAATCGCACGCATCCTCGTTGTCTTCGCGCTCTGCGCCGCCTCCTTTGACGCGCGCGCGATGCCGAACTTCACCCGCAGAGAAGGCTTCGATTGCTCGACCTGCCACGTCAACATTCCGCGGCTGAACCGGTTCGGGTACGAGTTCCGGAACGCCGGCTTCCGCATCCCGAGCATTATCGGGGACACGAAGCAGAAGAGCCAGCCCGACTTCGGTACGATGAATGCGGCGCGCCTCCAGAGCGACGCCGAGTGGCACGCCGAGCACGGGCGGGGATCCGCGAAGACGGGCGGGCAGCTGACCTTCCTCGAGGCGACGCTCTACCCGGTCACCGGCTCCTGGGGTCGCTGGTTCTCGTCGGAGGGCGAGCTGTCGGTCGCGCCGGAGGACTTCTTCGAGGTCGAGAACGCCTGGGTGCGCGGGACCTTCGGCACCGAGCAGATGCACTTCAACCTGCGCGCGGGGGTGTTTCACCCGTGGGAAGGGTACGGCGCGAGCGATCGTCCCCTCTCCATCGCGCGCCCGACGTTCCAGCGCAACGCGGCGCGCGGCCTGTTCTACACGCCGTGGGGCTTCGACCAGGCGGGCGTCGAGGGCGGGTTCACGTTCCAAGGCTTCAACGTCGCGGCGACGCTCTTCAACGGCCTCACCGTGCACGGGGATGGGTCCGCCGATGATCGGTACCAGGCTTTCCCGTTCCAGGGTGGCGAGCTGGTCCGCCCCCGGAACGACCCCAACTACAACTCGAAGGACGTCCAGGTCTTCGCGAACCAGTTCATCGGCGACGCCGCCGTCTCGGCGCACTGGTACCACGGCCTCCTCACCATCCCGACGGCGGGAGCGGTCGGGGCCGCGGGGAGCACCACGTTCCTCGATCGGTTCGACCGGCTGACGCTGTACGGCACGCTGCCCCTCACGAAGTGGGTGCCGAAGCCGATCCCGCCGCTCTGGCTGCTCGGCGGGTTCGAGCGCGGCTGGGACCGGGGCGTTCCAAGCGGCGACTTCAATTCGCAGGGGTGGTTCGGCGAGGTGTACGTCCCCTACAACCCGTACGTCGGCGCGTCGGTCCGCTACGACTGGTGGGACAACTCGAAGACCGTCGCCGACAACACGCAGCAGGTCGTCACCGCGGCCCTCAACGTCGCGGGGCTGAACGGCGCCCAGGGGATCCTCGAGTACCGCCACGTCCTCACCGAGCTGAACGCGGTCAACAACCGGAACCGCGATCAGCTGGAGCTGCGGCTCATCTACATCTTCTGACGGCCGGGCGAGCAGCCGGCGGCGGAGCCTCCGGCCGCCGGCGCTCCTCATGGCGCGGCCGGCTCCGTGCCATCGCGCCCAGGGTCGGCTTAGAATCCGCAGCGGGCGCCCACGGGGGCGCGCCGTGGAGATCTGCCTGGCCCTCGCCATCGAACAGGTGCTCGCGGCGCTGAACGCCGAGAAGGTGCGGTACCTCGTCGTCGGGGGCGTCGCGGTCGTGCTCCACGGCCACCTGCGCACGACCGCGGACCTGGATCTCGTGGTCGAGCTCGCACCGGACAACGCCCGCCGCGCCATCTCCGCGCTCGTGAAGCTCGGGTTTCGTCCACGCGCACCGGTCCCGGCGGAGCAGTTCGCCGACCCCGCCGCCCGCAGGGCCTGGATCGACGAGAAGGGCCTCACCGTGTTCTCCCTCTGGAGCGAGCGCCTGCCGGAGATCGAGGTCGATCTCTTCGTGAAGGAGCCGTTCCATTTCGACGAGGTGTACGCGCGGGCGGTTCGCGTGCCGCTCGACACGACCACGGTCACGGTCGTCTCGCTCGCGGACCTCATCGCGCTCAAGCAGGCGGCGGGGCGCCCCGTCGACCTCGCGGACGTGGACGCGCTCCGTGCGCTCGCTTCGGCTGGCGGAGGCTCGCCGTGAACGAGCCTCCTCGCGCTCCGGACCGCGGGTTTCCGCGTGGGTTCGACGGACACCGCCGGGCCCAGGCGGGCCTGGGGCTGCGGCTCACGCCCGCCGAGCGGCTGCGCTGGCTCGAGGAGACGATGGCGGTGCTCAGGCGCTGGCGGGGGCGCGCGAGCGCGGTTCGTCGCGACGAGCCCTCGAGGTAAGCGCACCGCGCCCTTCGACTCCGGGGCGCTGCGCGCCCCTACGCTCAGGGCGAACGGACCTGTGCGAGTGCGGGCGGGCTGCGCAGCCCTACGCTCAGGGCGAACGTGCCTCACGCACCACGAACGGTGCCTCACGCCCGCACGCCGGCGTGCGCCTCCGCGCCCAGCAGGTGGCGCAGCTCGGCGGCCGCGGCGGGGCGGACGTCGAGGCGAGACGGGGGGAGCGCGCAGCGGGCGAGCTCGAGGGTCTTGAGCTCGCCCCAGGGCGCGCGCACGTGCGCGACGAGCGCGGCCTCGATGCTCCCCACGCCCTCGGGCTCGAGCTCGATCCAGAGCGCGTGCGCGGGCGGGTGGGTGCCGAGCCAGTCACGCATGCCCGACTCGTACTCCTCGCGCTCGTCCGGCTCGAGATGATCGCGCAGCACCGCCTGGTAGGCGAGGACGAGCGCGCCCGACTCCGCCGCGGAGAGAAGGTCGAGCCGCGCGGGCACGTTCGAGGCGCCGATGGGGACGAGCACCGGGGCGTCCGGGTGGACCCGCGCCGAGCGAAACGCCGCGAGGGCGGCGTCGAGCCGATCCTCTTCGGCGCGCTCGCCGGGCCATACGCAGGCGCGGAGCCAGCGGACGCCCTCGCGATCGAGCGCGTCGAGCGGCGCCGGGTCGAGCCCGAGCCGGGCGACGGCGCGGATGTCCCGCGCGACCTCGAGCGGCATCCCGGCCCCGGTCGTCCACATCGGGGGGAGCACGTCCGCGACGAGGTTCAGCCCCGCGCCGGCGCCGACTTCGGCGAGCGCGAGGGTGCGGCCGTGACGAGAGGCGCCGGCGAGCGCGGCGGGCCAGAGCCAGGCGACCGCGCGCGAGGTCCCGTTCGCCTGCACGCTGCGGTGCGCGAGCGAGTCGAACACCGCCTCGCGCGTGCCGTCGAGGGTCTCGGCGAGCCGGCCCTCCGTCACGGCGTCCGGATCCGGATCGCGCGCGGCGAAGGCCGCGTGGAGCGGGTGCCCGGGGCCGGTCGCGAGCGCGTCGTCGCGGAGCGCGGCGAGCAGGAGGAGGGGCCGGTCGTACGAGGCGAGGAAGCGCCGGTGCTCCCAGGCCGCCGCGACGAAGCGCCCGGGTGGACCCTCGAGCACGGACGGCAGGAGCGTGAGCGCCCGCTCGTAAGGCTCGGACCGTCCCCCCATCGCCTCTCGCTGCGCCGCGATCTCCTCCTCGATGCCCGCGATGCCGACGAGAGCCATGGGCCGCCTCCTCATGCGGCAACGTGAGGATGGTCCGCTTCTGCCGCCTCGGCGGCGAGAGGTCGGGCGGTCGGCGGAGCGGCCCGGCGGCGAGCGCGCAGGGCGCGATGAAAAGAGAACGGCCGCCCCGGAGGGCGGCCGCGAGGTGCATCGTCCGACGGGGGGTCGTGGGGGTTCGGGGGGCCCGGGGGCCCCCCGCTACGACGCCGTCGAAGCCTTCGACATCTGTTGCGCGCCGCAGGCGCGCAAATCAGATGTCGAAGTAGAGCGAGTACTCGATCGGCGAAGGCCGCATCCGGACCGGATTGACCTCCTTGTCGTACTTGTACTGGATCCAGGTCTCGATCACGTCGTCGGTGAAGACGTCGCCCTTCATCAGGAACTTGTGGTCCCTGCGGAGGTTCTCGAGGGCCTCGTCGAGCGAGCCCGGCATCTTCGGGATCTCCTTCAGCTCCTCGGGAGACATGCCGTAGATGTCCTTGTCGAGCGGCTGGCCGGGGTTGATCTTGTTCTCGATCCCATCGAGGCCGGCCATCAGCATCGCCGCGAAGGCGAGATAGCCGTTGCAGGACGGATCCGGCGACCGGAACTCGATGCGCTTCGCCTTGGGCGACGGCGAGTACATCGGGATGCGGATCGAGGCCGACCGGTTGCGCGCCGAGTAGGCGAGGTTGATCGGCGCCTCGAAGCCGGGGACGAGCCGCTTGTAGCTGTTCGTCGTCGGGCAGCAGAGCGCGGCGAGGGCCGGGCCGTGCTTCAGCACGCCGCCGATGTACCACATGGCGAGGTCCGAGAGGCCTGCGTACCCGTCGCCCGCGAAGAGCGGCTTGCCGCCCTTCCAGATCGACTGGTGCACGTGCATGCCCGAGCCGTTGTCGCCGTAGAGCGGCTTCGGCATGAACGTCACCGTCTTGCCGTGCCGGCGGGCGACGTTCTTGATGATGTACTTGAACCACATGAGGTTGTCGGCCATCCCGACGAGCGGCGCGAACTTGATGTCGATCTCGGCCTGGCCGGCGGTGGCGACCTCGTGGTGCTGCCGCTCGACGTGGATGCCGACGGACTCCATCACGCGGCACATCTCGGTGCGGATGTCCTGCTGGCTGTCGGTCGGCGCGACCGGGAAGTAGCCCTCCTTGTAGCGGGGCTTGTAGCCGAGGTTGCCGCCGGCCTCTTCACG
>WNGA01000656.1_pt1 | contig 60551 bp, 57 predicted proteins | sample 5400061 | NCBI WGS metagenome assembly WNGA01 (sample SAMN13153366, study PRJNA577476) | soil metagenome | isolation source: 100 cm soil or saprolite under grassland replicate 2 | place: USA:California | collected 2016-06-15
AAGAGGTCGACCGAGAGGCGCGTCAGGGACACCCACCCGAGGGCGAGCATCATGAGCGACATCATCAGGATGAAGACGGGGTTGCGGAGCGCGAGGCGCGTGAGCCACATGTGCGAGGGTCCCTAGTTCTTCGCGGCGGTGAGATCGGTGCCCGTGAACGGGTCGACGTTCCGCTGGGCGCGCACCGTGGCGCCGTCGGAGAGGACGTCCATGCCGGCGGTGACGATCTCGTCCTTGTTCGCGAGCCCCTCCGCCACCTCGAGCCAGTCACCGCCGTCGACGCCGACGCCGATCGCGACGCGGCTCACCTTCTCGCCGCGCAGCACGAACACGTAGCTGCGGTCGTTCGAGATCTGGACCGACGACGCCGGCACCACGACCGCGCCGCGGTGCACGTCCGTCACGATGGCGGCGCGCCCGTACATGCCGGGGCGGAGCAGGCGGTCCGGGTTCGGGACCTGCACCTCGGCGTCGAGCGTGCGGGCGACGGGATCGAACGCCGGGGACACGCGGACGACGCGGCCGGAGAGCGGTCGGCCGGGAAGGGCGTCGAGCTCGAGCCGCGCCTCCTGCCCCACCCGGAGCCGCACGACGTCGCGCTCGTTCACCGGAACGAACACGCGCAGCACGTCGAGCCGCTGTACCGTCAGGATCGTGCCCGAGCCCGCGGTCGGCCCGACGAGGCTGCCCGGGTCGAGGCGGCGCACCGAGACGACGCCGTCGAGCGGCGACACGATGCGCATCTCGCCGAGCCTCGTCGCGAGCGCGTCCACGTTCGAGCGCGCCGCCGAGAGGCTCGCCTCCGTCGCCTCCACGTTCGTCTGGTTCTGCTGGACCTCCTGCTGCGACACGAACCCGGTGGGGGCGAGCCGGTCGGCGCGCTCCTTGTTCGCGCGGGCGAGCGTGGCCGCGGCCTGGGCCTGGGCGAGGGCGCCGCGGGCCGCGGAGAGCTGGTCGGGGAGGTCGGAGGGGCGGACCACCGCGAGGAGCTGCCCGCGGCGCACCCGGTCGCCGCGGTCGACGAGCACCGCGTCGAGGTACCCGAGCGTCTTCGCGCCGACCTCGGCCTGCTCGATGGGGCGGAGGTCGACGGGCGAGCGGATCTCGACCGGAACGTCGAGGACCTTGACCGCCGCGACCGTGACCGCCGGGGGCGGGCGTGTGCGAGGCGACGCGTCGCCCTTCTTGCAACCTGCGGCGAGGAGGAGCACCGCCGCGGCGAGCGCGGCGCGAGAGGTGGTCGTCATGTGGGGCCTCGTCGTGGTCATGGGGCGTTCCCTGTCGCGGTGGTCACGGCATGGCGGGCGCGCGCGCGCCCTCCGGCCGGCGCGCGGCTGCCGGGCGCGATCGCGGCGTCGGAGCGCGGTGCGCGCGCGTGGACTGCGGAGAGGATCTTCACGAGTCCCGCGCGCGTGGCCGCCCGCTCGGCGCCCGTCAGCGCGGACTCGACGGCGCTGCGGATCTCGGCCGCGACCGGGAGGAGCGCGCCCGCGAGCTTCTCCCCCGCCGCGGTGAGCTCGAGACGCACGCGCCTCCGGTCGGCCCCGTCGCGCGACGCCCGCACCCAGCGGTGGGAGGCGAGCGTCCGGACGACCCGGCACGCGGTCGCCTCGTCGACGCGGAGCCGCGCCGCGAGCTCCGCCTGCGAGTGGCAGGGGTGCTCGGCGATCCCCACGAGCAGCCAGAACTGCTGGACCGACAGCCCGAGCGGCGCAATGCGCGCCATGAGGAGCTGCCGCAGGCCGCTGCGGACTGCGGCGACGAGCAGCCCGATGGGCTCCTCGGGGGGCGCGGATGGTTTCGCCATCAATGGTTGATAGGTCAACGGCTTGGCGGCGTCAACCGTCAGCGAGTGCTCTGGCGCGCGCATCGCCTCGCCCGTCGCTCGGCAACGGTCGCCCCGCCCCGCGCCCGGCGGGGCCTCGACCAGGCGCCCGGACGGCGGCGCGGCCTGCCTCTTTCCGCGCTGCGCCCCGCGCGCGCGACGCTTAGCTCGTCCCCCGTGCGACCTCGCGCCTGCGAGGCATCGACCGAGGAGGTGGACGATGAGCGGGACGAGCGAGGCCGAGCGTCACCACACGATCGTCATCGGAGGGGGGCAGGCGGGGCTCTCGGTCGGGTACCACCTCGCGCGGCGGGGTGTCCCGTTCGTGATCCTCGACGCCAACGCGCGGATCGGCGACTCGTGGCGAAGCAGGTGGGACTCGCTCCGCCTGTTCACGCCCGCGCGCTTCGACGGCCTCGCCGGGATGCCGTTCCCCGCCCCGGCGAACGCCTTCCCGACGAAGGACGAGATGGCCGCGTACCTCGAGGCGTACGCGGCGCGCTTCCGGCTTCCGGTCCGGACCGGCGTCCGGGTGGACCGCCTCTCGAGGCGAGGGGAGCGGTTCCTCGTCGCCGCGGGTGACGAGCGGCTCGAAGCCGAGAACGTCGTGGTGGCGATGGCGACCTACCAGCGCCGTCGGGTCCCTCCGTTCTCGAAGGAGCTCGAGCCAGGCGTCGTCCAGCTCCACTCGAGCGACTACCGGAACCGTTCGCAGCTCCGCGAGGGCGGCGTCCTCGTCGTCGGGGCGGGCAACTCGGGTGCCGAGATCGCGCTCGAGCTCGCGCGCGCCGGCCATCCGACCTGGCTGTCGGGACGCGACGTCGGTCACATCCCGTTCCGGATCGACGGGGTCGCGGCGCGCCTCTTCCTCGCGCGCCTCGTGCTCCGGCTCGTCTTTCACCGCGTGCTGACGGTCGACACCCCCATCGGCCGAAAGGTGCGCCCGAAGGTCCTGTTCCGGGGTGGGCCGCTCATCCGCGTGAAGCCCCGGGACCTGGCCGCCGTCGGGGTCGAGCGCGTTCCGCGGATCGCGGGGGTGCGCGACGGGCTTCCCGTGCTGGAGGACGACCGCATCCTCCCCGCGAGAAACGTGATCTGGTGCACCGGGTTCCACCCCGGCTTCTCGTGGATCGATCTGCCGGTCTTCGGTCCGGATGGTGAGCCGCTGCAGCGGCGCGGCGTGGTCGCCGGAGAGCCGGGGCTCTACTTCGTCGGCCTTCACTTTCTGTACGCCATGTCGTCGACGATGATCCACGGAGTCGCGCGGGACGCCGAGCACGTCGCACGGGCGGTCGCGGCGAGGGCGCGCGTGTCCCGCGCCACCGGAGCGCGCGGGCGCGTGTCGGAGGCGGTCGCCCGCGCCTGAGCGCCGGGGGCGCCGGCGCACGCGGTCAGGTCCCGCCCGGGTCCCCGCCCGTCCCGGCGCGCTCGGCCGTTGTAGATCCAGGCCCGCGTCGGCTACGGTCGTGCGCAGGGGAGGCGTCGTGCCCGTCGAGTGGAACAAAGGCCTCGCGATCGGGGTCGAGATCATCGACTCGCAGCACCGCGAGCTCTTCGCGCGGGTGGCCGCGTTCGAGGCGGCGCTCGAGCGCGCCGACACCGCGCGCGTCGCCGACACGTTCGCCTTCCTGCGGGAGTACGCGCTCGTCCACTTCACGCGCGAGGAAGAGCTCATGCGCGACGCCGCCTACCCGTGGCTCGACGACCACCGCGCCGCCCACGCGCAGTTCGTCGAGCGGCTCGCGGCGCTCGTGCGCGAGCGCGAGGCGAACGGTGCGACCGCCTTCCTCGGCCTGCGCGCGAGGAACTGGATCGTGGTGTGGCTCCTCGACCACGTCGGCGGCAAGGATCAGGCGCTCGGGCGCCACCTGCGCGCGGGCAGCGGACCGGGGCAGCGGGGCGCCGCGAGTCGCTGACCGCGCTTCCTGCCGCGACCGCGTCGCGGTGGGGCGCACGTCACCAGGGCTCGGCGCGATCGAGCTCCACCCGCTCCACCTGCCACTGCGCGTACGGGAGCGGCGCGCCGTCGATGACCCAGCTCGCGCCGAGACGGAAGGGAACGCGTACGCCGTCCACCTCGCGGAAGTCCGCGCAGCTCCCGGTGAACGGGGTGAGGACGCCCTTGCCGTCCACGTCACGGAACCGCTCCGCCGTGAACCGCGCCGGGAGCCCGTCCGGCCCGAAGTGAAACGTCGCCGACACCTCGCGCCCGCCGACCCGCAGCGTGGCGCGTGCGCTCCCCTCGTCGAGCGGCGCCCACGTGACGTAGCGCGGGTCGCGGAGCAAGGTCGGGATCCAGGTCGCCTCGCCGAGGAGCCGGAGCAGCGCGCCCTGGTCGAGCTCGGGCCCGCGCGCGTCCGCGAGCGTCACGGTGGACGCGGCGCGGACGAGCATGTTGCCCTCGCCCGCGATCGCGCGGTCGCGCCCGTCGATCCAGACGCCGGGGGCGGCGCGGATGCGGCCCCACCAGACGAAGCCGGGCGGGTCCGCGGCGAGGTACTGCTCGCCGCGGACCGCCATCGGTGCGCCACCGAGCTTCGCGAGGAACGTGCCGCCGTGGCGGAGCCGCGCGGCGCGGATGGGGGCGTGGCGCGCCGCCCCCGAGACCTCGAGATAGCGTCGCACCGGCGCGGGGAGGGACTCGAGCGCGGCCGGCGCGGCCGGCGGCGCGGCAGGCTGCGCGAAGAGAGCGCGCGCGTCCCGCGCGACGCGCCGCTCGAACCTGAGCCCCTGGAGGTTCACCACGAGTCCCAGCACACCGGCCGCCGCCAACGCCGCGAACACCGCGAACCAGAGCATGGCCTTGCCCTTCCCCTTCTCCCGCATCCGCTTCTCCCCCTCGCGCTCGGTGCGCGCGCGGTGGGCCGTTGAAGCACGGACGCGCGCGGCCGTCACCGCGCTTCTTTCGCAAGTCCCTCGGTCCGGGGCGGTCGTCGGCGGCACCGGATCCGCCCCTGATCCCGCGAGAATGCACGCTTGCGCCCCATCCGCGACATGGAGCGCCATCGATCCGCCGTGGGGATTCGTTACAATCCTCCCTAGAAGTGCTGAACCACGAAGGAGGTCGTGATCAAAGAGCCGTCGCAGTCACAGACATGCTCGAAGTCACGCCCGGCCAGCCCGGGATTCCGCTCGAACCGAAGCGAGCGTCAGCACCCATAGGCGAAGAGGCCCGCCCTGCGGGCCTCTTCTGCTTCCGGAGAGCGCGGTCGCGACGCCGCGACGCTCCGTCAGCGCACCTTCACGCCGAACGAGAGCCCCTCCGCGGTCGGCAGCATCGTCGCGCGGAAGCGGCCGGCGCGGGCGAGCCGCTCGCTGAACGCGCGGAGCGCGGCCATCGCCTCCGGCGACTCGCCCTCGGGCCGCACCTCGTGCACGTGCCCGAACCCGAACGTGTTGTCGGCGAGCAGGACGCCTCCGACGCGCAGGTGGTCCTCCGCCCAGGCGAGGTAGCGCGGATACCCGACCTTGTCGGCGTCCAGGAACACGAGGTCGAACGGGCCCTCCGCCTCGATGGCCCGGAGCGTCTCGGTGGCGCGGCCGAGGTGGATCCGGACGCGAGCCGAGACGCCTGCCCGCTCGAAGGAGGCGCGCGCGACCTCGGCGTGGCCCGGCTCGAGCTCGAACGTGTGGAGGAAGCCCGCCTCGCCCATTCCGCGCAGCAGGCAGACGCCGCTGTACCCGCCGAGCGTCCCGACCTCCACGGCGCGCCGGGCGCCAGCGGCCCGGGCGAGCACCTCGAGGTGAAGGCCGTCGAACGAGCCGACCTGGATCGCGGGCAGCCCGGCGGCGACGCTGCGCTCGCGGATCTCGCGGAGCACCTCGTCCTCCGGCCGGTACACCGACTCGGCCCAGGCGGCGAGCGCGGCGTCTCCCTGGCCGAAGCCCTTCACGGGCGGGGATCCCATCTGCGAGCCGCGTCTAATGCGGGAGGTCGGGGGAGGCAGCCGACGCCTCGCGCGCCGGGCGCTCCGCAGACGCGCCCTCGCGCAGCCGGCGAAGGATCGCGTCCGCGAAGGCGGGCAGGTCGCCCGGGTTGCGGGAGGTGACGAGGTTCCCGTCCTCGACGACCTCGCGATCCACCCAGCGCGCGCCGGCGTTGAGGAGGTCCGTCCTGATCGACGGCCATGACGTGAGCGTCCGGCCCTCGGTGACGTCGGCCTCGATGAGCAAGGACGGCGCGTGGCACACCGCGGCGACGAGCTTGCCCTGATCGAAGAACGCGCGGGTGAAGCCGACCATCGGCAGGCTCGTCCGGAGCTTGTCCGGCGAGAAGCCGCCCGGGATGACGAGCGCGTCGAACTCGTCCGCGCGCACGTCCGACACCGCGCGGTCGATCGTGAACCGCTCCTTCCCCTTCTTGCCCGTGATCTGCTTGCCGGCCTCGAGCCCCACGAGCACCACCTCGTGGCCGGCCTCGCGCAGCCGGTCGTACGGCTGCCGGAGCTCGACGTCTTCGAACATGTCGTCTGCGACGATCGCGATGCGTGCCATGCGACGAACGATGGCGCCGGGCGACGGCGGCGAGCACCCCCCGATGCACGCTCCCGTCGGGGGCCGTCCGGCGCGGGCGACGCAGCGCGCCGTTCCGCCGGCGTGGAAACGGCGCGTGGACGGAGCGTATGCTCCCCCGCATGGACGCGGTCGAGGAACGGGTGTTCGTGCACCTCGCCTCCGGCGACGTCGCGGCCGCCGCGAGCGCGGCGATCGAGGGGTACGCCCCTGCGGTCCACGGCTACCTCTGCACCCTCCTCGACGAGGACGACGCCCACGACGCGCGCTCGCAGTGGGCCGAGGACCTCTGGCAGGGGCTGCCGGCCTTCCGTCGCGAGTGCTCGCTGCGGGCGTGGTCGTACCGGCTCGCCTGGCACGCGTCCTGCCGGCTGCGGCGCGACCCTTACCGCGCCCGAGGCCACCGGCTCGCGACGAGCCTCGCGTCGCGCCTCGCCGCCTCGGCCGCCACCTCCACGATCGTGACCGGGAGCCGCCGGGCGGGGCTCGAGCGACTGCGGGCCAAGCTGCCGCCCGAGGATCAGACGCTGCTCACGCTGCGCGTGGACCGCGAGCTCGACTGGGACGAGGTCGCCGCGGTCCTGTCGAGCGAAGGCGAGGAGGTGACCGCGGTCGCGCTGCGCCAGCGGTTCGCGCGGCTGAAGGTGCGGCTCAAGGAGCTCGCGCGCGCCGACGGGCTCCTCGACGACGCCTCTCCGGAGGGGACGTGACCGACGGTGAGCTGCCCTCCGCGAAGAACGGCTCGACGGCCGGGCTGTCGGCGCTCCTCGCCGAGCTCGCGGCCCCGCCGCCGTTCGCCGCCGCGATGGCAAGGGTGCTCACGGTGAGCGGGCCGCCCAAACCGGCGTGGGTGCCCGGCCGGCGCGTCGGCCGGTTCGTGCTCGTCCGCGAGCTCGGGCGCGGCGGCTTCGGCGTCGTCTGGGAGGCGTTCGACGCCGACCTGAAGCGGCGCGTCGCGTTCAAAGCGCTGAAGGCGTCGGTCCGCAGCCGCACCCCCGCGACGGACGAGCTCCTCCGCCGCGAGGCGGAGGCGGTGGCGCAGCTGCAGCACCCGCACATCGTCACGATCTTCGACCGCGGCCTGTGCGACGAGGGGCCGTACCTCATCCTCGAGCTGCTCCGCGGCGAGACGCTCGCGGAGCGGGTGGCCCGCGGGCCGGTCCCCGCGCGCGAGACGGTCCGCGTGGCGCTCGCGATCGCGCGCGCGCTCGTCCACGCGCACGCCGCCGGCGTCCTCCACCGCGACCTCAAGCCCTCGAACGTGTTCCTCACGGCGGACGGCGGCGTGAAGGTGCTCGACTTCGGCCTCGCGCACGTCTTCGGCGTCGGCGGACCGGCGCACAGCGGCACGCCGGGGTACATGGCGCCGGAGCAGCTGTGCGCCGGGCGCGAGGACGCGCGGACGGATCTCTTCGCGCTCGGCGTCCTGCTCGACGAGCTGCTCGGCGCGCGCCGGCTCCGGGCCGTCCTGCCGATCGCCGCGCTCGCCGCGCGCTGCCGCGCGGAGGACCCTGCGGCGCGCCCGCCCGACGCCGCCGCCGTCGCGCACGAGCTCGAGGCGCTCCGCGACGCCCTCGATGCCCCGCCGGCACAGGCGCCGCTGCTGGCGCCGTCCCCGCGCGCGGTCGAGGCGCTCCGACACCTCTTCCGCGGCGAGCAGTGCTCGAGTCGGCCTCTGTTCGGCCAGGACTGCGCCGAGCACTACCGCCGCGCCGTCGCACTCGACCCCACCCTCGCCGTCGCCCACTACCAGCTCGCCGTCTGGACGCGCCGCTTCGGCGGGAGCCGCGCGGCCCAGCGACGCGCCATCGCGCGCGCACTCCGCCACCACCGCCGCGCGCCCGCGACGGAGCAGGTGCTCATCCGCGCGTTCGCGGCGCACGTCGCGGGGCGCGACGACGATGCGATCGCGCTCTTCCGCGAGGCGACGGAGCGCTGGCCGGAGGACCCGCGCGCCTTCTACGAGGTGGGCGACCTGCTGCGCCACCGCGACGAGCTCGGCCTCGCGGTGCCGTACCTCGAGCGGGCGGTCGCGCTGAACCCCGACCACGGCTGGGCGCCCGGACAGCTCGCGGAGGTGCTCGGCGCGCTCGGGCGCGAGGAGCCGCTCCGCGCCTGGGTCGAGCGCTGGTCGCGCGCCCCCACGCCGCCGAACCTGCACGCCCTCTCGATCGCCCGCGGCTGGCTCGGCGACCCGGACGCCGCCGCCGCCGCGGCCCGGCGCGGCGTCGCGCTCGGGGCGGGCCTCGTCGCCCAGCAGGATCTCGTCGGCGCCGTCGGGTTCGCGGGGCGCTACGACGAGGCCGCCGAGCTCGCCCGCGGCTTCGCGGAGCCCGGAAGCCCGATCCGGCGGATGGGGTTCTACACGCTCGCCGCCATCGAGGCGTACCGCGGCCGGCGCGCGGCCGGCCTCGCCTGCCTCGACGCGCTCGCGCGCGAGCTGCCGGAGGTCCGCGGCGACGCCCTCTACCTCGCCGCCCGCGCCGACTACCTCCTCGGCGGAGGGAGCGCCGCGCCGGTCCTGGAGGAGGTCGCGCGCCTCGAGGCGCTCGACCCGCGTGCCGCGGCCGAGCACGCGGCGGGGCTCGCCTGGCTCGGCGCGGGCGCGCGCGCGGCCGCGCTCGCCCGCGGCCTGCGGCCTGGCTCGCCGCTCGCCCGGACCCACGGGGCGATCGCCGCCTTCCGCGATGGCGCGGTGGACCGGGGCCTGGCGATGCTGCGGGCGGTGGTGGCGGAGACGCCGGTCTTCGTCTGGCGCGCGCCGCCCCTCTGGTTCCTCGCCGATCTCTCGTTCGAGGCGGGACGCCACGCCGAGGCGCTCGCCGCGCTCGATGCCCACGAGCGGCTGTACCTCCCGCGCGTGATGTGGCGCAGCTGGACGCACCCGCGCTCGCTCATCCTCCTCGCGCGCTGCCGCGAGGCGCTCGGGGACTCGGAGGGCGCCCGCGCCGCGGCGCTGCGGCTCCTCGGCGAGTGGAGCTCGGCCGAGGAGGGCCCGCTCCTCGACGAGGCGCGCGCCCTCGCTGCACGGCTCGGCCGCTGATCCGTCCGGGAGGCGCGCCGGCGCCGCGTCCCTCGGCCCGGGCGCTTTCCAGCGACGCGCCCCCGTGCTCTCCTGGGGCGTCCCATGTCCCGCCGCGCGACCTCGCTCCTGCGCCTGCTCGGCGATCCGGCCGTGGATCTCGGGGAGTACCTCGCCGACATCGCCGCCATCGCGGGCGAGACGATGCTCGCGCTCTCCCGCTCCGCAGGGCGGATCCGGCCGGTCGTTCGCGAGGTGCTCTGGCGGCAGGTCTACTTCACGGCGGTCCGGGCGACGCCGTTCACGCTGCTCCTCGCATCCCTCGTTGCGCTCGCGGTCGCCGCACAGTCGCCCTACTCCGCGGCGGCGGGCGGCGACGTCCTCGGAAAGGTGCTCGTCGCGACGCTCGTCCGCGAGCTCGCGCCGCTCCTCACCGCCTGGATCGTGATCGCCCGGTCCGGGACCGCCATCGCGGCGGAGCTCGCGACGATGCGCATCGAGGGGGAGGTGGACGCGCTCGTCGGGATGGGGATCGATCCGTTCGAGTACCTCGTCGTCCCCCGCGTCCTCGGCGCGGCGGTGGCGGTCGCGAGCCTCACCGTCGTGTTCCTCGCCGTCTCCATCGGCGCGAGCGCGCTCCTCTCGCCGCTGCTCGGCGGCCCGGCGCCCCACGTGCTGCTCGAGCACGTGAGCGGCGCGCTGCGCCCCGCCGACGCGGTCGCGCTCGCCGCGAAGACGATCGTGCCCGGCACCGCCATCGCGGCGATCGCCTGCCACGAGGGCTTCCGCGCCTCGCGCAGCACGACCCAGGTGCCGCCGGCGGTCACCGCCGCGGGCGTGCGCGCCTTCACGATGGTGTTCGTCTGGAACACCGTCGTGACCGCGCTCCTCTACCTCGCCTAGGGACCCGTGGACGCCGCCGCGCTCGCAGAGGCAGAGGACCTCACCGTCACCGTCCGCGCCGGCGCGCTCCGCGTGGAGAAGCTCTCCTTCCGCCTGCACGCGGGGGAGATTCTCGTGCTCGTCGGCCCGATCGAGGCGGGCTCGGCGGTGCTGCGCGCGCTCGTCGGCATCGACCGCCCCGACACGGGGCGAGCCCGGCTCCTCGGCGAGGCGCCGGCGACGCTCGCGCGGGACGACGCCGCGGCGCTCCTCGCGCGCGTCGGCTGGCACCCGCGGAGCGGTTCGCTCCTCGCGAACCTGACCTTGCGGGAGAACCTGCTCCTCCCGCTCCAGTTCCACCGCCGCCCGACGGCGCCGGAGGCGGAGCGGGCGACGGCCGCCGCCCTCGCGCGCTTCGGCCTCGAGGAAGCGGCGGACGTACGGCCAGAGGAGGTCGCCCTGCCCGTGCGCCGCCGCGTGGCGCTCGCCCGCGCGACGCTCCTCGATCCCGAGCTCCTCGTGCTCGACGACCCGCTCGACGACCTCGAGGAGGACGCCGCGCGCGCCGTCCTCGCCTCTCTCGCCGCCTGGGCCCGCGAGCGCCCGCGCGGCCTCCTCCTCACCTCCCACCGGACCGGGATCGCGGCTGCGCTGCGCGCCCCGGCCCTGCCGCTCCCGGTGATCCGCGCATGAGCCGACCCGCCCCGCTCCGCCACGTCCGCACCGTCGTCGGCGCGTTCAACCTCGCCGTGCTCGCGCTCCTGCTCGTGGGCGTCGTGTTCGTCGGACGCGGCCGGCGCTGGTTCGAGAAGCACGCCGTGCTCGCGGTCACCTTCCCCGCCCGGCACGCGGCGGCGCTGCGCGTGGGAGTCCCGGTCCGGCTCGCGGGCGACCTCGTCGGCACGGTCGCGGGCGCGACACGCGAGGGCGAGCTCATCCGCGCCCGCATCGACCTCGGCGCGGCGGCGCGCGAGACCTTGCGCTCGGACGCGAGCGCGCAGCTTCGCGTGCCGATCGCCGGCCTCGTCGGCGACCTCGCGATCTCGCTCGAGCCCGGCAGCGCGCCGTCGCCGTGGCCCGAGGGGAAGGTCATGGGAGGGGAGGCGGAGGGCGACCCGGCCGTGAAGGCGCGCGAGACGGTCGACCGGGTGCGCGAGCAGGTCCCGGCGATCCTCGACCGGACGCAGGCGATCCTCGAGAAGACCGACGCGATCCTCGGGCAGGTCGAGCGCTCGCGCACCGCCGAGGACGTGGACAAGCTCGTCCGGTCGCTCGACCGGCTCGCGACGGCGATGGACCGCGAGCGGGCCATCGCGAACGCGTCCGGCTCGCTCGCGCGGCTCGAGGAGCTCCTGCGCGGGCTGCGCGACGGCAAGGGGAGCGCCGGGAAGCTCTTCACCGACGTCGCCATGTACGACCGGACCGCCGAGCTGCTCGAGGACGTGCACGGGAGCTGGCAGAAGATCGACGCGCTCGTCGCGGCGAGCACGAAGGTCGCCGAGAAGGCGCAGGAGCTCGCCGAGGTGGCGCGGAGCCGCTCGCGCGAGTTCGACACGCTCGTCGGCGAGGTGCAGCTCCTCGTCATGCAGTCGAACCACACGCTCGACCTCGTCTCGAGCCACTGGCTCCTGCGCGGCGCGATCCCCGCGCCCGGGCCGCCGCTCCCTCCGGCGGTGCTCGACCTCCCGCCCGAGCCGCAGCGCGCGGAGGGGCGGCCGTGATCCCGATCCGCGCTGCCCTGCTCGCCCTCGCCCTCGCCCTCGCCGCGGCGTGCGCGCGCGCGCAGCGGCCGGGGGCCGAGGAGCTCGCCATCCGCCAGCGGATGGCCGGCGAGACCGCGCGCCGCTACGACGACCCGAGGACGGCGGCATCGCTCTACGGGCGGGCCTCACGGAACGCCGCTGCGGTCGACCGGCCGAAGCTCGCGGCCGACGCGGGCTGCCGCGAGGGGCTCGCGCTCCTCGCCGCGGGAGACCCGCGCCGCGCGGAGGGGGCGTTCGCGAATGCCGCCGCGCTCGCACGCGACGCGGAGGAGCCGGCACTCGCCGCGCGCGCGCTGCTCGGCCTCGCGCGCGCCCGTCGCGTGGGCGGAGGCGGCGACGTCGACGGGCCGCTCCGCGCGGCCCGGACGCTCGCGCGGGAGGGGAAGGACCGGACCGCGGAGGCGCTCGCCGAGGTCGGGCTCGGCGCGCTCGCCCCTCCCGCCGATGCGCGGGAGCGGTATGCCGCCGCCGAGCGGCTCGCCGGCGAGACGCCCGAGGTCGCGGGCCCGCTCCGCCTCAACCGGGCGCGGCTCGACGAGAAGGAAGGACACGCCGCGATCGCGCGCGAGGGCTACCGCGCCGCGATCTCCCCGCTCGCGGCCGCGGATGAGCGCGTGGGGCTCCTCGCCGCGCTGCAGGCGGCGGCGCGGCTCGCGTCCGCGGATCCCGCCGCGCCGGGCGAGGCGGCGGAGCTTCACCGCCGGGCCGCGGCCGTCGCGGATGGCCTAGGACGCGAGGAGATCGCGCGGGCGGAGCGGCGCCTCGCCGAGGACGCCGGAGCGCGGAAGGAGTAGCGCGAGGGCCGGGGATCGAGTCCGTGCTTGGTGCGGAGCGCGTCCGTGTCGCTCGGCGCGCCGCGTCAGGCCTGCGCGGGCTCGCCGCCCACCGCGCGCAGCGCGCCGCGGAACTGCTCGATGAGCCGCACCACCTCGTCCCCGAGATCGACCGCCTGGTCGCGCTCCTCCGCCTCGCGGAGCATCGCCGCGACGCGACCGAGCGTCTCGGCGAGCTCCTCGAGGACGGGAGGCATCCGGACGAGCCTCCGCGCCTGGCGGAAGCGGACCAGATCCAGCTCGATAGACATGGCCATGAGGCCGGGGTTCCTGATCTCGAGCATCTCCCAAAATGTGCGCAGCCTGCGCCGGACCGCAACACCGGCCCGGGGCTGGCGCCCGGCATGGCTCAGAGGACGAGCGCGAGGAGGAGGACGCCCACGAGCACGAACGAAAGCGCGACCTTCACCGCGCTCCCGAGGACGAATCCGACGAACGCGCCGGCGCCGGCCTTGAGCGCCCGCTCGAAGTTCGGGTCGCGGGCGTACTCGAAGACGAGCGCGCCAACTGCCGGGCCGAGGACGATGCCGGGGAGACCGAGGAAGAGGCCGGCGACGAGCCCCACCGACGAGCCGATGACCGCCCACCTCGACGCGCCGAATGCCCGCGCGCCGAGGACACCGGCGGCGAGGTCGACCATCCAGATGGCGAGCCCGAGGACCGCGCACACACCGACGGTGAAGCCGGAGACGCGCGTGAACCCCTCCGCCCATGCGACGAGGAGCGCTCCCGCGACGAGCAGCGCCGAGCCGGGGATCGCGGGGAGGACGACGCCGGCGAGACCGGCGAGCAACGCAGCGGCGCCGAGGACGTAGAGCAGGATCGTCACCGGGCGATGATCGCCCGGCGCCCGCGCCCCGTCCAACGGCGCGCGCCGGCCCTGGCGCACGTCGCACCCGTTCCCGCGCAGATGGACGTACGCGCTGATGCGATCCCGAGCGGGGGGCTCACTCGGCGCCGCGCACCGGAGGGTGATCGGCCCGAGCGCGTCCCGCCCCGCTGGTGCGATCCCCCTTGCGCCCCGGACGGCGCAGGTTCCGCGAGGTCCCGCCGCGCCGGAGCCGAAGATGCCCTCGCCCCTCCCCGTGTTCCGCCCGCTCCTCCTCGCCGTCGCGCTTCCCATCACCGCGCTCGCGTGCCTCGCCGCGCTCGGGCCGTCGCCCCGGCGCGAGGCGCCGTCGCTCCCGGCCGCGCCTGCGGCGGGCCCCTGGGTCTGGGTCTCGAACGAGGGCTCCGGGGATCTCGCCGTCATCGACGCGGCGACGGACGAGGTGGTCGCGCGCGTCCACGTCGGGAGGCGCCCGCGGTGGCTCCGGCTCGGTCCTCTGGGCAGGTCCCTCTTCGCCGCGGTGTCGGGCACGCCACGGCCGCGCCCGGGAGTCTCGCCCGCATACGCGTCCGCGGCGGACCGCGGCGCCGACGGCATCGCCGAGGTGGACCTCGCGACGCGCCGCCTCTCGCGGGTGCTCCCGTCGGGGCAGGACCCCGCGGCGTTCGACGTCGTCGCCGGCGGCCGGCTGCTCGTCATCTCGAACGAGGAGACGGCGTCCGCGAGCATCGTGGACGTCGCCACGGCGCGACTCGTCGGGAGCGTCGCCGTCGGGGAGGAGCCCGAGGGCGTCACCGCGGCGCCGGACGGGCGGCTCGTGGCGGTCACCTCCGAGCGCGAGCACCGCGTGGACTTCGTCGATCCCGGCGCGGGTCGCGCGGTCGCCCGCGTGCCGACCTGCCTCCGGCCACGGAGCATCGCGTTCACCCGGGACGGGGCGCTCGCGTTCGCGCCGTGCGAGGAGGGGGCGGCCGTCGCGGTGATCGACGCGCGCGCCCTGCGGCCGGCCGGGGAGATCGTGCTGCCGGCGGGCTCCCGCCCGATGGGGATCGCGCTCGCCGCGGACGGTCGGCGCCTCTTCGTCTCGAACGGGCGCGCGGGCACGGTCTCCGCGATCGACGTCGCCTCCCGGAAGGTGGTCGCCACGTCGCCGCCGTTCGGGCAGCGCGTGTGGGGGCTCGGCCTCACCCCCGACGGCCGCCGGCTCTACGTCGCAGACGGGCCCGCGAACGAGGTCGTCGTCCTCGATGCGACGACGCTCGCGGTGCTGCGGAGGATCCCCGTCGGCGACTCCCCGTGGGGGGTCGTCATCGCGCCGTGAACGGTTGGTGAACGGCCCGCGTCTCTCGGCGGGCCTCTCCGGGGCGTCGGTCCCCAACGTGCCCGCTCCCGCGCGGCGCGTACGGTCCGTATCCGTTCGGCATGCACGCGCCGCTCCGGCCGCTCGCGGTCGCGCTCGCGGTCGCCGCGCTCACCTCCAGCAGGGCGCGCGCCACGGACGAAGGCGGGCCGCAGCCCGCGCCGACGCGGCCCCCGCCCGCGGCTCCGGCGCCGGCGCGGGACGAGGCGCTGCCGACGTTGCCCGGCGAGGGGGTCGTCGTAGGCACACGCAGCCTCCGGCCGGCGGGCTCGCTCCCGACGACGGTGCAGGTCGTCCGGCGCGACGCCCTCGACCGGAGCGCGGCGCCGACGCTCGACGGCGCCCTGCGCATGCTGCCCTCGTTCGCGACGTTCCGCCGCTCCACCTCGCTCGCCGCCGATCCGTCGTCGCAGGGGCTCAACCTGCGCGGCGTGGCCCCCTCGGCGATCGCGCGCACGCTCCTCCTCGACGACGGCGTGCCGGTGGACGATCCGTTCTTCGGGTTCGTGCCGTGGCGCGCGCTGCCGCGGCTCGGCCTCGCGCGCGTGGAGGTCGCGCCGGGCGGGGCCTCGGCGCTGTACGGGAGCCAGGCGCTCGGCGGCGTCGTCGCGCTCGTGCCAAGGCCGATCGCCGGCCGCGGCCTCGAGGCCGAGAGCTGGGCCGGCTCGTTCGGCACGTACGGCCTCGCCGCGCGCGCCGAGCACCGCAGCGGCCCGCTCGCGGGCGCGCTCGAGGCCGAGCACGCCGGCACGAACGGCTATGACGTCGTCGCGCCCTGGGCCCGCGGTCCGGTGGACGGGCCGGCCGGCGCGCGCCACGCGACCGCGAGTGCGCGAGTCGCCCTCGAGCCGGGAGACGGGCTCCGCCTCCGGCTCGGAGCCGGCTACTTCGACGAGACGCAGGACGGGGGCACCCGGTACACCGGCGCGACGGCGCGCGCCGCGACCGGCCGGGCGGGGCTCGAGCGCGAGGGGCCGCGCGGCCGCGTCGCCCTCCTCGTCTACGGCGGCGTCCGCCGGTTCACCCAGGACCGCGCGCGCATCCCGGCGGGCCGCGCGAGCGAGGCGCTCACCGCTTCGCAGGAGGTCCCCTCGACGGACCTCGGGGGCTCGCTCCTCGGCGCGCTCGCGCCGGCGAACGGCCACGCGCTCTCGGCGGGCGTGGATCTCCGGCGCGTGGCGGGGGAGAGCGACGAGACCCTGTACCCCTCGCTCGTCACGACGACGAGCGTCGTCGCGCGGGAGGCCGCAGGCACGCAGTGGACGGGCGGCGCCTTCGTCCAGGACGCGTGGACGCCGCGGCCGGCGATCGAGGTGGGCGGCGCGCTCCGGTTCGACCTCTGGCGCACCGAGGACGGCCGGGCTGCGCGCACCCTCGGCGACGGCAGCCGCGTCGACGACGCGTTCGCGCCCCGGACGCGCGCGCTCCTCTCGCCGCGCCTCGCGGTCCGCTTCTCCGCCGCGCGCAGCGTGACCCTCCGCGCGTCGGCGTACCGCGCGTTCCGCGCGCCGACGCTCAACGAGCTGTACCGGCCGTTCCAGGTGGGCACGGTCCTCACCGACCCGAACCCTGCGCTCCGGCCGGAGGTGCTCTCCGGCGCGGAGGCCGGGGTCGAGATCGGCCCGGCGCGCGCGATGCGCCTGCGCGCGACGGCGTTCTGGAACGCGCTCGACGATGCGATCGCGACGGTGACGCTTCCGGCGCCGCTCGAGGACGGCGCGACCCGGAGGCGTGAGAACCTCGGGCGGGCCGTGATCCGCGGCGTCGAGACCGAGGCGGCGTGGCGACCCATCGCCGGCCTCGAGGCGACCCTCGCGTACACGCTCGCCGACGCGCGCGTCACCTCGGCGCCGGGACGGCCCGAGCTCGTCGGGAAGGCGCTCGCGCAGGATCCGGCGCACCGCGTGACGGCGTCGCTCGGCTACGACCGGCCGCGCGCGGTCGCCGCACGCCTGGAGGTCCGCTTCCTCTCGCGCGCGTGGGAGGACGATCTCAACACCCTCGCGCTCCCCGCGTTCGCCGTGCTGGACGCGAGCCTCACGCGGCCGCTCACGCGGAGCGTGGACGCGTTCGTCGCGGCGGACAACCTGCTCGACCGGCGCTACCTCGTCGGACGCGCCGGGGTGGACACGGTCGGCGCGCCGCGGCTCGTCCGCGTCGGCGTGAGGATGAGGACGGGCGCGGGCGCGAGGTGAGGGGGGGACGGCCGCTGCGCTCCCGCCGAGCGGGCGATCCACACCGCCCCTTCGGCCGAACGCTGACGAGAGCAGCCCATCGCGGTGCATCAGACGAGCCGCCACTCATGGACGAGGATCTCGACCAGCGTCGGACCGGGCAGCGGGCGTGCAGCCGGGCCGCGCGGGGTGACGCGCCGGTGCGACGGGTACGGCAGCCCCTCCCAGCGTTCGTGCGCGAGGATGCGATGTGCGGCGCGCGCCCAGCGGCCGATGACGTCCGCGGATCCGTCGGGGCGGAAGGAGTCATGCGACGAGGATAAGGATAAGCGCACGAGGCTCGCCGCGGGGGTACCGCATCCCCGCATCAGCACGAGGTCCGGTCGCACGCGGCGGGGCGCAGCTCCTTTCGTCACGTCCCCCTGCGCGCCCACGCCGCGGCGGCGAGGAGCGCCGCCGGGATCCCGATCGCCGCGAGCCTCTTCCCTCGTCCGGCGCGCCGTCCCCTCCACCCGCCCGTCTCCGCCTCGGGGGCCTTCGGCCCGAACGCGTTGCCGACCGTCTCGGCCGCCGCGTGGCGACGCCGCAGGTGCGTGCGCTCCGTCATGCGCGCGAGCAACGCCTCGGCGATCCCGGGGGCGACCGTCCAGAGGGCGCTCATCACGCGGGCGCTCGCGCCGACGAGCACCTCGCGCTGCGGGCGGTGCGCGAGCCTGACGATCGCCGCGGCGACCCGCTCCGGCGCATAGACGGGGGGCATCGCCTTCAGCTCGATGCCCGTGAAGTTCGCCGAGTGCTGGAAGAGCGGCGTGTCGATCGTGCCGGGGAGCACCACACAGACGTGGACACGGCGCGCCCGCTCGAGCCGCAGCTCCTGACGGATCGCCGCGGAGAAGCCGACCACGGCGTGCTTCGAGGCGGCGTAGGCCGAGACGTACGGCGTCGCGATCCGGCCGTCGATCGAGGCGACGTTCACGATCGTCCCGCGCTTCCGCCCCTCGAACCGCCTGAGCGCCGCGCGTGTCCCGTGGACCGTCCCCATGAAGTTCGTCTCGAGCACACGCCGGAACACCTCGGGTGGCGTGTCCTCGAACCGCCCCATCGCGTAGACCGCCGCGTCGTTCACCCAGACGTCGATCGGGCCGAGCGCCTCCTCGGCGTGCGCGGCGAGCCGCTCCACCGCGTCCTCGTCGGAGACGTCGCACTCGACCGCCACCGCGCGGCCGCCGAGCCGCTCGATCTCGGCCCGCACCTCTCCGAGCGCCTCCTTGCCACGCGACGCGAGCGCGACCTTCGCCCCTTCCCGCGCGAACCGGAGTGCGGTCGCTCGCCCGATCCCGCTCGATGCGCCCGTCACCACGACGACCTTTCCGGAGAGCCGTCTCGCCATGAGGGAAAGCTGGGCCGTTCCGCGGTGGCGCGCGACCCGCCCGTGCGCACGTTTCGACGAGCGCGAGGGAGACACGAGGGGGACGCCGTGGGCCTGGATCTGAAGAACGAGCGCGGGGTGCCGCTCGAGGAGCAGGAGTTCGACTGGAAGGAGCTCGCTGGGCTGCCGTACTCGAAGCTCGACGTCGACGCGTTCAGCCGGGTGCGGGTGATCCTGATGAACGGCATCGAGTCGGAGGCGCTTCGCTTCCAGCACGCGATGGCGCGCAGCAACGACGGCGAGCTGCGCCGCGCCCTCGCGCGCGTCCGCCGGACCGAGCAGCACCAGCAGACGCTCGTGAACTGGCTCAACCCGGCCGACCAGTCGGCGCTCGAGACGACGATCGGCTACGAGCAGGTCGCCATCGAGGTGACGGCGCACATCGCCCAGCACGAGCCGGACCCGTACCTCGCCCAGGTCTACCGTTTCGGGCTGCTCGAGGACTTCGACCACATGTACCGGTACGCGGCGCTCCTCGACCGACTCGAGGGCAAGGACGCGAACGCGCTGCTCCAGGGGTACACCGACGTGATGCCGGGCCGTCCGACGATCGACGAGCACCGCCATCCGCACGACGACGTCCGGGATCCGTACGACCGCCGCACCGCTCACCCGCTCTCGAAGCTCAACGCGCTCACGCTCGTCGCCGGCGAGCACCAGACGCACGACTACTACATGCACGTCGGGCCGTTCTTCGCGGACCCGGTCGCGCGCCAGCTCTACGCCGAGATCGCCTCGATCGAGGAGCAGCACGTGACGCAATACGAGTCGCTCACCGACCCGGGCGAGACCTGGCTCGAGAAGTGGCTCCTCCACGAGGCGACGGAGGTCTGGAACTACTGGAGCTGTCTCCAGGACGAGGGCGACCCGCGCCTGAAGGAGATCTGGCGGCGGCACCTCGACCACGAGCTCGGCCACCTCGCGTTCGTCCGCGAGCTCTTCGAGCGGCACGAGGCCCGCGATCCGTGGGCGATCGTGCCGGCGACGCTCCCCGACCCCATCCGGTACGAGAGCCACCGTGAGTTCGTGAGGGAGACGCTCGGGCGAGAGCTGGAGCTGCGCGCGAACGGGACGCGCATCGTCCCGCGCGGCGAGGAGTCCGAGGCGTCGCTCGCATACCGCCGGCGCATCAACGCGGCGGGCTCACCGTCGGAGACGGTGGCGAGGGGCTGGACGTGGCGCGCGGGCGGCGAGCTGTTCGTCCCGCCCGAGGAGGCGGCGGTGCACTGAGCTCCGGAAGGAATCGGACCATGGCGACGAAGAAGAGCGGGGGCGGACGCAAGACGGCGCCGGCGGGCACGGCGGCGAAGACCGCCGCGAACCGGGGGAAGAAGAAGCCGACCGATCTCGGCGCGAACCGGACCGGCGTGCAGACCGCGCCGCTCCGCGCGAAGGAGATGGCGCAGGCGACGGAGGCGGTCCAGGGGGACCCGACGCTCGCGAGCGCGCTCGCGGGCGCCCGCGCCGAGGCGTCGCGCGAGGCGCCGCCCGTGGGCACGATGCCGATGCCCGGCACCGTGAAGGGGGCCGCGAAGACGGTCGCGAAGGCCCTGCAGGGTGAGAAGGCGACGGTGTTCCTCGACAAGCTCGGCGAGCGGCTCGCCTTCGAGCGCACTGGCGTCAGGCTGTACGACGCCGTGCTCGCGAAGCTACCCGCCGCCCGGCTCACCGAAGGGTCGCTCACGGTGCAGGAGGTCCGCGGCTTCCGCGACGAGGAGCTCGCGCACCTCCACCTCGTGAAGGACGCGATCGAGGCGCTCGGGGGCGATCCGACGGCGATGACGCCGTCCGCGGACCTCGCCGGAGTCCAGGCGCAGGGGCTCGTCTCAGCGCTCACCGACCCGCGCACGACGCTCACGCAGTGCCTCGACGCGCTCCTCACCGCCGAGCTCGCGGACAACGACGGCTGGAAGATCCTCATCGCGATGGCGGAGGCGACGGGCCAGGACGAGCTCGCGCAGCGGTTCGCGACCGCGCTCGCCGAGGAGGATCACCACCTCGCGTCCGTCCGCGTCTGGATCGCCGAGCGCCTCGGGATCCAGCTCGGGAAGCCGCTCCCTTCGACCGACTTCGGCGAGCCGGCGCAGCCCGCGTGACGGCGGCCGCGCTCGCCGGTCACCCCTGCTTGAAGTCGTCCGACCGGAGCCCGTACTTGCGGAGGAGGCGGTGCAGGCTCTCCCGCTCGACCCCGGCCCGCTCCGCCGCGCGCGTCACGTTGCCGCCGAACTCCGCCATGAGCGCGACGAGGTAGTCGCGCGACACGCGATCGCGCGCCCCTGCCACCGCGTCCTTGTACGGCATCGCCGCGAGCGCGGCGGCCGCCGCCTCGGGCGGCGCGCCCGCCGCCGCCCCGACCTCCGCCGGCAGGTCGTCCGGGAGCACGATCTCGCCCGAGGCGACCGCGACCGCCCGCTCCACGACGTTCTCGAGCTCGCGGACGTTGCCGGGCCAGGGGTGCGAGGCGAGCCGGCCCATCGCCTCGGGCGCGAATCCCCGCAGGGGCCGGCGGAGCGCGCGGGCGTGCTTGTCGAGGAAGTGCGCGGCGAGGAGGGGCACGTCCTCCAGCCGCTCGCGGAGCGGCGGGAGCGTCACGGCGAACACGTTGAGGCGGTAGAAGAGGTCCTCGCGGAAGCGCCCGGCCCGCGCCTCCTCGCGGAGATCCCGGTGGGTCGCGGCGATGACACGCACGTCCACCGCGATCGCCTGCGTGTCGCCGACACGCCGGATCTCCTTCTCCTGCAGCGCGCGGGTCAGCTTCACCTGCGCGGCGAGCGGCAGCTCCCCCACCTCGTCGAGGAAGAGCGTCCCGCCCCGCGCCTCCTCGAAGAGGCCCGCCTTCGCGCCTGCGGCGCCGGTGAACGCGCCGCGCACGTGGCCGAACAGCTCGCTCTCGACGAGCTCTGCGGGCAGAGCGCCGCAGTTCACCGGCACGAACCGCCGCTCGCGGCGTCCGGAGTGGTAGTGGATCGCCCGGGCGGCGAGCTCCTTGCCGGTCCCCGTCTCGCCGCCGAGGAGCACGGTCGCGTCGACCGCCGCCGCCTTCTCGAGGAGCCGGTAGACCTCGCGCATCGACGCGCTCCGCCCGACGAGGGCGTGGAACGCGTCCTCCTCGCCGGGGCGCGTGGCGAGCCGGGCGGCGTCCGAGAGCCTTTTTCGCTCTGCCGCGCGGGTCACGATCGCGAGGGCGGCGTCCGGATCGAACGGCTTCTCGAGATAGTCGAAGGCGCCGTGCTTCATGGCGCGCACGGCGTCCTGGACCGTCGCGTAGCCGGTCATGAGGACGACCTCGGTCGCGGGCTCGCGCGCCTTCACCGCAGCGAGGAGCTCGAACCCGTCCGCGCCCGGCATCCGGATGTCCGTCACCACGACGTCGTAGGCGCGGGTCGCGACGAGCGCGAGCGCGCGCGCGCCGTCCTCCGCCTCCTCGACCGCGAACGCGTCCTCGAGGATGCGCGCGACGAGCCGGCGCATGTTCTCCTTGTCGTCGACGACGAGGACCCGCTGCTTCGCCATGCCTAGACCTCCCCCGTCCGCCGGAGCGGCAGCTTCAGCGCGAACCGGGCGCCGCCCTGCGCCGCCCCGTCCGCGGCGAGCTCGCCGCCGTGTGCGCGCGCGATCGCGCGCGAGACCGCGAGCCCGAGACCGGTGCCGCGTGGCTTCGTCGTGAAGAACGGCTCGAAGAGCCGGGCGCGGCGCTCGGGCGGGATGCCCGGGCCCGAGTCCTCGACCTCGACCTCGGCCGTGTCGTCGCGCTCGGCGAGCCGCACCTCGACGCGCCCGCCCACGCCCGCGGCTTCCGCGGCGTTCCGGACGAGGTTCACGAGCACCTGGCGGAGCTTCTCCGGGTGGCCCGGCGCGCTCGCCTGCCCGCCCACCGACACCGAGACGCCGTCGAGGAGCCGCGCCTCCCCGAGTCGCGAGACCACCTCATCCGAGAGCGCTCGCAGATCCACCGGCTCCTCGCCCGCCGGGAGCGGCCGCGAGAGGTCGAGGAGCCCGTCGACGATCTCCTTCGCGCGCAGCGTCTCGTCCTCGATGACGGAGAGGTCCGCCGCCATCGTCCCGTCGCACTTCTTCCGGAGCAGCTTCGCGTACCCGAGGATGACGCCGAGCGGGTTGTTGATCTCGTGCGCGACCCCGGAGGAGAGCCGCCCGATGCCGGCGAGCTTCTCCGACTCGACGAGCTGCTCCTGGTGCCCCTTCAGCGCCGCCGTCATGTCGTTCCAGCGGCGGGCGAGCGCCTCGAGCTCGGGCGCCCCGCGCACCTCGATACGCGCCTCGAGGTCGCCGGCGGCGATCCGGGCGGCGCCGGCCTCGAGCCGCGCGACCGGCCCGGCGATCGAGCGGCCGATGACGAGGCTGACCGCGACCGCGACGAGCGGCGCCGCGACGAGGAGCGCAACCAGGATCCGGCGCGTGCGCCGCTCGACGTCCTCCACGTCTGCGCGCATCGCGCGGATCGACGCCTCGAAGCGCTCGACGAGCGCTTGGGTGAGGTCCTGGATGCGGGTCACGACGAGCTGGGCGCGGCCGTGCTCCACCTGGACGTCCTCGCGCTCGCCCCGCAGCACGGCGGGCACGATCCGGTCACGGAAGATCCGGTCGAGCCGCTGGCTCTCCTGCTCGATCGAGTCGACGAGCGCGCGCTCCTCCGGACGCTCTGCGGCCTGCCGGAGCGCGCGCGTGAGGCGAGCCACCGTCTCGCGGGCCGCGCCGTAGAAGGCGAGGTGCGAGGCGTTCCCGATGATGATCGTGTGGGCCTGGTGCGCGTACTGATCCCGCACCGCGCTCGCGAGCTCGAGGGAGAGCCTCACCCCCTCCTCGCGCCGGCGCGTCTCAAAGAGCCGATCGTGCACGCGCGCGGAGCCGGCGAGCGCGACCGCCGACGCCGCGGCGATGAGGACGACGAGCGCGCCGAAGCCGAGCGCGAGCCGCCGCGAGGTGCCGAAGCCGTATCCCATCCGCAGTGCCGTCTCCTCCAGTGACAGTCTAGCGGGCCCGGGGGCCGCCTGCTTCCTGGCGAACGGGCGCGGGCAAGGGTAGACGAGGCGCGATGATCGCGGAGAGCACGCTCGAGCCCGCGCGCGGGCGACCTGCGCGACCTCATCGCGCGCCGCGCCGCCGAGGGCGCGATCGTCTCGGTCGCGCCGGGCGACACGCTCCTCGTCGCGTACGGCCGCCTCGTCACGGTGCCGCCCTCCATCTCGATCGAGCTGCGGCCGCTTCGCGGAGGGGCTCGTCGCCATCGTCATGGACGGCCCGCAGTTCCTCGGCCTCGTCACGCGGATGGACGTCGTGAACTTCCTGCGTCGCCGGCTCGGGTGAGCGCCCGCTCGCGCACGGCCGCGCAGGTCGGCGCCGACCCGGCCCACGCTTAGGGCACGCCTGGTAGCCGCCTCGATCCTCCGCCGGCTGGTGCACGGTATGCTCGGGGCCGGATGGTCACCGGGCCCGAACGAGACGCTGCGAGGTCGGGCGCGACCGGCCGGCCGTCGCCGGCGGCTCCCCTCGCCCTCTTCCTCCTGCTCGCGTTCGTCATCCCCGCAGCGGGCGCGCTCTCCTACGGGGCGAGCGCCGCCGACCTGCGGCGGCAGAAGGAGCGGGAGCTCTCGACCATCGCCGCGCTGAAGGTGGACGAGCTCGAGCGCTGGCGCGACGAGCGGCTCGCGGACGCCGACGGGATCGCCGCGGACCCGACGCTCCTCGGGGCGATCGTCGGCGGCCACCGCGCCACGGAGGCGGGCCGGCGCGACGTCGAGACCTGGTTCGAGTCGCTCCGCGCAGTCGGCGAGTACGCTGCCATCGCCGTCATGACCGTCGACGGCGAGGTCCTCTTCTCCGCCGGCGACGTGACGTTCGACGCCTCCTCCGATCTCGTCCGATCGCGCGTCCGACGCGCGGTGGACGAGCGGCGGGCGGTGATGTCGGACGTCCACCGGAGCGGGCCCGACGACCCGCTCCACCTCACGGTGGCCTCCCCGGTGCTCGCCGGCGCGGTCGGCGCACGCGAGGCGGTCGTCCTGCGCATCGACCCCTCGCGCTGGCTCTTCCGGATGGTGCAGTCCTGGCCCACGCCGTCGCCGAGCGCGGAGACGCTGCTCGTCCGCGTGGAGGACGACCACGCGGTGCTCGCGAACGAGCCGCGCCACCCCGTCGACGACGGCCATCCACTCTCGGTGCCGCTCGCGCGCTCGGACGACCCGATGGTCCGCGGCGCCCTCGGCGACCGGGGCGTCTTCGAGGGGCTCGACTACCGCGGCGCGCACGTCCTCGCCGCCTTCGAGCCCGTGCCGCAGACGCCGTGGACGCTCGTCACCAAGGTGGACGCGGACGAGGCGCTCGCGCCGCTGCAGAAGCTGCGGAGCTGGGTCATCGCGGGCGTCCTCGCGCTGCTCGTCGCCTCCGCGTCTCTCGCCGCGCTCTGGTGGCGCGCGCAGAGCGCCGGGTTCGAGCGGACGCGCCTGCGCGTCGAGGCGGAGCGGCTCTCCCTCGCCCGGCGGCTCGAGCAGCTCACGAAGTTCGCTCGCGACATGGTGTTCCTCGCGGACGGATCGCAGCGCATCGTGGAGGTGAACGACCGCGCGCTCGCGCTGCTCGGGTACACGCGCGACGAGCTCCTCGGCAAGGCGATCCGCGAGCTGCGCGATCCCGCGACGCTCCACGACTACGACGCGCGCACCAGCGAGCAGGTCGAGACCGGGGCGGCGGTGTTCGAGACGCGCTACCGCCGCAAGGACGGGTCCACCTTCCCCGTCGAGGTGAGCGCGCACACGGAAACCCTCGAGGGCCGCCGCTACTTCCACGGCATCGCGCGCGACATCACCGAACGCAAGCGGGCCGAGGAGGCGCTCCGCGCGAGCGAGGCGAAGTTCCGCGCGGCGTTCGAGTTCGCCTCGCTCGGGATCTTGCTCGTGGACGCCGACGGGCGGCTCGTCGAGACGAACCGCGCCATCCGCCGCATGCTCGGCCGCGGCGAGGACGAGCTGCGCGCCCTCGCATTCCAGGAGGTCCATCCGCCGCCCGATCGCTCGTCCGCGGCGGCCATCCTCCGCCAGATGCGCGAGGGCACGGTCGGGGCGGTCGAGCTGCCGCGCCGCCTCCTCCGCAAGGACGGCACGCTCGCCGAGGTCGTCCTCCGCGCGAGCGCGCTCCGGGACGACGCGGGCGCGTTCCGCTTCGCGCTCGCGGTCGTCGAGGACGTCACCGAGAAGAAGCGGCTCGAGGCGCAGCTCATGCTCGCCGACCGGATGGCGTCGGTCGGCACCCTCGCGGCCGGCGTCGCCCACGAGATCAACAACCCGCTCGCCTTCATCCTCGCGAACCTCGAATTCGCCGTCGCCGAGCTTCGCGCCGCAGCGGTGGATCCCGAGGTGGTGCGCGCGCTCGCCGAGGCGCGCGACGGTGGGCTGCGCGTGCGGGAGATCGTGCGCGACCTGAAGGCGTTCTCGCGCGCCGACACGGAGGAGGGACACGAGACGCTGGACCTCCGGCGCGTGCTGCAGTCCGCGCTCGGCCTCGCCCAGAACGAGATCCGCCATCGCGCGCGGCTCGAGGTGGAGGTCGGCGATATCCCGCACGTCACCGGGAGCGAGCACCGGCTCGGGCAGGTGTTCCTGAACCTCCTCATCAACGCCGCCCAGGCGGTCCCCGACGGACGGGCCGCCGAGAACCTCGTCCGGGCCGTCACCGCGACGGCGCCCGACGGCCGCGCGCTCGTCGAGATCTCCGACTCGGGGAGCGGGATCGCGGCCGACGTGCTGCCGCACATCTTCGACCCGTTCTTCACGACGAAGCCGGTCGGGGTCGGGACGGGGCTCGGCCTCTCCATCTGCCACGGGATCGTGAGCGGCCTCGGCGGCGAGATCCTCGTCGAGTCGGCGCCGGGAAAGGGCTCCACCTTCCGGGTGTTCCTCCCCGCCGCGCCGGCCGTGGAGCGGCGCGCAGAGGAGGCGGTCGGACCACCGGCCGCCGACGCTGCCACCGCGGTGCGCGGCCGCATCCTCGTCGTCGACGACGAGGCGCTCGTCGGCCGGGCGGTCAGCCGGATCCTGTCGCCGCAGCACGACGTGGTGACGAGGACGAGCGCCCGCGCGGCCCTCGACGACGTGGCGGGCGGCGGGGGCGGCTTCGATCTCGTCCTGTGCGACCTCATGATGCCGGACATGAACGGCATGGAGCTGCACTCCCGCCTCCGCGAGATCGCTCCGGCGCTCGCCGACCGCACCGTCTTCCTCACGGGTGGCGCGTTCACCGCGAGCGCCCGCGAGTTCCTCGCGCGCCTCCCGAATGCGCGGATCGAGAAGCCGTTCGAGCCCGACGCCCTCCGCGCGCTCGTCGCCCGCGTGCTCGCGCAGCATCCCGCGCGCTCCGCCGGCGTGCCGGCGCCGGCGTGAGCGTCCCGGCGCCTTCCGAGGCCCGCGTCCGGAGCGTCCGCTGGGACGCGCTCCGCGGCCTCGCCGCCGACCTCGACGCGACCCTCGCGGCGGTGCTCTCGGGGCAGGCCGCGGACGCGGCCCTCGCGGCGTTCCTGCGGGCGCGGCCCGCGCTCTCAGGGGCCGCGCGCGCCGCGAGCGCCGAGGCGGTGCTCGGGGTCGGGCTCTGGCGCCGGCGGCTCCTCGCGCAGCTCGGGGTCGCGAGCGCCGCACCGCGGCTCCTGCTCGCCGCGCTCCTGCGCGATCCCGGCGGCCGCGACGACGCCGAGCCGCTCGCCGAGCTGCCCGCGGGATCGCTCCCACCGCCCTCGGCGCCGCCGCCCGCGCTCGCCGATCGCTTCTCGCTCCCGGACTGGCTCGCGGACGCGCTCCGCGGCGCCGCCGGCGACGAGGCCGAGGCGCTCGCCGACGCGCTCGACCGCCCCGGCCCGATCTTCCTGCGCGCGAACCCGCTCGGCACGTCGCGCGACGCGCTCGCGGCCCGGCTGCGCGGCGAGGGCGTCGCGACGCGCCCGGGCGAGCTCGCGCGCGGCTGCCTCGAGGTCACCTCGCCGCGGCCGAACGTGCTCGGCCTCGCCGCTTACCGGGAGGGGCTCTTCGAGGTGCAGGACGAGGGCAGCCAGCTCCTCGGCGAGGCGGTCGGGGCGCGGCCGGGCGAGACCGTGCTCGACGCGTGCGCCGGCGCGGGAGGAAAGACGCTCCTCCTCGCGGCCGCGGTGGGCGGGGGCGGGCGCGTCCACGCCGCCGATCCCGACGCGGAGCGGCTCGTGCGCCTCCGCGCGCGCACCGTCCGCGCGGGCGCCGCGGCGAGCGTCGTCGCGCATGGGGCCGAGGCTCCCGACGGCCTCCTCGTGGACCGCGTCCTCGTGGACGCGCCCTGCTCCGAGCTCGGCGCGCTCCGCCGCGGCCCGGATCTCCGCTGGCGGATCGACCCGGATGCGTTCGCGACGCTGCCGGCGCTCCAGCGCGCGATCCTCGAGCGGGCGCTCCGCCACCTGCGCCCGGGGGGGACGCTCGTCTACGCGACGTGCACCTTCCGGCGCGAGGAGGACGAGGACGTCGCGCTCGCGCTCGAGGCGGATCACCCGGAGCTCGTTCGGGTCGCGCCGCCGGTGCCGGCGGAGGTGCTGACGCCGGATGACTTCCTGCGCACGTGGCCTCACCGGCACGGCACCGACGCGTTTTTCGCCGCGAGCTGGCTCCGGCGGGGCTGAGACCAGGAAAGACGGGCAGGGGCACGGGCACCGGCCCGTCTCTTCTCTTCGAAGAAGACGCTAGAGATCCGTCCTCATGACGGCGCCCTTCGCCGCGTTCGTGACGAGGTGCGCGTAGCGGCGGAGCCAGGAGGAGCGGACCTCCTTCTTGCTCGGCCGGAACGACTCGCGGCGCCGCGCGAGCTCCGCGTCCGGCACGTCGACGCAGATCGACCGCGCCTCGACGTCGATCGTGATCGGATCGCCGTCCTGCACGAGCGCGATGACGCCGCCCTCCGCGGCCTCCGGCGAGACGTGGCCCACGCAGGCGCCGCGCGTCGCGCCGGAGAACCGGCCGTCGGTGATGAGGCCGACGCTCTCGCCGAGCCCCATCCCCATGATGAGCGAGGTGGGGCCGAGCATCTCCTGCATCCCCGGGCCGCCCTTCGGCCCCTCGTACCGGATCACGACGAAGTGCCCGCCGCTCACCTTGCCGGCCATGATGCCGGCGATGCAGTCGTCCTGGGAGTCGAAGCAGATCGCCTTGCCGGTGAACTTGCGCATCGAGGGCTGGATGCCGGCCGTCTTCACGACGGCGCCCTCCTGCGCGAGGTTCCCAAAGAGCACCGCGAGCCCGCCCACCGGGGAGTAGGCGTTCTCGAGGGTGTGGATGACGGCGGAGTCCTTGATCTCGGCGCTCCGCAGCCGGTCCCCGATCGTCTCTCCCGAGACCGTGAGCGCGCCCTCGCGGACGATCCCGCCGCGCCGCGCCGCCTCCTTCAGCACCGCCGGGACGCCACCCGCCCGGTGGATGTCCTCCATGTGCACGGTGGAGAGCGACGGCGCGATCTTCGCGATGTGCGCCACCTTCCCCGCGACCGCCTCGATCGCGCGCAGGTCGAAGTCGACGCCCGCCTCGCGCGCGATGGCGAGCATGTGCAGGACGGTGTTCGAGGAGCCGCCCATCGCCATGTCGACGACCATGGCGTTGTGGATCGAGTCGGCGTTCACGATCCGCCGCATCCGGAACTTCTCGTCGCCGGCGATCTCCACCGCGCGCCGCGCCGCGCGCCGGACGAGCGCCTCGCGCTCCGGCGTGAGGGCGAGGATGGTGCCGTTGCCCGGCAGCGCGATCCCCATCGCCTCGCAGAGCACGTTCATCGAGTTGGCGGTGAACATGCCGGAGCACGAGCCGCCGGACGGGCACGCCTTGCACTCGATCTCGTACAGCTGCGCGTCGGTCATCTGTCCGCGCGCGCGCTTTCCGACCGCCTCGAACGCGGTGGTGAGGTCGATCTCCGTCCCGTCGGAGAGCTTCCCCGCCTTCATCGGTCCGCCCGAGACGAACACCGTCGGGACGTCGACCCGCAGCGCGCCCATCACCATGCCGGGCACGATCTTGTCGCAGTTCGGGATGCAGACGAGCGCGTCGAGGCAGTGCGCGTTCATCATCGTCTCGATCGAGTCGGCGATGAGCTCGCGGGACGGCAGGCTGTAGAGCATGCCGGCGTGGCCCATCGCGATCCCGTCGTCGACGCCGATCGTGTTGAACTCGAACGGGACGCCGCCGGCCTTGCGGATCTCTTCCTTCGCGATCCGCCCGTACTCCTGGAGGAAGAAGTGGCCGGGGATGATGTCGATGTGGCTGTTCGCGATGGCCACGAACGGCTTGTCGAAGTCCTCGTCCTTGAGCCCGGCCGCGCGGAGGAGGCTGCGGTGAGGGGCCCGCTCGAAACCCTTCTTTATCTGGTCGCTGCGCACGAGCTTTTCTCGCGGGAAGACGGGCCGAAGTCAACCCGCAGCCCCCCGCGCGGAGGCGGGGCGCCGCCCACCCCCCGCTCGCACGGCCGTCCGCGCTGCGTTAATGGACGTCCATGCACGCGGTGACCTTCGAGGAGACCGTCGACCGCGTCCGGCGCGCCCTCGCGGAGCGGCCGGCGGCGGCGCTCGAGGTCCCGGGGTTCCGGCCCGCGGCGGTCCTCGTTCCACTCCTCGACCGCCCCACCGGGCCGACGCTCCTCTTCACCCGGCGCACCGACCGGGTCCCATCGCACAAGGGCGAGATCTCGTTTCCGGGCGGCGCGCGCGAGCCGGGGGAGGACGCGGTCCGGGCGGCGCTTCGCGAGGCGGACGAGGAGGTTGGCTTGCCACCCGAGGCGGTCGAGCCGCTCGGCGCCCTCGACGATGTCCCGAGCATCGCGCGGTTCGTCGTGACTCCCGTCGTCGCGGCGATCCGCGCGCCCCCCGCGCAATTCCGGCCCGCCGAGTTCGAAGTTCACGAACCGTTCGAGCTCCCGCTCGCGAGCCTCCGCGACCCCGCGCTGCGGCGCGCCTCCCTCTTCGATCCGGCGCGCCTCCCGCCCGAGCTCTCCGCCGCGATGCACGAGGCGCGGGCGGCGCTGCGGGTCCCGTTCGAGGAGGTGGATCCCGAGACGGGGCACTGGCGGATCTGGTCTTTCCACGCTGATCCATCCCGGATCGTGTGGGGGCTCACCGCCCGGATCCTCGCGGACCTCCTCGATCGCGCCTTTCGCGGCTAGGATTCGGCGATGCGCCGTCCACTCGCCGCCTTCGCGCTCGCCGTCCTCGCCGGGTGTCCGTCCGGAAAGGAGGGCAGCACCGTCATCCCCACCGGGAAGGTGGTGGGCGAGGCGTGCAGCGCGGGCAGCCAGTGCCGGTCGGATCTCATCTGCCTCGCCGGCGTCTGCGCGGCGGGCCCGCCCGCGGCGGCATCGTGCGCGGCGCCGCCCGGCTCGCCGCAGATCGTCGCCGGCCTCGAGCCCACGGCGCCCGATCCCGGCCCGGAGGTCTGCGTGAGCGTGGTCCGGAGCCCGGTCTCGTTCGCTCCGGACGCGACGGTCCAGGACCTCGGCCCCTTGCAGGTCGGCTCGAGCGCGACGTTCGCGGTGACGAGCGGCGTCTCGAGCTTCCTCCTGTTCCAGCAGCGGGTCGGGAACACCGCCGCGGACGAGTTCGCGACCGCCTTCGGCATGCTGACGAACGCGGTGACGCCGACGGACCTGAGGGCTCCGGACGGAACGCTCTGGTACGACGACACTGCCGGATATCCGTCCGTCACGCTCGGCGGGAAGACGTATGCCGACGTGAGCGCCATCCTGGGATACGACCCGGGGTTCCAGGCGATCACCGCAGGGTTCCCGGTCCCGAACACGAGCAGGGCCCTCGATGTCGTCCGGAGCGCAGGCGGCCTGCCGCCCGGGAACTGGACCTTCAAGGTGAACGACTGGGCGTTCCAGTGTCCGTTCGGCGACTGCAACAGCACGCCGAACGCGTCGGGCGTCTACCAGGTGCACGCGGTGACGCACACGCTCCTCGCGTCGACCGGCACGCTCGACGTCGAGGTGTACCTCGCGACGGATCCCACGAGCGCGCTCTCGACGGCGGCGGTTGCGGTCGCTAACCCGGAGACGGCGCGCTTCGTCGCGAGCCTCGGCACGTTCCTCGGCAACGCCGGCCTCTGCCTCGGGACGGTGACGTTCCACGACCTGCCCGGGTGGGCCCGCGCTCGGTATGCCGCGAACGGGACGGTGGACCTGACCGACGCGAGCGCGTGCGGCGACCTGAACCAGCTCTTCACGACCGCGGTCGTGCGGAGCCGCGCCGTTCACCTCTTTCTGGCGGACGACCTGATCGCTCCGGAATCGGTCTCCAGCACCACCGGGATCTCGATCGCCGGCGTGGACGGCTCGATCCCCGGGCCATCGGGGTTCCCCGGCACCATCAACGGCGGCGCGGTGGTCGGGCTGTTCGACGAGCTCGGCGTCGGGTCGTGCAGCGGCGGCGGCCCGGATCTCGCGCGCTGCGGGACGGATCGCGTCGCGTACGTCGCCGCCCACGAGATCGGGCACTGGCTCGGGCTGTTCCACCCGACCGAGAAGGACGGCACGTGGTTCGACCCTGTCGCGGACACCGATCGGTGCCCGTGCTACTCGTGCGCACCGTTCGACGCGCGTGGCTCCTGCGCGGAGGTGAGCAGCAAGGCGACGACGTTCATGACGAACGACCGCTGCACCCTGAGCGCGAGCTGCGGCGGCGGGAAGAATCTCATGTTCTGGCTCCTCGACCCGCGCTTCTCGACGGGAGAGCTGAGCCGCGACCAGGGCCAGATCGTCCGGCTCAACCCCGCGGTGAGATAGGAAGCTCCATGTCGCTCGAAGCCGTCGTCCTCGCTCTCTCGCTCACGGCGCAGGCCGCTCCGGCTCCCTCGCCGGAGGTCCGCGATCAGGTTCGCGCGTTGCTCGGGAACATCGACACCCGGGTCCCCCCGGAGACCTTCCGGGCGCTCGGCCCGGGGGCCGAGGAGGCGCTCGCCGACTTCGCCCGCGAGGAGCAGGGGTCACCGCTCCGGCGCGTCCACGCGCTCGAGGCGCTCGCCGGCCTCGGCGGCGCGCGCGCCGAGGCGGTCCACCGCGAGGTGCTCGCGAGGTCCACGGCGCCGCGCGCGGTGCGGCGCGCCGCGGTCCGGGGCCTCGGGCGGCTCGCGGGTCCCCGGCGCGCGGCAGCCGAGCTCTCGCCCGTGCTAGAGCAGGACAGCGACCCGGTCGTCCGGGCCACCGCCGCCGAGGCGCTCGCGGCGCACGCGCCCGCCGATGCGTGCGCGCGGATCCGCGCCCGCGCGCTCGTGGAGCCGGCGCCTTCGCGGTTCCATCGCGCGCTCACGACTTGCGATCGGGCGAGCCGGGCGGGATCGCGTCGGAGGTGAGCGCGGGCGACGGCGAACGGCCCGCCGTCCCTCACATCAGGCGGCGGGAAGGTGGTCGGGGCGCCCGCCGCGCCGCGCCGCGACGGCCCGGCGCAGGGCATCGACGAGCGCGTGCTCGTCCACCGGCTTCGGGACGAAGGCGTCGCAGCCCGCGGCGAGGAGATCCGTCGCTGCGCCCGCCCGCCCCGAGATCCCGACGATCGGCGCGCAGGCGAGGCGCCGGTCCCGTGCGCGGCGCAGCGCGCGCACGAGCTCCGAGCCCTTCATCGACGGCATCACCTCGTCCACGAGCCACAGATCCGGCGGGGCGTCGCGGCCGAGCGCGAGGGCGTCCTCGCCCGACTCCGTCTCGATCGCCTCGAACCCGGCCCCCTCGACGATGAGCGCCAGGAGCCGCCGGATGAGGTGGTTGTCGTCCACGATCAGGACGCGAAGCGAGCGCGGCGGGCCGAACATCCCATCCGCAGGGTGATGACCCGGGGCAGGCAGGGAAAGGCCTGCACCCTTCCGGACGCACTCGCCGTCGCAGTGGGGACCCTCCGCTCGGGGCCGCGCTCGTTGCCCCTCCGGCGGGGGGGAGCTACCATCTCGCTCCGTTTCGGCGCGCATCGCGGGAGGGTCGCATGGTCGGCGAGCACATCCGGGCACTCAAGGGCGGTCGGTGGGTCCACGCGATCGACTGTGGCGACGAGACCGTGCTGCACCTCGTCGAGGAAGCGGCGCCCCCGCGCGTCCGCCGCGCCTACCGGCCCGAGTTCGTCGCCGGAGCGCAGGCGGTCGAGCTCGTCACTCACCGCGAGCGGACCTTCCCTGGGAAGGAGGTCGTGCGCCGCGCGTACAGCCGCGCCTCGGATCCCGGGCTCGCGGCGATGTTCGGCGACTCCGAAGCTTTCGCGGAGTGGTGCAAGACGGGCCGCGTCGCCTCGGGCGCTCGAAACTTCGCGGTCGAGGTGCCGCGCGTCGAGCCCGCTCCCGCCGCGCCCTCCAGGCCCGCCCCGCCCGCCTCGAAGCCCGCGCCGAAGCCCGCTCCGAGACCCGCGTCGAAGCGCACGCAGAGGAAGCCCGGCGCGAAGGTCGAGGCGAAGCCCGCCGCGAAGGCGAAGCGAAAGGGCGCCGCGAGGCCGAAGGCGAAGGCGATCGCCGCGAAGGCCACGGCGCGCAAGCCTGCGCGCGCGAAGCCGCCGCTGCGCAAGCCGAAGCCCGTGAAGCGGAAGGCCAGCCGGCGCTGACGCGGCGGGGAAGCGCTCTCGAGTTCGCCCGCCCTGGAGTGAAGGCGCGAGCGTGCGCTAGCGCGAGGCGGGAGCGTCCTGCGGCGTCACCTGCGCCCACATCGAGCGCGCGTCGCGGAAGTGCTCCATCAGCGTGACGCCGATCGCGCACGCGAGGAACACCGCAAGCGCCAGCATCCAGGGCTTGAACTCCAGCAGCCCCTTCGCGGCGAGCATTGGGTCCCGGTGCTCCGTCGGGTTCCGCTGCTCCATGGAGATCGAATAGCCCGCGGGCGGGCGATCATGCAACCCCTTCGGCGTGGTACCCGGGCGGGCGGGCGATCGGGCTGCGGGTCCCGGCGCACCGGAGGGGGGCTTCGGCTTCGGCGCTATCGCCGCCGGTCGCGCGCTGCCTCCCCGACGTCGCCGCGGCGCCGATCGCCCGCGACCTCCCGGCGTTCGGAGCTCAGCTCGTGGCGGTCCCGCCGCACTTCCGCGTCCCCGCGCGCGAGCTCCACCTGGGTCTCGGCCCGCTCGCTCGCGAGCTCCCGCTCGAGCGCCTCGTCCACCTCGAAGAGCGCCCGCGCGTCCCGCGCGCTCCTCGCGCGGTCGAACCGCTCGAGGAGCGCTTCCATCCGGTCAAGGTCGCGGGCATCGTCGCGCAGCGCGCGGCGGTCCTCACGGAGCTCGCGCTTGTCCTGCCGGCGCATGGTGCCTCCTCCGAGGGGCTCTCCCTTGTTAACACCCAGAACGATCGAAGGTTGCGCCCCCGTTCCCGTTCTTGCCGCGGCGCGTTATGATTTCGGAATCAGTCCTCCGGAGGATCCCATGGTCGACAAGAAGACGGCGAGCTTCATGCGCTCGCTCTGCCTCGGCGAGATCGAGGAGGAGATCCTCCTCCCCTTCCCCGAGCCGACGGTGCAGGAGAAGGAGACCCTCGCCGCGATCTTCGCGACGCTGAAGGCGATGCTCGGGCCGCGCGAAAAGGACTTCCGCGCGTGGGATGTCGCGGGAGAGCTGCCGCCCGCGTTCATCGCCGAGCTGAAGGAGGCGGGGCTGTTCGGCCTCGTCGTCCCGGAGGCGCACGGGGGGATGGGGCTCGGGACCGCGTCCTACTCCCGCGTCGTCCAGGAGCTCGGGCGCTACGACGGCTCCGTCGCGGTGACGGTCGGCGCCCACAGCTCGATCGGCATGCGCGGCCTCCTGCTCTTCGGCAGCGAGGAGCAGCGCGCGCGCTACCTGCCGCGGCTCGCGACAGGCGAGCTCGTCGCCGCCTTCTGCCTCACCGAGCCGGCCGCGGGCTCCGACGCCGCCGGCATCAAGACGACCGCGGTGCGCGACGGCGACGACTGGATCCTGAACGGCGAGAAGATCTGGATCACGAACGGCGGCTTCGCGGACTTCTTCACGGTCTTCGCGAAGACGTCGCTCGACGGGCGCGGCCACATCACCGCGTTCATCGTGACGCGCGACATGAAGGGGGTCACGACCGGGCCGCACGAGGACAAGATGGGGATCCGCGCCTCGTCCACGACCTCGGTCGCGTTCGAGGACGTGCGCGTCCCCGCGTCGAACGTGCTCGGCGAGGTGGGCAAGGGGTTCAAGATCGCGATGCGGATCCTGAACGCCGGTCGCACCGGGCTCGGTGGCGGATCGGTCGGTGGGATGAAGCGGCTCATCGAGCTCGCCACCCACCACGCGCGCGAGCGCAGCCAGTTCGGCAGGCCCATCGCCACCTTCGAGACCATCCGCCAGAAGATCGGCCAGATGGTGGTGGACTGCTACGCCGCCGAGAGCGTCGTGAACCTCGTCGCGGGGCTCGTCGACAAGGGGTACGAGGACGTCGCGGTCGAGGCGGCGATCTCGAAAGTGCTCGCGAGCGAGTCGCTCTGGCGCGTGGCGGACGAGTCGCTCCAGATCGCGGGCGGCGTGGGCTACATGCGCGAGCTGCCGTACGAGCGCGTGGTGCGCGACAGCCGAATCAACCGGATCTTCGAGGGCACGAACGAGATCCTGCGGCTCTTCATCGCGCTCGCCGCGGTGAACGACGTGGCGGTCGAGCTGAAGGATCTCTCCGCCTCGATGAAGGACGTGCTCGCCGACCCGATCAAGGGGTTCGGGCTCCTCTCCGACTACGCGAAGCGGCGCGCCTCGCTCGCGGCGCACCTCCCGCGCGAGAAGGGGCGCTTCACCCTCGTCGCGCCGGCGCTCGCCGACGAGGCGAAGCAGTTCGAGGACCAGGCGCGCGACCTCGCCGTCGCCGCCGACCGGCTCCTGCGCCGCCACGGGAAGAAGATCGTCGACGAGCAGCTCGCCTGTCGCGCGCTCGCCGACGCCATGATCGACCTCTTCACGCTCGCCGCCGTGCTCGCCCGGGTCTCGACACGCATCGAGGACCACGGCGAGGCGGCCGCCGCCCGCGAGCGGGACCTCCTCCACGCGTTCGCCGCGCAGGCGCGCCGCCGGATCCGCCGCTCGCTTGCGACGATCGAGGCACCGGACGAAGCCGGGGTGCTCGCGCTCGGCGACCACGCGCTCGAGGCGGGTCGCTTCGCCTGGGACAACGTGTGACGCTGACGCTCTGACGAACTGACGTAGACGTGGTCGTGTCGTGGTCGTGGACGTGGTCGTGGACCTCGACTTCGACTTCGAGTTCGAGTTCGAGTTCGAGTTCGACGTGGACCTGGTCCATCCCCCGGACCAGGTCCATCACTCGTTGACCGCGCTCGTCCCCTACGCCGCGTGCAGGAAGCTCGCGACGAGCTTCCGCCAGCCCTCCTCGCCGAGGAGCGCGGGGCCGGGGGCGACGAGCTCGCCGCCGTCCGCCGCGGCGAGGCCGAGCTCCTCCTCGACGAAGCTGGAGAGCCTGCGCCGCTCGGCGCGCGCGATCGCGCGCACCCAGCGCACGCCAGACGAGCGCGGCGACGAGCGCAGGGGCGAGGAGGACGAGCCCTGCGACGAAGAACAGGCCGAAGCGTCCGGCGAGCCCGAGGAAGAACGATCCGATCGCCTGGAGGATCTCCACCGCGTTCATCATGGTAGGCCGTCCTTTCCGTTCACCCTGGAGGCGGCGGCGTCTCCGCTGCGGAGTCGAGGGGCGCCAGGGTCCTCGATGGGACGCATCGCAAGCGGCGCGCCACGTTCGCGCCCGCGCGATCAGGCGAGTTTTCTCGCCCCGCGGCGCGACGGCGCGTGGAGAACCTCGCCGCTCCCGTGCGGAGCGCGGCTCGAACCCCCGCGATCACGCGGGGCTGCGCGGAGCGTCGAGAACTTCAGCGGGGTGCTGAGATCCTCTACTGGAGATCGAGCTGCTTCCAGGTGCCGTCCGGCTGGAGCAGCGTTCCCCACACCTTGCGCGAGCCCTGGTGATCCTGCGGGCTGAAGGAGAGGGTCGTCCCGATCCCGACGTCGAGCTCCCGGATGCCCTCGAGCGCGTCGACGAGCTTCTCCGAGTCGAGGTCGCGGCCGGCGCGGCGGAGCCCCTCGGCGAGCACTTGCGCGACGACGAACCCCTCGAGGGCGAGGAACCCGGGCCGCTCCCCCGTCGCGTGGCGCGCCATCGCCTCCTGGAACCGCACGACCCCGGTGGCGCGCGAGGTCGGCAGCGGCACGATCTGCGTCACGACCACTCCGTCTGCGTAGGGTCGCCCCGAGGTGACGAGCTCCTCCGCGAGCGCGTTCGAGTCGACCGCGGAGACGTTCGTCACGAGGAGACGGAGCCCCGCATCGCGGAGCGTCCGCACGAAGGTCGCGGCCGCCTTGTAGGTCGCGACCATCACCACCGCGTCGAGCTCGCGCGCCCGTGCCTTGAGCGTCGCGACCGCGTCCGCGACGTCGGCGGTGTTCCGCCGGTAGCCCACTCGGACGATCCGCGCCGGATCGACGCCGCGCGCGGAGAGCTCCTCGGCGGCGCCGCCGAAGCCCGACTCGCCGAAGGCGTCCTCCTGCGCGAACACCGCCACGCGCTCGGCGCGGATCCGCCGGACGCGGACGAGGTAGCGGACCGCCGCCGCCGTCTCCTGGGCGTAGCTCGGACGGAAGTTGAAGACGTAGCGGTCGGGCGGATGCCGGCGCAGCGCGTCCCCGCCCGAGAGCGCGCCGAAGAAGATGACCTTGCGGTCCATGCAGTAGGGGATCGACACCGCCGCGGTGGGCGTGCCGACGTTCCCGACCACCGCGAAGATCTGCTCCTTCTCGACGAGCTGCTTCATCGCCGGGCCGGTGCGCGACGGCTCGTACCCGTCGTCGACCGCGACGAGCCGCAGCAGGCGCCCGTGGATGCCGCCCGCCGCGTTGACCTCGGCGAACGCGGCCTCGACGCCCGCCTTCATCGCGCGGCCGAGCTCGCGGTTCGCGCCGGTGAACGGCGACGCCATGCCGAACACGAGCTCGCCCGGAGCGATGCCGCGCGGGGGCGGCGGCGCGAGGATCTCGTCGATGGCGCGGTCCGCCTTCTTCACCGCCGGCGAGAGGATGAGGAGGACGACCGATGCGATCGCGAGGACCGAAACGCCGCCGATGAGGAGCGCGACCTGGGCGGTCACGGAGCGGCGCCGCGCCGGCGGCCTCGCCGCGGGCGGCGCTTCTGGCGTGGGCTGCTCCGTGTCGCGGGAGTCGCCGGTCTGGGCCACGGCTCGCCTCGGGTTCCGTCCCGCGCGGTGTGCGCAAGAGTTGCGTGCCATTCTTGCGGGATCCGCCGCCGCGCACAATGGCCGCGCCGCGGACCGGCAGCGCGCCCTGGCGCTCGCCTCGCCGAACGTGAGCGAGAACGGGAGATTGCGCGCGGCTATGTGCGCTGGAAGCGGGCGATCGCGCCGCGCGCGGCCGCCTCCTGCGGGAGGAGCGCAGCGTGAAGGACGGCGTGGACCGGGACGTCCACCCCCACCTCGACCGCGAGCCGGATGACGGCGCCGGTCTGATCCCCGAGCTCGGACGGCCGTCCCGCGGCGAGGTCCCGCTGCATGGAGGCGGTCGCCTCGAACGGCACCGCGTCGATGAGCGCGAGCGTGCGCGACACCGCGTCCTCCGGGAGCGCGACGCCGCGCGCCCGCGCGAGGCGCGCGAGCTCCTCCATCGCGGCGATGAGGATCGCCCGCGTCTCCGGCACCGAGCGGACCGCGCCAATCGGTGCGCGCGCCGCCGCGGAGATCGTCCCCCACGGCTCGATGAGCAGGAACTTCTCCCAGAGCGCGCGCTCCGGATCGGCGACCACCTCGACCTCGGCGCCCGCCGCGCGGAGCGTCGCCGCGAGCGCGTCGAGCCGCGGGCTCGGGCGCCCCGCCCGCGCGCCCCGCTCCCCGAGCTTCACACGGGGAGGGCCGCCGACGTGCTTCACCGCTCCCGGCCGGTCGATCCAGGAGAGGACCGCGATGAGCCCGCCCGCGACGCGCTCGTCCCCGAGGACGGCGGCGAGCCTCCCCGCCGCCTCGACGCCGTTCTGGAGCGGCACCGCGACGCCACCGCCGGCGACGAGCGGCCGCAGCGAGGGCGCGAGCTCCGCGACCTGCCACGCCTTCACCGCGACGAGGACCGCGTCCGCCGAACCGAGCGTCGCCGCGTCCGCCGCCACCGCCGCGATCGGCGCCGTGAAGCGCCCGAGCGGCGAGTCCACCCGCACCCCACCGGCCCGGATCGCGTCGGCGTGCGGACCGCGCGCGAGGACGGCCACCTCGGCGCCCGCCCGCGAGAGGAGCCCTGCGAGGAGCCCTCCGACGCCTCCCGCCCCCACGATCGCGATCCGCATGTCGCCTCCCGCTAGAGCTTGCCGTCGCAGCGCGTGCCGAGCCGCGCCGCGCGCGCCGGCTTCGACGCAGCCGCCGCGAGCGCCCGGCGAGCAGGCAAGCGGCCATGCGCCACGTTCTACCCCAACCGCGCTTTGGCCGGCGAGCTTGCGCGCGCCCGGTCCGTTGCGAACCTTCGCGGCGGAGGTCCCATGCCGCGTCGCATCGCGCTCCTCGCCGTCCTCGCCGTCCCGCTCGTGGCCGCCGCGGCGCCCCCGCAGGCGGGGGGACGGATCGAGAGCGCCGAGGGCGAGGTCGAGATCCTCGGCCGCCCCCTGCGCGCGGGCGATCGGATCGAGCTCCCCGAGGGCTACCTCCAGGTGGAGGAGGACGGGACGGAGACGGGCGAGGTGGGGTCGTTCACCGTCGTCTCGTCCGAGGCGTTCGCGGCGGCGGTCCCTGCGTCCCAGCCCCCGGCCGCCGCCGATGAGCCCGCCCCGGCGCAGCCGGGTGCGTCCCCGTGCAAGGAAGAGCGCCGGGCGTACCTCGCCGAGCTGTGGCGCCAGTCGGGGATCGAGGTGTCCGACCCCGCGGCGCTCATCGAGGGGCTCGACGCGGGTGGCTCCGGCCCGGCCTCCGGCTACTGGTGGTTCGCGCTCGCGACCGACCCGTTCCGGCCGCTCGCGTGGTCCTCGGAGCTGCGCACCCGCGCCGACGCCCTCGCCCGCTGCGTGCGCCGGAACGAGGGCGCGGTGGCGCTCACTCCCAGGTGATCTCGTATTCGGAGTCGAGGAGGCCGGTCGCCCGCGACTCCACCTTCGCGCTCTGCGCGTCGGACGCGCCGAGCGCGGCGAGGATCACGGCGCGGTGGAACGCAGGGGGCATGAAGTCGCGCCGGAACACCATCCGCGCGGCCTTCTCACCGCGCCAGTGCACCGTCCGTTCTCCGTAGCTCACCGCGGAGCGGTATCCGGACGGGCCGGCGGACACGAACCGCCGCGGGTCGCGCCCGGCCATCGCGTAGATGGTCCGGCCGAGCACGGACGAGAGGAACCCCGTCACCGTCGACCGACCGAGCTCCTCGAAGACCGCCTCCACGCTGCCGAGCTTCGGCTCGAGACGGTCGGCGGCGTTCCACGCGATGCGCAGGTAGTCCGCGACCGGATAGGAGAAGAAGTCGACGCGCGAGCCCTTCCCGGTCGGGTCGCACGCGCGCGCCGCCTCCTCGCCGGCGTGCTCGCGGACGAGGTCGAACAGCCGATTGAAGTTGAGGCCGCGCGAGGTGTCGGAGTCCTGGCACTCGGCGAGACGACGCGAGAGGTCGGTGCGGTCGGTGGGCATGGTCTCCGCGGGGACGGTCGGATCGGGGGGGCGGGCTCGCGAACGCGGAGCGTGGCCCACCGCTCGAATGACGTGATGGAAGCACACCGGGAGCCCGCCCGGGTAGCCCCTGATCATGCGGGGCCGGGCTCGGGGCCCGCTGGTTCCTCCTCGATCGCGCGAACCTCGCGACCATGCGCCACCAGGGCGTCGCGCGCAGGTTCCGGGTCGCGACACGGCTCCGCGGCGACGAGGACGTCGGGCCGGTCGTGACGGCCGCGCTCCAGGTCCGCGCGTACGAGCGAGGCCGGGCAGCGGGGGTGCTCCGGTCCCGTCGCGCCGGCGCGCTGTCCATCTTGCTCGACGTGGGTGAGCTCGTGCGACGCGTCCTGCTCGTCGAGGACGATCCGGGAATGCGGGAGGCCATCCGGGCGCTCCTCGAACGGGCGGGCTTCCACGTCACGATCGCCTGCGACGGAGCGGAGGCGTGGGAGCTCCTCGGGTGCGGCCCGCGGCCCGCGGCCATCCTGACGGACCTCTACACGCCGCGCATGACGGGGCATGACCTCGTCGCGCGTGTGCGGCGGACCGAGAGGCTCGCCGGGATCCCGATTATCGTCATGAGCGCCGAGCGCGCCGACCGCGCGCGGCCGACCGCCGAGGCGTTCCTCGAGAAGCCGTTCTCGCGCGAGCAGCTCGAGTGGGCGCTCGAGCGCGTCGGCGCCTGATCACGCCTGCGGCTCGACCCCGACCGGCGCGGCCGGCGCCTGGGCGCGGCGCGCGCGCGCCACCTCGCGCCAGCGGAGCACGGCGGGCAGCGCGAGCAGCGCCGCGGCAAGGCACGCCACCTCGCCGAGGTCGGCGAGGACGCCGAACGAAACGAGCGCCTGGTTCCGGGCGAGGATGAGCGACGAGTAGCCGACGATGGTCGTGAACGAGCAGAGGGCGACGGCACCTCCGGTCGTGCGCACGACGTCGGCGATCGCGCTCGCGTTGTCCTGCCGGCGGCGCTGGAAGATGTTCGTCGCGTAGTCGACGCCGATGCCGAACGTGATCGGCAGGGCGATGAAGTTCAGCATGTTGAGCCGCAGCCCGAGGGCGCCGGCGAGCCCGAGGAACCAGACGACGCCGACGGCGAGCGCCGCGAGGACCCAGGCGGCGTCCTTGAGCGACCTCGCGGAGCGCTTGCCGAGCCCGAACGCGACGAGGACGAGCGCGACCACGCCCGCGAGCGAGAGCAGCGTGGCGCGCGGGCCGTCGCGCGCGATGAGCTTCAGCACGTCCGCCATGAGCAGGACCCAGCTCGCGGTCGGCGTGCCGGGCGGGAGCGGGATCGACCGCAGCTCCTCCTCGAAGCGAAGCATGTCGCGCCCGTCCCACATGTTCATCCGGCCCGCGGGGTGGACGAGGACGGGCGTCCCGACGCGGCCGTCGACCTCGGTGATCTGGCGGCGGAGCCGCTCCGGAAGGTCCTTCGCGCCGAACGGCCGGAGCGCGCCCTGCGGAAGCACCTTCTGCAATGCCATCCGCTTGTCGGGCGGCAGGAAGGCGAGGTTCTCCGGCGTCGCGAGCGCGCGGAGCTCCTCGACCACCGGGAGCTTCTCCTCCTGCCCCTCGGGGACGATCGACGCGATCGAGAGGACGGGGCCGAGGAGCCCGTCCGGCTTCTCGCGCCGGTGCGCCTCGACCCGGCTCGCGATGAGGCGCGCCTCGGCCTCGTCGCGCCCGAGGAGGACCGTGGGGGTGAGGTGGTCGCCGAACAGCTCGTCCACGCGCCCGTCCCACCACGCCGCGCCGCCCTCGCGCAGCGCGGTCAGATCGCGCAGCTTCGAGAAGTCGTACTCGAACCACTGCGCGGCGTCGGGCGCGGCGCGGACGACGAAGAAGATCGAGAGCGCGGTGAGGGCGACGGCCGCGATCGTCGTGGCGCGCGGCGCCCGCCCGATCGCGAAGGAGACCGCCTTCGTGAAGACCGGGCGCGCGGCGCGCTGGCCGACGCGCGGGATCGGCGCGCGCCGCTCCCAGGCGAGGACGAGGGGCGGCGTGACGAGGTACGAGGTGATCCACGAGAGCGTCATCCCGATCCCGCCGATCAGCCCGAACTGGCTGAACCCGCGGAAGTCGGTGGACATGAGCGACGCGTAGGCGGCGCCGGCGGCGAGCGCGGCGGTGAGGGTGCCGAGCCAGGTCTCGCGGACCGCGATCTCCATCGCGGGCGCGGGCGCCTTCCCGCCGCGGCGCTCCTCGAGATACCGCGCGAAGAAGATGAGGCCGACGTTGATCCCGTTCCCGACGACGATCGAGCCGAGGAACGCCGTGTTGGTGTTGAGGTGCCCGACGAAGACGTTCGCGAGCCCGAAGGTGATGAACGTGCCGACGAGGAGCGGGATCCCGACCGCCGGCACCGCCTTCCAGGTGCGGTTGTAGAGCGCGACCGCTCCCGCGACCGCGAGGACGACGAGGAGCGTCGCCCAGACGAGGTCCTCGGCGAGCGCGTCGTGCTCCATGATGTTCGAGGTGACGTGGCCCGCGTAGGCGACCTCGAGCCCCGGCGCATACTTCTTCGGGTCGAGGCGCCGGACCGCCGCCTTCACCGCGCGATCGAGGCGGACGACCTTGCCGTAGTCGTCGGGGGTCCCGTCCATCCGGACGATGAGGGCGAGGATCGTCATCTTCTCGCCCGGCGACCGACCGGGCACGTCGCCGACGTAATAGCCGTCCGGGAACCTCCCGAGGAGCTCCTTGCGCGCCGCCGCGAGCGACTCGACGATCCCGAGCACGTCGGGTGCGGGCTCCGCGGGCGCCCGGCCCGCGGCGCGGGCCTTCTCCCAGCCGATCCGGCCGCGCAGAGCGTCGCGCAGCTGCTCGAGCTCCGCCTTCTGCGGGAAGAGCAGGAGTCGGGGGATGAAGAAGTCGCGCAGATCGTCGTTCCGGTGCTCGACCCAGCGGACGAGCCCCTTCTCCTTCACGAGCTCGTCCGAGAGGTCGTCCGCGAACACCTCGAGCGTGAGCCGGTCCGCGCCGTGGAGGACGACGGTGTGCTCGGCGAAGCCGCCGACCCGCTTCGTCACCGTGTCGAGGTCGCGGGCGCTGCGCGTGCTCTCCGGGAGGAGCTGCCCGACGTCGGTGCGCAGGTCGGAGTAGAGCGCGACCGTCCCCACCGCGCCCCACGCAGCCGCGAGCGCCGCGAGGGTGAGCACCGCGGCGCGATGCCGATCGACGAAGCGGACGAAGGCCTGTGCGAAGTCCATCCGGGTTCGGTGTCCTCTTCCTGCTCGGGGGCTCGTGTTTCTAACTCATTTCGCGAGCGATTCCATCGCGCCGGCGAGGTCCTCCGCCCCGAGCTCGGCGAGCCGGGCGCCCGCTCGGCCGAGCACCACGTACCCGAGCGTGCGAGCGCCGAGCCGCCCGGCGTTGACGTAGCGATCGCCCGAGACGAGGTGGGCGACGTGCACGTGGCCGAACACGCCGAGCGCGAACCGTTCGCGCTCCACCGTGGCGAGGCAGCGCCGGCGGAAGACCTCGCGCATCCGCCGGTCGGCGAGGGCGCGCGCCGCCGCCTCGGCGAGCCGCGCAGCCCTGCGGACCGCGGCGAGGTGGCCGAGCCGGCGCGAGAGGGCGTCCCCGAGCCGGCCGAGCGCGGAGGCGTGGAGCGGATCGAGCGCGTCGCCGTGGGCGACGAGGACGCGCCCGACGCCCGGCACGTCGAGGACGAGCCGCTCCTCCCCCGCGGCGGGGTCGTGGTTCCCGCGCGTCGTCCGCAGCCGCCCCTCGCGCGCGAGCGCCTCCATCAAGAGGACGACCTCGGGGTGAGCGGCACGCGCGCGCGCGCCGAAGAAGAGCTCGTCGAAGACGTCGCCGTTCAGCACCGCCGTCTCACCCCGCTCGAGCGCGCGCTCGAGGAAGCGCCGCGCGAGCCGCGCGTGGAGCGGCGGGCTCTCCGGGGAGAGGTGCCAGTCGCTCGCGACGAGGAAGGTCACGACCCCTCCCGGCGCGCCCGCACCCGGTCGTACAGCGCCTGCGTCCGCTCCCAGGCGAGGGCCTGGAGCGGCCCGACGACGGCCGGATCGCGCGCCGCCTCCGGGCGCGCGGCGACCGCGATCGGCTCGCCGAGCACGACCTCGAGCTGCGCCGGGAGCGGGAGCGGCGACCAGAGCGAGAGCCGCCCGAGCCGCAGGCCCGGATAGGCCTCCGCGCCGCCCACGACTGCGAGCGGCACGATGGGCACGCCCGTCGCGAGCGCGAGCCGGGCGAAGCCGTACCGGCCCTCCCAGCGAAGCCGGTAGAAGTCGCGCGCCGGCTGCGCCTCGCGCATGCCGCCCGGCGTGACGAGCAGCTGCTCCCCGCGCGCGAGCACGGCGAGGCAGCTCGCCTCGCTCGGATCGACGAGGCCGAGGTGGCGCTTCACGAGCGGCAGGCCCGGCAGCACCCGCTCGATGCGCGACCGTGCGGCGACGACCCGCAGCGGCGTCGGCGGCGCGCCGAGGCGCTCGCGCGCGCGCCAGCCGACGAGGTACGCCGCGACGAGCAGGTCGAGGACGAGATAGCCGGCGCCGTGCAGGGAGACGTAGAGGCACGGCCCGTCCGGAGGCGGCCCGCCCTCGAGCCGGGTGCGGTGGTAGCGCGCGAGCGCGCGCGCGAACGGAAGGTAGGCGGCGCGGTAGTACCAGCGATGGCGCTCGAGGACCGGCGGGTCGAACGGAGCCCGGGTCACGCGAGGCTCCAGGGGGCGCGCCGCGCGGCGGTGGTCCGCGCGAGGAGCGCGCGCGTCTCGCGAGCGGCGCGATCGGCGAGCGCCGCGATCCCGTCGAGGTCGCCCGGGCGCGGGGGCGGGAGCGGCGCGCCGAAGACGAAGTCGAGCGGCACGGGGAGCGGCACCGGCGGGAGCCAGAGCGAGCGGCGCCGGCCGAGCGGGAGCCGCAGCGGGTGTTGCCGGTCGGCGCCGCCCATCGCGATCGGGACCACGGGCGCGCCGGCCCGCGCGGCGATCCGGGCGAACCCGCGCCGCCCGCGCCAGTCGAGGACGTCCGGCGGGCCGTACAGCTCGCGCGCTCCGCCGGGAAAGACGAGCACCGACTCCCCGCCAGCGAGCGCGGCGAGCGCCGCCGCCTCGGTCGCCTCGATCGCGCCCACGTTCCGGCGGAGCCACGCGAGCCCCGGGATCCGGTGGAGCGAGGTGCCGCGCTTCTCCATGGGGCGGAACGCGGGCCGCTCGCCCTGCCAGAACGTCTCGAGCCCGAGCAGGATCACCTCGAGGTACAGCCAGCTCCGCGGGTGCTTCGCGACGTAGACGACCGGCTGGTCGCGCGGGATGCCCTCGAGGCCGTGCAGGCGCGGGCGGTACCAGAGCCGGAGCGCGCGCGCGAGCGGCGCGATGACGACCCGCTGCCGCCAGCCGCGTGGGAAGCGCCGCGTCTCCATCGGCTACGCCGTCCCCTCGAGGGCCGCGGGCGTGGAGGGCTCCGCGAGCGCACAGGCCGGGTCGAGCGCACCCGCCTCCGCGCCCGCCCGCCGGTAGACCTGGAGGACCTGGACCGCGATCCGCGACCAGGAGAGCGCCGCGGCGCGCTCCCTGCCGCGCCGCACGAGGGCGGCGCGCAGCGCATGGTCGCCCCGCCCCGCCTGCCAGAGCGCCGCTGCGAGCGCCGCGGCGTCGCCGGGCGGCACGAGGAGTGCGGCCCCGCGCGTCGCCTCGGCGTACCCGGGCAGAGCGCTCGCGACGACCGGGCAGCCCGCCGCCATGGCCTCGACGAGCACCATCCCGAAGCTCTCGCGCCCGAGTGACGGCGCGCAGAACACGTCCGCGGCGCGGTAGCGGGCCGCGAGCTCCGCGTCGCAGACCCGGCCGTGGAAGCGGATCCCGAGGCGCCGCGCGCGCAGCGGGCGGTCCGCCCGCCCGGCGCCGACGACGTCCACGGCGACCTCGCGACCGGCGGCGCGCAAGCGCGCGACGGCGTCGAGGAGGAGCGGGAACCCCTTGCGCGCCTCGCCGAAGCGGCCGACGAACAGGACGCCGAGCGGCCCCGCGCGCGCGGGCGGCGAGGCCTCCGACGCGAAGGACGCGAGGTCCACGCCGGACGGGACGACGGCGGTGCGGCCGCGGTAGATGGCGCGCGAGAACGCCTTCGCCGGGCGCGACACGGCGATGCCGAAGTCGACGCGCGCGAGCGGGCCCGCGGCGGCGGCGCGCAGCGCGCGGAAGAGCGGCAGCTCCCGATCGTCGTTCGCGTGGAAGGTCGCGACGACGGGCACGCGCGCGTGGCGCAGCGCGTGCCGCCCTGGCCCCGGCACGAGCGGCTCGTGCACGTGCACGACGTCGAACGCGCCGCGCGCGAGCCGCTCCCGCGTCGCGGCGGGCGGCGCGAGGAGCCCGATGCGCGCCACCGAGCCGTTCGCCGGGACCGGCACGGCGCGCCCGACGATCTCGCAGCCCTCGGGCGCCCCGCCGCTCGCCGGTCCGAGCACGCACGCCTCGTGGCCGAGCGCGCGGAGCGCCCCGGCGAGGCCGAGCACGTGCCGGTTCACGCCGCCGTCGTGCGAGAGGTCGTAGGGGGTGACGATGCAGACGCGCAACGGAACGTCCGCGCCGGGATCAGCGCGACGCCCCGGGGCCGGGGCCGTTCAACCGCTGCGCCTCGGCGCGCCGGAGCCGCTGGTGGATGACGACCATTCGCCCGAGCGCCGTGGCGGTGGCGCCGACCGCCACGATCGCGCAGGCGCCCTCGACGAGGAGCACCCGCGCGCCCTCCGGCAGGAACGCCGCGAACAGCATCGCGAACATGAGCAGGACGACGCGGTGCGGCCGCTCCATCCCGAAGTTCGGGCACTCGACCCCGAGCCCCTCACCCCGGGCGCGCGCGTAGCTCACCATGAGGGACGACGCGAGCGCCGCGACCGCCCAGAACGAGCCGGCGCGGTCCGGGAACGACGCGGCGAGGCCGGCGAAGAGCGCGATCTCCGAGAGGCGGTCGAGGTTCGAGTCGAGGAACGCCCCCGCCTTCCCCTCGGTCTGGGTCGTGCGCGCGATCTCCCCGTCGATGAGGTCGCACCACGACCCGAACACGAGCAGGACCGCCGCCCACCCCCACTCGCCGATCGCGGCGAGGACGCCGGCGGCGAGCGCGATCGCGGCGCCGATCCCGGTGATGGCGTTCGCGGAGAGCCGCAGCGCGATCGCGGCCCGCAGGAGCGGCCCCGTCACGAAGTAGGCCCACCTCCCGAGCAGCGCGATCGGACCCGAGTACTGCTTCATCCGCTCCGGGGGCGTCGGCCGGACGAGCGCGTACAGGATCCCCGTACCCGCCGCGCTGGCGAGCACCAGGAACACCGCGATCCGCGAGGACCCGCTCATGCCGCCCGGATTGTATTACCGCCCGCGCCCACTAGCCGACGGCGCTCTGGGTCGCCAGGGCCGCCCGGTCGGCGTACTTGCGAAGCTGCGCCTGGAGCATCGTCTGCTGCTGGAAGAGGTCGTGGATCGCCGACTTGCCTGGGGGGGTCACCGGGCTCTTGAAGAAGAACGAGAGCCACTCCTGAGGCCCCTTCTCCCCTGCCCGCTGCGCGAGGTCGCCGAGCAGCGCGAGGTCGAGCACGATCGGCGCAGCGAGGATCGAGTCGCGGCACTGGAAGTTCACCTTGATCTGCATCGGGTAGCCGAGCCACCCGAAGATGTCGATGGCGTCCCAGCCTTCCTTGTTGTCGCCGCGCGGCGGGTAGTAGTGGATCGTGACCTTGTGGTCGATGTCGCCGTAGAGCTCCGGGTGCTCCTTCGGCGAGAGGATCTGGTCGAGCACCGACTTCTTCGAGACCTCCTTCGTCTTGAACGAGTCGGCGTCGTCGAGGACCTCGCCGTCGCGGTTGCCGAGGATGTTCGTAGAGAACCAGCCCTCGAGCCCGAGGAGCCGCGCGTGCAGCATCGGCGCGATGGTCGTCTTGACGAGCGTCTGGCCGGTCTTGAAGTCCTTGCCGCCGGTCACGACGCCGGCACGGTCCGCGAGCTCGCGGAGCGCCGGGATGTCCTGCGAGAGGTTCGGCGCGCCGTTCAGGAACGGAACGCCGGCCTGGAGCGCCGCCCACGCGTACATCATCGAGGGCGCGATCGTGGGATCGCCGGCGTCGAGCGCCGCCTCGAACGCCTTCAGCGTGAGATGGGTCGGGCCCACCTCCGCGTAGACCTCCGTCGAGCCGGTCCAGACCATGACCGCGCGGGAGCAGCCGTTCGTCTGCATGAACGTGCGGATGTCCTGCACGAGGCCCTCAGCCTTCTGCCGGAGCGTCCCCTTCTTCACGTTCGGACCGTCGAGCCGGCGCACCCAGGCCTTGTCGAACACGGCCGGCATCGGCCGGACCGCCTCGAGCTCCTCGCGGACGGGATCGAGGTGCTCGCGGCGCAGCACGTTCGCGCGGACCGCGGCGCGGTAGGCGTCGTCGGGGATGGGATCCCAGCCGCCGAAGACGAGGTCGTCGAGCCCCGCGAGCGGGAGCACGTCGCGGAGCAGCGGCCCGTGAGCGAGCGCGCCGTCCTGCAGGTGACCGAGCTGCGTGAGCGAGCCGACCGGCGCGGCGAGCTTTCGCCGGACCGCGGCGACGCCGGCGATGGCGGTCGTCGCGACCGCCCCCATACCCGGGAGCAGGACGGCGAGCTTCTCACCCTTACCGGGGGCCTTCAGCACGGAACCGATCCTCATGTCCACCTCTCGGCCGTGACCCGCGGCGCGTCGAACAGCGCTGCGATACGGCGTTCCCCTGGCCGGCCGGCCAGTGCACGCGGTTTCTACCGCATGGCGCACCTCGCGGGAAGGGTGGGAATGAAATACCCGGACGGTGCGTCCGTGTAGACGCACGGAGCGTCCGGTGGCGCGGACCGTCGCCGCTCGAATTCGAGCTCACCCTCCACGCTGCGTGGAGAAGCGGGCCGGCAGCGGGCGCTCGATGCTCGAGCCCGCCGGGCGCGGCGGGTGCGCTTGCGGCGACGACGACGGCACGTCTACCCTCCGCGAGTGCTCGCCACCCTGGCCGCCGCCCTCGCGCTCGCCGCTCCGGCTGCTGGGCCCGCGACGCAGATCGCGCGGGCGCTCGTCACGGCTCCCGCGGGCGGAGCGCGCGCCGCCGCCGCGACGCGCGCATTCGTGGGCGCTCCGTACGCGCCGTCGCCCCTCGGTGAGGGCGCGGGGCGCGATCCCGACCCGCGCTTCCGGCTCGACGCGTTCGACTGCATGACCCTCGTCGAGACGGCGGTGGCGCTCGGCAGCGCATCGTCGCTCGCGGAGACACGGGTCGCGCTCGACGACGTCCGCTACTCCGGCGCGCCCACGTACGCCGCGCGCAACCACGAGGTGCTCTCGCAGTGGATCCCGGCGAACGTCGCGAAGGGCTTCATCGCCGAGGCCACCGCGGCGCTCCCGCGCGGCGCCCGGCGCGCGGTGAAGGAGTACACCCCCGCCTCCTGGGACTCCGTCCGGGCTGCCGGCCGCGCGATCCCTGGCCTGCCGCGCGCCCGGCTCCCGCTCGGCCGCTTCGAGGTCGGGCTCGTCTCGCCCGACGAGGCGCCCGCTGTCGCCGCGCGCCTCCCCGAGGGCGCCATCGTTTTCGTCGTGCGCACTGACGCTCCCGAGCGGGCGACCCGGATAACGCACGCCGGCCTCGTCGTGCATGGGCGGGGCGGCGTGGCGCTCGTCCGCCACGCCACCTCGTCGAGGGGGGTCAGCCGGGTCATCGAGGAGCCGATCGAGCGCTTCGTCCGGCGCGAGGCTCGGGCCTTCCCGCGCTGGCCGCTCGATGGCCTCGCGTTCTTCGAGATCCTCGACGCGACCCTCCGCGTTCGTGCGCTCTCCGCGCCTGGTGCGCCGCGCGGGACGCAAGGCGGCCCGCCGCCCGCCTACCCGGCGGCGGGCCTGTAGGTGGTTGCCCACCGGTCCGCCGGTGTCGATCGTCTCTTGTCGAGGGGTAGGGGGGGAACGGTGAGGGCGGCCGGTCGCGCCGCGGTACTCTGCGCGCGTGGCCTGTCGCCCTCGCCGTCCTTTTCCGGCGTGCCGTCTCCCGGCTCATCCCGTCGTTCGCGTGGTACTCTTCGCCGCCCCCACGGGCGCGGCGGGCGGCGGTCGCCCTTCGCGGCCCCGCGCCGCTCGATCGATCGAGCGGCCGCTCGAGCGGGCGGAGGAGCGCGGCGAGCGTGGATCGGGCGAAGCTGGTCAAGGAGATCCGGGGCTGGACGGTCACCATCCTCGCCGTCCTCGCGTTCCGGACGCTCCTCTACGAAGCGGTCTTCATCCCGTCGGGCTCGATGATCCCGACCTTGCAGATCGGCGACTACGTCATCGTGGAGAAGTGGGCGTACGGCGCGCGCCTCCCGTTCACCCGGACGGCGCAGGCGACGTGGTCGAGCCCGAAGCGGGGCGACATCGTCGTCCTCCTCGCGCCACCCGGAAACCCGCGGGACGACGACCTCATCAAGCGCGTCGTGGGCGTCGCCGGCGACCTCGTCGAGATCCGCGACGGCCATCTCCTCGTGAACGGCGCGCCCGTGCCGCGCGAGCGGATCGCGGGCGCGTGCGCCTACCAGAACAAGCCGGAGAGCGGCGACTGGCGCGAGGAGCCGTGCGTGGATTTCGTCGAGCGACTCGACGACCACCACTTCCACACGTTCTGCACGCCGTGGTTCCCCTGCGGCGATGTCGAGCCGCAGCGCGTTCCGGCCGGACACGTGTGGCTCGCCGGCGATCATCGCGACCACTCCGCCGACAGCCGCGTCTTCGGGCCGGTGCCGGTCGGCCGGATCAAGGGACGCGCGTGGATGGCGCTGCTGTCGTGGGGACCGCACGGCCTGCGCTGGGACCGGCTGTTCCACTTCGTGAATCACTGATGAGCTACGCCGTCGTGGTCGTGGTCCTCGACCTCGATCGCGACGATTGAAGACGATCGAGGTCGAAGTCCACGTCCACGTCTCACGTCACAGCGTGATCACCTGGTCGATCTTCGCGCCGGCGAGCGCCTTGTAGAGATCCGGGAAGCAGCCGATCGGGATCCCCTCGATGAGCTTGTCCGCGATCGCGCGCTGGTAGCAGCACTGGTCGCAGCCCATGAGCAGCATGCCGCTCTGCCGCGCGACCTTCGCGAGCCGCTCGCCCGTGGGGTTGCCGCGCACGAGCAGGTAGTTGTTGTCGACGAAGAAGAACATCCCGGCGACGGTCGCGCCGTGGCGCCCCTCCTCGAGCTGCGGGACGATCATCTTCTCGAGGATGAAGGACGCGGTCGGCGTGGCGAAGACGTAGGCGACGTTCATGGCTCCTCCACTGTGAGTGCGGCAGCGCCGAGGCGGGCAGCCCCGCCTCGAGCGCGTCGCAGGCGATCTCGGCGTAGGCGATGAGCGAGGCGCAGGTGGTCGCGCGGAAGCGGGCCCGCCCGTCGGCGAACAGGCCGATCCGGACGATGCGGCCGTCGGCGCGCGCCTCGCCGATCCTCGCCGCGCCCTCGACCGCACCGGCGTGGCGCAGCGCCTCGACGCACTCCGCCACGCTCCGCGGGCGCGCGCCCGGCCCCACCTCTCCTGCCTCCGACCGCATCCGTCGAAGATGCCGGGGACCGGCCCGCCGCGCCACCGGGATCGACCGGCCCGCGACGGGGCGGGATCAGGCGAGCCGCGCGACCGCGCGACGGACCGCGTCCGCGGCCGCGGGGACGGCGCGCGCGACCTCGGGCGTGAGCCCCTCGCCGACGGTCTCCATGTCGAGGACCTCGACCGCGACGACGTGGATCCGCGACGGCACCGCCGCGCCGGACGCCTTCGCCCGCGCGAGCGCCGACGGCAGGCCGATCGAGTGCGGCGACGGCCCCTCGGGCGCGCGGAGGTCCTCGAGCGGAAACGAGAGGACCGTGCCCGGCGCGCGCCCGGTCCGCACGGCGTCCACGACCACCACGCGGTCGAACCCCTCCATCTCGTCGAGGAGATAGAGGCCCGAGACCGCGGTGCGCCGCACGACGGCGCCATCGGGCGGCGCCGCCTCGACGAGGTCGGCCACCCGCAGCGCCACGGCGTCGTCGCGGCGGAGCGCGTTCCCGAGGCAGAGGACCAGGATCACGGGCCCTCGTCGACGTCGTCGGGGACGCGCCGCCGGATGACGTCCCGCACGCGCCCGTCCGGACCGCGGAGCGTCACGACGAGAGGCAGCTCGCCCGGGAGCGCGTGCGACGCGCAGGCGTTGCACGGGTCGTACGCGCGGAACGCCATCTCGAGCAGGTTCAGCAGCCCGTCGTCGACGTGGCCGTTCCGGATGAGCCCGCGCGCGGCCTTGCGCACCGACACCTGCACGGAGGCGGCGTTGTGCTGCGAGGCGACGACGAGGTTCACGGCGGTGAGGAGGCCCGCGGCGTCGGTCGAGTAGTGGTGGATGAGCGTGCCGCGGGGCGCCTCGACCGCCCCGACCCCCGCGCGCGGTCCGGCGAGCGGCGCCGGCACGTTCCGCACCTCGCTCGAGGCGACGTCGGGGTCGTGCGCGAGCTGCTCGACCGTCTCCGCCGCCTGCAGGGCCTCGACGAGGCGGGCCCAGTGGAAGGCGAGCGTCTGGTGGGCAGGCCAGCCGAGCTGGTCGAAGAGCCGCTGTCGCTCGCGCTCGGCCCGGTTCGTCGCCATCGCTCGCGCGACGTTGAGCCGGCCGAGCGGCCCGACCCGGTAGAGCCCGCTCTCCGCCCCCTCGACGAACCCCTTCCAGCCGCGCGCCTTGAGGAAGGTGAGCTTCGCGTACGTCCAGGGCTCGACCCGCTCGGCGAGGTGGTCGAGCCACGCCGACGGCTCGAAGAGCGCCACCTCCTCGCCCTCGGGGTCGACGATCCGCAGCCGGCCGTCGAGGAACGTGAGGCGCCCCGCGTCGTCCACCATCCCCATCGAGTGGCAGCGGACCTTGAAGACCTCGCTCTCGATCACCTCCGCGTACGCCCGGTCCTCGAGGACGGCGCCGCGGAACGACTCGAGCGTGTCCTCGGCGAAGCGGACGAACCGGGGCGCCGCCTCGCGCACCCGCCGGATCGTCTCCTCGCCGAGCGGCCGCGAGATGCCGCCCGGGATCGCGAACACCGGGTGGATGGTGCGCCCCGCGATCGCGGCCATCAGATCGCGCGCCTCCTTGCGGACCGAGAGGATCCGGCCGCCGAGCTCCGCGCCGACCCTGGCGATGACGCCGAGCACGTTCCGCATCGGCGCGGGGGCGCGCGGGCCCGCATAGAAGTCGGGGCCGCCGAGGTACCAGTAGTGGAGGAGGTGGTCCTCGAAGAGGAACAGGTTGTAGTAGAGCGCCTGGACGCGCCGCGCCGCGATGGGCGGTGTCGCGGCGTAGATGGCGTCGAGCGCGCGGACCGACGCGATGTGGTGCGCCGCCGGGCAGACGCCGCACACGTGAGCGGTGAGCTGGGGCATCTCCTCCGCGGCGCGCCCGACGCAGAACCGCTCGAAGCCGCGCAGCTCCGGGACCTGCAGGAACGCGGTGCGGGCGTTCCCCTGCTCGTCGAGCAGCACCTCGATGCGGCCGTGGCCCTCGAGGCGCGTGATCGGGTCGATGGTGATCCGGCGCGTCACTTAGTCCCCGCTCGCCCTGAGCGTAGTCGTGCCGAAGGCACGGCGAAGTCGAACGGGCGAGGCCGCCGGGGCAGCAGCCCCGCGGCGAACGAGTAGCGCCAGAACGTGCCGGCCGGATCCGGCAGCTCCGCCGCGAGCGCCTCGCGCTCTTCCTCGCTCCCGGCGAGGAGCGAGGAGAACGCGGAGAGCATGGCCGCCCCCGCGTCGCGCACCCCGTCGAGCGCACCGAAGCAGCCGCGGCACGGCATGCCCGCCTCGACGCAGCCCGGCTGGCACCCCTGGCGCGTGCCCGGCCCGAGGCAGACGAGCCCCTGGGCGAGGAAGCAGCGCTCCGGGTCGACGGCGCTCGTCGCGATCCGGCGGAGCGACGAGAGCTCGATCCGCTCGGGCTTCGAGTCCAAGCGCGGGCAGCTCTCGCAGAGCGACGCGTTCGGCGCGAGCACCGCACCCCGCGGCGGCAGGTCTCCCGAGAGGAGCCTGTCCACCGCCGCGGCGATCACCGCGGGCGAGGGCGGGCAGCCGGGGATGACGTAGTCCACCGGGACGACCTCACCGAGCGGCAGGGTCCGCGAGAGGAGCACCGGCAGCGAGAGGTCGTGCCCCCCAGCCTGCACGAGCTCCCCGGGGAGCGCCGCGTCGGGGTTCGAGATCGAAGGGGGGAGCCGGTAGGCGGCGTCGAGGATCTCCTGCCGCTCGGAGAGGTTTCCGAGCCCGACGACGCCGCCGAGGTGCGCGCAGGCGCCGAACGCGACCATGACCCTCGCCTTGCGCCTCAGGAGCTGCGCCCACTCGTCCTGCTCGGTGAGGCGGACGGCGCCGTTCAGGAACGCGACGTCGATCCCGCCGTCCGGGAGCGCCTCGACGTGGTGGCGCTTGTAGTCGAGCGCCACGGGCCAGAGCACGACCTCGACCTTCTCGAGCAGCGCCGAGAGCCCCACGCCGAGATCGATGATCGCCTCCTCGCACCCGCCGCAGGACGCGTTCCAGTAGAAGGCGACGCGCGGCTTGGCCCCCGCAGCCGGCACCGGGCGGGCCTCGATCGCCTCGAGCCGGTGCGGCGCGAGCCGGATCGCGTCCTCCACCTCGTCGAGCGCGCGCGCCTGGTAGTCGAGCGGCCCGAGCGCGCGGAGGTCCTGCGTCATCTCCTCGACCACCTCGGCGAACCGCTCCGCCTCCGTGCCGCTCGCCCAGGCGATCCGGAAGCGGGCGGGCTCGATTCCCGCCTGCGCGAGCGCGCGAGAGAGCACCGCGTGGCGCGCCGCCGCGCGGAGGTTCCCGTCCACGTAGTGGCAGTCGCCGGGATGGCAGCCGGCGACGAGGACGCCGTCCGCGCCCTCGCGGAACGCCTGCAGCACGAAGGCGGGCTCGACGCGCCCCGTGCACATGACGCGCACCGCGAGGAGCGTCTGCGGGTACTCGAGCTTCGCCTGGCCTGCGCGGTCGGCCGCCTGGTACGCGCACCAGTTGCAGAGGAACGCGACGATCCGGGGCTCGCGGGCCATCGCCTACTGGTCCCCGGCGTCGTGGAGCGAGGGCGCTGCGAGGAGCGCCGAGATCTCCGCCTCGAGCTGGGCGCGCGTGAAGTGGCGCGCGGACGCGGCGCCGGTCGGGCAGGCGGCGGCGCAGGTGCCGCAGCCCCGGCAGTGAACCGCGTCGATCATTGCCTTGCCCTCCATCCGGATCGCCAGGAAAGGGCAAGCCGACGCGCAGACGCCGCAGCCGCCGCAGAGCGCCTCGTCGACGACCGCGGCGAGCGGCTCGACGAGCCGGCGCTCGCCCGGCACGAGGGAGGCGTGGACGAGGCCCGCGGCGGCGGCCCCGTCGCGGATCGACTGCGCGATCGTCCGCGGCCCGGCCGCCGCGCCGGCGACGTAGACGCCGGCGATCCGGGTGGCGGTCGGCTCGAACGGGCTCGCGGAGCGATCGAGCAGGAACCCGCGCTCGCCCGTCTGGACACGCAGGAGCTCGGCGAGGCGGTCGGCGCCCGGCGCCGGGCGCGCCGCGGCGTGGACGACGACGAGGTCGGCGGCGCGCACCGCGACGCCCGAGCCGGCGACGAGCCGGACGGCCAGTCGATCGCGGTCCCTCGCGACGCCGCCCTCGGCGAGCCGGCCCGGCACGAACTCGATCCCCTGCGCCGCGAGCTCGGCGGCGCGCCGCCTGAGCTGCGGCACGCGGTCGAGATCGCCCGCGACGGCCACGCGCGCGCCCGGGAGCCGGGCGCGGACGAGGTGGGCGAGCTTCAGGATCTCGAGGGAGGCGAGCTCGCCGTCCTCGTCCGCATCGGAGACGAGGAGGACCGCGCGCGGCGCTTCCCCGCAGGCGCCGCGGACGATCCCGCCCGTCGGGCCGTCCGGGTGGAGCATCCGCTCGAGCTGATACGACGACACGACGCCGTCCGGACCCTCGACCTCACCGGGGGAGAGGCCGGTCGCGACGACGATGGCGCCGACCGTCACGGTCCTCGCCGAGGGGGGGTCGTCGAGCCGGATCGCGCCGAAGGCGCACGCGGCGAGGCACGCGTCGCACGGCTCGCCGCGCCCGCGCAGGCACGCGCCCGGGTCGATCGCCGAGACGTGCGGCAGGCACCCGACGTACGGCAGCCCGATCGCGCGCGCCGGCGCGAGCCCCGCCGCGAACGGATCGACCCGCTCCGCCGGGCAGACCTTCGCGCACTCGCCGCAGCCGAGGCAGGCGGCAGGGTCCACGCCGCGCGGGCGCAGCGCGAGCTCGACCTCGAATCGCCCCGCCGCGCCCCGCACCCGGCGCACCTCCGCGCCGGTGAGCACCTCGATGCGGTCGTGGTGGAGCACGCGGTCGAGCACCGGCTCCATGAAGCAGCTCGCGCACTCGAGCTCGGGGAATACCTCGTCGAGCTGGTTCGCGAGCCCACCGACGACGAGCTCGCGCTCCGCGAGGACGACCTTCCGCCCCTTCCCGGCGAGCGCGACCGCCGCCGAGAGCCCGGCCGCGCCGGCGCCGAGGACGAGCACGTCGGCCGCGACCTCGACCTCCTCCGCCGCCAGCGGCGCGTGGAGCGCGATCCGCGCGAGCGCCGCGGCGACGAGCCGGCGCGCCCGCTCCGTCGCCTGGTCCGCGTCGCCGCCGAGCCAGTCCACCTGCTCGCGCAGGTTGACCATCTGCAGGAAGAACGGCGAGCGCCCGGCAGCGGCGAGCACGCCGCGGAAGGTCTGCTCGTGCTCGCGCGGGGAGCAGGCTGCGACGACGATGCGCTCGAGGCCGTGGGCCCCGATCCGCTCGGCCAGCCAGGCCTTTCCCTCGGCGGAGCAGAGGATCGAGTGCGTCGCGACGTCGGCCGCCGAGGGCCACCGCGCCGGGTCCTCGAGCTCGCCGATCCGCACCACCTGACCGAGGTTCGGGCCGCACCGGCAGAAGTAGAGCCCCGTCCGCCCTGCCGCACCTGCGGCCGGACTGCCCTGGGCCCCCCGCGGCTCGTTCTGCGTCACGCCGGCTCTTCGGCCTCAGTACTGGATCTGGATGATCGTCTTCACGCCGTCGCCGCGGATGGAGAGGAGCGTCTTCTTGCGGCGGTCGCAGAACGTGCGGATGTCCTTCTCGAACGTCGGGCAGTCGCCGACGATCTCGACCACCGTGCCGGCGGGCGTCTCGGCGGTCTCGACCGCGAGCTTGAGGACGGGCTGGGGGCAGCGCATCCCCGTGCAGTCGATCCGCATGATGTTGAGCCCCACTCGTGCCCCTCTCTTCGGCGCCGTCCCTGCGCGACGTCCGCTCTCGCAGAGAGCGGTTCCCGCGGCCCGGGACCGTCGGACATTAGCTGCACCTTCTGACCGGCGTCAAACGGGGGCGAGCGCTGCTCGACGGGCGCCGGGGACGGAGCGCGGCGACGGCGGCGCCTCAGTACTTCGCGTCCTCCGCCTCGATGAGGCGGTAGATCTCATCCGCGTCGCGCGCCTTCAGGATCGCCTCGCGGAAGCCCGGGTTCTTGAAGATCCGGCTGATCCGCGCGAGCGCCTTGAGGTGCGCGCCGGCCGAGTTCTCGGGGGCGAAGAGCGCGAAGAAGAGGTGGGTCGGCCGTCCGTCGATCGCGCGGAAGTCGATCCCCTGCACCGAGCGCCCGAAGCTCGCCATGAGCCCGGGCAGGCCGGAGACCTTCCCGTGCGGGATGGCGACGCCCTCCCCGATCCCCGTCGAGCCAAGCTTCTCGCGATCGAGCAGGGTGTCGACGAGCTTCTGGGCGTCCACCTGGTGGGTCGCGGCGAGCGGCCGGCACAGCTCCGTGAGGACCGCCTGCCCCGTAGGACCGGAGAGGTTCGCGATCACCGCGTCGAATCGGAGGAACTCGACGATCTTCATGGTCGGCCCCGGTCAGCTAACACAGGTGGCAACGCGACGGCAACAAGGCAAGCCGGTGCGCGGCCGACCGTCCCCCGGTCCGGCCGCGCCGCCGCGCACCCCGGGGCCGGCGCAGTGTGCGCGCCGGACCCGGGACGGGCGTCGAAACCTAGCTCGACCGCGCCTCGATGAGCCCGAAGCCCCCGTCGTCGCGCCGGTAGATCACGTTGACGGTGCGGTCGGTCGTGCTCTGGAACACGTAGAAGTTCGCGTCGAGCAGCTCGAGCTGCAGGATCGCCTCGTCCGTGGTCATCGGCTTCGCCTGGAACTGGGTGCTCTTCACGACCCTGTGGCTCGGGCGGTCCGGGTTCTCGAGGATGTCGAGCACGTCGTGGCGGACCTCCACCGGCTTCTGCTCGATGGAGTGGCCGTTCGTCTTGTGGTTGTAGAGCTTCTCCTTGTGCTTCTTCAGCTGCCGCTCGATGCGCTCGGCGGCCGCGTCGATCGAGGAGTACATGTCCTGCGAGCGGCCGGTGCCCCGCAGGAGGAACCGGCCGGCCTTCACGGTGATCTCGGCGTGGTGGTCCAGATTCTCGACGTGCAGCACCGCGTGCGCCTCGCTCGGTCGATCGATGTAGCGCTCGACGTGCGCCACGCGATCTCTGACGTGGCTCTTGAGGGCTTCGGTAGGCTCGAGATGGCGGAAGGTGATGTTGAGCTGCATGGACTCGCCTCCTTGGGACGACCTCGAAATGCGTCGGCCGCGGCCGGCGGGGTCTGAAAACCCGCCGCCACCGCGGCCGAGGCCGATGTTGCCCGGACTGGCAACATGCTCGCATTCATCATAGCAGAGGGTGCCGCGCGATGGACGGGTCGCGAGAAGCGGGCGCGCTCTATTCGGGGGCGTCCCGGGGCGCGGGCCGGCCGTGCAGCCGCCCGCACACAGGCTAGAAGTACTTCTTGCGCTTCGACGACGGCAGGATCCCGAGCACCTCGCGGTATTTTGCGACCGTGCGGCGGGCGATCTCGATCCCCTTGCCCTTCAGGATCTCGACGATGCGCTGGTCGGAGTGAGGGTGCTTCGCGTCCTCCGCCGCGACGATCTGCTTGATGTGGTTCTTGACCGCCTCGCTCGCGATCTCGTCGCCGCCGGTCTTGTTGATGGCGGAGTTGAAGAAGAACTTGAGCTCGTAGATCCCCTGGGGCGTGTGGACGTACTTGTTCGTCGTGACGCGCGAGACCGTGGACTCGTGCATCCCGATGTCCTCGGCGACGTCGCGCAGGATGAGCGGCTTCAGGTGCGCGATCCCCTTGTCGAAGAAGTCGCGCTGGAACTTCACGATCGACTCGGTGACCTTGTAGATGGTCCGTTGCCGCTGGTGGATGGAGCGGATGAGCCAGACCGCGCTCCGGAGCTTCTCCTGGATGTACTCCTTCGCCGCGCC